>Ga0315910_10002907_pt1 | contig 14822 bp, 17 predicted proteins | sample EdamamesoilMG_FD_204470 | JGI IMG/M metagenome (GOLD analysis project Ga0315910, IMG submission 204470) | Garden soil microbial communities collected in Santa Monica, California, United States - Edamame soil | ecosystem: Environmental > Terrestrial > Soil > Garden | place: USA: California...
ATTCGTCGAGGAACAATACGCCGAGATGTGCTAGGCTGACTTCGCCCGGGCGCACCTTCAGGCCCCCTCCGGTAAGCGCCGCCATGCTCGCCGAATGGTGCGGATCGCGGAACGGGCGGGTGCGGCTGATCCTGCCGCCGACCAGTTCGCCCGCGACCGAGGCGACCATTGAGGTTTCGAGCGATTCCGACGGCGTGAGCTCGGGCAAGATTCCCGGCAGGCAGCTCGCCAGCAGGCTCTTGCCCGCACCCGGCGGCCCGATCATCAGGAGGTTGTGCCCACCAGCCGCGCTGATTTCGAGCGCGCGCTTGGCGGTTTCCTGCCCCTTGACCATCTTGAGGTCCGGCCCGCGCCCCGGTGGCTCGACTTCGCCCGGCTCGGGCTCGGGCAGGCGCTGGGTGCCCTTGAGGTGGTTCAACAGGCTGACAAGGTCGGGCGCGGCGCAGACCGGCACTCCCGATGCCCAGCGCGCTTCGGGCCCTTGCGAGGCGGGACAGATCAGGCCTTTCTCCTCGCCGCTGGCATGGAGCGCGGCGAGCAGCACGCCGGGCGAGGGGATGATCCGCCCGTCGAGCGCCAGTTCGCCGACCGCGATCCAGTCGCTGAGCTGCTCGGCATCGGTCACGCCCATCGCGGCGAGCAGCGCCAGCGCGATCGGCAGGTCGAAATGCGATCCCTCCTTGGGCAGGTCGGCCGGCGAGATATTGACCGTGATCAGCTTGGGCGGGAGCGACAGGCCCATTGCGGCAAGCGCCGAATGCACCCGGCGCCGGCTTTCGGTCACCGCCTTGTCGGGCAGGCCGACCACGTGGAAGCGCGGCAGGCCGGGCGCGATCTGGCACTGCACCTCGGCCGCGCGCGCCTCGAGCCCGAGATAGGCCACCGTCGATACGAGTGCGACCACTGCGATTGGTCCCCCTCAAGTGCCTGAATCATCTGACGATAGCGCCGTGCCGCAAGGAGTCGAGAGATCGCATCCGCTTCGGCGCGAAATTGGTGAATCGCCCGGCAACCCTGTCCGCTTACGATCGTGCAGGGCCCGCTGCCCCATGCGGGCGCAATGCGCTGGACCCACGCTTTGCTTCCGCTCGCCCTGGTTGCGTTTGCCGCGCCCGCTCAGGCCGCAAGCGAGATCGCCTTTGCCGAGGACTGGTATGCGGGCGATTGGGTCGATGCCGAATGGGGCGTTGCTGCCGGCACCGAGCGTTTCGTCGAACGCGCCAAGGCCGATGCGGTCGGCGGGATCGCCGATTACGGCCCGTTCCGTGTGCTCGACGATGGCCGCGCGGCGCTGGTCGGGGCGACCGACCGCAACAGCCCGGCCGAGTTCGCGGCGATGCTGCGCGATCATCCGGGCATCGCCCTCCTGGAACTGGTCGAATGCCCCGGCACCTTCGACGACGGCGCCAATTTGCGACTCGGGCGGATGATTCGCGAAAGCGGGATCGCCACCCATGTCCCCGCCGACGGCTCGGTGCGCTCGGGCGCGGTCGAACTCTTCATCGCCGGGGCGCGCCGCACGATCGACGACGGGGCCAGCTTCGCGGTCCATTCGTGGGAGGATTATTCCGGGTTCGAGGCCGGCGACTTTTCCGCCGCCGCGCCGCAGAACCGCCGCTATCTCAGCTATTACCGCGAAATGGGGATGGCAGACGAGGAAGCCCGGGCGTTCTACGCGATGACCAATTCGGTCCCGCACGAGGACGCGCTGTGGCTTACCGCGGACGACATGCGGCTGTGGGTCGCGACCGACGACACACCGCGGCTTGCCTATCTCGCGGTTCTCGACCTTGACTTGGGGCTGCTGCTAAACTAACCGCGCGGCCATATTGAAGGTCGCCTGCCGAGGGCGGGCGGCTTTTTTGTTTCGGATTTGAGGTTACCATGTCGACGAAGCGCACATTCCAGCCGAGCAACCTCGTTCGCGCTCGCCGCCACGGCTTCCGCGCCCGCAAGGCGACGGTCGGTGGCCGCAAGATCCTGCGCGCCCGCCGCGCCCGCGGTCGCAAGAAGCTGAGCGCCTGAGTCTTTTGTTTTCCGCACACGCATCCGCGTGTGCGATATCCTCGCCCCTGACGGGGCTGCGGGCGGCCATTCGGCCTTGCGGGCTGCTGGTCGCAGCCCGTTCCAGTCCCTAAAGGTGATGTCGTGATGACCGCCGGGCTGACCACACTCAAGAACCGTTCGGATTTCCTTGCCGCCAACAAGGGGCTGCGCGTCGCGCGGCCGGGTTTCGTATTGCTCGCGCTGCCCAATAAGGGCCTCGGCAAGCGCTTCGGGGTCACCGTCACCAAGAAGATCGGCAATGCGGTGGTGAGGAATCGCATGAAAAGGCGGCTGCGCGAACTGGCGCGGGCGCTGCTGCCGCTTGAAGGTCTCGCCGATCATGACCATGTGCTGATCGGCCGCGAGGGCGGCGTCGAACGGGATTTCGAGACGATGCGAGGGGAACTTTCCGAAGCTTTGGCACGCGCCGCCGCGGGCAAGGGCGATCCGCCGCGGAGGAAGCGGCGCTGAAACGCATCTTCATCCTCGCTGCGCGCGGCTGGCAGCTGGGCCCGTCGCGGATCCTCCCGCCGACCTGCCGTTATGCCCCGTCGTGCTCGGAATATGCCATTCTGGCACTCGAAAAATATGGTGCGATCAAGGGTGGATGGCTGGCCGCCAAGCGGCTATTGCGCTGCCACCCTTGGGGGGGACACGGATATGACCCGGTGCCGTGAACAAGACGACGAATAAGGATCGCCAGTGGACAATCCGCGTAATCTGATACTCGCTCTGGTGCTTTGCGCCGCGCTGCTGTTCGGCTGGGATGCCTTCGTGCGCTGGTATTTCCCGCAGCCCGAGCAACCCGTCGCGATGGCGAGCGAGGCAAGCCCGGCAAGCGAAGCGGCGGAGCCCGCCGTGCGCGACCGGCAATCCCAGCGCGAAGGCGGCCTCATCGACCCGAAAGAGATCGCCGAGGAAAAGCGCGATCTTGCCGCCGCCCTTGCCGAGCCGGGCCGCGTCGAAATCGAGGCGCCCAAGCTGGCCGGCTCGATCAGCCCGGTGGGCGCGCGGATCGACGACATCACGCTGACCATGCACACCCAGACTGAGAAGCGGGACAGCCCGCCGGTGCAGATGTTCTCACCCCCCGGCACCCCGGCGCAGCATTTCGCGCAGTTCGGCTTTGTCGGGGAAGGGATTGCGCTCCCGGGCGCGGACACGGTGTGGCAGGTCGAAGGCGGCAGGCTGACGCCCGAAACCCCGGTCACCTTGCGCTGGGACAACGGCCAGGGCCAGTTCTTCCGGATCAAGTTCAGCGTCGATGCGAACTACATGCTCACTGCCGAGCAGACCGTGTCGAACACCGGCGCGGGTGCGGTGGTGGTGCAGCCCTTCGGGCTGATCAACCGCACCAGCAAGACCGCCAGCATCAGCACCTGGAACGTCCATGCCGGGCCGATCGGGGCTTTCGCCGGGTCGGTCGATTACGGCTACGATTACGAGGATGTCACCGAGGCTGCCGACGGCACGGTCGGGTTTGCCGAGCGCGCAGACTGGATCGGCTTCACCGACATCTATTGGCTCTCGGCGCTGGCGCCGCAGGCCGGGCAGGGGGTGGAATCGAGCTTCCGCGCACTCGGCGGCGACAATTTCCGCGCCGATCTGATCTACCAGCCGATCACGGTGCCCGCGGGCCGCGAGGTCACCCGCACCACCCGCCTGTTCGCCGGGGCCAAGGAATCCGACGTGCTCGGCGCCTACGAGGATGCGGGGATCACCAATTTCAGCCGCGCGATCGACTGGGGCTGGTTCGAAATCATCGAGAAACCGATCCTGTGGCTGCTCAAGCACCTGTTCGCGCTGGTCGGCAATTTCGGCGTCGCGATCATGCTGCTGACGGTGATCGTGCGGACTTTGATGTTCCCGCTGGCGCAGAAGCAGTTCGCCTCGATGGCCGGGATGCGCGCGGTCCAGCCCAAGATGAAGGCGATCCAGGAGCGCTACAAGGACGACAAGCAGAAGCAGCAACAGGAGATCATGGAGCTCTACAAGAAGGAGAAGGTCAATCCCCTCGCCGGGTGCCTGCCGATCTTCCTCCAGATCCCGATCTTCTTCGCGCTCTACAAGGTGCTGATCATCGCCATCGACATGCGCCACCAGCCCTTCGCGCTGTGGTTGAAAGACCTTTCGGCGCCCGATCCGGCGCATCTGTTCAACCTCTTCGGGCTGCTCGATTTCACCGTTCCCGCGTTCATCGCGATCGGCCCGCTGGCGCTGCTGCTCGGCCTGACCATGTGGCTGCAGTTCAAGTTGAACCCGGCGCAGGTCGATCCGGTCCAGCAGCAGATCTTCATGGTCATGCCGTGGATCCTGATGTTCGTGATGGCCCCGTTCGCCGCCGGGCTGCTGCTCTACTGGAACACCTCGAACGTGCTCTCGATCCTCCAGCAATGGTATCTCTATTCGAAGCACCCGCAATTGAAGGCGCAGGCGGACAAGGACAAGGCCGACCAGGACCGCGCCAAGGCGCGCGACGGGAAGGGGTAGGAGCCTCGGGCTCCGCCATTCCGATGGACGATGAAGCCGCGCAGCTTGCCGAACGCGCCGGGAAATTGTTCTCCGGGCGGGTCGAGTTCCTGCTCTCCGCGCCGGCGCTCCAGCATCTGCCCGAGCCGACAGTGCCCGAGATCGCCTTTTGCGGGCGTTCGAATGTCGGCAAGTCGAGCCTGCTGAACGCGCTCACCGGCAGGAAGGCGATCGCGCGTGCCTCGGTCACCCCGGGGCGCACGCAGGAGCTCAATTTCTTCGAGGTCGGCGAGCCGACCAGGTTCCGGCTTGTCGACATGCCCGGCTACGGCTTCGCCAAGGCCCCGCCGAAGGTGGTCGCGAAATGGAAGGCGTTGGTCCGCGACTATCTGCGCGGACGCGCGGTGCTCAAGCGCACATTGGTTCTGATCGATGCGCGGCACGGGCCGAAGGACGTCGATATCGGGACGATGACGATGCTCGACGAGGCCGCCGCGCCCTACCGCGTGGTGCTGACCAAGGCAGACAAGTTGAAGGCGAGCGAGTTGGCGCAGGTACTGGCCGCGACCGTGGCGGAGGCGCGGAAACATTCCGCAGCGGTCCCGGTGGTCCATGTGACGTCTGCGGAGAAGAAGATGGGGATCGACGAGTTGCGCGCAGCGGTGCTGGCGGACACCGGAACCTGACACAGAAAGCCCGGCCGCTCGGCTGGAGCGGCCGGGCCTTGCTGCTCCGGGAACGCGCTTACTGCTGGCGCGAAGAGTCGCTGTCGTCGCCCTGCTGGCGGTTCTGGTCGGTTTCGTCACCTTCCTGGCGGCGCTTGCGCTCCTGCTGCTCCTGCTGGCTCAGGTTATCGCTGTCGTCGCCCTGCTGGCGATTCTCACCGCCCTGATCCCCCTGCTGCCGGCGCTTGCGCTCCTGCTCTTGCTCCTGCTGGCTCCTGCGTTCCTGATCCTGGCCCTGCTGCTTCTGCTGGTTCGGATTATTTTCCATTTGGAGGACTCCTCTATCTGCCCTTGAGCGGGCATGGGATTCAAACGCACAGTATCCTGCCCGTTCCCCGGCATGCGGCAGGTTGAATATGACGCCAGTCGAAGCGTCGAAGCAGTCACTGGCGTTCAGCCTCGACAGGCTGCGGCTGAACGGATAGGTCGGCAACAAAGGAGCGGCTTCCGGCCATGAAACTGATCATCGGCAACAGGAACTATTCGAGCTGGTCGCTGCGCGCATGGCTCGCGGCGAAGCAGTCGGGGCTCCATTTCGACGAGGCCACCGTCCATATCGAAGGCGACGAATGGGAGGAGGCCAAACGCAGCGACGGGGAATTCCAGCCCTCGGCAGGCAAGGTGCCGGTGCTGTGGGACGGCGAAGTGGTGGTGTGGGACAGCCTCGCGATCCTCGAATATCTCGGCGACAAGGTCGGCAAAGAGCGCTTCTGGCCCAAGCAAGCGGCCGCGCGCGGCATGGCCCGATCGATGGTCGCCGAGATGCATTCCTCCTATTTGCCGCTGCGCCGGGCGCTGCCGATGAATATCCGCCGCCGCTTCGAAGGCATGCGCTTCGACGACGAGGTGCGTGGAAATATCGTACGCATATTGGGCCTGTGGGCCGAGGCGCGGGCGCGCTTCGGCGAGGGCGGGCCGTTCCTGTTCGGCACCTATTCGGCCGCCGACATCTTCTATGCGCCGATTGTCAGCCGCTTCCTCACCTATGGGGTCACGGTCCCGGGCTTCGCCGAGGCCTATATCGAGGCGATGTGGGAGCACGACTGGATGCAGGCCTGGGCCAAGGCCGCCGAAGACGAGCCCTGGGTGATCGGCAAGTTCGAGGTGGCACCCTCCTAAGCCGTCCGTTTCGTATCCGGATAGGGCGTGCCGTCCTTGTGGGAATATCCCTCGGGCGTAAAGATAAGGTCGATGTCCGGATATTCGCCGTGGTCGCGCGCGGCATCGCCGCCGCTGATGGCGATGAAGCTGCAATCCTCGTCGGTACGGTTCTGGAGGTGGTGCCCGTTCTTCACCCCCTTGGCCCAGGCGACGATATCGCCGGGCTTGAGCAGCGTCTCGCCCTCATCCTCGACCAGCACCGCCTCGCCGGTGAGCATCACCAGCAGCTCGTCGGCCTCGGCGTGCCAGTGGCGCTGCGACGACCAGCCGCCGGGTTTGAGCACCACGTGGCTCGCGCCGATCGAGGTCAGGCCCACTGCAGGAGCGAGCCTGCGGAACCAGCGCCCCGCCATGTCCGCGTCATAGGGCGGCGGATAGCCGGTGGTGTTCTTCTGTTCGATGGCGGCAAGATCGATCCTGGGCATGGCGGTTTCCTTTTGCGCGGCGGCAACTTAGCCAATATGCGATCAGCCGACGATGACCAAGACCGCCACCCAAGATGTCGCGGGGCTCGCAGAAGCCCTGATTGCCTGCCCGTCGGTCACTCCGGCGACCGGGCTGGTGTTCGATTGCCTCGAGGAGATGCTCACCGCCGAGGATTTCCTGGTCCACCGGTTCGAGAAGGGAAGCCCGCCCGACGGCCCGGTCGAGAACCTGTTCGCGATAAGGCGCGGCCCCAAGGGAGCGAAGCATTTCGCCTTTGCCGGCCATCTCGACGTGGTCCCCCCGGGCGAAGGCTGGAGCCACGCGCCGTTCGCGGCGGAGCGCAAGGGAGAGCTGCTCTACGGGCGCGGTGCGGTCGACATGAAGGGCGCGATCGCGGCTATGGTGGCGGCGGTGCGCGAAATCCCGCGCGAGGCGGGGACGCTGAGCTTCATCGTAACCGGCGACGAGGAAGGCCCGGCGATCCACGGCACCAGGGCACTGATCGAGTATGTGAACGCGCGCGGCGAAATCCCCGATCTGTGCCTGGTCGGCGAGCCGACCTCGGTCGCGCGGCTCGGCGACACGATCAAGATCGGCCGGCGCGGCTCGGTCAACATCGCCCTCGAAGTCACCGGGAGCCAGGGCCACGTCGCCTATCCCCACCTTGCCGACAACCCGATCACCAGGCTGGTCGCGATGCTCGCCGAATTGAAGGCGATCGAACTCGACAGCGGCAGCGAGTGGTTCCAGCCCTCTAATCTCGAAATCACCGAGATCGACGCCCGCAATCCGGCTCACAACGTCATCCCCGGCAAGGCCGGCGCGCGCATTTCGATCCGCTTCAACGACCACCACAACGGTGCCGAACTGGTGCAGCGCGTGACCGAAGTCGCGCAGCGGCACGGGGGGACGGCGCATGCGGTGATCTCGGGCGAGCCGTTCCTCACCCCGCCGGGTGCCTTCTCCGAACTGATCACCGGGGCGATCGAGGCCGAGACCGGGATCGTCCCCGAAGCCTCGACCAGCGGCGGCACGTCCGATGCGCGCTTCCTCAAGGATCTGTGCCCGGTGATCGAATTTGGCCTCGTCAACGCGACCATGCACAAGACCGACGAGGCAGTGGCGCTGGCAGACCTCGAGGTGCTGGCTCGGATCTATCGGCGGATCGCGCTGGCGGCGCTGGCCTAGCGCCCTCTGGGCGGCTCCAGCACCTTCGCCTTGAACCCGCATTGCGCCACCACCGGGCAGCGCCAGCATTCGGGCAGCCGCGCCTTGCAGGTGTAGCGGCCTAAGAGGATCAGCCAGTGGTGCGCGTGGCGGCGGAACGGGCCGGGGACGCGCATTTCGAGTAGCGCCTCGACCTTCTCGGGCGTCTTGCCTTGCGCCAGCCCGGTGCGGTTCGAGACTCGGAACACATGGGTATCGACCGCGAAAGTCTCCTCGCCGAAGGCGCAGTTGAGCACGACATTGGCGGTCTTGCGGCCGACACCCGGAAGCGCGGTGAGCGCATCGCGATCGCGCGGCACTTCTCCGCCATGTTCGGCGACCAATATCTCAGAAAGCGCGATCACGTTCCTGGCCTTGGCGTTGAACAGTCCGATGGTCTTGATGTGCGCCTTGAGGCCCTCTTCGCCCAGCTCCACCATCTGCGCCGGGGTTTTTACCTTCGCGAACAGCGCCCGGGTTGCCTTGTTCACTCCGACATCGGTCGCCTGTGCCGACAGCACCACCGCGACCAGCAGCTGGTAGGTATTGCCGAATTCGAGCTCGGTCTCGGGCGACGGGTCGAGCTCGGCGAGCAGGCGGAAGAACTCGAAGATCTCCTCGCGGGTCACGCCTTGCCCGTCACCCGCGCCACATGAAGCGTGTTGGCGTATTGCTGGAAGCTCGCCGCCTTGCCGTCGCGGAGTTTCCAGACATGCGCGAACTGGGTGTCCTGCGCCTTGCCGGTGGCCCTGAAGCTGCCCTTGTAGCGTCCCGTCGCGACGATCGTGTCGCCGGCGTCGTGCAATTCCTCGACCTCGACAGCGAAGCCGTCCCATTCGGCGCCGATGCGCATGAACACGCCTTCGAGGATCGCCTGCGGGCCGCGATAGGGATTGCCGTCTGCATAGGGGAAATCGTCGGCCTCGTTCCACACCATGTCGGGCGCCATTGCGCCGAGCACCGCGGGAATATCGCCGACTGCGAAGGCGGCGTAGATCGCGCGGACGATTTCGAGATTGGTGGACGCCATCGATTGCTCCTCGTCTTGCGCTATTCGCCTTTGGCCTCTGCTTCGGCCCGCTCGGCGATCGCCCGCGCCTCGCGCGCCTGCTGCTCGGATTGCGCCATGTCGTGCTGCCGTTTCAATTCCTCGCGCTTCTTCTGCATCGAATCGGTGAAGGCCGCGGCCATGATGCCCGCCGGCATCGCGACCAGCGCCACCCCGCACAGCGCGACGAACGCGCCGAGTGACTTGCCCAACGGCGTGATCGGCACGGCGTCGCCGTAACCCACCGTGGTCAGGGTGACGACCGCCCACCACAGCGAGCGCATCACACTGCCGAATTGCTCGGGCTGGGTCTCGCCTTCGGCCCAATACATCGCGACTGAGCCAAGCAGCAGCAGTACCCAGCCGAGCGAGATCGTCACGATCAGCTCGTAACGCCGGCCCCACACGGCGAGCGTGATTTCCTCGATCGCATGGTTGAAGCGGGTGAACTTGGCGAGCGCGATGATCCGCAACAGCCGCAACAGCCGCAGCATCGCCACATCGGCGAAGAAGAACGGCAGCAGCGAAGTGACGATCACCACCAAATCGATGATCGCCAGCGGCGAGAAGATGAAACGCCAGCGCTTGGCCGCGGCGCTGCCGTGACCGTCGGATTCCGCAACGCTCCACAACCGCGCCATATATTCAACGGTGAAGATCACGCCGAAGCCGATCTCGAGCCCGATGATCAAGTCGTGATAATCCTCCTGGATGACCGGTTCGGTTCCGGCGACCGACACCGCGACCGCGGCGAGGATCACCACCACCAGGAAGAGATTGATGAACGAGATCTTGCCGCTGTCCCCGGCGCCTACGAACATGTGGTGGTAGGTCCAGCTGCGTGCGGTTTCCATCGCCTAGAGCCCCAGCACCTGCGCCATGGTGTAGCGCCCGGGCGCGCGGCCGATCAGCCATTCGGCGGCCTTGACCGCACCGCGCGCGAAGATCATCCGGTTCTCGGCGCTGTGCGACAGGGTGATGCGTTCCTCATCGCCCGCAAGGATCACCGCATGCTCGCCCGCGACGGTGCCGCCGCGCAGGCTGGCAAAGCCGATCGCGCCTTTCGCGCGCGCGCCGGTGTGGCCGTCACGTCCGCGTTCGGAATGGGTACCAAGTTCGATCCCGCGTCCCGCCGCCGCCGCCTCGCCCAAGAGGACCGCCGTGCCCGATGGCGCATCGACTTTCATCCGATGGTGCATCTCGACGATCTCGATGTCCCAATTATCCCCCAGCCGGCTGGCCGCTTCGCGCGCTAGATGGGCCAGCAGGGTCACGCCGAGCGAAGTATTGCCGGTCTGGAGCACCGCGATCGCCCGCGCCGCATCGTCGATCGCGGCGTGGTGCCCAGCGTCGAGCCCGGTGGTACCGATCACGATCGGAATGCCCGCGCCGATCGCCGCGTGAAGATTGCTTTCGAGCGCGGCCGGGGCGGAAAAGTCGACCAGCGCATCGCTGCCGTCGGCCAGTGCAGCCACATCGCCGCCCTTGTCGATCCCGCCGGAACAATGGTGCCCGGCATCGGCGATCGCCTGGAGCAAAGCCTGCCCCATGCGCCCTTCGCTGCCGATGATGCCGATCCTCGCCATTGCAGTCCCTCACTTGCGCGTGCTTCATGGGGGAGATGGACGATCTCCGCAATATCGTGATTCTCACCGGCGCGGGAATCAGCGCCGAATCGGGCCTGCGCACTTTCCGCGCCTCCGACGGGCTGTGGGAAGATCACCGGGTCGAGGATGTCGCGACGCCCGAGGCCTTCCGCCGCGATCCGGCTTTGGTCCAGCGCTTCTATGACGAGCGCCGGGTAGGCGTGCTCGCGGCGCAGCCCAACCCGGCGCATGCCGCGCTAGGCAGGCTCGATGCGGAATGGGACGGCAATCTCCTGATCGTCACCCAGAACATCGACGACCTCCACGAGCGCGGCGGTGCGAGCCGGGTGCTGCACATGCATGGCGAGGCGCTGTCGGTGTGGTGCCTCGCCTGCGATACGCGGCATCATTGGGAAGCGACACTGTCCGATCATCCACCCTGTCCGGCTTGCGGCGAGGCGGCGATGCGCCCCGACATCGTCTGGTTCGGCGAGATGCCCTACCGGATGGACGCAATCTTCGGCGCGATCGCCTCGGCGGACCTGTTCGTCTCGATCGGCACCTCGGGCGCGGTTTATCCGGCGGCGGGCTTCGTCCGCACCGCCCGCGAGCATGGGGTACAGACGCTCGAGCTCAATCTCGAACGCAGCCAGGGCTCGGACTGGTTCGACGAGACGCGTCTCGGCCTGGCGAGTGAGCTGGTGCCGGAGTGGGTGGGCCAGGTCCTAGGCGACCCCGGCCTCTAAGCAAGAATCAGGGCTTGCGGGCGAGATAGCCGTGCATACGGAGCCACTCCGCAAAAGCATCGAACCAGCCGGTGCTCGTGGTTTCCTTCAGATACATCCCGAACCCGTGACCGCCCTGCTCGTAATAGTGGAACTCGACCGGCGCGCCCGCTGCCTTCCAGGCTTTGACCAGGCCGAAATTCACGGACGGAAACAACGGGTCATCCGCCGCCAGCGCGATGAACAAAGGTGGCGCGGCGGCAGGCACCTCCATGTCCTCAAGCGGACCATAAATGTCACCAAGGAAGGCAGGTTTCGCGGTGTCGCTGGCTGCTGCAGTGACCATGGTCAGCGCGGCGCCGGCCGAAAAGCCGATCATGCCTATGCGGTCGGGATCGATCCGCCATTCGCCGGCATTGGCGCGGATCAGCGCGAAGGCCGCCTCGGCATCTGCGATCATCGGCCGAAGACCGATTATCCCATCCTGAAATGAAGGGCGGGGCGGTGGTGGGCCGGCAGCGCGGGGCGGGGGCGCTGCAAATTCCTCCAGCGAAGCGGGGGTCTGGTTCAGCCGGTATTTCAGCACGAACGCAGCCACTCCGCGTTCGTTCAAGGCGCGCGCGACGTCCCAGCCTTCGTTCTCCATCGAAAGGGTCCTGAAGCCGCCACCGGGGGTGACGATCACGGCCGCGCCGGTGGCTTTCTCCGGATCGGGCAGGAAGGGCGTAAGCGTTGCTTCGGTCACATTGCGTGCGAAATGGCTGCCGTACTGCGTATGCCACGTTTCCGCGTTGGCCGCGCCTGGCAGCGGACCGGTGCCCAGTGCGAGGGCGGTCGGCTGGTCCGGGATCTCGATAGAGACCATCCGATCGTTTTGCGCCTGGACGGGTAAGGCCAAGGCCAATGCAGCGGCGCCCGCACACACTCCAAGGATTCGTCCGAACGCAGTCATACTTTCCCCTTCCGACAGTGCGATTTGGCGCACTTGGCCGGTCGGCAGACTAGGGCAATTTGTCATACAAATACAAGATCGCGGACGGACGAATCCAGTCTCATCCGCAGCCCCGGCACTCTGGGTCCTTCGCAATCGTCATCGTCCGCATCTCGGGCTTGAGACCGTCGAGCAAATGCAGCTTGCCCCATTGCGGATCGCCCAGACTGCTCACGCCTTGCAGCAACACCCGCACCGCCTGCAATGCGGCGAACGTCCCCACCCAGCCTGCCATCGCGCCAAGCATGCCGTCCTCGGCGCAGCTGTCGCAATCGTCGGCATCGAAGGCGTCGCCGACGAAGCAGCGGTAGCAGCTCTGGCCTGTCAGATGCCCCGCGAAGGCGGCGACCTGGCCCTGGAAGCGGCCGACCGCACCGCTGACCAGCGGGACGCCCTCGGCAACACAGGCGTCGGACACCGCCAGCCGGGTGGCGAAATTGTCGCAGCCGTCGAGCACCAGCGAGGCGCCGCGGACCAGCTCGGGGGCATTGTCCCGCGTCACCCGCAAATCCGAGATTGCGATGTTCAACTTCGCATCGAAATTGCTTACCCAGCGCTGCGCCGCCACGGTCTTGCCGTGCCCGATATCGCGCTCGGCATAGATCGTCTGGCGTTGGAGATTGGTGGCATCGACCTTGTCGTCGTCGATCAGCGTCAGCCTGCCGATCCCCGCCCCGGCAAGATATTGCAGCGCCGGCGATCCGATCCCGCCGAGCCCGACCAGCACCACATGCGCGTTGCTAAGCGCCAGCTGCCCCGCGCCGCCGATCTCGGGCAGCACCATGTGGCGCGCGAAACGGTCGAGGCGTTCTTTGTGCATGGTCCGCGTTGCACTACGCGCAACGCTTGCACGGTGCCAGCCCTCTCCCCCTCCCGACCACCCATGGCATTATCCTGTTGGGTGGTCGGGAGGGGGAGAGGGCTGGTGCCGGGCGCAGGACGACCATCGGTCGTCCGAATCGACGCCACCACAAGCATGTGCACAGACCTGTCGACAGGCTGTTCACCCACGGTGGACCGGCTGTGGAGGAATCAAGCTGTCAACAGGGCTCGACATTCCGGGCCAGGGTTTTGAATCGGACCCCGTCGGCTTGCCGCACGGTGATCGTCACATGGCCGGTCTTGCTGAGGTTCCTGTCCTCGACAATCCCGGATTTCCCGGCATGCGTGCCCTTCACGACCCGGCAGGCGATGCCGTTGGCAATGGCCGCTTCCGCTGCCGTCACCGGCTCAGCTTTCCAGCTGTCTCAACAGGCTGCGCACATCGCCATCCATATCGGCGTCGCGCTTGCGCAAATCCTCGATCAGCCGCACCGCGTGGATCACGGTCGAATGATCGCGTCCGCCGAACTTGCGCCCGATTTCGGGATAGGAGCGCGGGGTCAGCACCTTGGCGAGGTACATTGCCACTTGCCGCGGCCGCACCACCGCGCGGGCGCGGCGCTTGCTCGACATCTCCGAGCGGTCGACGCGGTAGAACTGGCACACGGTGCGCTGGATCTCGTCGATCGTGATCCGCCGGCGATTGGCCGAGAGGATATCGGTGAGCTGCTCTTCGGCGAGCTGGAGCGAGACTTCCTGACCCGTGAGCTGGGCATAGGCGATCAGCTTGTTCAAGCCGCCGACCAGCTCGCGGACATTGCGGTTGATCGTCCGCGCGAGGAACTCGATCACGTCCGACGGAACTTCGAGCGGCGCGAATCTTGTAAGCTTCGAATCGAGGATCAGGCGGCGCAACTCGATATCGGCCGGCATGATGTCGGCGACGAGCCCCATCGACAGGCGCGAGAGCAGCCGCTGCTCGACCCCGTCCAAAGCTTGGGGCGCACGGTCGGCGGCGAACACCAGCCGCTTCCCTTCGGCGAGCAGCGCATCGATCGTGTAAAGCAGTTCCTCCTGCGCCGATGCCTTGCCGATGATGAACTGGATGTCATCGACCAGCAGCAGGTCGAAGCCCCTGAGGCGTGCCTTGAACTCGATCATCTCGTTCTGGCGCAGCGCCTGGACGAACTCGACCATGAAGCGCTCGGCGGAACAGTAGAAAATCCGCGCGCGCGGATGGGCGACAAGGTAGGCGTGGCCGATCGCGTGGAGCAGGTGCGTCTTGCCCTGGCCGGTCGCGGCCTTGAGGTAGAGCGGCGAGAATTGCGGCGCCTCGGTCTTCGACATGCGCTCGGCAGCGTTGAAGGCGAGGACATTGGTCGCGCCGGTCACGAAGGCGGCGAAAGTCAGCGAGGGATCGAGCCCGACCGTCGAGGTGAAACCCTGTTCGCCCAGCGTCCCGGTGCCGAGCGTGGTCGCGCCCGGCTCGATCGCGTCATTGGCGGCGCCGTGGCCGAAGCCGTTGTGGCGGCCGAGTGCGAGATCGCCCAGCTGGCGGCGCCCGGGATGGACCGCGATGCGCAATTGGCGCACTTCGGCGCGGGCGATCTTCCACGC
>Ga0315910_10002908_pt1 | contig 14820 bp, 10 predicted proteins | sample EdamamesoilMG_FD_204470 | JGI IMG/M metagenome (GOLD analysis project Ga0315910, IMG submission 204470) | Garden soil microbial communities collected in Santa Monica, California, United States - Edamame soil | ecosystem: Environmental > Terrestrial > Soil > Garden | place: USA: California...
GGTCGCGGCAGTGTTCTGATAGAAAACGCGCTCGAAACGATCTTAACGATTAAGGCCGGGACAGCGACCCAACTTTTCCATAATCTAGCATACCGACCCCGACGTTCCGGGGTGGATTTAGTTGCTGAGACGGGAGTAGCATTTTGCGGGGGCTCTATACCGGCGGTGTCGCTGAACTCCGGCCGGGCGTCGAGAGACTGGCAGCGAAGATGCATGAGACTCCGATCGCCGGCACGAGCACATCGCGAGGTTCGCGGCGCAAAGGTCGGCTTGGGCGCGCCACGCGCCTCGTTTGGCACATCGACGAGTTTCGTCAGTATCGTTTCAGTCTCGCCGGGCTTCCCTCGGCTTCGAGCGTCGACGTCGGCGCTCTCCGTCTTGATCATCTGTCGGACCTCGACCTCTACGAACCGTCTGCTCCGTGGTGGATACCGAAGAACACGTTCCTGAGCACAGCGTACGAACGGCTCGCGGCCGGCGACCATGTCTACACGTACGCAACGTCCGGGCGCCTGTTGCATTACGCATGGCTCGCCGATTGGCGCGAGGACGTGTTCGTGCGCGAGGTGGAGCAGACATTTCACTTCGCGATTCCCGGAGCGCTACTCTTCGACGCTCACACGCTTCCCGAGGCGCGTGGGCAGGGCTTCCACAAACGCTCGCTCGTCGCTCGGCTTCACGATGCGTGCTTGCTCTCCTCGGTACGCTGGGCGTATGTCGGGTGTCTGGCCAATAACCATGCTTCGCGTTCTGTAATCGAGAGGGGTGGATTCGCCTACTACACGTCTTTGTATCGACTAAAGACGTTCGGGTTCACGAGCCGCTGGCAGGCGACAGCGCGCGTTTGAGCGAGCGTAGCCGCGGCCATAGTCGGCCGCGCACGGTCGCTGGGTTGAACGCCTCGAGATCCACGAGGGTCCGTTCTGCGTCTGCCCAGCGACGTTTGTACTGGTCCTCGCCGCCGAGGAAGTCGTACTCGCGCAAGCCGTGGTCGATCGCCCACGCGATGACTTCGCCCGTCATGATCGTGCCGGGACTCAGATTCTGCTGAGCCGGCTTCCAGCCGCCCTGCATGCACCAGACCTTGCCGCCGTAGATGAAGTCGTAGCGTGCCGCGATCGGTTGTCCGTCGAGCGTTGCAACCGATAGCCACAGCCAATTCCGCTCAGTGAGCCGCTGCGCGAGCGCCATATGAAATTGCCGATACCGTTCCGTGCGAAAGCTCGAGCCGGCCTCCTGCCAGCGCTCGCGGTTCAAGTCGGCGAGCACTTCCATGGCTTTGTCGAGGGCCAGGTCTTGGCCGACCGTCAAGAACCGCACCGTTCCCATTGCGAGCAGCCGTTTGCGGTTTCTGTGGTAGTTGTAGCGAAAGTGCGAGCTTTTCGACGCGAGTAGCGAGTCCATCGTCTCCGGCAAGCGTAAGTACGGCGCCGGTTGCTCGTTGCGCGTGGCAACGACGACGCCTCGTTCCTGGAGCTGCTCGATCACGACAGCGCGGTTGATCGAGTCTTCGGTCACGCGCTGCAGCAACAGCGCATCCCACCGCCGCCGCATTGGCCCGCACAGATGGTCGACGAAAGCGACGACGAGCTCGCGCTCACGGCCGGGCTCGATGATGAAATCGAGATGCTCGGCCAGCGTGTCTCCGCCTTGCCCGAGGAACATCAGTGTCCGAATATGGCGGCCGCCCGGTGAAGGATGCGGAGCGATCATCAGCGGCGCAATGCCGACCAACTGACCGTGCTCTTCGGCGACGAGCACGGCGAGCTCGAGCTCGGCGCCGAAAACCTGCCACCAGGGCTCGATCCATTCCCAGGTCAAGAAGACCGAGTTTGAGCGGCTTCTCGCGAGTAGCTCGTTCCAGCGCGCCGCGTGGCTGTGAAGGTCCGCGAAGCGGTCGACGATTCGAATGTGCATCGGCCGTTGGGTCCGTAGCCGCCGAGCCTGCCGCGCGGCGGCTAGGCCTGCTTGCGCCCCGCGTAATGCAACCACCGATCGCGGTCGTCGCGTTGCACGTCGGTGGGGCGGCCTGCCTCGTCGAACAGCTCGATGCTCACGAAGCCTGCGCGCTCGAGCTGGTCTACCTGCAGCGCCTTGGAGACGTGGTAGTTCAGATAGCGGTAGTTCGCCGTACGTTCGGTGAGCAGCGCATAGTCCGGGGTGTGGACCTGGTGTCGACGCGCTCGCAGGTGGTTCAGCACGCCTTGTAGATAGTAGCGACATCTGCGGATTAGGCGGATCGGGTTCGCAGTGAAGGGCAGGTTTCCGACGCTAAAGGCCGACGTCCTTGGGCTCGCCAGGTTGTGGCTCGAGAACACGAACAAACCGCCGGCGCGCAAAACCGCGAGCACCTGTTTGAGAACGACCTGGCGGTCCGAATGCGACACGTTGTCGATGCCGTTGAACGAGAACACGACGCAATCGAAGCGCCCGGTGCCGAAGCGGCTCAAGTCGCGCGCGTCGCACTCGAGTAGGTTCGCGCCGGGGTGCAGTTGCTTGGCCTTGTCGATCATCTCCGGGGAGTAGTCGACGCCGACGTACTCGGCCGCGCGCGCCATGAGGTACGGCGTGGTGCGTCCGGTGCCGATGCCGACATCGAGCACGGCTTTGCCCGTGATGTCCGCTCGGAATCGTTCGAATAGCACTTTCTCGCCGGCTACGAGCTCGTTCGTCGTAGCGTAGTAGTCGACGATGTCGGATCTACGCCAGACCTCTCGAACGTTCATCGCTGCCGACATGGATGAGCTCACTCCGCCTTCTCGATCAGCGCTACTGCTGGATCCTCGAGAGTCCGCGATAGTTGACCCCGAAATACAACGCATTCGAAGTCGCTTGCGGCACTGGTTGGTCGGGGAAATCCTGAGTCGTGAACTGATATCCGGCCAGCAGCGATATCCGCTGCGACATCTGCCAGCGGAACTCGACATCGGCGCGTGCGTAATCGCGATCGTCGCGTGCCTCGACCGCGTCGAGCGCCGCGATGTCGTCGTAGCGGATGCCGAATCGGCCCGACAACTTGGGCGTGAAATCCTGCTCGACGAACACGCTGATCTGATCGACTTCCGACAGGAAGCCGGAGCCGGTCGGATAGATTTCGCGCGCAAACCGCAGATTCATGGTCCGCAGATCGGAGCGCTGGCGAAACTCCACATCGGCAACGACGTTGCTGGTGGCGTTGTCGACGAGCTTGCGCGGGAACTCGATGAAGCGGAAGTCCGATCGCTGCACGCCTGCACCGAGCGAGAACGTCCAGACCTCGGACATCGGCCGCGTGAAGCGGCCCTCGACGCCGGCCGTATCGGTTTCGTTTTGGTTCACGTCGCCTTCGAAGTAGCTCACGAATGCGCGTGCAGTGACGTCCGTGCGCGAGTCGACGTGGCGGACGATGCCGGTATAGAACTTCTTTTCGCGGAAGTCGCCGCGGTCCGGCAATTGCGGCCCGGTATAGGAGACATCGATGGTTTGATACTCGAAGCGCAAAGCGCTGCGCTGCGACAAGTCATATTCCACGAACGGAGCGAACCAAGCCGTGTCCTGATCCTGATTGAAGAAGAGGACCTCGCCGGTTCCGACGTCCGGCGGCAACGGCAGGTCGGGATCGTCGGGCACGGAGCTCACGAATTCGCTGCTCTGAATGCTGCGGCGCTCGAACTGCGAGTAGTAGCCGGCCGTGACGCTGGTCCAAGCGTACTGGCCGTAGGAACGAATCAGAATGTCGTCGTTGTCGAGATCGTCGTCTTCCGAGTCCGAGTAAGCGCTGGAACGGATTCGTGGCTCGATGAAGATGCTGCCGCGCTCGCCGTAGTTCGAGATCGTCGCGCGCAGGTCTAGGATGGCCCGCGATGCCTCGTCCTCGTTGAAAACCTGCAACCGCGGGTTGTCGTTGCCTTCGACGAGCAGGCCGACTTGCGGCACGAACTCCCATGCGGCGTGGAGCGGTGCGAGCCACGACAGGGCGATGCCGGCGGCGAGCGACCGGACTGCAGCGTGGTTGGAGCTGTTACGACGTTTGGCCATGCTTGTTCCTGGTCGGCGCATCATCGGATCAGAACGGCAACCTGCCGAAGCTGAATCGCATCGAAACGGTCAGCGTGTCGACCGTGCCGGATTCGTAATTGACGCCGACGCCGAGATCCTCGATGAAGTACCAACTCACGCCGACGCCGATCAACGTGTCCGCCTCGAGCGTTTGCGTGGTCAAGTCGGGTTTACCGACCGGGGACCAGTGAACGAATCCCGAGAGCTCGAGCTGCTCCGCGGGGTTCCAGCGGACGCCGGCCTTTGCGCCCACGCCGCTATCGGCCGTGTCGAAATTTTCACCCGCGAACGAGCCGAAGTCGTAGTCCGCAGCGTCGAACGTGAGCTCGGCATTGAGGTCGAGCGTGGGCTTGAGCTCCTTCTGGTAGCCGAAGCTCACGGTCGACATCACGAAGTCGAAGTTGTCGTCGACGGACGTCATGCCGAGCAGGTTCGCGACTTCGCCCGTGATGTCGATGATCGCGCTCTGATATGAGCCGGCCACGTAGAACCGCTCGCCGATTCCAACGGAGCCGCCGACGGCGATGCCGTCACCGTCCTCGGCGTTGATGGTGATCGTCTGAGTGGGAACCGGTGTCTGTTCGGCTGTCGCGTCGATGTTGTTTGCGACGTAACGAAAATCCAAGAAGGTGTAGGGGAGCTCGGAGGCTCCCGCGGGAGCAGCGCACAGCGCGCCGAAGCACAGCGCGACGCCGAGGATGCGTTGGCAGATCAACACGCGCGGCTCCGCGCGCGTCTGCGCACGCAGGCGCCCAGATACAACAGCATCAGCGCCGCGACGACTGCCGCGTCGACCGCGCCGCCGCCGCCGCCGCCGGTGCCCTCGCGCGCGCCGACGCGCACCGAGCGCGTGACGCGACTCGCGGCGTTGCCGGAGTTGTCGGTGACGTCGTAGGTCACCGTGTACGTGCCGACGATGCGCGGGTTCACGGGATTGTTCGTCACGATCCTTGTGGTGAGGTTGCCGTCGATCGAGTCGGTCGCGGTTGCGCCGGAGTCCTGATACGTCGTGCCGACCTCGACTTCGACCGAAGCTTCGCCGACCAGTTGAATCACGGGCTTGTCGGTATCGCCGGGCCCGAGACCGCCGCGGCCGTCGTTGAAAAACACGCCCGCGCCGCCAGTGCCAGCGACCGCGAGGTCGACGCGATCGTCGATGCTGAGCTTGCCGAACGCGGCGCCGGTCGCGCCGGTCAGCAGGAACTGCGTCGGGTGCAACGAGAAGCCGCCCGCGCCGTTGCCTCGGTACACCTGGTGCGTGCCCGAGGCGCCGACCGCGACGAGGTCGGCGAAGCTGTCGAGGTCCACGTCGGTTGCCAGCACGTCGAGAGTCGGCGCCGCGCCCAAGCCAGCGACGATCACGAACAGCGGCGCGGTGCCGCCGGGATTGTTCTGATAAACGACGATCGAAGGCGGCATGACGGCGGTGCCCACGCGTGCGAACGCGAGGTCGGGCCTGCTGTCGCCGTTGAAGTCGGCGCTCGCGACGGATTCGGCGCCGCCGCTATCGATCACGACGCCCGCGGCGAATTGCCCACCGCCCAGGTTCTTGTGGAATCGGCTGGGCCCCGCCGCGTTCGCGAGCACGAGATCCGGTAGGCCGTCGAGGTCGAAGTCCGCGACGACGAGCTCGCGCATGTTGCCGGTGCCGACCGGGGTCGCGGGCGTGAACGTGGGTCCGGGCGCATTCAAATAGATCGCAGCGGCGGCCGGACCCGCGAACGCCAGGTCCAAGCGGCCGTCGCCGTTGAAGTCGCCGGCTGCCGCGGCGTTGCTGTCGCCGGCGCCGAGCGTCGCGAACAACGTGAATGCTCCGGTGCCCGAGTTCAGGAACACGTTGTTGCTTTGCGCGGTGTTGTTCGTCGTCACGAGGTCGAGATCGCCGTCGCCGTCGAGATCCGCGGCCAAGACGTCGGTGCTCGGGAGCTGGTCGCCGAGCACGAGCGGGGACGGCGACAGCATTCGCTGCGCAGGATTCGTCGTGCTCTCGACGTTCAAGTACACCTCGGTGCCGCTGGCCGAGCCCTTCGTCAACGCGAGATCGATGAAGCCGTCGCGATTGAAGTCACCGGTCGCGGCCGACACGTTGTCGGGACTCGGGAGCAGCTGTGCGGGACCGCTCGTGAGCGCCTGCGCGACGTTGAGCGTGGTCGACACGCGATTGTTCGTGAGGTTCGGGTCGACCGGTGTCGCGGCTGCGCCCTGCGCATTCGCAGTCACGTGCACGTCGCCGGCCTGTGCGGCCTGGCCGCTGATCACGATCACGCTCGTACCCGCCGCCGCGAGCGCGGGCACGGGGCAGCTCACGACCTGACGATCGCCCGCGGGCGTGACGGAGCAGGCGCCGAGCGCCGTGAAGCTGAACGGATTGCCCGCGAATTCCGCGGTGAAGTTGATCGGCGACGCCGTCTGCGGGCCCGCGTTCGCGACCGTGAACGTCCAATCCACGTTCACGTTGCGCAGCGCCGGAGTCGGCGCCACGGTCGTCGTGACGGAGACGTCGGCGCGGTCGGTCCTGGAAACCGTCAGGTTGAACGTCTGCGTGGGTTGCGACGCAGGCAGCGTCACGCCGTCGCTCACGGTGACCTGGATCGGATAAGGAGTGTCGCGCGCATCGGCCGCCAGCGGTGTGCCCGTGATGGCGCCCGTAGTCGCGTTGGCGACGAGCCTGCCGCCCGGCGGCAGGCCCGTGACCTGATACGTGAGCACTGCGCCGACGTCGTCGTCCGCGAAGAAAGCAGCCAGCGTCGTCGGAGCCCCGGCTGCGCTCAAGAGTTGGAACGGCGCGTTCTCGACCGCGAGCTGGGCCGGGATCGGGCCCACGATGCGCGGCGCATCGTTCGCGTTCGCGACCGTGATCGTGAATGTCTGGTTCGCGAACAACGGAGTGGGCGTGCCGTTATCGGTCACGCGCAGCGTAATCGAGTGCGCGCCGACATTGGCCTGCAGCGGCGTGCCGGACAGCGTGGCCGTGCCTGCCGTGGGATTCACGTTCGTCAACGTGAGCCAGGCCGGCAAAGCCGAGGGCGCGCTAATCGTGCGCGCGTCGCCCGTGTCGGGGTCCGCGGTCGTGATGTTGTACGTGTACACCACGTCCTCGGTCGCGGCCGTCACGGCTACGCTCGTGAACGTCGGCGGATCGTTGGTGTTGTTGACCGTGATCGTGAATGCCTGAGTCGCGAACAGCGCCGGGCTGCCGTTGTCGGTTACACGCAGCGTCACCGAGAACGTGCCGATCTGCGTTTGGCCGGGGGTGCCCGACAGAGTAGCGGTGCCGGCCGTGGGATTGACGCTGCCGAGAGAGAGCCAGCTCGGCAACGACGTTGACGGCGCGACGCTGACCGTGCGCGTGCCGCCGGTGTCAGGATCGGCAGTCGTGATGCTGTACGTGTAGAGCGAACCCTGGGAGGCACCAGTCGGAGCGGTGCTCGTGAACGTCGGCGCATCGTTGGTGTTCGCGACCGTGATCGTGAAGGACTGTGTCCCGAACAAAACCGGGCTCCCGTTGTCAGTCACGCGCAGCACCACGTTATGCGTGCCGACCTGCGCCTGCGCCGGGGTGCCCGTCAAGGTCGCTGTACCCGCGGACGCATTCACGTTCGTCAATGCGAGCCAGCTCGGAAGTGTCGTGGCGCTGATCGTTCGCGTGCCACCGGTGTCGGGGTCAGCGCTAGTGATGTTGTAGGTGTATGGTGCGTCCTCGTTAACGGACGTGACTGCTACGCTCGTGATCGTCGGTGCGTCGTTCACGTTGGCGACCGTGATCGTGAAGATCTGCGTTGCCGTCAGAAGCGTCGTCGTGTTCGTGACGAGGAGTGTCACGGCCTGAGGGACGCCAACCTGTGCCTGCGTCGGCGTTCCGGAGATCCGCGCTCTCCCTTGATTCTGGTTCACGTTGCTCAGCGTGAGCCACGTGGGCAGCACGGGCGCCGTAATGAGGCGGTCGCCGCCCTGGGTGTCCGAGGTTTGGATGTCGTACTGGTACGCCGCGCCCTGGGTCGCGGTCGTTACGGCCGGTGTCGTGAACGTCGGAATCGCCCACGCGGCTTGGGCGCAGAGTCCGAACAAGAAGGCTGCTGCGGTGCGCGCGATCCAGCGCCGGCCCGCGCTAATACGCTCGTTCATCGCGCAACCAAACCGTGAGCGTCTTGGCGAGAATCTTGAGATCGAGCGCCAGCGACCAATGGCGTAGGTATTCGAGGTCGTAGTCCACGCGCTTCTGCATGTCTTCGACGTTCACGGTCTCGCCGCGATAGCCGTTCACCTGCGCGAGGCCAGTAATGCCAGGGGCGACCTTGTGCCGGAGCATGTATCCGGTGATAAGGCGCCGGTAAGTCTCATTGTGAGCGACGGCGTGCGGCCTCGGGCCCACGAGGCTCATGCGGCCTTGAAGCACGTTGATGAGTTGCGGAAGCTCGTCCAAGGAATAGCGGCGTAGGAAACGGCCGAGCGGCGTCACGCGCTTGTCGTCTTTCGTGGCCTGGGGCACGTTTGCACCGTCGTCCGATGATGTCATCGTTCGGAACTTATAGATGACGATGTCGTGGCCATCGAGGCCGTAGCGGCGCTGCTTGAAGATCACGGTGCCCGGCGATGTGAGCTTGATCGCGAGCGCAATCACGAGCATCGCGGGCAACGCGAGCAACGTCATCAGCACCGCGAGCAGGATATCGCTCGTACGTTTCGTCAGCCCGCGCCAACCCGCGAACGGAGTCTCGCACAGCGCCACGACCGGGATACCGTTTACGTCGACGGTCCGCGACTGAATCAAGTCGAACACGAACACGTCGGGCACGTAATAAATCGAGGCGGTCGTGTCTCGTAGCTCGGTCAGCACCGCCTTCGTGCGTTCGAGGTGGTTGAACGGGATCGCTACGAATACCGTGTCGATGTGCTCTTGTCGGACGAACGGGCCGAGGTCGGAGAATCGACCACGCAGCTCCGTGGGTGAGACGTCGCCGAGGCGCTCGATGCATCGATCGTCGAACAAGCCTTTGAACGTGAGGCCGAGCTCGGGCCGCTCAGCGATGCTCTGTATGAGCCGGCGGCTGGCGCGATTCGCGCCGGCGATCACGGTCGTGCAGGCTTGGCCCGAGGCAAGAAGTGCACGCCGCGTCCATTGACGCAGCACCAGGATTGCGGCCGCCATCACTGCCGGAGTGAACAGGAACCAGGCGAACAGCACGCGCCGCGAGTAGAGGCTCGATAGTTTCGTCGCGTAGCCGAGCAGCAGCAGAACGCAGATCACGAGCAGCCAGGCCAGACCGATTTGGCTCGCGAGCGTCCAGCTACTGCTGAAGGAACGGTGTTGCTCGGCGAGGACCGGACGGATCGTCAGCATGCAGAGCAGTGCAGCGATCGTACCCAGCGCCAGGTAGCGATCGTCGTACGGTACGCCGAGTATTTCCTTCGTGGCGAAGAGAACGCCGACACAGACGAGCGGCGCAGCGAGCGAGTTCAGCAACGCAACGATCATCGTTGCGCGACTCACTTTGAAGTAGGTTCCCCACATCTTTTTATTCGAATCCGTGCGGTGGGACGCCCGACACCGTTACCGGGTCTGGGCCATCGCCGATGCTACGCCGTTCAACGCTTCGCGGCGATCAGAGCAGTCCCAAAAGCCCGCCCCGCTCGAAAGCGAACGGGGCGGGCCGTCGAGCTAAAACATCCGGCTCCGGCGCGAGTTATGGCGACAGAGCCGGGACCACATCAGACGAGCCGCCGGCGTCGCATCGCGGCGCCGAGTCCCGTCAACAGCATCAGCACTTCGATCAGGCCCATGCTGCCGCCGCCGCCGCCACCACCGCCGCCACTCGCCGGCGGAGCAGCAGCCGCGACCACGTTGACTGCGAACGTTTGCGTCACGTTGGCGCCCGCTGCGTCCGCGACGCGCAGCACGACGGTGTTGCTACCGACGTTGGTGGCGGCGGGCGTACCTGCGAGCGTCGCCGTGCCGTTGCCGTTGTCGGTCAACGTGAGCCAGCTCGGGATCGTCGTCGCCGTGATCGTGCGTGTGTCGCCGGCGTCGGGATCGCTCGTCGTGACCGAGTAGCTATAGGCCGTGCCCGAGGTACCCGTCAGGATGGCCGTGCTCGAGAAAGCCGGCGGGTCATTCTGGTCCGCGACCGCGATCGTGAAGCTCTGGCTCGCGACGAGGCTTGCATCGCGGACCTCCAGCGTCACGGCGTGAGATCCGACGTCTGCGGCGCCGGGCGTGCCGGTCAGTGTCGCGGTGCCGGTGGCCGCGTCGACATTGCTCAAAGTAAGCCAGGTCGGGATCGTCGGCGCCGTGATCGTGCGCGCCTCACCCACGTCAGCGTCCGCCGTCGTGATGGCGTACGTGTACACGGTGGCTTGCGCGCCCGTCGTCGGAGCCGTGGACGTGAACGTCGGGGCATCGGGCACCGCCGTCAACGTCACCGGCAGCGCGAACGGTGCGCTCTGCGTCGTCAAGTCCGTGACTCGAACGTTCACGGTCAACGGGCCCGAGTAGTTCGCTGCGGGCTGGATCGTTGGCGCCGGTCCGCTGGCCGTCACTACGGTGTAGTTCGTACCCGATTCGATCGAGAGCCGCAGGTCCGCGGTCAGGTTATCGCCGTCCGTAGCCGTCACGCTTGCAATCGTGATCGCGAGGGCCGTGTCCTCTGAGCCGGTGACCGGTGGGGCCGCAGCGCCTGTGACCGTCGGTGCGATGTTCGCGAACGGGTTGCACACGAGAGGCTGCCCGTTGTTCTGGAAGCACAAGCTGTTGTTCAAGAACCGCAGGTTGTATTGGTTACTCGTGTTCGCGACCACGAGATCGAGCCAACCGTCGTTGTCGAGCTTGCCGAGATCGAGACCGCGCGCAGCGCTCACGTTCAACGGCTGAGCTCCCGGCAGGCCGGTCGGAACTACGATCGGGAAATCCGCGAGGGCTCCAGCGTTGCCCTGCAGCAGATGCACGCGGCTCGGACCCGGGGCATCGTTCGTAACGACGGCATCGAGGAAGCCGTCTCGGTTCACATCGCCGAGCACGACGTTGTTGCTGAGGTCGGTCGCGCTGCCGAACGTGCCATTCGTGCCGAAGCGAGCCGTCGCCGCAACCGCCGCGTTGGCGTTCAGATAATAACGATTGGCGCTATTGTTGTTCGCAACCGCGACGTCCGTGGCGCCGTCGCCGTTGATATCGCCGACGGCGAGGCCTAGCGAGAGCTCGGCGTCGTCGCCCGGGGTTGCCGTCAAAGGCACGGGCGCCGCGAAAATCGTGGCCGGAGCCGGCACCGTGACCGGGCGAAGCTGGTTGATGTAGAGCCAGTTGTCGTTCGCGTCGGCATTCGCGACGACTGCGTCGAGGTCGCCGTCCGCATCGACGTCGACGAGCTCGACCTTACGCGAGTCCGAGTCGGCGCCACCGACGCCGGTCGATGGCAGCACGATCGCGGGGCCGAACGTCATGGCGTTCGCGTTCGCCGCGATCGCCGGGCAACCGCCGGGCCCCTGGACGATGCCGGCCGTCGTGTTCAGGTAGAACTTGTTCGACTGGTCGCCCGAGATCGCGATGCCGTTCGCGACGATCACGTCGATGCGGCAGTCGAGATCGATGTCGCCGACGGCCAGCCCTTGGCTGTTGTCCGTGGCGGACTCGCCGCCGAGCCACACGTCTTGCGTGTCGACGCACGGGCCCGCGCCTTGGCAATAAAACGGAGCCCCCGAATTTCGGAAACGGTAGATGGAGTTGCCGCTGCCGCGCGTCGTGCGAATCATTTCGAGGTCGCCGTCGTTGTCGATGTCGGCGAACTTGAGCCCCGTCGTACGCGTGTTGAAGGAACTGTCGACGATGTCGAAAGCAGGCGAGAAGCCGCGGCCATCCTCGCCGGTGCCGAGGTAAATGCGGATCGGAGTAAAGTCGCCACCGATCACGAGGTCGACGACGGGTTGACCGGTGCCCGCATTGATGTCGCCGTTGAGGTTCAACGGCGTCGTGCACACGCCCAGGCGGTTGCAGCTCGTGAGCACCGCGACGGTCGAACTATCCTGCTCGTCGTAAAGCGTCCAGGCGCCGCCGAAGGCGCTCCCCGCAACCAGCGAGCCGACGAGGGCCGCTAGTGCGCTCCTTTGTCGTGAAATGGGCATGGCGTAAGTTCCTTCTCTGTTCTTTTTAGTCCGGAATCCAATGGGTACTGAGCACGCCACAAAGCGCTTGCGAGCCAGGAGGTGTGTTCAGCGGGCGACGCGAAAGGTTCTTATCGTTTCGTCGTTGTTGTTAGGGGAATCGCGTGCTTCGATACTAGACAGGACGCTTCATATTGTCACTGGGAACTTCACAAAATGTGACGCTCCTCACGATATTTGTAGGACGTTCCCTAGACTCTGCGCTTGCAACCGAAGAAACGCTATGTTTCGAAAACTGCGGGCCTATAATTCCAAAGTTTGGCCCGAAAACAACAACAAGCAACGCGTCAGCCATCCGTTCCCATGCCGAGTCAACCAAGTCAGCCGCCGCGGCCATACGTTTCCGTCGTCGTTCCGCTCTACAACGAGCAAGACAGCGTCGAACCGTTGCATCAACAGATCACGAGCGCGCTGGTAGCGCTCGGTGCGTCTTATGAAATCATCTTCGTCGACGACGGCAGCCGTGACCGCACGTTCGCCGTAGCCGAAGCGTTAGCCGCGCGCGATCCGCGCTTGCGCGTGATCAAGTTTCGAGCGAATGCGGGTCAGACACCCGCGATGGCCGCAGGCATCGATCACGCGCGCGGCGAAACGATCGTCACGATGGACGGCGATCTGCAGAACGACCCCGACGACATTCAACATCTACTGCGCGAGCTCGAGCGCGGTCACGACCTCGCGGTGGGTTGGCGGTTCGAACGGCAGGACAAATTCTTGAGCAGACGTTTGCCTTCGGTGATTGCGAACCGACTCATACGCAAGGTCACGCGCGTTGCGATCAAGGACAACGGCTGCTCGTTGAAAGCGTTCCGCGCGAAAGTGATTCAGGGTGTACCGCTGTACTCCGAGATGCATCGCTTCATCCCGGCGATGATGTCGGTAACCGGACCCAAGATCGCCGAGATCAAGGTCAAGCATCACGCGAGGCGCTTCGGTCAGTCGAAGTACGGCCTGGCGCGTATATATCGTGTGTTGCTCGATCTGCTGATCGTGAAGAGCGTCGCGTCGTTCAGCGATCGGCCTCTGTTGTGGTTCACGTTGCTCGGCGTGCCGGCGGCGGTCATCGGCATGGCTGGGCTCGTGATCGGGCTCGGCGTGCAGTACGCACGCTTCGGTCAGGTGTCGTTGCCGGTGGCGGGCTCGGGCCTGTTGTTCCTCGCCCTGGCGCTGTTCCTGTTTCTCGGCGGCGCGCTCGCGGAGCTCATCTTCAAGACGGGCGACGTGCGTCCACGCCAGTTTGCGGCGTTGACGATGACGCGGCCGGGAGCAGGGCAGTGAGCGCACCGGACATCTCTGTCATCGTTCCGGTCACGCTACGTCACGACGACGTTGCAGCGCTGTTCGCCGCGTACCGCGAAGCGCTCGACGATCTCGGTCGTTCGTACGAAATCATCTACGTGCTCGACGGACCCAAGCCCGACGTGCTCGACGAGCTGCAGAAGTTGCGCGCGGCCGGCCACAAGCTCGAGATCGCACAGCTCGCGCGCAGCTTCGGTGAGGCCACGGCGCTCGCCGCGGGTTTCGAAGTCAGCAGCGGGGCATGGATCCTGACGTTACCGGCATACTTCCAGGTCGACACGCGCGAATTGCGCGCGTTGCTCGACGCGAAGAACGATCATCACATGGTCGTTGCGCATCGTTGGCCGCGCCGCGGCTCCGCATTCGACAAGCTCCGCAGGGACCTATTCCACCGGCTCATTCAGGCCGTCACCGGCTCGAGGTATCGCGATCTCGGCTGCGGCGTGCGGTTGCTGGATCGGCAGGTGCTCGAAGAGATCAGCCTGTACGGTGATCAGCACCGCTTGCTTCCCGTGCTCGTCGAGCGCAATGGGTTCCGCGTCCGCGAGGTCGATTTACCGCAATCGGATCGCGACGAGTTTCGCGGCCGCTACTCGTTCCGGCACATGGTCGGCCGGATTCTCGACGTGTTCACGATTTTCTTCCTCGTCAGGTTCACGAAGAAGCCGCTGCGTTTCTTCGGGGGCGTGGGCGGGACGATGTGCGTGTTCGGCGGCGTCTATCTGCTCGTCCTGATCGTGCAGAGATTGTTTTTCGGCCAGCCGCTGGCCGACCGTCCGGCGCTGTTGTTGAGCTCGCTGCTCGTGGTGCTCGGCATTCAGATCGTCGGCCTGGGATTGTTAGGCGAGCTGATCATCTTCTCGCACGCACGTGATATCAAAGAGTATCGAGTCGAGCGCATCGTGAATTAGGCTGGTGACTCATTTGAACGAGCAGACGCAACAGAAGCGGTCTCTATCTATATTGATGGTGGCCCCGCAGCCGTTCTTTCGAGCGCGCGGCACGCCGTTCAGCGTGCTGCACAGGATCCGGGCGCTGCTGGCGCTGGGACATCGCGTCGATCTCGTGACCTACCCGTTCGGCGAGAACGTGGAGCTGCCCGGCCTCACGATCGTGCGCGCGGCGCGCCCCCCGTTCGTAAGCGACGTGCGCATCGGTCCCTCGCTGGCGAAGATCGTGCTGGACCTGCCGTTGTACTTTGCTGCGCGCCGGTGCCTCAAGCAGGGCGGCTACGATGTGCTGCACTCGCACGAGGAAGCCGCGTTTTTCTGCGCGAGGCTCGCTCGCAAGTTCGGCATCCCGCATGTCTACGACATGCACAGCAGCCTGCCG
>Ga0315910_10002909_pt1 | contig 14820 bp, 13 predicted proteins | sample EdamamesoilMG_FD_204470 | JGI IMG/M metagenome (GOLD analysis project Ga0315910, IMG submission 204470) | Garden soil microbial communities collected in Santa Monica, California, United States - Edamame soil | ecosystem: Environmental > Terrestrial > Soil > Garden | place: USA: California...
CGGCACCTCCTGCGTCTGCTGGGCTTCGTTGACCCGGTCGGCGACGCGGTCCCATATCGGCGCGAGCGCGCGCAGCTCGGCCACCTGCGCCGGCGCGCCGCCGGCGAGGACCTCGGGCACCGCCTGCACCTGCCCCGCGACTTCGCGCCAGTAGTCCGCGATCCCGCGCACCGCGGTCAGCACCCGCTCGAGGTGCGGCGCCGGCGCGTCGAGGCTGTCGATATGATCGGCGAGCGCCTCGGCCAGCGAGCCGGCCGTGCCCGCATGCGTGCCGGCATCGTCGGCGACCGCATCGGCCAGCGCCTCGAGCGCGTCCCCGCCGGCCGGATCGCCGCCCTCGCCCGGCGCCTGCGCGGCCTGGTCGAACATCTCGGGCAGGGCCGACGACACCAGGTTGCCGAAATCGACGAAGCTTTGCGTGACCTTGGCGAACAGCTCCGGCTGCAACGCGCGAAGCCGCGCGTCCTCGATGGCAGCGTTCGATCGGGCGAGGCCGTCGAAGGCCGAGATGAAGCCATCGACCAAGCCGGAAATCCGCGCTTCGTCGGTCGGAAGTTCGCTGGTCACCGAGATATCCTCACCCGGTCGGCGCTATGATCGCGTTGCTTCCGGATACTGGCGAGACCTCATCAGGTCAACAGTAATCACGGAGAATTGTTTGAATACATTCCAAAACTATTGGATTCAATCATTTGAAATGGTAAACAACAGATACACCCGAATTGGCTGACCCATCGGCCCCTCCCAATTCGGATGGAGTTGTGCGGAAATCGGGTCCGGAAAGGGCGAGACACTCGGGTCGGCAACCCGAAGAGCGCTAGATGGACGCCGCCGCTGTCTCCGACGAGGCCACTCGGCCGATCAAATGGCGCAACGTCGATTGAACGGCGACATGGTCTCCATTCAGGTCAACACTTGCGACATCCAGGCGTTCGGGGCCTTGGGAGAGGCCGCGCCGGGTAGCTTGCCGACCAACTTCTCCGTGAGCGGCGGGGTAGAGCAGGACCAGGCGAGGGCAGCGGTAGAGGCGGGCGTAGGCGATCATCTGGTAGACGTCGGCCTGCGCTACATCGTCGGACGGGCGTTTCCACTTGGTGTCGATCACACACAGATTCGCCCCGTCCCGCCGACGGATCAGAATGTCCGGACGCGTCGGGTGGCTGTAGCCGCCCTCGCCGTTCCACGGGCCGAGCGCATATTCGCCGCCGCGCTGGACCACGACCTCGAGCCCGGTATCCGCGAGCGCCCGCCGCAACTGCACCGCGACGTAGCGCTCGAACAGTTCGTTCATCGCGAACAGCAGCGTGATCCCGTCCGCCGCGCGCGCGTCGGCGTGGGTCTGCTGCCACTCGCCGCCGAGCAGCATCCGTGCGAGATCGAGCAGCGCGCGCCAGCGCCGGCTGCCGCGGTCGATCCGCACCTGCCGCCACGGCAGCGCGCCGCGCGGCACCTCGCGCACCTCGGCGAGCAAAAACCGCAGCTCGGCGAGCTTGCGCCGCGTCTCGCTCCCGCGCGCATGGCGCTCGACCAGCAGCACGCACGCCTTCATCACCTGCAGCAGCGGCCCGTCGGCCTCGAGCGCATCGAAGCGGCACGCGAGCCGGTCGGGTCGCACCGCGTTGGCGGTGAACTGGCGCACGACATCGAGCCGCCCGCGCAGCGCGCGCAAATCCTCCTCGCACGCGCGGTACTGCCGCGGCAGTCCGCGCCGCACTTCGGCGAGCAGCTGGTCCGCGAACGCGGCGATGAACACCTCGAGCAGCGCGTCCGCGCGCCGCGCCATCGCCGCCGCCGCCCCGACCGACAGCCCGAGCCCGAGCGCGACGTCGAGCATGTGCACGAGCCGCCCGCGCACGGTAGGCGTGTGCTCGTCGGGCGCCTCGGGATCGACCTTGGGCAGGATCTCGAGGCTGCAGCCGGGCGCGGCGAGCACGCCGACCATCTGCCGCGCGCGCACGAACGCGTGGTGATCGCACAGGATATCGGTCCCGTCGCGGCCGCCGAGCGGATGCGCGCGCGCTGCCGCGAGCAGCGCGTTGGCCTGCGCTCGCGTGTAGCCCTCCCCGCCGATACCCTCGCCGACGGGTAGCCGGCCCCATTCAGGGACCGTGAGGTGCGTCACGCCGGTATCTCGGCCGCCGGGACGGGCGCGGCCTTGCCGATCAGCCGCTCGTAGGCGTCGGGCGCGAACGTCGCGCGGACGCTCCAGCTGGTCCGCGGCTCGCCGCCCTTGCCGGTCGGATCGGACAGCTTGCGCCCGTCGAGGAACGCGCCGCCGGTCTCGCCGCGCTCGCCGAGCACCGCCGCGACGCGGCCCCAGTCCTCGAAGAAGTATTCCTGCAGCAACGGGATGACCTTGTCGCGCATCGCCGCGTCGATATCCGCGCGGCTCGCGCAGCCGATGAAGAACGCGTGGCCGATGCGATGCTCGCGGTCGATCAGGTACTCGACGCGCTCGTTGATCTGCTCGAGCACCCGGCGTAGCGGCACGCCGTCGAGATCGACCGGCAGCAGCGAGGGATCGGGCGTCAGCTCGCGGAACACGAACCGCCGACGCAGCGCGGTGTCGAGCAGCGCGATCGAGCGGTCCGCGGTGTTCATCGTGCCGACGATGTGGAGGTTGGCGGGGATCGAGAACGGTTCCTGGCTGTAGGGCAGCCGGAGCGTCACGGCGTTCGGCATGCCCTTGCGCTTGTCGGGCTCGATCAGCGTGATCAATTCGCCGAACACCTTGGAAATGTTGGCGCGATTGATCTCGTCGATGATGAGGACATGCTCTTCGTCGCTGGCCGCGGCGTCGCGCGCCATCTGCACGAAGATGCCCTGGCGCGTCGCCAGCTCGAAGCCGGCTCCGCCCTTGAGGGCCTTCGGCTCGCGCCCCTCGATGAAATCCTCGTAAGCGTAGTTCTGGTGGAATGTCACAAAGGCGATCTGCCCCAGCCCGCGCAGCCGCTCGTACTCGGCGCGCAAGTCCGGCCTGCGCGTTTCGTCGGTCAGCAGCGGGTCGGCGGAGGCGAGCCCGAGGCAGAGCCGCACCGCTTCGCCCATCGTGGACCAGGTCTTGCCTGTGCCGGGCGGCCCGTAGAGAATGAGGTTGACCGGATTACGCTTGCGGCGATCCGGCTGCGCCTCCTCTTCCGCCTCAGCCGCCGCAAGGTCGCGCCAGTTGGAGAGGTTGGCGAGGAACCAGTCGTAATCCTGCTCTGCGCCTTCGAAGGCGAAGGCGATCAGACGGCGGGCCATGTCCTTGTCGGGATAGACCTCCCAGATCGTCGGCTGGTAGGTGTAGTGGTACCATTCGCGCGGCTGATAGCCGGTCTGCCAATCGACCGAGACGCGCGTTCCGTCGCCCGGGTTGCCGGAGATCGTGCCGATGGCCTTGATCGCCATGACCGAGACGGGCCGGCCCCGGTTGTCGAACGGCAGATTCAGCTTGCGGACGAAGGTGGCCTTGATCGCGATCCGCTGGCCGGGCTCCATCGACAGCACCTGTTCCCGATGCGTGTCGCTCGGGTTGCTGATTTCCCAGATGCCGTCACGAATGAAGCGATCGAACTGATCGCTGGTGCGGCCAAAAGCTGCACCGACGAACCAGTATGGTCCCTCATCGACGGGGGTAGCGGACGTACTCACGGTCGCATCGAAGACCGACTGATCGGGCTCCGCCACTGCGTCGGGGCCCCAATCCTTCGACAGCGCCACCCAGAGGAATCCCTGCACATCTTCCAGCGTCTCGGGATGCCACTCCCAGTCCTCGAGGGTGTCGCGTATGCGAAACAGCAACGTCTGGAACGCCTCGAACTCGGCGACGGAGAAGTGCTCGCTCGGGAAGAGCCGCTCGCCGGTCAGCATCATCGCCGCCCTGTCGAACATGCTGATCTTGAACCAGCAGCTTTCCTTCGGCCGCATCGTGCCGATGAGCGAGAGCACGATATTGAGCACCTCGCCCCGGCGCAGCAGGGTGAGCCCGTTGTCACGCAAGGCTTCGAGCGTCCGCGCCCCTTCTTCAGCCACAATCGCGGCAGGCTGGCTGCTGTCGGTCAACCCGGCGATCGCGCGATAGAAGCGTGCCTGGATGTCCGGGTTTGCCTTGACCACTTCCGCGCGAGTGCGCCAACTGAACGGCAAGCTCTGCATGGTGCCCTGGCACAGGCGCTCGTAGATCAGCTTCCCGCGCTCTTCGTCGGAAAGCGCAGGGTTGGCAGCCAATCCTTTGACGTCCCCCCGCGCCGCATACTTGTATGCCTTCTCGTCCCGCCAGTAGGCGCCTTCCTCGAGCCGCATGTTCTCGAAATCAGGCATGCGCGCGAGGAACGTCTCGCGCATCTCCGCCATGGCGGCGTCGAACCTCTCCTCCTCGATCGGAGAGTCCGCGTCATGATCGGGATCCTTGCCGTCGGCGAAATGGCCATAAAGCCGGGTCGCGGCGAGGATGCTGGCGATCTGCTTGGACGGGTCTTCGGCCTCGCGGGCCATGTTGCGTGCAGCACGCTCGTTCGACCGCCAGTCTTGCCGAAGCGCGGCGAGGACGGCTAGCAGATCGCCCCAGCGGCCGGCCGCGTGGACGCCGTCCAGCCTCCCCTCAGGGAAGCCGAGATCGCCAAGCGAGCGCTCCAGCGCGCGCAGCCAACTCATACGGCTGGAGATCGAGGTGGAGGTTAGCCGAGCTCCTTTCCAGGTGCGTCGCTTCAACCAGTCCCGGAATTCGTCATCACGCATCGGCAGGGTCCTTCGCGCGACGCCCGCGCGTCAGCCTCGGCGCGGCGGCGCGCCGGGCTCGGATGCGCTCGAGGAGGGCGCCGGCGGGCTCGTCGTTCGGATCCTGCGGCACCGGCTCGCCGCGGAAGGCGCTGACAAGGATGGCGGTTTCTAGCCGGTCGAGCAGCGCCCGGGGGTGCGCGTCCTCGGCTTTGAGGTGGTCGGCTGCCGCGCCAGGATGGCGCGCCCCTTCAACGGCATCGAAGCTGCCCGACGTCGCGGGGAGCAGGCCGTGCCTGGCAGCAATCTCCTTCGCGAGGAACTTGCCGAGTTGACGCAGCTTGATCAGCGAAGCGGGCGGATCGTCGGCAAAACGGTGCTCGGCGAGCGCACCCAGTTGCGCCAGCTTTTCCCTACGCGCTTCCAGGAACAGAAAATTGCCGGCCACGGCCCCCATGCCCGCAGACTACCCGGTCCACGCACAGACGCAACGGCCGCATGCGCGGGCGCAAGGCCCGTCGGATCGAGCATTCCTGGCGGATTTCTGCGGTTGAGGCCTTCCGCCATTGCGAAAGGAAATGGTGCCCAGAAGAGGACTCGAACCTCCACGCCCTTTCGAGCGCCGCCACCTGAAGACGGTGCGTCTACCAATTCCGCCATCTGGGCACGGGGTAGGCCGGCGCCTTTATGGGCTCCCCGGAGTCCTGTCAACCGAGCGAATCACAAGATTGCGCCCCGGGCGGGCCGAGCCCTCTCAGGCCGCCTCGCGCCGGGCGATGATCTCCTCGGCGAGCTTCCAGTCCTGCATCCGGTCGACGTCGATCGGACCTTCGGCGAACGGGATGTAGACCGGCGCGACGCTGATCCGGAGGCCGCGCGAAAGCAGCCGCAGGAAGGTCTCGAGCTTGAGCCAGCGGCTCTTGTAAAGCAGGAACGCCACCAGCCCGAACGCGCCGATCAGGCGCTTGGGCTTCTTGCCGAACTGGCCGCCGCTGTTGAAGATGCGCGAGCCCGCGACCGCCTCGGGCTTGAGGAACGCGTAGAGGTTGCAGCTCGAGAACGCGCCGTCGGCGAAGCGGTGGAAGGCGCGCTGGCCGTCGGGGTACTTCTCGAGGATCAGCTCGGCGCGCGTGACCCCGAGCCCGGCATCGGCGCTGACCGAATCGAGCGAGCCGCAGAAGTTGCGCACCAGCTCCGCGGTGTGCAGCGCGTTGTCGCCGGTGGTGATGATCATCGGCAGCAGCGCGGGATCGGACGCCGCGGCGATCACGCTCGTGCCGATGTTCTCGCGCGAGGGGACGAACTCGAACTCCGCCGCGCCCTCGATCCCCGAAAGGATGCGCCTGGCCTCGTCGGTGCTCTCCTGCTCGATCGAGATCACGATGCGCCCGACGCGGCCGCTCTCGACCACCGACCGCACGACGCGCTCGAGCATCGGCACGCCGGCGATGTCGATGAAGGTCTTGTGCGAAACGCCGCCGGCTTGCGCCAGCGGATCGAGATTGCCGCGGCTCGCTGCAAGGATCAGCGCGGTGTAGCGACGGTTGGTCATGCCCCTCCGGCGCGCAAGCGCGCAGTTGGCCGCTGCTCGAAAGGTCCCCTGAGGAGCGACATCAAGGACCCGACCCTTGGCAGAACCGGCAAGTCTTTCAACGCCTTTCTTGCACCGTTCAGCGCAGAAATCGCCATGACCGGACCGGCGCAGTCGTCGAACTTGGCCCAGTACTCGGCGGTCGAGAACGGCGCGGCAAGGCTGCCGCAGGGCATCGCGACCGCCGTCTCGAGCACCTCGCCGCCGGCGAGCGTGACTGCCACCTCGGTCGGGAACTCGCCTTCGGACGCGTCGACCGGACGACGGTGGATGCGCGGGTAGAGCGCGCGGACCTCGGCGCGCGCGACCCGTTCGGGCTCGAAGTCGGCCAGCGTGCAGCGCCCCGACAGCAGAACGCAGGCGAGCCCGTACTCGAGCGAGAACCTGGCCTGCAGCGGGTCGGCCGGCGCGGTGTACATCAGGTTGGCGAGGTGCGAGACCGGCGCGCGCACGTCGATCGAAGCTACGTCCCCGGCCCCGAAGCCGTGGCGCTCGCGCAGCGCCAGCAGTCCGTCCATCGCCCGGTGCGCGCTGCCGCAGTTGGGGAAGCGCTTGACCTTGAGCCCGCTCGACAGGATCAGCAGCGGCTCGCCGACGCGCTCGGTCTCGAAGCGCAAGGTCTGGCCGTGCTCGACGTGCGCCAGCGTGTCGCGCAAGTGCTCGTAGTCGGGGCCGACCATCAGCCGGTTCATGCCGGTCTTGCCGTCGAACGTATCCGTCCCCGCGGTCAGCCCGTTGCGCGCGAGGCTCGCTGCCATCACGCCGGCCTTGGCGGCGAGGCCCGCGTGGAGCGGCTTGGTCATCGTGCCGAACTGCGACATGAACCCGCCGGCCATGCTCGTCGCGACCGAGAGCGCGTGCGCGGCGCGCTCGGCGTCGAGCCGCAGCAGCCGCGCGCCGGCGGCGGCGGCGCCGATCGCGCCGACCGTGGCGGTCGCGTGCCAGCCCCGGTTGCGGTGTGCCGGGTTCACGCCCTGCCCGGTCCGCCCGAGGATCTGCAGGCCGGCGATGTAGGCATCGAGGCAATCGGCGCCCGAGGCGCCCTCCTGCTCGGCGAGCGCGAGGATCGCCGGAACGAGCACCGCGGTCGCGTGCGCCTTGGCCGGATCGAAGTTGTCGTCGAAGTCGAGCGCGTGCGCCGCGGTGCCGTTGACCAGCGCCGCCCACGGCGCGGCGAGGCCGCACCCGGCACCGATCGCGCTCGCCGGCCCCTCGCCCCACGGCGCGACAGTTTCGAGCACATGCCGGGTAGCCGGCTCATCGGCGCCGGGGATCGCCACCGCGATTACGTCGATGAACGCGCGATGCGCCGATTCCAGCGCGGCCTCGGGCCAGGCCCGCGGCGTCTCGGCCAGCCACCGGCCATAGGCGAGCACCGGATTCGTCATGCCCGCACCCTTAGGTCCGTGGCGCGCGAATGGAAACGGCTGCCGGGTCGCCGCTGCACAGCCGAATTGCCGGTTTCGCTCCGCCTCCGGCTTGGTTAAGCGCATGGCGACAGCAATCGAAGGGGATGTCCGTTGAGTATTCTGGAAGGCCGCGTCGCGCTCGTTACCGGCGCCAGCTCGGGGATCGGCCAAGCCTGCGCGCTGGCGTTCGCGCACAAGGGCGCCAAGGTCGTGCTCGCCGCGCGGCGGGTCGACCGGCTCGAAAGCCTCGTCGCCGAGATCGAGGCCCTCGGCGGCGAGGCGCTCGCCGTCGCGACCGACGTGACCGACGAGGCCGCGGTGCAGAACCTGTTCGACCAGGCGGTCGCGCGCTTCGGCACGGTCGACGTGGTGATCAACAACGCCGGCATCGCCGATTCGACCGCGGTCTACGAGATGTCGCTCGAGCTGTGGGAGAAGGTGATCGGCACCAACCTGACCTCGGCCTTCCTGTGCAGCCGCGCGGCGTTCCGCGTGATGAAGGACAAGGGCCGCGGGCGGATCGTCAACATCGGCTCGATCTCGGCGCGCGTGCCGCGCGCCAACAGCCCGGCCTATTCGGCCAGCAAGTGGGGCCTCGACGGCCTGACCCGCTCGCTCGCGATCGACGGGCGCGAGTTCAACATCGCCGCGTCGATCTTCCACCCGGGCATCGTCGCGACCGAGATCGCGCCGGGTGCGGTCAAGCTGCCCGAGAACTTCGCCGCCTCGCCCGAGGACATCGCCGGGGTGATCGTGCACATGTGCGACATCCCCGATCACCTGAACTTCTACGAGGGCATGGTGGTGCAGATCGACCTGCCGTTCCTCGGGCGCGGCTGACTTGGCCGCCAACCTTTCCTGCTACAACATCGCCGACTTGCGCGAGCGCGCGCGGCGGCGGCTGCCGCGCGGGATCTGGGAATACGCCGAGCGCGGCACCGAGGACGAGGCGGGCATGGCGCGCAACCGCGCCGCGTTCGAGCGGGTGACCTTTCGCCCGCGGGTGCTGCGCGGGGTGCAGGCGGTCGACACGCGCAGCGACATCTTCGGCAAGCCGAGCGCGCTGCCGCTCGCGCTCGCGCCGACCGGCGCCGCCGGGTTGCTGTGGTACAAGGGCGATCTCGCGCTCGCGCGCGCCGCCGCCGCCGCGGGGGTGCCGTTCACCGTGTCGAGCGCGAGCACGATGGACATCGACCAGATCGCCGCTGCCGGCGGGCGGATCTGGTTCCAGCTCTATTACTGGGAAGATCGCGAGCTGTCGCACGTGGTGGTCGACAAGGCCCGCGACCTCGGCTGCGAGGCGCTGTTCGTCACGCTCGACATGCCGGTGCCGCCGAACCGCGAGTACATCCACCGCAACGGCTTCGGCACGCCGTTCCGGCTCAACGCGCGCAACACGCTCGACGTGCTGAGCCATCCGCGCTGGCTCGCCGGCGTGATGGGCCGCTACGCGCTCGACGGCGGCGTGCCGACCCAGGCCAACCTGCCCGACCGCATGCGCGCCAAGGTCACCAAAGGGGCCCCGCCCGGCGCGCTGTTCAAGCAGGACGATCTCGACTGGGACGCGGTCAAGGTGCTGCGCGACCGCTGGCCAGGCAAGCTGCTGCTCAAGGGCGTGCTCCATCCCGAGGATGCCGAGCGCGCGCTCGCGCTCGGAGCCGACGGCGTGGTGGTCTCGAACCACGGCGGCCGTGCGCTCGATTCCTCGATGGCGACGATCGATGCGCTTCCCGCGGTCGTCGCCGCGGTCGGCGGCCGGATGACCGTGCTGCTCGACAGCGGCGTCCGCCGGGGCAGCGACGTGGTCAAGGCCGTGGCGCTTGGCGCCGACGCGGTGCTCGCCGGACGCGCCCCGCTCTACGGCCTCGCCGCGGCAGGCGAAGCGGGCGTCGCGCGCGCGCTGCAACTGCTGCAGGCCGAGACCGCGCGCACGATGGCGATGCTCGGGGCGCGCACCGTGGACGAGATCGATTCGCACCTGCTGGGCTGATCGACAGGCACGAAAAAGGCGGCGGAGTTGCCTCCGCCGCCTCAGATCTCGTGTCCGGGCAGCCTACTACGGGCTGGTCGGCAGTTCCTCGTCGCCGTCAGCGGCGATCACGCCGATCACGCCGAGCAGGATCAGCACGCCGACGATCCAGGCAAAGCTCAGGTTCTCGGCATCGCCCACCGGCGAAGCGTCACGGGCACCGTCAATAGCCACGGGCGCTGCCGCAGCGGCGGTCGAGCCGAACACCAGCCCCGCAGCTGCGAGAGCGGCAAGCGCTTTACGAATAACCATTTAGTGCCCTTCCGTTTTTCGTTTCGCCGCTCAAATATCACGGCATCTCAAAGCGTCAACCCTAAGGTATCGATCCAGCGGAGCCCTCTCGCCGCCGGCCCCTCTTGCGGACGGCCTTACTATCCGATCTCCCCGCTGCCAACCCTCGAATCGGCGCCTCGGCGGCGCGTTAGTGGCCTGCAAAGTTTGAGGTTTTCTTAACCGCGCCAGCGCCTTAATCGGTGGCCTCATGAAACGTTCCGTGATCGCCGCATTCGCCCTTACAGGTATGGCATTTGGGCAACAGGTTGTTGCACAATCGAGCGGGGCGATGACCGCGCTGCTCGAACAGGACGTGCGCCTCGCCACGGTCGCCGAGCGGCTGCTCGGGGCCAACAACGAATTGTGCCGCCAGCATATGCCGCTCACCGGGATGATCCTGCACAGCCAGGACCAGTACCGTTCGGAGATCGCCGGCAATGCGTTCGCCAACGGGCGCATCGCGATCGGCGCGCTCGTGCCCGGGTCGCCGGCATCGGCTGCGCTCGCGCCGGGCGACGGCATCGCCGCGATCGGCGGCCGCCGCACGAGCGAGCTGGTCCGCGAAGGCGAGGCGCCGCTGCGCGACAGCGCGTTCGCGATGCTCGCGGACCAGCCCGCCGACGAGCCGCTGCCGCTCGCCGTGGTCCACGGCGGGAGCGAGCGCGCGGTAACGCTCGACCTGCCGGCCGGGTGCCGGGCGCTGGTCGAGATCCGTTCCGTCAACGGCCTCAACGCGCGCTCCGACGGGCGGGTGATCCAGGTCAACTACGGGCTCGCTGCCGCCGCGACCGACGAGGAGCTCGCGGTCATCTTCGCGCACGAGATGGGCCACCTCGTGCTCGAGCATCGCCGGCGGCTGTCGAGCGCCGGGGTCGAGAAGGGCTTCTTCGGCGAGTTCGGCCGCAACCAGCAGCTCAATCGTCAGGTCGAGGTCGAAGCCGACCGGATCGCCGCGCACCTGCTGGCCAACGCGGGCTACGATCCGGCGATCGCGCCGAAGTTCTGGCGTTCGAGCCTCGGCCGCCGGGCCGGGGGCGGCCTGCTGCGCAGCAGCACCTATCCCTCGGCCGAAGCGCGGGCGCAGCTGATCGAGCGCGAGATTGCCGAATACCTCGGTGGCGGCGCCGCACCGACGTGGCCGGGACACCTGCTCTCGCGGCGCGACACTCCGTTCGAGTGATCAGGCCGCGGGGCGCTCGGGCGCCTCGCTGATGTCGATGTAGTGACGGTCGTAGTAGGTCAGCGGCGCGGCGTCGGCGCGGTGCCGCGCCGCGATCAGCTCGCCGATGAAGATCGAGTGCGTGCCGAACTCGTGGCAGTGCGCGCGCCGGCAGACGAAGCTCGACTGCGCGGTCGCGAGCACCGGTACGCCGAGCTCTTCGTGCCAGGCCCCGACGTCGAACCGATTGGCGCCGCTGCGCATGAAGTGCTCGGCCACGTCGCGATTGCCCAGCCCGAGCACGTTGACGCAGAACGTCTCGGCGCAGGCGAGCGGCTCGTGCAGCGAGGCCGAGCGATTGACGCAGACGAGCAGCGACGGCGGGTCGAAGCTCAGCGAGCTGACCGCGGTGGCGAGGATGCCGAAACGGTTGCCGCCGTGCCCGGTGGTCACGGCGTAGACGGTCGCCGCGACGTGCCGCATCGCCAGGCGAAAGGCGTCGAGCAGCTCTTCGTGAGTCTGGCGGGGTTCGGTCACACCATGCTCCATGCGGCGGCGCTCAGGGCAGCGCAAGCGGCGACGCACCCGATCGCGGTGCGAACGCTTAAATGTGTTCGATTAGCATTGTCATCACATTTTGATGTGATACGATGAACCCATGAGCACTCCGATCATCCAGCGCGTGCGCGATCTCGTGGCCGACGGTCGCATGACCCGCGCCGGCCTCGCCCGGGCAGCGGGCCTGCATGCGAACACCCTGCGCGACTGCACCGAGCCGAGCTGGAATCCGACCGCCGAGACCCTCGGCAAGCTCGAGCGGTTCCTGTCGAGCAACGACGACACGCCGGTGCTCGTGCCGATCGAGGCGATCATCGACGAAGCGCGCAACGGGCGGATGTTCGTGCTGGTCGACGACGAGGATCGCGAGAACGAGGGCGACCTGGTGATCCCGGCGCAGATGGCGACGCCCGACGCGATCAACTTCATGGCCACGCACGGCCGCGGGCTGATCTGCCTCGCGCTCGCGCCGAACCGGGTCGAGGCGCTGGGCCTGCAGCCGATGAGCCGGACCAACCGCAGCCGCATGGAGACCGCGTTCACCACCTCGATCGAGGCCCGCGAGGGCGTGACCACCGGGATCAGCGCCGCCGATCGCGCGCGCACGATCTCGGTCGCGATCGACGCAGCAAAGGGGGCTGACGACATCGTCAGCCCGGGTCACGTGTTCCCGCTCGTCGCGCGCGAGGGCGGCGTGCTGGTCCGCGCCGGGCACACCGAAGCCGCGGTCGACATCTCGCGCCTTGCCGGGCTCAACCCCTCGGGTGTGATCTGCGAGATCATGGCCGAGGACGGCTCGATGGCGCGGCTCGACGACCTGCTGCGCTTCGCGCGGCTGCACGGGCTCAAGGTCGGCACGATTCGCGACCTGATCGCCTATCGCCGACGCCACGACCACCTGGTCGAGAAACGATCCGAAGGCAGGTTCACGAGCCTGTGGGGCGGCGACTGGCGCGCGATCGGCTTCTACAACAAGGCGACCAAGGGCGAGACCATGGCGCTGGTGAAGGGGCATATCGACCCCGCGAAGCCGACGCTGGTGCGGATGCATGCGCTGTCGGTGTTCGACGACGTGTTCGCGCGCGACACCGAGCGCCAGGGCATGCTCGAAGGGGCGATGCGGATCATCGGCGAGGAAGGCGCGGGCGTGGTCGTGCTGATCAACCGCCCCGCCCCCGATCATGCCTCGAGCGCGATCCGCGGCCTCGCCGGCGAGCGCCCACCAAGCGACGACGACATGCCCGCCGAGCAGCGCGACTACGGCGTCGGAGCGCAGATCCTCGCCGAGCTCGGGGTGCACGACATGATCCTGCTGACCAACACCCGGCATTCGCTGGTCGGGCTCGAGGGGTACGATCTGTCGATCGTCGGCGAGCGGCCGATCGAGCCGGCGTGATGCTCGCGCGGGGCCTCGAAGCCGAGCTGGTCTCTCCGAAGTACGCGCGGCCCGAGCTCGAAAGGCGCTGGCTTGCCGACCATGCGCTGAGACCTCCGGTCGAGGCGCTGGCTTCCGTGCTCATCGAAGATCGGTATCTGACCGGCACCCGAATGCGGCTGAGACGTATGACGCGCAGCGACGGCTCCGTCGTTTGCAAGCTGACCAAGAAGTACGAAACCGAGCGGCCCGAGGCGCGGCCGATCGTCACGACCTATGTGACCGAAGGCGAGCATGCGCTGTTCGCCGCTTTGCCCGCAAGGATGCTGCGCAAGCGGCGTTTTCATGTCCTGCACGACGGGCATCACTGGAATCTAGACCTGTTCGAAGGCCCGCTCGCCGGGCTCGAGCTGGTCGAAGTCGAAGTTGCGGACGAGGCCGCGCTCGCTGCCCTTGTGCCGCCGACGTGGGCGACTAAGGAGGTGACCCACGATCCGCGCTACCAGTGCGGCTCGCTGGCCCAGACCAACGCCGTTCCGGAGCAGCAATGGCCCACTTCCTGATCGTCGAAGCCCGCTTCTACGAGCATCTCAACGACATGCTGATCGAGGGCGCGAAGAACGCGCTCCTCCAGGCCGGCCACATCGTCGACAAGCTGACCGTGCCCGGCGCGCTCGAGGTGCCCGGCGCGATCGCGCTGGCCGCCGAAAGTGGCCGCTACGAGGGGTTCGTCGCGCTCGGCGTGGTCATCAGGGGCGAAACGTACCACTTCGAGATCGTCGCCGGCGAATCTGCGCGCGGGATCATGGCGCTGACGATGGACGGCCTCGCGGTCGGCAACGGCATCCTCACCGTCGAGAACGAGGCGCAGGCGATCGTGCGCGCCGACCCGGCGCAGCTCAACAAGGGCGCCGGCGCAGCCGAAGCGGCGATGGCATTGCTCGCAGTCCGGGAGAAGTTCGCATGACCGCAGAGACCTTCGGGCACCCCTCGATCGCCGGAATCCCGCTGGTGCTCGGCGGCAACGTGTTCGGCTGGACCGCCGACGAGGACGCGAGCTTCGCGGTGCTCGACCGGTTCTACGAAGCCGGCGGGCGGATGGTCGACACCGCGCAGGGCTACTCGGTCTGGGCCCCGGGCCACGTCGGCGGCGAGAGCGAGGCGGTGATCGGGCGCTGGATGCAGGCGCGCGGCAACCGAGCCGAGATGCGCATCGCCACCAAGACCGGGATGTTCGGCAAGGGCGGCGACCTCGGCGCGCATGTCGTGGCCGACGAGCTGCGCAAGTCGCTCGAGCGGCTGCAGACCGACTACGTCGACCTGTACTACGCGCACCGCGACGAGGCCGTGACGCCGCAGGAGGAAGTGGCCGAAGGTTTCGACGCGCTGGTCCGGCAGGGCCTGGTGCGCGAGCTCGGCGCGTCGAACTTTTCTGCCGAGCGCCTCGGCCGGCTCGGCGACATCGCGCGCGCGAACGGCCTCACCTCGTTCACCGTGCTGCAGAACGAGTACAACCTCGTGATGCGCGACGAGTATCCGCCCGAGCTGCAGCAGCTCTGCATCGAGCGCGGGATCGCGATGCTGCCGTGGTTCGGCCTCGCGGCCGGGTTCCTCACCGGCAAGTATCGCACGCGCGAGGACCTCGAGCGGCACAACCGCGGCTCGAGCATCGAGCGGTTCTTCGACAAAGGGCTGACGGTGCTGCCCGCGCTCGACGACGTGGCGGCC
>Ga0315910_10002910_pt1 | contig 14819 bp, 9 predicted proteins | sample EdamamesoilMG_FD_204470 | JGI IMG/M metagenome (GOLD analysis project Ga0315910, IMG submission 204470) | Garden soil microbial communities collected in Santa Monica, California, United States - Edamame soil | ecosystem: Environmental > Terrestrial > Soil > Garden | place: USA: California...
CGTGTGTTACCCACTCGTATTCTGACTCCGGATACAGCGGTCGCAAGCCCGAACCATCCGCCTTCACCGTCCACGTGCGCTGGGGCGACTTGCCTCCGGTTTCCCAACAGAAAACTATCTCGCCCGTAACCCACGGATTGGTTTGAATGTGCCCCACCTGAAACGGCACCGCGACAACATGCTTTATTTTTCCCGTGTGAATATTCAGGGCCGCAATACCAGAAGGTCCTGCGCCCATATTGCGCGGACCAAAGCTCTTCTCAATTTTCGCATCGGGCGATAAATGCCGGGCCGCTTCTTCACGGCCAATGCGAAAGTAAACCCACGCTTCATCGGCATCGAGTGCCATGTCTCCACCAGCACCCATCTCCGGTGGCGTTACACCACACACCCGTTGATATGCTGCGGCCTTCTTTACCTTACCGGCTTTACTATCGGCAAACAAAGCTTCCAGGTTTACTTCTATAATTTCTACGGATGTTGATTTTGATGCTTCACTCCCGCTCGGGTTACGCATGAAATACAACTTCATACTTTTATGCGCTACGTTAAGCATGCCCATGTAGCCACCTTCCGTAACCTGCACGATATCACCCGATTCTTCATGAACAGCAAATGCTTCACCCTTTACCCGTGCTGAACGAAAGATAAGCCACTGTCCATCGGCCGTCCATTGATTGTGTGTCTGATAAATTTTAGAATCGCCTGCCGCAGTGCTGGTTAAAAAAACCAGACGCGCGCCTGTTACCGGATCACTGACTTCTTTTCTTTCGGATGGAAACCGCTTACCGATCTGGGCGCCTGCGTCTGTAACCGAACAAATACCAAAAACCAGGAGGGTGATGTAACCGAATTTCATACCGGATTAATTTAGATTTTCTGTATCAGCTAGTTATAGATTTTAACCGCTAATACTATCCTGTACTTTAGGGTAGCGCAAATTATGTCAATCGTACTTTCTCCGCTCAAACATTACATCAGGCACTTTGTCATTTGCTTAAGTAAATTCTTCTGCGGGAAAAAAGTGACAAGTTCCTGTTCGGTTTTTATTCGAACGCTCACTAGGTCGTTAACCATGATCAATTCAATATCAGTCTTGTCAATTGGAAATATGAGTTCATTGTCCATAAGGTACATAATATCCAATTCTGAGAATTTTGGTCGTTGTCCTCTGATCTTAATTATCACCTTATTTTGAAATTCAAATTCCACATCCACTTGTCCTACTGGCTTATCATGAAACTGAACCGCAGCAGACCACGAGGGATTTCTCAAACCGATGCTGTCTATCTTCACTAAGCTTATCAAGTAATCTTTCTCTAACGCTTTTTGAGGATCAAGTCCATGTCGTACGTTTTTCTTAAAGCTATGTCCTGCTTCGAATTTGCCGTCCAGAAAGCTGCATTGCCCTTGGCTCTTCGATATTATAAGAGTCAAGCAAAATCCAACTACTATTGTTCTCAGTTGTCGTTCCAATGTCAAAATGATAAATGTCCCACAACACCCAAATATAAGCATCTTTATTTCCCACAGTCACCATTCAGAAAATGGCAACCCCAGGGTGTTCTTGTTATGCAACAACTAAAACAACTTTATGCAACAAACCCCAATCAAATTGCAATGAAGAAATCACTCATACCTGCGTTTTAACAACAACGTAGATCATCGGCTTCCTTGGCATCCTGTCGGCTAATACCTCACGCCCAATACTCTCGCGTGTCTACTTACGCTACCTTCGTCATCCAAACAATTTACTGCAACATTATGCGCGTTCACCTTCTGTTATCTTCACTGCTCTGTGCTGTATTTTCAATTGGCTTTCTCGCGTGCGATAAAGACGATGACAATCCTTCGTGCGAAACATTTTCATCAGACGACTCCGTTTGCTTCTGTAAGCAAAATCCCGAAAGCGGCTTCTGCCAACCATTGGCCTTAACCATCTCGCTGGTAACCGAAGAAGAAGTAGCACTTACACCACACCCCTCTAACGGAACCTTGTGGACCAGAGGCTTTGCTATTGACAACACAATTTACCTGATCGACCGCGAGTCGGATGCGCCTCAGGCATTCTGGAAATACAACCTCGATGGCCCGGATGCATGGACCGCGTTGGAAAATTTTCCAGCAACCGGTGATAATGCCTACGGACTAACCGGTTCGGCCAATGGAAAAGGATATGCCAGTCAATATGCTTCTGCCAAATTCTGGGAGTACGATCCCTCCGCTGATGAATGGACACCCTTAACCGATATGCCGTTTACCACCGGTGAAACACATTGGGTAGAATACAATGGAAAAATATTTCTGCCGGTAAGCAGCGGCATTTACGAATTCAATACTACCACCAAAACGTGGACTCCCTACTCCACGCAGACATCCTCCGGGTTTGGAGCGATCTACCGCATTGGGCCCGACATGTACTGGTACGACATCAACAACGACTTCATGAATCACTTCAACCTGGATGACAAATCCTTTGAAACCATCGACCTTCCAGATGATTTTGGAAGCAGCGTAACCTTTAACAGTCCGTTTGTTATTGGAAGTACGGCCTACGTAATCAGTTCAGATAATCTCTGGATATTCAGCAACGAATCGCAAACCTGGACTGAACACAACAACGCCATGACAGAGGGCAGTGCCTATGTCGATGATGTTTTTGTTATTGACGGAAAGGCGTATCTGCTGGATAATGGTTATCTGAAAATATTCGAATAAGCTTTGGTTGGCAATGGACAGCCAACCTGCTTATTGCCATCTACCTGCTCAAAAAAAACAGCTACCCGTAACAATTAAAATATCTTACGCATTTTACTGCTGACATAAGGCTGTCATGTGCATAACCGTGATTTGGTGTAAACTTTAAAACATCAGGTTATGGAAGCAACAAAAAAAGAACTCAAAAAATCAGGATCACTCTCAACCGATTTGGTACTGCAACAGTGGCTAGGTCATCGTAAACTCACCCGCAGGGTGTTCGAGGCGTTTCCGGAAGACAAACTCTTTACCTACAGCATTGGAGGCATGCGCACGGTTGAGAAACTTGCTGCCGAATTGCTAACACTCGGGGCACCCGGCATTCGTGGTGTGGTGAGCGGTCGTTGGGGTGATTATGCAGAAACACAGGCGGGCTTTGCGTTTACCACCAAGGAAGAACTGTTGAAATTCTGGGATCAATCAACCGAAGAGATTGCCGCACTGTGGCCACAGATTACAGCTGAGCGGTTTCATGAGGTGGATAAATTTTTTGGTATGTATGAAGGTAAGATTTACTGGTCGATACTCTACCTCATCGACAATGAAATTCACCACCGCGCCCAGATTTATGTTTACCTCCGCTCACTGGGCATTGAACCACCTCCGTTTTGGGAGAGAGGCTAAGCAGGTAAGCTTACTATTTAAAGAGCACTGAATTTGTGCTCTTTTTTTATGCCTTGTCTTAGATCACAACAATACAACCCCTACGGTGCAGCAGCCTTTTTGTACACCTACACAGGGGCACCACATCTTTATGCAGGTGTTACAATCCGGCAGATTAGCGAAATTAGAATTGTACTGTAGCGCCTTGAAAGCTTGTGGCACCTGTGCCTTCATTCATTTACCAGGCATTACCCAATACTACACGCTTAATTTCTTTCTATGAAAAACAAGAAGTTCATTATGCTGCTCGCCTGTTTATATGTTAGTACTGCTTACGCTACCGTAAGAACAGTGAGCAATAACCCTACACGGCCTGCCCAGTTCACCACCTTTGCCGCTGCGCAGACTGCTTCCGTTGCAGGCGATACCCTCTACATTTACGGATCGCCCTTTACCTATCCAGACTTTACGGTAACGAAAAGACTGGTGCTGATCGGTGCAGGGTATTCGCCTAACAATCAGTTCGGACAACCCACTACAATTTCCGCCATTATACTTTATCACGACAGCGGATCGAATGATGCTACCGGCACGGTAATCACAGGCTTCCACCTTACGGGCCGTATTGATTTTGGCGGCACCCTGGTGAGCAACAATATACAACTCTTTCGAAACCGCTGTGGCGCGTACATTAACTTGTCGGGTGCATCGCCAACAGGGTATGCTGATGGCTGGGTGATCTACAATAATATTATTGATAGTTATGTGTATGGAGGCGGTACCACACGAACAGCAAACTCCGCTACCAACATCATTATTGCCAATAACATTTTTAATACTTCGGGGTATCTCTATGGTATGAACTCGAATACTATTCTGATCGATCACAACGTATTTCACGGAACAAGCGCAAAATTCGTATCCATCTTCAATCTAATAGTAACCAACAACATTTTTACCAGAACCTCAGGCACAGTTATGAATAGCACGGTGCTGTGTACTTTCAATAACAACCTGTCGAATCAAAGCACCATCGGCCCGGCTTCCGAGTACAACCCCACCAATACCTTCACCGCTAATTTTCTAGGATCTGGAGGTGGCGCTAACTCAGGTGCCGGCAACCAGGTGGGTGTTGATCCACTTTTTACCAGCATGAGCAATTTCGATGCGTACGTTGCCACAGCCAACTACCGCCTTCAAACTTCATCCACCGGTCGCAACGCTTCAACAGATGGTACCGACCTGGGTATTTATGGCGGAAGTTATCCCTATCCTTCCGGAGGTGCAGGCACGCAGTATGACACCAGTCCCATGCCACCCATCCCGCAGGTAACGTCAGTGAACATTCAGAATGCTACCATTCAACCGAATGGAACACTGAATGTACAGGTTCAGGGAAAGGTGAATAATTAGTTCTCAACTTCATGAGACGTTACGATGTAGTTAGCTACGTTCGAACAGCATTGTTCAACATAATTTGCCTGCTGGCTGTCTCGGCAAACGCGCAGGTAATCAATCGTGCTGAATATTTCATCGATGCCGATCCGGGTGTGGGCAATGCCACCGCAGTTTCGGTTGCTTCGCCATCGGCAAGTGTGAATTTCAATTTCAACGTACCCACTACTTCCCTGAGTACAGGTTTTCATGTTCTTGGCTTTCGGATGCGCCAAAGCATCAACGGTCGGTGGAGTCATGCGCAATTCAACACGTTCTACCTCGTTCCACCGGCTTCACTTCCCACGGCTGTAAACCTTACCCGTGGCGAATATTTTTTTGATGCCGACCCAGGGAATGGTAATGGTACATCCATCCCGGTAACATCTTCTCCTTCCGTTTCGATGACGGTGAACAACATCAGCATCAGTGCTCTTTCCCCAGGATTTCATACGATAAGCTTTCGCTTTCGCGATGATCAAAAACGATGGGCGCATGCGTATGCCCAAACCTTTTACATTGTTCCGCCCACAGCATTTCCGGCAGCCACTACCATCACCAACGCGGAATACTTTTTTGATACCGACCTTGGTGCGGGCAACAACACACCGATTCCGGTTTCCGCAGGCAGCCCGTTGATGATTAACCCGGCCATTTCAGTGGTGGGTCTTACTACCGGCTTTCACAAACTGGGTATTCGCTACCGCGATAACCGTGGCCGGTGGAGCCATGCGGAAGTGCGGTCGTTCTACATTTTCAACGCGAATCTCAATACACCAGCCGAAATTGTAACGGCCGAATATTTTATAGACACCGATCCGGGCATTGGCGCTGGTACAAAAATTCCAGGCATCATTCAAGGTGCAACCGTAGATCAACTCGTAGCCCTCGACATGACGGGTATACCTACCGGTGCGCATACATTAAATATTCGTGTAAAAGACTCGAAAGGATTTTGGAGTTACCATGAGTCGGCACCGTTCACAGTTTCATCCTGCATTCCACCGGGAGCTCCTGCAGCAACAGGCGCGAGCCGGTGCAGTGCCGGAGCGCTTACACTCACCGCTTCGGGCGCCACGGGAGCACAAGTATATCGCTGGTATGACGATCCGATTTTAAACAACATCATCACAACAGGATCTACCTTCATTACGCCATCGCTCAATGCATCCAAAGTCTATTACGTAAGCATCTTCGATCCGACTACAACCTGCGAAAGTATTCGAACAGCCGTTACCGCTACCGTTACTATTTTACCCAAGCCCGTTATCAACCCATCGGGTAACCTGAGTTTCTGTGAAGGAAGTTCCATCTTCCTTTCCGCTACAGCAGGTGCAAGTCAGTATGCATGGTCGAATTCACAATCAACACAACAAATACTGGTGAACAGCAGCGGCACGTACGCGGTACAAATTGGTGATGGCACGTGTTTGAGCGAAGCATCCGATCCGGTAGTGGTCACTGCTATTCCGGCTCCGGCAAAACCTGTCATCACCACCGCAGGCAACACCACCATCTGTGGTGCGGGCACAGTGGATCTTAGTGGACCAGCAGGCTTTGAATATACCTGGTCGAATGGCGCAACAACCCAAACCATAACTGTTTCACAAACCGGAGTTTTCTTTCTCACGGTAAAGTCGGGAGCAAATTGCCCCAGTCTTCCGTCCGACCCGGTAGTGGTTTCGGTTCTTACTCCACCTTGTGGTGGCAGCACCAATCAATCACCTGTGATCAACAACAATCCACTGGCCAGTACAATTGAAGGTGTGCTCACGCTGGACCTGACCACCATTGTGAGCGACCCGGATAACAACCTGGACTTCGCTACTTTGAAACTGACAAACAACACGACCGCACGCGGGGCCACTGCTTCAGTAGATGCTTCATACAACCTGGTGGTGAATTACTCCGGCCTTCCATTTACAGGAACCGATCGGATTACCCTGGAAGTCTGCGATCTCGCAGGTGCCTGCATACAACAGATCATCGATATCGAAGTGGTAGGTGCTGTAGTGGTATACAATGGTGTTACGCCTGATGGCGATGGCAAGAACGATTACCTGCTCATTAAATACATCGATGTCATTGAAGGGGCGAGCAAAAACAAAGTAGCCATTCTGAACCGATGGGGCGATGTGGTGTTTGACATTGCCGACTACGACAATCAACAACGGGTATTCACCGGAATCACCAACAACGGCAGCGAACTTCCTTCGGGAACCTACTATTATAAGATAGAATTCTCAGGTGGACTGGAGTCGTTAACCGGATACCTGACTTTGCTTCGATAGTGAATTGAAGATTTAAAAATTGAAAGATTGACGGGCTCTCTGGAGCATACAATCGTAAATCGTATAACGATGAAAAAAATAATTCTCTTCGGTGTGCTGTTGATGACATGGGTTACAAGTGTTGGTCAACAAGACCCGCTCTATTCCCAATACTTGTTCAACCCATTCATCATCAACCCTGCCTATGCAGGGTACTCGAAAGACTTAACTGCGCTGGCTGCCTATCGTCTGCAATGGGCAGGGTATGACGGCAGCCCGGTAACGATGAATGCTTCCGGGCACATTGCGCTGAACGACAACCGCATGGGCCTTGGGTTGTCGGTGTTACTCGATAAACTGGGCAGTGATCGTACCACCACCCTTCAGGCTTCGTATGCGTATCACCTGTTGCTGAACAAAGGCATGCGTGTTTCCTTTGGATTAAATGGCGGCATAGCAAACTACAAAACTGACTACAGCGATCTGATCATTGACGAAACCGATCCCAAGTTTCAGCAATCCATCAGCGAGTTCAAACCAACTGTTGGTGCCGGAGTAATCTTTTCGACTGATCATCTGTACCTGGGTATCTCCGTTCCTAAAATGTTAAAAGCAACCACGGAAGTAGGCGAAAGCAACGTGGTGCTTTACAATCAGCATGCGTACGCACACCTGGCTTATGTCTTTGTACTTACCCAGCGATTAAAATTAAAACCATTCATACTGGCCCGTGCCGTGCAAGGTTCGTCTGTCAATGCTGACTTCGGGGCCGCCCTTCATGCTGACGATGCGTACACTGTAGGATTTTTCACCCGCAGCCTGAACACCTATGGCTTTCTGGCTAAACTCAATCTTGGAGACATGCTCCGGTTCGGTTATGTATTCGAATTACCAACAAATCAATCCGTAGGCGCGCAGTACACCACCCACGAATTTACACTCGGCATTCGCATGCGGCTGCTTCGGTTTCATGACATTGTATCGGTGGCAGATTTTTAATTTCTACGACAAGCGGTATACCTAGTATAAAATATAGGCAACTACGGCCTATATTTGGGTGTTGGCGGTAATTTTTCACAACACATGAGACTACTAATTTACTTTACAATAATCGGTTTACTGACTAACTGCTCGGGCGACAAAGAGCCTATTCAGAGATTAACCGACTATGAATACCCACTTGACAGCTTGAACAATGGAAAAATATTTGTCTACGAAAGACATCCTCCTGGACAGTATTTTTTTATACAACAAAAAAGAACAAAAGAAAATGGGACTGACTATATAATTCAAGAAACGTTCGACACGAAACAAAAGGTTTCAGCCGAAAAATATAGAGTTACAGAACAAGGAAAAGAATTGATTGAATCGTATTTGTACTATTATCCGGACTCATTGTCCAGCATAAAAGACAGAGGCGAAATTATTGAACTTAAAAACATCGGAGACTATAAACAATATAGAGGAATGTACTTTGAGTTTCACATAACAACAAGCGGAAATATTAGTGCCAAATCAACCACTAAGGAAACCTTCAACCGAGAGGCTGTGATAGAGTTGGGTAACAAAAAGCTGGACGTAATTATATTCAACAACATACTTGAAATTAGCGCTCGCCATAAATACATACCGTTCTTCTCAAGCGAATCCGTTTACACTGGAGAGAATTATTATGCAAAGAGACTGGGACTTGTTAAATATTGGACTAAAAAAGATAATGAACGCTTCGACTGGGAATTGGTGGAGATTAAAAACTTAGACTAGAGAAGAATCATTTAGATTTCAGCTACTAAACTAAATGAGTGGTAAAAAGATTAATACTCCGACCACTACATAACACGGAGGCTACACAACATGTCGTTATAAAAAATTACATTAACCAAATGAAGAGCCAACTAGTTTTCATCATTGCAATTCTGATATTGATTTCATGCGGGGACAAAAAATCCAGAACAATCGAAATTTCAGAACCAGAAAAGATTGTCGATAATTTTTTTAACACGTATACCCTAAACGGACCAAGAAAAGCTCTAAACACTTTACTCCCTACAAATAAATATATTTCAACCCAAGATGCAGACAGTGTTGCCGTAAAGCTTGAGCGATTAGTCGTAGACTTGGGCGACTTCCAAGGGCTGGAAAAAATCAGGGAAAGCACATACGGAAAGGGAATTACTCACTTGACCTATGTGGTAAAATATTCACGCCAGCCATTACGATTCAACTTTAAATTTTACCAACCCGGTAACGGCTGGAGAATTCAAAACTTTAGTTACGAAGTCGACTTCTTGGACGAACTGGACGATACCGCTAGACCGGACAGGCTACCAGAGAACTATGAAGATTGAGGTTAACGGCAAGCCACAAATAAATAACAGCCTGAAGACTCCGTCACACGTTTCGACCACTCACCAACTTTCCTAACAAGTTTGCAGGCAATTGAATACCTTAGGGAAATAACCCATGTAACCTATGTTGAAAACTTTCCGATCGCTGCTTTTCCTTGCTTGGGGAGCCGCAATGTTTGCCTGTTCACCAGCCACCAAAGAAGAAGGTACCGAGGAGATCAAGCCTCCCGTAGCCGAAAAAGTAGAGAAAGAACTGGTGGCCAACGGCAATAAACGAATCGACAGCTACTACTGGATGCAGCTTAGCGATGCCCAGAAAAATGCCGAACAAAAAGATGAGCAAACCACCAAGGTAGTCAACTACCTCACGGCCGAGAATGATTATCTCAAGAGCAAGATGCAACACACCGAAGCCTTGCAGGAAAAACTGTTCAAAGAAATTACCGGCCGCATCAAACAAACAGACGAGTCGGTTCCGTACAAGGACAACGGCTACTGGTACTACACCCGTTACGAAGAAGGACAGGAGTACCCGATCTATTGTCGTAAGAAAGGAACGCTGGAAAGTAAAGAAGAGATTCTACTGAACGTAAACGACATGGCGAAAGGTCATAGTTATTACTCCATTCGCGGGCTGCGCGTAAGCGAAGACAACAACCTGCTGGCGTATGCCGAAGACTCCGTGAGCCGCAGGCGCTATACCGTTTATGTGAAAGACCTTCGTTCGGGTACTATCGCAGCAAACCCTATTGCCAATACAGAAGGTTACGTGGTTTGGGCTAACGACAACAAAACACTTTTCTATACCCGCAAAGATTCCACCACGTTGCGCTCGCGCTGGATCATCCGCCACAAACTTGGTACGGAGGCCAGTCAGGATAAAATCGTGTTCGAAGAAAAAGACGAAACGTTTTACCTGGGCATCTCCAAAACAAAATCCGATAAGTTTCTTGTGATCGGTTCGCGCAGCACCTTAACCAGCGACTACCAGATTCTGAATGCCAACACTCCGGATGGCGAATTCAAATCATTCAGTCCACGCGAAAAAGGAATTGAATATTCCATCGATCACTACAACGATAAATTCTATATCGTTACCAACCTAGATGCACAAAACTTCCGGTTGATGGAAACTCCCGACAGTAAAACTTCCAAGGTAAACTGGAAAGAAAAAATTGCGCACCGCAAGGATACTTTACTGGAAGGCATCGACATTTTTAAGAACTACCTGATACTGACCGAACGCGCCAACGCCAACACCCACATGCGCATCATCGATCAGAAAACCGGTAAGAAGCACTACCTGAATTTTGGTGAGCCTGCGTACACGGTTTATACTTCGGTCAATCTTGATTTCGATTCCGACCTGTTGCGCTATGGGTATACATCCATGACAACCCCTAACTCCACCTACGATTATAACATGCGTACACACGAGAAAAAACTACTGAAGCAGCAGGAAGTAGTAGGCGGTTACAATCCGGAAGATTATCAAACCGAACGCCTCTGGGCCACAGCCGATGATGGAACGCAAATTCCAATGTCGATCGTCTACAAAAAAGGAATCAAAAAAGATGGCAACAATCCAACCTTGATTTATGGATACGGATCGTACGGGTATAGTATGGATGCATCATTCGACATGACCCTGCTGAGTTTGCTGAACCGCGGATTTGTTTTTGCTATCGCGCACATCCGGGGCGGGCAAGAGATGGGACGCCAGTGGTATGAAGACGGAAAGATGTTCAAGAAGAAAAATACCTTCACCGATTTCATCGACTGCTCCGAATTTTTGATTGAAGAAGGCTACACCACATCCGAAAAACTTTTCGCTATGGGTGGCAGTGCAGGAGGATTGTTAATGGGTGCGGTTGCCAACAAGCGTCCTGATCTTTACAAAGGTATCGTGGCACAAGTACCGTTTGTGGATGTGGTTACTACCATGCTGGATGAAACCATTCCGTTAACCACGGGTGAGTTTGATGAATGGGGAAATCCAAAAGTACTGGAGTCGTACATGTACATGCTGGAGTATTCGCCTTACGACCAGGTAAAAGCGCAGAACTATCCCAACATGCTGGTGACTACCGGATTTCACGACAGCCAGGTGCAATACTGGGAGCCTGCCAAATGGGTGGCTAAACTTCGCGAGATGAAAACCGATAACAATACCTTACTGCTTCGCACCAACATGGAGACGGGCCACGGTGGCACAACCGGACGATTTAAAGTGTATCGGGAAGACGCACAGGAGTATGCGTTCCTGCTGGACCTGGCCGGCATTAAAGAATAACACAACCCCTGCAAGAAGAAACCGCAGTGTACACCAACACTGCGGTTTTTTATTTTTCACCACCCATACTGTTTAGCGGCCATATAAGATCAGAACGATTTCATATAAATGGCTGCTGAAGTTTGATCGGGATTTTCTATTTTGACCGATCTGGTTCAGGTACCAATCCGAAGATAAGTATCCGATCAGCTAAATCAGTAAACCTAAACTTATGCATATCAAATTTTATCCACTGGCCCGAATCTTTCCGGGCGTTTTCGTTTTGCTGCTGGCGAGTTCCTTTGCTGTGGCGCAAGAAACATTTCCCGTTAACGGAGTAAAAGACAAGCGCCCGAACACCTACGCCTTTACTCACGCCACATTGTTCATTGATCATCAAACCAAACTGGAAGACGCAACCCTTCTTATTCGTGATGGTAAAGTAGAACAATCCGGAGCCGGCATTACCATTCCGAAAGAAGCGATCGTTATTGACCTGACCGGAAAAACAATTTATCCATCGTTCATCGACCCCTACACCAGCTATGGCTTACCTGATGTTAAAGCCGATGGTAATGGTGGACCGCCACAGTTGGAATCCAAAACCACAGGCCCATTCAACTGGAACCAGGCCGTAAAAGCCGAGTACAATGCCTACGAAAATTTTACCGCCAGCAACGACAAGGCAGAAGCATTACGCAAAGCGGGCTTTGGCACCGTACTCTCCTTCCGGGCCGATGGTATTGTGCGCGGAACATCCCTGCTCGCCACACTTGCCGATGACCGCGACCAGCACGTAGTACTCAAGCAACAAGTAGCGGCCCATTATTCCTTTAATAAAGGAACCAGCAAGCAACAGTTTCCGGGTTCGCTGATGGGATCCATTGCGTTGTTACGCCAAACCCACCTGGATGCGCAGTGGTATAAGACTTCCGGAAACAAACAATTTAATGATCAGTCGCTCGAGCGCTTTACGGCTAACCTTTCGCTGCCAGCGATATTCGAAGCGGGCGATAAGCTCAATGCCTTACGGGCCGATAAAGTAGGCGATGAGTTTGGTATTCAATACCTCATTAAAGGCGGGGGTGATGAATATCAACACATCGATGCCATTAAGGCAACAAAAGCAGCATTCATCATTCCGGTTAATTTTCCTGATGCGTTTGATGTAGACGATCCGTATGATGCATTGCAAATCAATCTCACCAGTCTAAAGCATTGGGAAATGGCTCCTGCCAATCCCGGCATACTCGCGGCCAATGGCATCACTTTCGCCTTCACCGCCAACGGACTAAAAGACGCTTCTGCTTACCTGAAAAATATCCGAAAGGCCGTGAAGTATGGCTTAACAGAACAACAGGCGCTGAAAGCCATGACGCTTACACCCGCACAATTGCTAAAATCAGAAGCGCAACTTGGGCAGCTCAAAAACGGTTCGTATGCAAACTTCATCATTACATCGGGTAATGTATTTACTGACGAAACCACCATCATCCAAAACTGGGTGCAAGGAAAGCCTTATGTATTCTCGGATATAACCGTAAAAGACCTGAGTGGTAATTATTCTCTTTCCGTAGGCGATAGTACGTACACCATGCAACTGACTGGAAAACCGGAGGCCCCATCATCAAAAATTATTACGGCCGACTCCACCGAGTTAAAGTCCACCTTCAAAGCCACCGATGATATTGTCAACATCACATTTGATTCGAATGGAAAAACAAGATTATCCGGATGGATTGCCGACAAGCAATTTAAAGGACGCGGTCAGTTGCCTGACGGCACCTGGGTAGAGTGGAAAGCTCTTTTTACGAGCGCATTAAAAAAAGATACTACCAAGCAGGAAGTAAAGAAAGATGAAACAAAACCGGAGTGGGGTAAAAACCTTTATCCGTTTGTGGCCTACGGCAATGAATCACTGCCACAAGCGCAAGTGATGATCATTAAAAACGCAACCCTCTGGACCAACGAGGCCGAGGGCATCTTAACAGAAACCGATGTACTAGTGAAAGACGGAAAAATTGCACAAGTAGGCAAAAACCTATCCTTCACCGGGGCTGTGGTCATTGATGGAACCGGCAAGCACCTTACTTCCGGCATCATTGATGAACATACACACATCGCGTTACAATCGATCAATGACGTTCAGTCTGTTTCGGCTGAAGTACGCATGGGCGATGTTATCGACAATGAAGACATCGACATTTACCGGCAACTGGCCGGTGGCGTAACGGCTGGTCAACTGTTGCACGGTTCGGCCAATGTAATTGGTGGTCAGTCGGCCCTTGTAAAATATCGTTGGGGCCGCCTGCCGGAAGAAATGAAAATTGCCGGTGCCGATGGATTTATTAAATGTGCGCTCGGTGAAAATGTGAAGCAATCAAACTGGGGTGAATCCAACACGGTGCGTTATCCACAAACACGTATGGGCGTTGAGCAGGTTTTTGTCGATGCCTTCACCCGCGCTCGCGAATATGAAAATCAATGGAGACTTTACAACGCTATTCCACCCAAAACACGAATAGCGTTTGCAGCGCCACGAAAAGATCTGGAACTGGAAACGTTGCTGGAGATTTTAAACAAGAAGCGCTTCATAACATGCCACTCGTATGTGCAATCGGAAATCAACATGCTAATGAAAGTAGCCGAACAATTCAATTTCAGGGTGAATACCTTTACGCACATTCTCGAAGGCTACAAGCTTGCCGATAAAATGAGCGCGCACGGTGTAGCCGGATCGACCTTTGCGGATTGGTGGGGATACAAAATGGAAGTAAAAGAAGCGATTCCGTATAACGCAGCGCTTATGAATGGCGAAGGAGTAGTAACAGCCATCAACTCGGATGATGCCGAGATGGCGCGCAGACTTAATCAGGAAGCAGCCAAGACCGTGAAGTATGGTAATGTATCGGAAGAAGAAGCCTGGAAAATGGTAACGCTAAATCCGGCAAAAATGCTGCACCTCGATAAACAGATGGGAAGTATCAAGACAGGCAAAGATGCCGATCTGGTTTTGTGGTCTGCGCATCCGCTTTCGATTTATGCCAAAGCTGAAAAAACAATCATTGATGGAACGATCTACTACGACATTGTAAAGGATGCCGAAAAAAGAAATCAGATCAACACCGAAAAAGC
>Ga0315910_10002911_pt1 | contig 14811 bp, 15 predicted proteins | sample EdamamesoilMG_FD_204470 | JGI IMG/M metagenome (GOLD analysis project Ga0315910, IMG submission 204470) | Garden soil microbial communities collected in Santa Monica, California, United States - Edamame soil | ecosystem: Environmental > Terrestrial > Soil > Garden | place: USA: California...
AGAGTCGAACGGACGAGCACGTCCACGAACTCTGCGGCCCCGAGGTCCGACTCCACTGCGTACACGATCGAACTCTTCATCTTCTTCTCGAACTTCTCGAACTTCTCGAACTTCTCGAACTTCTCGTCTCCCAACATATCAGCCTTCGGGCGCCAAGCCGAGCACCAGACGAAGGCTTGCTCGGCTCGGCGTAAGTGGCACAGTGCCGGAGCACGAGTAGGCGATCCATGCCGGTCGTTGACGCCAAGATTGAGATAGAAGCGCCCGTGGCCGACGTGTTCGACCTGGCACAGGACTACGACCTGCGCCTGCGCTGGGACCCCTTCTTGCGAGAGATGAAGTTTCGCGATGGGGCTCTCGAGGCCGCGCCCGGCGTCAGGGTTTGGGTGCGGGCCAAAAACGGGTTGTCGATGGAGGTCATTTACATCACCCTGGAGCGCCCGCATTCGGTGGCGATGAAGATGACCCGCGGCCCAGTGTTCTTCGAGCGCTTCGCAGGCACCTGGCGCTTCGAACAGGTGCGGAACGACGTCACGTCGGTCAGCTTTCGCTACAACTTCGAGACCCGCTGGCTCTGGTTGCGGCCGTTCTCCAACTCACTCATCACGATCATCTTCGAGCGTGACATCCAAGCGCGGCTGAGCGGGCTGAAATACGCGGCGGAGCAGACTGACGTGCTGCGCGAGCTCCAAGCAAAGCGGTCTAGTGCCCCCGCACGCTGAGCTGCAACGCGCCTACCGCCGGCTGATTTGCGGGCTGGCAGTCTTTGAGGTGACGCATGCTTTGGCTCTGGTAGGCACGGGCCTATGGCTAGTGCCGGGGCTGAACCCCGAGCATTCTGTCGCCGAGCGCGCCGCCTACATCGCATCGCATGCGACCTGGTGGCGTCTGGGTTGGCTGCTCTGGCAATTGAGCGCTGCTTCCGACGTTTGGGTCGCGGTCGCCATGGTCGGTTGGACACGGGCCGTCGGCGATGAGCGAGCGCAGCGGTGGGCCTGGTTCGGCGCGGGCTTTCTGCTAGTCGCGATCGTGCCCGAGCAATACGCGGAAGCGTCGCTCGTGCTCAGCTTCCCGAGCGCGACGGGTGCGCTCTGGCTCGAGCGGCTGATCCAATACATGTGGCTGCTCGGGACCTGGACCAACACGGGCTACACGCTGATGACTGGCTGCTGGTTGCTCGCGCTGCGCAGCGTCGCAAAGCGAGCAGCGGCAGCGCCGAGCGCCGGGGTCGCGACAGAGCCAAGCGCCAGAGTCGCGGCAGGGCCCCTCCGCGCGGGAGTCTGGCCAACCTGGGCGGAAGCGTTGCTGTTGAGCTTGTTCTTGGCCTCGTCCTTCACGAACCACCTGGCCTGGAACCCGCAAGCGGGCATCGAACGCGTCGGGGCATTTCAGCTGACGTCCATCTTGAACGGACTCGCGTTTGCCGGACTGCTACTGTTCGGCGCCGCGCTAGCGATGCACGTCGGCGAGCTGCAGGCACGCGCAACGCGCCCAGGCCCCAACGCTCAGCGGCCACGGTGGCCCGTACGTCGCGCGCTTCTCGGCGCCTGGCTCGCACGCCTCGCGGGCTCGCCGGGGCTGCGCGACCTCGCGCGAGTCCTGCAGTCCTGGCTGCCCTTCCCCCAGCTGCGCAGCGATGTCGGCGACGTACTTTATCTGAACTGGCTCGTGTCCGCAGATCAGCTCGAAGCCAGGCTAGACGAAAGCCTGCGGGTGCGGCGCTTTGGCGACCGGACCATGCTCAGCATCCTCGTCTATCGGCACGGCCACTTCGGTCCGAGGCTGCTCGGCCCTCTGCGCAAGCTCTTGCCTAGCCCTATCCAGTGCAACGTCCGCGCTTACCTCGAAGTCCCCGTCTCGAACGTCGCGTTCCTCACCAACGCCATCGATCACTCGGCCTATTTTTGCGGCGCCCGGTTGCTCTGCGATGGCTTGCCGGCGCACTTGCTGGAGTCCGCACACCTCGATGCCACGGGAGGTACCATCGATGTCGCGCTCGCACCGGGGCAGGCCGTCGCGCTCCACCTGCGCGCCCAGGCCGAAACGACGACAGACAGCACGCTGCCAGCGTCCTTCTCGGAGCATTTCGCCGACTTCCAGACCGCGATCGCTCACATCGTACCGCAAAACGCGGCGCTGAGTGCCCTGTACACCACGGGACAGTGGTGCGCATCGCAGATCGTCGTGAAGGCCCAGCTGGATGGGGCCCGCCCGTGCCACCTGATCGCGCCCCTCGAACTGGGGCCGCCCTTCGCCGAGATCGTCGAGCAAGTCGAACCGTTCGTATTCCTGCTCCAGGGCGTGCAGTTCGACGTACTGGGCGAAACGCATGCCCTCGAGCTCCGGGACCTGGATCCACACCCTCGAGGCAGTACTACGCGCTGAGCTCTTCGGCGAAGAACGCGAGCATTGCCTTCCAGTGGCGTTCCGCTTCTGCCACGTCGTGCACCGGCGTGTCGCTCACGGCCCAGCCGTGGCGCGCCTCGTAGTGCTCGATCTGGTAGCGCTTGCCCGCCGCAGCGAGCGTCTGCGCGAGCGTCTCGGCCTGCTCCTTCGTGAAGAAGACGTCCTCCTTGGCGACGCCGAAGTACATGCGAGCCTGCGCCTTGCCCGCAAGCAGATGCGGGCTCGCCGGATCGGCAGTGACGATTCCACCTGGGTGAATCGACGCGGTCGCGCGCAGTCGATCGGGAAAGCGCGTCGCCGCAACGAACGCGTTGCGACCACCCATGCAGTAGCCGACCGCACCGATGCGCGCTGCATCGACGTTGGCGCGCGAGGCGAGCAGGTCCAGGCATGCGGCTACGTCGCTCATGAGCATGTCTGGCGTGAGATTGCCGATGCGCTTCCGCATCTCAGCCAACGTTTCGGCCCGCATCATCATGATCGGGTCGAAGTGCACGTGCTTGCCCACGCGGTGATAAAGGTCGGGCAGGAGCACGTGGTAGCCATGGCTCGCGAGCCGCTCGGCCATCGACTTCAGCGCGGCGCGATAGCCCAGGCCGTCCATCAGGAACACGATCGCGGCGCGCTGGCCCTGGCCATCGGGGACAACTTCATACGCGCTCATCGGGCCATCGGGCGTGGCCACGTCGATCTCTTGGGTATGCATGCGTGAGATCGTACGTTGGACGCACGCGCTCGGACAAGGTGTGTCGACCGCCGTCCGGATGAGATGGGCAGGAATCGCTCTGCAGGCTGGCTGCTCACGGGCAGCCGTCGCCCGACGAATCGAAGCAGCAGCTCTCGACGCTCGAAAAGCTCGACGAGATGAACAACACTTCGCCGCGATCTGGGTCGAGGCTCAGCCACCGTTCGGGCGCGCCGGGCTCCGGAAGACCACCCTCCTCGACCAACACCACGTGCCCGTTCTCTTTCAGCCAGCCAGGCTCCGTCGCCGGTTCCCCGTCGTCGATCGAATAGCGCACGAGCACAGCAAGCCAGCCCAGATCGAGACAACTCATGCCGAAGCCACCGCGCGCTCCGACATCGCTGACGATTTCGACGTGCAGAGTACCGTCCGGGGTCATCGGACACTCGGCGGTGGGCTCAGAGAACACCACTGGGCTCGCGTAGGTCCCGACGAAACGATCGAGCACCGACTCCATGCTGCCAGGTGGAGCGCAGCCGGTTGGATCGCCGGTTTGGCCACCGAAGCAGCACGTCAGGCACAATAGAACCCACAGCGACAGCGCGCACAGCCAACCTCGGAGTTTCCACATCGATCGGGAGTTCCCACTCGCCCAGCGCGAGCTGACGTTTGTCTGGCTTGATCCGAGGTACCTGGCAAGACCCATAGTGCACTTTCTGTCTGGCAATTTGCCGATACGAGTGCAGTCTAGATATACATGCACCACCACCAGTTGGCTCGTGAGCTGCTGAAGCAGTTGCGCGGCCGTCGCTCGCAGCGCCAGCTCAGCCGTCAGCTCGGCTATCAGAGCAACGTCCTTTACCGTTGGGAGTCGGGCCGCTCTTGGCCGTCGGCCGAGGCCTTCTTCGCCCTCGTGGACCACGTTCGCGGCCGCGGGGGCTCGCGACGCTGCCTGGAAGAGTTTCTGCGGGAGCAGCCACTCACCGCCGGGCAAACCCTCAAGGACAGCGCGGTGCTGTTGGAGGTGCTGGGACGCCTGCGCGGGGAGGCCCGCATCAACGACATCGCACGCCAGCTCGGCTGCAGTCGCTTCGTGGTCGCGCGCTGGCTGAACGGCACCACTTGCCTGCGCCTACCGGAGCTTTTGGCCTACGTCGAGGCCACGACGCTGCGCCTGCTGGATTTCCTGGCGGCCTTCGCGTCCCCGGCCCAGCTGCCATCGGTTAGGAAACAGTGGCAGCTGTTGGAGGCGAGCCGTCGCTCAGCCTACGAGCACCCCTGGTCGCATGCGGTCCTCAGGGTACTGGAAACGCGCGCCTACCAACAACTCAAGCGCCACCGGCGGGGCTGGATCGCGGAACGCATTGGGCTCTCGGTCAAGGAGGAGGAAACCTGTCTCGAAGTGCTGCGCCAAGCCGGACAGATCCGCCTGCAGCGCGGTCGCCTCGTGGTGTGTGAAACTCGAACCATCGATACGCGCGCGCGGCCCGACCAAGCACACAACCTCAAGGCGTTCTGGTTGGGCGTAGCCGCGGAGCGCCAGAAGGCTGAGCATCCCGGGGTGTATGCCTACAACGTATGTTCCATGTCAGACGCCGACCTGCACAAGCTCCGCCAGATGCACCAAGCCTTTTTCGCCGACATGCGCCGACTGATCGCCGCTTCGGAACCCTGTGAACGGGTGGTGTTGCTGGCCACCCAGCTCGTGGCGCTGGACGCTGGCGCTGCATCAGCTGAAAGCTAGCTGAGCAGCCCCACGAACCTTGGTTCGCTCTTGAGCGCGAGAAGCGGACCCGAGGGCGACCTGAGGTTCGGGGCGGAGGAGCTTTCAGCCAGAAAATCCGAAGATCGGGGGTGGCACATCCGTTGCTCTGTCTCGAGATCGCGAACCTCGAAGGAGAACGGCGATGTCCTGTCACTGCACCACTCGCGAGCGCGAAAACTCACTCGGTTCATACGACCAATCCGAGTTCGAAGGGGTCGCTTTCGAGTCGGATGAGCGCGAGGCGGATGAATTCGGGCCGGGCCGTCTGGGTGGCGAAGCGGAGGCGGTCGAAATGCAGCTCGCCGCGGAGCTGCTCGGAGTATCGGACGAGTCCGAGTTCGAGGATTTCTTGGGTAGCTTGCTGCAGCAGGCGGCGGGGGCGACCTCCAGTTTTCTGAAAAGTCCGGCGGGACAGCGGCTAGGTGGCTTGCTCAAGTCGGCGGCGAAGCGGGCGCTGCCGCAGGTTGGGCGGGCACTCGGCGACCACTTGGGTGGGGCGCGCGGTGCAGAGCTCGGCGGCAAGGTGGCGGCCAGCGCCGGGCGCGTGCTGGGTCTCGAGGTCGAGGGGCTCAGCCACGAGGATCGAGACTTCGAGATGGCGCGCCAATTCGTACGTTTTGCGCGAGATGCGGGGGCTCAGCTTGCCGGCGAAGTTGGCAGCGCAGCGCGAGCCAGCAGCGCAGCGGGAGTGCGCCAGGCATACATGGCATCCGCGCGGCGCTACGCGCCAGGGCTCGTTACTGGCAGCGCGATCGGTACGCCCCTGTCGGGCTTCCCCTCGAGCGGTCGTTGGTTCCGGCGCGGCCGGACTATTACCCTCACGTGAGCGCACTCGTGTGAGGCACAGAGCAGGAGAACATCATCATGCACAACCTGGACCGTATTCTCAACTCACAAAAAGCACTCAACGAGCTGGAGTTCGAAGGGGGGCCGTTCGGGTCCGAATTCGAATACGAAGGCGAAGACGAACAGAACGGCGAGGCCCTCATGAATGAGGAGTCGCTGGCCGCGGAGCTGCTCAGCGTCAGCAACGAAGACGAGCTCGAGTATTTCATCGGCGGACTCTTGAAGACTGTCGTTCCCGCGGTGAAGAACTTCGCTCAGTCGTCGGCGGGCAAGGCGCTCGGAGGCGCGCTGAAGAGCGCGGCCAAAGCGGCCTTACCGACGGTCGGAGCGGCGCTCGGCTCGGCCATTCCCATCCCGGGCGTGGGCACTGCCATCGGCGGCATGGCGGGCAAGGCTCTGGCACAGGCCTTGGAGTTCGAAGCCGGGGGCGGCGGAGCTGATCAGGAGTTCGAGGCTGCCAAGCAGGTGGTCCGGCTCGGGTCGGAAGCGGCGAAGAACGCGGCGCAAGCGCCTCCAGGCGCGAACCCCAACGCGGTGGCCATGAACGCGGTGAAGAGCGCCCTTCGCACCATCCAAGGCGGAGGCATGCCGGGTGCGCAGGGGCATGGAGCGAGTGGGCGCTGGATCAGGCGCGGGCGTCAGATCGTGCTGCTCGGGGTGTGAAGATGCTGTCGGTGTTCGCAACGCGCATGCTCGAAGAAGAAGTGCTGGGCCTCATCGGTCGCGTGCAGCAGGTGAAGCCCTTCTCGCTGCACGAGACCATGGTGCCCGCGGCGCTGCCTTTCTCGCGCACGCTGCGCGATATCGACGCGCACCTGAGCGTCGCTCGCGAAAGGCTCATCGCCCTCGCTCGCCGCTTCGTGACTTGGCTCGCGAGCGGGCGAGCACGGCGCAACAGCGCTGAGTTCGTGTATCGTCGCTACGTGTTCTTGCGCTTGCGCATGAATGCCACGCTCATAGAGTTCGATCTGTTTGCCGATGCGATCACCCAGCGCAGCGAATCTGGCACGGGCGTTCAGCTCGCGGGGCTCGACGCCCTGGCGCAGGATGCCCTACGCCTTGCCCGCAGTCACTTCGATATCCCGCCGCTGCTTTGCTATCTGGATCGCGGGATGGGCGCCGCGATCCGCCGAGCCCGTACCAGACTGCCTGGCGGCGGTGAAAGCCCAGTGGCAATCGTCCGCGTGCCACGCGAGCGCATGGTAGGCCTGGGGATCGCCTCGTCCTTGGTGCACGAGGCCGGGCATCAAGGGGCTGCGTTACTCGACCTCGTGCCGCAGCTGCGCCTCGCGATGGAGCCCATGCTTCCACCCGCTGCCAGCGATTCGGGACCGTGGCGTTCTTGGTATCACTGGATTTCCGAGATTGTCGCAGACCTCTGGTCGGTGGCTCGCCTCGGTGTGGCGTCAACGCTCGGGCTCATCAACGTCGTGAGTTTGCCGCGTGTGTTCGTGTTCCGCCCAAACTCGAACGACCCGCACCCCACCCCTTGGGTGCGCGTCTTGATCAGCGCGGAGATAGGCCGAAAGCTCTACCCTCACGCCCAATGGCAGCGGGTGCTCGACGTGTGGCGCGCTGCTTATCCGCTGCCGTCCGGAGCAGCGGGGCAAACGCTGCGCGAGCTCTGCGCTCACGTTCCGACTTTCGTGGGCTGGCTCTTGCAACAACCAGCCGGGCTCGCCGCTGAGCCCCTGGCGCGGCTGCTCGGAGATCCGGAACTTGCGGCGGCGCGACTCGATGAGCATGTCGAGCGCTGGTTCCGCGACCCGCGCTACCTCGCAGAGCTGAGACCGTGTCAGACGTTCGCCGTCGCGGGCTATTGCCGGCTCGTGCGTGGCGGACTGCCCGTCCCGGAGATCCGCTTGTTTTCATCGCTACTGACGCGTTGGGCGCTTGCTGAACGCGCGGCTTGACCATTCAACCATACAAGGAGAGCGCAACATGGCCACCGACAATCCCAGCGACCCGGGTCACGAAGAAAGCCCGGAAAACCTCGCAGAATCCAGGCACCATACCGACGAAGACACGGCGAAGCACGGCAAGCGCTGCTGTCGACCTGACGGGCCCATCGAGGTCACGTTGGCCGCGCGCGCCCCGCGAGACACCGAACACGGGGAGCTCAACTCCCTGATTCGGCTGCAAGTCGAGGCAACCAGCTTTTCGGTTTACCAGGCCTTCATGGACAGGCTGGTCCAGCCGCCGTCGAGCGAAGGCGCGCTCGGGGGCGTGGCCCCGCAGAACCTCGACCCCGTCGGGTATGGCAGGCTTGCGGCGGCTCGCGCACACGGCGCGCTGCAAGGAAACCTGTTCAAGATCCACGGTACGATCCCGTACGAACTTTTGCGGCTCGCGACCGAGGCGTTTCTATTGTCGCGCTGCGGGCCGGCATGCCGTGACTTCGAATCCACGCCGTTCAAAGACGACATCGACCTGAAGGCGTTCGGTGCCGAAGATGCCGCGCGTTTCGGCACCACCACCGAGGTATTGAAAGAGCGCATCACGAACTATCTCAAGACCTACCTTTCTTCCGCCAACGCAGCGGCGACGCCTTATCTGCAGCTCATCGTCGACCAGCTGCTGCCCACCTTGCCCAAAGATCGCCTGAGCAAGCTTTACCGGTCGCGCTGGGAATGTCCCAGCATGATCGAGCTCATCTGGTCGTACTGGCATGAAGAAGGTGCGCAGTGCCAGGCGATGAATGCGATCGCGCTGCGTTTTCAGAATCGGCGCAGTCGCCCAGGGCGCGACCCACTAGCGGCTTTGGAGATCGATCCGCTGCGACCGCTGGCGAGCCTGCTTTGGGGCTGGGTCGAGGCTTCCTACAAGCGTCTGACGGTGGAGCGCCGCGCGTATGAGTACGACCACCACTACGGCCTCACGCTGGTCGGTGCGGCGGTGCCGCCCCTGCTCTCGGCGGATAGTCGCTCGAAGTTCCTCGAGGCGTTCCACTCGCTCTTGCACATCGCGCACCTGTATTACGTCGAGAAGTCGGATACCACGCGCATCCCCGACGGGTTCGCCCTCCTGAACGCGTTGCGCCACGTGCACCTGGTCCTGGCCGAAGGTGCTCACAATCAGTACGGCGACTTGCCCTGGACCGCTCGCGTCGAGATGCTGATCGAGCAATGGCTGCTGGCTCGCCCAGAAATGCGCGAATTCTTGCGGGGGCGCGTGATGGTGCCGTATCAGGAAGCGTGGATGGGCCAGGTCGACACCATGAAGAAGCTCCAGAGCTGGAGCGATGTCACGGTGACGCACTATCACGAACTCGCGCGTTGCGGTGAAGCGCTTCTGCTCGCTGTGCGGCACGGTCCTTGGGCCTCCACCAACGACCAGGAAGAGGCGAAGACCTGGGCGGACTACTGGCGCCCCGAGCTCCAGCGTTACATCTACGCCTACAAGGCGGTCACCGGAGCCGACCTCACCAATGAACCCGTCAACGCCGTGCTGCCCGCGCGGCTGCTGCAAGCGAGACTCGCGCGGCAGCACGCGGCGCAGGGTGCCCTCCGAGGAGGTGCGTGATGTCTCCGTTGCACGATGTCGTCATCGACGAGACCCGCTGGCCACGCATGTTCGAGAAGCTGAGGCGGGTCGGGTTGTACGCAGACTGCTCCGGCAAGCGCTGCAAAGCCTGCAGCGCCTCCGCCCAGCGGTTCTTGCTCGGGTTGGCGCGCTCGTCGCGCGCAATCCACCTACATCGCATGCGGGATCGGCAGGACGGCGCAGTGCTCCGCAGGCCCCTGGCGGGTCGGTCGTGGTCGCTGCTTCTACGGCTGGATTCCCCACCCCGAATCATGGACCTCGTCGCGAGCGGTCCCGTGCACGCCGCACGCGACAAAGTCATGGACGCATCCCAGGCGCTCGAACTCGAGGCCTCCCACGAGCAGCTCTACTCAGCCCACATCCTCGGTCCAGTCAACGTCACGATCTCATGGACCGCCGAGCCCGTTCCGCTCGCCGCGGTAGCGACCCACAGGATGAAAGGCGGGGTCTACATCCTGCTGAACGAGAAAGGCAACGTGCTCAAGGCAGGCCAGGGCAGCTTCCCCAATCGTGCCGCCCACTATATCGCGTCGCACTGGGCCGGAGACCGTAGACCTCACGCCATGTACCTCGGGACGCTCGTGATCCATAGCCCATCGCGGCACTACCAGGGAACCGTGCAGGTCGTGGAGCGCGTCATCAGCCGTACGCTGATGCGACTGCACGAACCACGACCACCAAGTAGGCGTCCGGTCCTGTCTCCAATCCCGGGTGAGCGTGCCCTGCCACTGGAAGGGGCGGTCGCGAACACAAGACCACGTGACGTCATCAACTATGTGCGTATCGACAACGTGTTGCCTCGTAGTCTAGTGCCGGAGGTGCGTCTTGCCTACGATGGGGGAGTGGATGGGGCTCATGCCCGCGCGAGCGGGAGAAATCTGTTTCTCACCACGGCGCAGAGCCAGTGGGAAATTTAGGCATCGCGCGCAGCATGTTAATCGATTGTCATTGCCACGCCGGGGCCGGCGACGGGCTCACCGGTCCCTGGAACACGCGCGCCACTCTCGGGGGCTACCTGCGGCGCTGCCAGAGCGCCGGGATCGACCAAAGCGTCGTCTTCGCGGCGCTGCAGAGCGACTACCGCCGCGGCAATGCGGCGGTGGCCGAGCTGGTTTCGCGTAGCCGAGGCCGCCTGGTAGGCTTCGTGTTTCTGGATGCGCGCATGCCGCGCTCGGTGGTGCGGGGCGAGCTCGAGCGCTACGTCGTCGGGTGCGGCTTTGCGGGCATCAAGCTGCATCGCCACGACGCGCCGCTCTCGCGCACGATCTGCGAAGCGGCGGCCGAGTATCGCGTGCCGGTGCTCTACGACGTGACGGGCGACATTGCGACCATCGAGCTATTCGCGAGGGAGTACCGGCAGGTTTCTTTCATCATCCCGCATCTGGGCAGCTTCGACGATGATTGGAAGGCACAGCTGGCGCTCATCGATCACCTCGAGCGTCACCCCAACGTGTACGCGGACACTGCGGGCGTGCGCCGCTTCGATCTCTTGGTCGAGGCGGTACGCCGCGCGGGCCCGGAGAAGATCCTGTTCGGCTCCGACGGCCCGTGGCTGCATCCCGGCCTCGAGCTCGCCAAGATCCGAGCACTCGGGCTGCCGGACCGCGACTTCGCCCTCATCTGCGGGGGGAACCTGCGCCGCCTGGTCCACGACCGCGTCAGCCGACGTCGTCGGAAGCGCGCCGCTTCTGCCGTTTCTGCAGCGCGCGTTCGGTGACCCCGAGACGGCGCGCGGTGCGGCCCACGTGGTCGTCCTCCATCGCACGCGCGAGCCGGATCGCCGTTTCGCTCGCGCGTCGCGTGATCTCCTGCAATCCCAAGCCCGCTTCGAGCCAGCTGCGCATGACCTCGTCCTCGTTGGCTGCGTCGCCAGCGCCGCTAGCGGGTAGCGCGTCCTCGCAGGTCGCTGGCGCAGCATGCGCGTCGAGGCGCGGCGCCAACCAGGCGCGGGGAAGGCAGCCGAGAGACACTGCGCCAGCCTCTCCTCCGTGCTCGCGCGCGGCATGCTGCATCAAACTGCGGAGCTCGCGAACGTTGCCGGGGAAAGGCGCGGCACACAACACCGACCTCGTCACGTTGTCGAGCCCACCCGGGCACCCGAACGCTTCCAAGAACCGCTCCGCCAGGATCACGACGTCGTCGGCACGCTCGCGAAGCGGGGGGACACGCACCACGCTCGCGGCGATGCGGTAGTACAGATCCGAGCGAAACCGCCCGGCCTGCACGGCAAGAGTGAGATCCCGATGCGTAGCGCATACCAGTCGAAAGTCGGCTCCCTGCCATTGGTTACCACCCACCGTTTTGTACGTACCCTCCTGCAACACCCGCAGCAGCTTTGCCTGCACCTCGAGCGGTAGCTCACCCACTTCGTCCAGAAACAACGTGCCGCCGTCCGCTTGGGTGATCGCACCGCGTCGAGCACTCGTCGCGCCCGTGAAGGCACCGCGCTCGTGTCCGAAGAGCTCACTCGCTGCGAGTTCGGGCGTCAGCGTCGTGCAATCCACCACCACGAGCTCGCCCTGGTCGTTTCGTGATCCCAACGTGTGCACCAACCTGGCGAGCAGCTCCTTGCCCGTACCCGTTTCTCCCAAGAGCAAAACTGGGGCTTCGGAAAGGCGCGCCGCGCCAATCACCTCGCGCAACGTCGCGCGCCATGCCGCGCTCTGCCCCACCAAGTTCTGCTGGACCAACCTCGAACCAAGCAGCGCTTCGATAGCGGCGCGCCGGTCCTCACGCCGCACAATCGCCGCCAGAGTCGCGCCGAGCGAAGTCGTGCAGCGCACATCGGCGGCTCCGGCTGCCAGGGCACGCAGCGCCCGATCGCTGCTGGACTCTTCCGAGCACACCACCAAGAGTTGCTCCCCTGTCGCGATCGCTTCAGCTGCGCGAGCGGAGACTTGCTGGAGTCCCTCGGCGTCCAAACGAGTCAGAACGACCACGGCGGTGGAACTTGGCTCGTCCCCGACGCGCGCGGTCTCTTGCTGGGCCGCAGCTACGGCCGCGCGGGCCTCCGCAGCCTGTGTCGGCGACAAACGAGCATCGAAAAGCAGTCGAACCACGCAGTTTCGTCGAGCGCGACCCAGGCTCGAAAGGCTTCAGAGCGCGCCGGTAGAACCATGCTCGTCTGGAACCAATCGCGGCGTCGCGCGACCCCTAGTGTTGGATGCCCATGCCGGCGCGCCCGGATTTCGGTGCGCGTGTGTTCCGCAGGCTTCTGTCAGTTGCGTCACGACGCATGCGACGCCCACGAGTGGCACAAACCACAACCGAGGCTAGACTGGTCGCTGCTGGACCGCCTGGTAGGGTTGTGCGTTGCGCCCGACTAGGTGGAACGAGTTCGCGATCAAGGGCATCAACCTGCACCTATGCATCGATACGACTCCGGCTTGAGCAGACCGCTCTTGTCGACCTCGAACTCCAGCCCCCAACTCCAGACCTCCTCTCCGGCGCGACGCTGAATCATGACGCGGCAAAGCCATCCATCAGCGGTTTCTCGGGTAGAGGTCACCACCCCGTTGGTTCCACTATCAGGATTCAATGCGGCGACGAACCCGGCGAGATACTGCCCGAGCGTGGAGTCCGTCGGCTGCGTTCCCACATTGCGGCAGGATTCGTGCACCGCTAGCGGGACCGATGCACTCTGCAACGCCGCGAGGACGACGTCTTTCGAGGACGGGGGAACGTGCGCCGTTCGAATCACGCTGGACGTCCCCAACGACGCCGGCTTCGCTCGTGGACGAGCGGGTTCTGTCGATGCACGAGCCAGCTCGGGTACGCCGGCGTCCGTATCGCTGACAGCCGACTGGTTAGTGTGGCACGCACAAACAAACGGAAGCATGCCCACGATCCCGCGCCACAACATCGTCCGCCGAAGGTATCAGGTTTCGCCAGCGAGGTCCCGAGCGAAGCTAGGCCTCGCCCGTTGCTAGCGCAGTGACGTAACGCACTATTCTAGATCGACTTCTGCGCGCTTGACTCCGATTTCGGACGGGAGCAGTGCCGGACCAAGAATGAGCTCGGTGGGGGCGCCATTTCTCACGACCACGGTGCCGACCTTGGTACCAGGTTGATGACGAAACTTGTCCATCATGGACCCAATGACGGCCTTCAGTGTGAGTCGGTGGTGCTCGAGTCCTCGCTCGTGCCCACCGGGCTCGAGCTCGATCTCTACGCGGAGCTCGTCAGTTACTTGCGGACCCGCTACCGAAAAATCCACGACCTTGGGTTCGCAGGGCCCAGAGGCGGTACTCCTGGTGGGGGTAAGCGAATAGCTGAAGCAATCAGGTATCGATCGGAATCGCGGGTGAGCGTTGCACGCAATGAAATCAACCGGAGGCAGAATACTGGGGCAGTCTTCGGGTGCCGCGGGTGCCCGCGGTGGCGCATTCAAGGCTGAACCAGCTGAGGATGTAGGAGAAGCCTCCGCACGGATTTGATAGCTGTTGATCTCGGAGCTGCTGTTCGTTCTGTCGCGACTGCAGCACACCAACGCGATGAGCGAAAGTACCATTCCAAGTCGATGATAGAGCCCGACTGGCATATGACGAGCACGCATGATCAGGGCAATCCAAAGGTCGTGCACGGTGGCTACAGCCCCGCAGGATGCGGCGAAAGCCAAGACCTCCACCGACTTTTCAGGTGGGAGGCACGGGCCGGCGTTGAAGCGAAGATGTCTGCGCCACCATCGTACGGTGCGTAGAGCTCGCCTGACGTCGGATTGCAGAAGACCACCGAGGACAAGTGATCCTCGGCGACATCTCGGATGACCGCTTCCCATTCGGCGGATCCGCGTGAAATGATGCAACCGGCATATGCGACGGCCTCATCTGAATCAACGACACTGGGTACAATCTTGACGGTGGCGTTGAGCAGGCCACACCGCCTGGCCCAGGAGAATTCTTCGAACGCGGTCGCGAAGGCGCGCGAATCAGTCCAAGCGTGCACGAAGAGGATTGCATCCCCAGAGTGTCGGAGGATTTCCGCACCGACGCAGTTGTGGCGGTGCAGGAGCTCGGTGTGCTCGCAGTCGGTTTCGGCATAGCGTTTCGATTCCGGCAAGCTGTGAATTCTCAGCCAACGCTCGGCGAGGGGTTGGCGAATCAGATGAGCCACTGGTGGAAGGTCACCATAGTGGGCTCGCCAGATTTCGTCTGTGTTCACCGTCTGCCCAACGTACCATGCTTCAGCGGCGAGGTCCTGAGCGACTGCGGGGGCCTCGTCCGCTGAAAACCGGTGTTGGGCCACGTCAGGGGGCGAACTGCTTCCATTCGTTCCACCTCGCTTGCAAGTCGGTGGGTGGCTAGATGTGTCGCGGCTGGGCTGCTTCCGCTAGCCGGACGAGTACGCTGCTCTCCAAGGTATCAAGAGTCGCGGCGCCGGTAGGCATACAGGCGGAGACATGAGTACTCGTCGCGCAATTCGAAGTGGCCTACACTCGTAATGCGGGTGCGAATCGCTGCGAGATCCTGTTCGATCTGACGCGTGCCGCGCTTTCGATTGTCGATATCGGCGGCAACCGCGGCCATGAGTGGAAACTCGATCCACTCGATCTCTTTGTACTTGTGCC
>Ga0315910_10002912_pt1 | contig 14808 bp, 1 predicted proteins | sample EdamamesoilMG_FD_204470 | JGI IMG/M metagenome (GOLD analysis project Ga0315910, IMG submission 204470) | Garden soil microbial communities collected in Santa Monica, California, United States - Edamame soil | ecosystem: Environmental > Terrestrial > Soil > Garden | place: USA: California...
ACGGCATCCGGGCCCGGCTTGCCGGTCTTCTCGACGATGCGGTCGATGGCACCGTAGATGATGCGTTCGGCGGCCGACTTCTTGCCGCTCTGCATGACCACGTTCATGAACTTGGCCAACATGTCGTTGTTGAACTTCGGGTCCGGCAGGATGTGGCGGACGGGAGCTTGTGCGCGACGTGACATTAGATAGTCCTCTTACTTCTTCGCGCGCTTGGCGCCGTACTTGGAACGGCCCTGCTTGCGGTTGTTCACACCGGCGCAGTCGAGCGTGCCGCGCACCGTGTGGTAACGGACACCCGGGAGATCCTTGACGCGACCGCCGCGGATCAGCACCACCGAATGCTCCTGCAGGTTGTGGCCTTCGCCGCCGATGTACGACGTGACTTCGAAGCCGTTGACGAGACGCACGCGCGCAACCTTGCGCATGGCCGAGTTCGGCTTCTTCGGCGTCGTCGCATAGACGCGCGTGCACACGCCACGCTTCTGCGGGGACGCATTCAGGGCGGGCACTTTCGTCTTCTCTTTGTTGATGCGACGCGGGTTCGCGATCAACTGGCTCGTTGTGGCCATGCTTACTCCAAGTTGATAACAGTGCGGATGAAGAAAACCGGGCCGTATTGGAGTACGGCCCGGTGGTTTATCCGCGATTTACGCCCTACCCGGTTTGGGGGTGGGGCGACAAAGGCCGGCGATTCTAGGTATGTGACCGGGGGGTGTCAACGGACTGCTGCAATGCGGCAAAAAGCCTTGTGGCACATATATATGCGTTCGCGGGAAATCCCCCTCAAAAAGGACCCGCCGGTGGGCCGGCTGCCATCCTCTGGGTCCGCCCGGCCCTCGACCCTGAGGGGATCACCCGAGCAAAGGCCCGTTGGCCGCCACCCTGGGCCTGCGGCCAACGCGGTGTCCTGGCGGGTGGGGTCGAGGCCCACGACGTCCCGTCGCTTGACTCCCGCGGGCAATGCGACCATTTTCGACCGGCAAAAGAACTAACAAGCTGAGTCCGGCTCCAGAGACTCATCGAAGTACCAAGCCGCCGGGCAGCACAGGACGATCACCGGAGGCCACGCAGAAGACCCGCACAGCCGGACCACAAGGGGACACGCCCATGGGTTTGGCTATTCTTCGGCGCTCACTGCGCGCCGCTTCTCACAGCCTGTTGCTCGCCTTCAGCGCGGCCTTCTCGTTCACGAGCGCCAATGCCGCCGATCACGACGACACGCAGACATCGGTCACCGGCACCGATTCGAGCGACACGCTCGACATCACCGACAGCAACGACGCGACGGCCTCCGTCAGCTCGCCGGAAGGCGGCAAGCAGAGCGCATCCGCGACCGGCGTCGATTCCAAGGGCGGCGACGACACGATCAGCGGCACGGCGGTGTTCAATACCTCCGCCAACGCAACCGCCAACCTCGCGGTACTGCCCGACCCCACCGAGTCCACCGCGACCTCGACCGCCGTTTCCGCCGGCGATGGTGACGACGAGGTAACCAGTTCCTTCCTGACCACCTCCACGGCGAATGCATTCGGCGCGTATGCGGGGTCGATCGAATATGCGCCGCAGAACCCGGACATCCCGCCGCCCAAGGAGATCAAGACTTCCATCACCTCCAGCGCCGCCGCCAACGGTGTCGATGCGGGTGACGGCGCGGACCAGGTCACCAACGGTGGCCTCTTCACCATCACCGCGCTCGCGACGAGTGGCGGCACGGCCAACCAGTTCAATGCGACGGTACGCGAATCGGTCAGCCTGACGACCACGTCGAAGTCGACCGCGACCGCGCATGGCGTCGATGCCGGCGGCGGCGCCGACACGATCACCAATGACGGCGTGATGCTCAACAACGCGGTGGCCACCAGCGGCGCGCTCGCGATCGGGCTGGTCGCGCCGAAAGGCGAGAAGCCGCCGGATCCGCAAAACCCCACCGAGCCTCCCAAGCCGAAGAAGACCCAGATCAAGACGGATTCGACCGCCAGCGCCAGCGCGACCGCCTCCGGCATCGATACCGCAAGCGATGACACCGAGGACAGCGCCGAAGACACCTCGCCCTATGGCATCGACGGCCTGGAGATCACCTATCACCGCACCGTGAATACCGAGAGCGCGGACGACACCGTGGAGAACGGCGTGGCGCTCAGCAATCTCGCGGTGGCGACCAGCGGCGCGGGCTCCGCCTCCATCAGCAACAAGGTCGACGGCACCGTGGACGCCACCGCGTCGTCGGAAGCCACCGCCGAGAGCACCGGGATCGCGACGGGCGGCGGCAACGACACGATCACCAACCGCGGCGAACTGCTCTCGGATGCCACGGCGACGGGCGGCGCGCTCAGCGTGTCGATCGAAGTCGGTATCCCGAGCGAACCGGCGCCCACGCCTGCACCAGGCGAACCGAAGAAGCCCGCGAAACCTTCCGAAGACAAGGACAACAAGGCGAGCAGCAAAACGAACGTGACGGCGAACGCCACCGCCAGCGGCATCGACAGCGAAGGCAGCGGCACTACGCAGACCACGGATCGCAGCGCAAAGATCGAAGACCGTAACCTGGTCATCAGCGAGACCCAGGTCTCGGGAAGCCAGGCCGGCAACGACACGGTCACCAATCTCGGCGCCATCCAGGCCATCGCGGATTCCACGGCAGCGGCGCAAAACGCCTCGATCACGCAGAGCAGCGGCGGCTCGGCTTCACTCGAATCGAAATCGAAGGCCAGCAGCACCGCCACCGGCGTCACCACGGGCGGCGGCGATGACGGGATCACCAACGACGGCATCCTGACGGTTACCGCCAGCAGCGAGGCGAGCGCCATCTCCGCGGCGCTGGCGGTCGGCAAGCCGCAGGAAGCCACGCCACCACCCGATCCGGATCCGCCGTCCGAGCCGGCGCCGGTGAGCAAGCTCGCGACTTCGAGCGAGACCGGAGTCGAAGCGCAGGCCACCGCCTCGGGCATCGACGCCGAAGACACCGGCAAGACGACCACCGCCACACGCAGTCTTTCGATCGGTGTCGACGGCCTGCAGCTGAGCTGGGGCGAAAGCGAAACCGGCAGCGCGGGCAATGACACCGTCACCAACAATGGCGTGTTCACCACCAGCGCGCTCGCGACGTCGTCGGCGCTGGACGCGAGCGTGACGCTGGATGCCGTGGGTTCGGTGGCTGCCGACGCCACCTCGAGCGCGACGGCGAATTCCCGCGGGGTGTACACCGGCGCGGGTAACGACACGATCACCAACAACGTGCTGCTCACGGTGAATTCCGACGCCAGCGCGAGCTCCATCAGTCTCGGCCTTTCGGCCAGCAAGCCGCCGACACCCGCGGCGGGCTCCTCCACGGCCGAGAAACCCGACAAGACCAGCATCAAGGTCAAGGCGGGCGCCACGGCCGAAGCGACCGCGATGGGTGTGGACGCCGAAGGCACGCAGCACGACAAATCGAAGAACAACACCATCGCGCTTGGCGGCAACACGCTGAAGGTCGAAGTCACCCGGACCGATGCGTCGCAGGCCGGCGCCGATACCGTGAGGAATCACGGCGCGCTGACCGTGAACGCACTCGCCGACAGCGGCACCATCGCCGCGGGCATCAACATCGGATCCGCCGGCTCGGCCGACGTCGACGCCAGGTCGAGCTCCAAGGCCACCAGCGGCGCGATCGCCACGGGCGGCGGCGCGGACATCATCGAGAACACCGGCCTGCTCACCAGCGACGCCGATGCGACCGCCCTGTCGCTCGGTATCAGTGCCAATGTCACGCAGCCCACCAAGGCGGACGGCAACAAGCCGACGACCAAGGCCGAGCTCGCGGACGTCTTCGCAACGTCCAACTCTTCGGTCGGCGCCGAAGCGGAGGCGCGTTCGATTGCCATCGACGCCGAAGGCGGCGCGCACTCGGTGCAGACCACGGATACCTACGAGGTTGGCCTCGACGGGCTGACGGCCACCTACATCTCGGGCACGCAGTCGTTGTCCGGCGATGACCAGGTGACCAATTCCGTCTTGCTGCTGTCGAACGCCACCGCAACCAGCGGCGCCGGCACGGTGGCGGCGTCCCTGGGATCGGAAGGTTCGTCGTCGTCGAATGCCACGAGCAAGTCCAGCGCGGTGTCCAGCGCGGTGCTCACCGGCGGCGGCGGCGACACGGTGAACAACAGCGGCGAGCTGCGCTCCACGGCCGGCGCCACCGCCGGCGCGCTGAATTTTTCCCTGGTCGTCGGTGCGCAGGAGTCCGCGAATCCCGCACCTCCCGCGCCCGCCCCGGCGTCGACGCCGCCGACTCCCGCGACACCCTCCAAAGACAAGGAGAGCAAGGCCGCGAGCAAGACGACCGTGTCGGCCTCGGCGCAAGCCATCGGCATCGACACCGAAGGCAGTGGCCAGACACTCAGTGAACAAACCACCTGGAAGCTGTCGCTCGATGGCCTGCAATACAACGCGAGCTCGACTGCGAATTCCGCGGCCGGCGCGGATACGGTCACCAACGACGGCGCCATCCAGGCGCTCGGCACCGCCACCGCGGCGACGCGTGAAGCCAGCGTCGCGGTGAGCAGTGGCGGATCGACGTCGGCGGAGTCGCGTTCCAGCGCGACCGTGAGCGCCGTGGGCATTGCGACCGGCGGCGGTGACGACCAGGTCACCAACCGCGGAGTCCTGAACTCGAACGCCACCGGCAAGGCGAGTGCCGTCACGCTCGGGCTTGCGATCGGCCTTCCGCAGGAAACCACGCCACCCGCCGGCAGCGAGCCGCCGGCCGCCGCCGCGGTCAGCAAGCTCACCAGCCGCACCGACACCAGCGTCGCGGCGCGCGCCAGCGCCTATGGCATCGACGCGGAGGGAAAGGGAACGCAGTCGACGACCTCGGACAATCTGCACCTCGACCTCGATGGCCTCGAGTATTCCATCGACGACGTCACTGGCAGCAGCGCCGGCGCCGACCGCGTGCAGAACGACGGCGTGGTCTTCGCCACGTCGCTGGCCAGCGCCGACTCCACGGATGCCGCCGTGGTGCTCAACGCCGTCGGCTCCGTGAATTCGCAGGCGAAGTCCACGGCGCAGGCCGACACCACCGGCATCTACACGGGCGCCGGCAACGACATCGTCATCAACAACTTCCTGCTCGACGCCGACGCGACGGCGTCGGCGGACGCGCTCAGCGTCGCGGTGACCGCGAGCAAACCGCCGGAGAAGCCCGCGTCATCGACGCCGGTGCCCGGCGCGAAGAAGGACAAGACCAATGCCGTGGTCAATGCCGCGGCAACCGCCGACGCCCACGCGAAGGGCATCGACGCGGAAGGCACGCAGCACGCGCAACGCTTCACGGTGAACACGGTTCTCAACGGCGATCAGCAGACGTTCGGGCTCACGATCAGCGAGACCGCCGAAGCCGGCGACGACCTGGTCGAGAACCACGGCGCCGTCGACATCGATGCCACCGCCACCAGCGGCACCATCGCGGTGGGCGTGGCCGTCACCGCCGCGGGCTCGGTCGATGCCGACGCCAAGTCGAAGGCCACCGCCAGCACGGGCGCCATCCTGACCGGCGGGGGCGCCGATCGCGTTACCAACAGCATGCTGCTCACCAGCGACGCCGACGCCACGGCGACGGCGCTCTCGGTCGCCGTCACCGTAAGTCAACCTACCAATGGCGAGGGCACCAAGCCCTCGACGCTCGACGGATTGCGCGAGACCTTTGCAACCGCGCACAGCCTTGCGGATGCGCAGGCCGAATCGCGCGCCGTCGGCATCGACGCCGGCGGCGGCGCGGGCAGCCAGAACCACACGGTGAACATCGGGCTCGAAAGCGACGGTCACCTCGCCCGCTACCGCTGGGAGACCACGAACGCGGATGGCGATGACGTCGTCGACAACGCTGGCGCCATCGTCGTTTCGGCCGGCGCGCTCACGCTGGCGGGTGCGGTCGAGGTCAAGGTTCAATCCGAAGGCACCGCCTCCTCGGAAGCCAATGCGAACTCGAAGTCCACCACCGGTGGAGTGCTCACCGGAGCTGGCAGCGACCAGGTCGACAACAGCGGCGCGCTGACGGCCACCTCGACCGCCACCGCCGGTGCGGTGGCCGTGAGCTTTTCGCAGAGCAGCGCGCAGGGTTCGAAGGCCAAGGCCGACGCGCGCGCTACCAGTGAAGCGATCAGCGTGGGCATCGGCGCCGGCGCCGACGATGTCGGCGGTCATTTCGAAACCGGGCTCGCGCTGAAGATCGAGGGTCTCGAATTCTCCGTCAGCGCCGCGTCCAATGCCGACACCAGCGCAGACCGCATCTCGAACCAGGGCTTGGTCGCAGCCACCTCGATTGCCAGCAGCGGCGCGACCTCCGCTGCCGTGGCCATCGACGGGGCCGCCTCTTCCGACGTGACGGCCAAGGCGACGTCGCGCGCCGACGGCCTCGACGCGGGCGGCGGCAACGACACGATCGAGAACTCCGGCGGACTGACTACCTTGTCCATGGCGAACAGCGGCGCGATCAGCGTCGCCTTCGGCCAGAAGGGCGACGAGAAAACCAGCAGCAATGACAAGGTCGAGGCGGACTCGATCGCGGAAGCCACCGCCACTGGCATCGCCGGCGACAGCGGCTCGCAGAGCACGCTCGAGGCCTCGGTGCTGATCAACTACGACGGGCTGGAAGCGCACCTGGAGCACGACGGCGGCGCCGCGACCGGCGATGACGTGATCGTCAACCACGGGCTGATCGGTTCGGCGGCACTCGCGACCAGCGGGGCGGCCGGCGCGAGTGTGGCCATCGACGGCGTCGCGAAGGCCGACATCGCGTCGAATGCGAAATCACGCGCCACCGGCATCGACGGCGGCGGCGGCGCCGACCAGGTGATGAACGACGGCGTGATCGCGGCCAATGCCACTTCGACCGCGGCCACGGTCGCCGCCGGGGTGGGCGCGAAGACCGGCTCATCGAGCCGGGCCCGGACCAAGGTCAGCGCCGACACCCGCACCGAGGCGGTGGGCATCGGCATTTCGACGGACGGCGGTGCTCGCACCGAGCACCTCGACACACACGTGCTGATCAACGCGGATCTGCTCGATTTCGAGTTCAACGCGAATTCGACCGCCGTGTCGGGCGATGACCTGCTCGACAACCGCAACACCGTCACCAGCGCGGCGACCGCGACCAGCGCCACGGCAGCCGTGGCGGTGTCCATCAAGGGCGCGGCCAACGCCGCCGCCAACTCGGCCGCGGCCGCCGACAGCGTCGCGCTCGATACCGGTGGCGGCGCGGACCGGGTGCTCAACAATGCGACGCTCGGCGCCAGCGCGCTCGCCACTGCGGCCACACTGAATGCGGCGATCTCGACCGAAGGCCGCGCCGTCAGCAATTCGGGATTCATGGGCGCCGGCACCACCGCGAAAGCGCGCGCCATCGGCATCGCGACCGCGGGCATCGAGGAGAATTACCACACCTCGATCACCGAGCAGCTTTCGGTCGAGGATGTCAGCGCGACACTGCGCGTCGAGGTCGGTACCGACTCGATGACGGGCGACGGCGCGGACGTGGTCGAGAACTCGGGTGACATCAACCTGGTCAGTTCGGCGGCGGCCGTGCGCGCCGATGTCAGTGTCACGGGCAAGGGCATCGCGGTGACCATGGGCCGCGCCAGTTCCGAGTCCTATGGCGCCGGCATCGACACCGGCAACAGCGACGACACCATCGACAACTCCGGCGCGATCGACAGTCTCGTCAATTCCTCGGCGGCACTCGCCAACGTCTCCGTCACCGGCAAGGGCCTGGCCATCGCGGCCAATGCCGCCTGGGATGGCGGCACCGAAGCCACCGCCGAATCTGCCGGCATCAACGCCGATGGCGGCGAGCGGACCACTACGGTGATCACCGCCGACGTCAGCACTGACCTCGCACGCGTGCGCTTCAACAAGGAGGTCGAGGCCGCCCGCGGACGCGACACGGTCACCAACAGCGGCGCCATCACCAGCCGCGCCTTCGCCGAAGCGCCGACGGTCAGCGTGGCCGCGACCGGCAGCGGCGTTTCCGCGGCGGTGTCGACCTCCACCGCCACCGCCACTTCGTCGGGCATCCGCGGCGGTGACGACGACGACTCTCTCGGCAACAGCGGTTCGCTCGACGTGAATGCGGCGTCGCTGGCGATCACCGCCAACATCTCGCTGAATCCCAGCGGCGTGGCGGCCGCGGCCGATGCCGTCTGGGACGGTGGCACCAAGGCGACGTCCACGGCCACGGGCATCGCCGGCGACGGCGGCCATCGCACGCGCTCGAAGTACATCGCGGTGGGTACCGATGAAACCACCAAGTCCGACAGCGAAGTGCTCGCCGACGGCGCGGACACCATCGTCAACTCCGGCCTCATCGATGCGCGCGCACGGTCGCAGGCTCTATCTACCAGCGTGGCCATCGTGGGCAGCGGCGTGGCCATCGCCACGGCAACGTCCACGTCGACGGCCACGGCCGCGGCCATCGATGCCGGCGCTGGAACGAGCATCGACCGCGTGGAGAACAGTGGCGGACTCAAGGCGAGCGCCAGCGCGCAGGCCGCCGCGGCTTCCATCAGCGTCACCAATGCGGGACTGGCGGTCTCGGCCGATTCGTTCTGGGAAGGCGGTACCGGTGCCGATGCGCGCGCCCGCGGCATCGACGTCGGGGCCGGTGGCGACGAGATCCTGAACACCGGAGATCTGCTGATCAGGGCGAGGAGCCTGGCGGCGTCCGCGAGTATCTCGGTCGCCGTGACCGGCGTTGCGGGCGGCGTCGCCAAGTCCACCGCCACTGCCAACGCGGTCGGTCTCGATGCCGGCACCGAAGACCAGGACGATGTCGACGTCGTTTCCAACTCGGGCGAGATCATCGCGCAATCGTTTGCCAACGCAGCCTCGGCGGCGATCGGATTCACCGCGGCGGGCGTCTCGGTCGCATGGGACGGCGGCACGGGGTCCAATTCAAATGCCGCGGCCATCGGCCTCGGCGGCGGCGCCGATGAAGTCGACAACCTCGGTCGACTCGAGTCGCATGCCTCGGCCACGGCCACCGGGATCACCGTCTCGGTCGCGATCGAGGGCGTCGCCGGTGCGGTGAGCGCGGCGCGCGCCGAGGCGAACTCCACCGCGCTCGACGGCAATGCCGGCGACGATCGCATCGACAATGGCGCGGACATACTTGCGACCTCGTTCGCGGATGCCAACACGATCGCGTTCGCCGGCACGAAGTTCGGCGTCTCGGCGGCGGGCAATTCCTGGGATGGCGGTGCCACCAGCCTGGCGAACTCCAGCGCCATCGGCGGCGGGCTCGGCGATGACACCGTGCATAGCAGCGGCGCACTGACCGCGACCTCGCACGCCGTCTCGCCCTCCGCGGTGGTGTCGTTCACCGTCGCCGGCGTCGCCGCGGCGTTTTCGAATGCCACCTCCACCGCCAATGCGCATGTCATCGATGGCGGCTTCGACGACGATGTCATCACCAACACCGGCGCGCTGGCGGCACGCGCCGACAGCGACGCGGTCGCGGTCAGCGTCTCGGTCACCGGCGTCGGCGGTTCGGTGTCCGGCGGGTCGGTGTGGGATGGTGGCACCACCGCGCGCACGGACGTCAGCGGCATCCGCGGCGGCGCGGGCGATGACCGAATCGCGAACGCCATCGTGGAAGGCACGATCAATGCGGAGGCCGACTCGCACGCGACCTCGGTGGCCTACGCCGTCACGGGCGCCGGCTTTGCCGGCTCGACCACCACGTCCTCGGCGATCGCCGACGCGGCCGGCATCGACGCCGGCGACGGTGCCGACGAGGTGTCGAATGTCAGCGGCGTGCGCGGCAAGGCCAGCAGCAACGCGGTGAGCGCCAGCATCGCCATCGTCAGTACCGGCGTCGCGGTGGCATCCGATGCATTCTGGGAAGGTGGCACCAAGGCCACGGCCACGGGATATGGCATCACCGGCGGCGGCGGCGCCGACCGGCTCGCGAACTCCGGGGCCGTCACGGCCGATGCCGATTCGCACACCACCTCCGCGGCCGTCGCGGCCTCGGTGTCGCCCAGCTTTGGCCTGAGCTTCGCCGCGGCGGCGTCGAAGTCGACCTCGACCGCGACCGCTCTCGATGCCGGCGCGGGCGACGACACGATGACGAATTCCGGCGCCCTGCTCGCCAGGAGCGACGCCACGGCCGACGGCATCAGCATCAGCGTGGCGCCGGTCGGCGGCGCGGTGGCCGGAGCGCTGGATGCCACCACGCGCGCGGATTCGACAGCCATTGGCATGTCGGGCGGCGATGGCATCGACGCGCTCGCCAATCTCGGCGACACCGTCATCACGCTCGACTCGGACGCCACCACTCGCAACGTGTCCTTCGCGCTGACACTGACCGGCGTGGCCATCGCCAGCGCGGATGCCAGCTCTACGGCCGATGGCATCGGCATGGATGGCGGCGAGTCGAACGATACGATGCTCAACGAAGGGCTCATCGCCGGAACCATCGACTCGAACGCGGCGAGCGCGGCGCTGTCGATTTCCGGAGCCGGACTGAACGGCGCTTCGGCGAGCTCCACCGGCACCAGCAAGGGCTCGGGCATGGCCGGCGGCGCAGGCGACGACCGCCTGGAGAACCTCGGCTCCGTGGACCTGACACTCAACAGCGCGGCGGCCGGTCTCGGCGTATCGATGGCGCTGGCCGGGGTCTCGATTGCGAGCGCCGGCGCCGACTCGCACATCGACGCCGCCGGGCTGCGCGGCGATGCGGGCGCGGACACGCTGATCAACACGGGCAACGTGACTGTCGAGGGCACCGCCACCACCACCGCGATCTCGCTGTCGTTCGCGCAGGTGGGCATCGCGGTGGCCAATGCGAACGCGGTCGCCGGCACCGATACCATCGGCATTCGCGGCGGCGCCGACGACGACCTGCTGGGCAATGCCAGCGGCGGCGTCATCGAGGTGCATTCGGAAGGCATCGTCACGGGGGCGGCGCAGGTCGGTGGCGGATTCGGCGGCTCGTTCTCCGAAGCACGCACGCTGACGAACGTCCTGTCTACCGGCCTGGCCGGCGACTCCGGCAACGACCAGATCGTCAACGAGGGCCGCGTGCAGGTCAGCGGCCACTCGGAAAGCCTGGTGACTTCCGGATCGGTGTCGGTGACCGGCGCCGGCGGCGCGCGTGCCGGCACCGAGGTCGAAACCACCGCGAGGGGCATCAGCGGCGGCACCGGCACGGACACCATCGTCAATCGCGGCACGCTGACCGTTGGACCGGAGGCCGACGGCGAGTGGATGTCGAAGCTCGCCACGGGATCCTTGAGCATCGGCATCACCGGCACTTCGGATGCGCAATCGGATGCCTTCGCGCGCACCCACTCCACCGGCATCGATGGCGGCCAGGATGCCGACGTCATCAGCAATGCCGGGAACCTGTCCGTCACCGCCAATGCGTACAGCGTAATGGGCAGCGGATCGCTGCAGATATTCGGCTCGTCCGCCGGCGGCGGTACCTCGGGTGCGTTCACGCGTGCGCTGGGCATCGATGGGAACAGCGGCGACGACCGGATCGAATCGTTGACCCAACTCGACGTCGCCGCGCATTCCCTGCTCACCCAGACGGCGCAGAATTTCACCTTCGGCGGCTCCGGCGAGGCCAGCGGAAAACTGGTCGCGGGAACGGAGGCCAGCGGACTGTCCGGCGGTGACGGCGACGATGAAATCGCCGCGGCCGGTGCCGTCAGGGTGAGCGCCACTTCGACGATGGATTCGCAGGGCGGTGGCACCACGATCTTCGGTGGCTCCACGGTCAGCGCCATGACCGGCGCTACCACGCAGGCCTCGGGTATCGATGGCGGCAATGGTGCGGACGTCATCGACAGTACGGCGGACTTCACGCTCGCCGCGACCTCGACGCTTTCGATGTCCAGCGCGAGTTACGCGCTCGCGGGCAGCGGCGATACCTCTGGCCAGCTGGCCGCGCTGGCGCGTGTCGAAGGACTGGTCGGAGGCGAAGGCGCCGACAGCATTGGCAGTTCCGGTGACATCCAGATCACCGCGACATCGACGCTCAGCTCGAGTGGCAACTCGGAGGCCACCTTCGGCAGCTCCTCGGATTTCGTGTCCTCCGGCGGAATTGCCGAGGCGGTCGCGCTCGCGGGCGGCGCCGGCGACGACGTCATCGAGAATCGTGCCGGCGGCAGCATCACGCTCACGGCGAAAACGCGCGTGGACACCCACTCCGTGGCGTACACCTTCCTCGGCTCGGGCCCAACCACCGGCGCGGCGCTGACCGGGGAATCCTCGGTCACGGGCCTGTCCGGTGACGATGGCAATGACCAGATCTTCAATCGAGGATCCATCGACATCCGTGCGGAGGCCGCACTGGTCTCCAGGGGCGGCGCGCAGGTCGACGTGACCGCGACTTCGGGCACGGTGTCCACCGGGACTGCGACCGTCAGTGCGCAGGCGCACGGCATCGAGGGCGGCCAGGGTGACGATCGCATCGAATCTGTCGGCGCGGTGTCGGTGAGCGCCATCGGACTCGCGGAGGCCAACAATGATGCAGCGGGCGGTGGCTTCTCCATCGTCAACGGCAACGAGGCCGGCGCCGTCACCCGCTCCGATGTGCTGGCGATCGGCGTCGATGGTGGTGCGGGCGCGAACCGCGCGCAGCTCGCCGGCGACATCACGGTCGAAGCGCGCAGCACCAGTTATTCGCTCGCCTTGTCGAGCGGCGCCACGGTCTCGTTGAGCAGCGGCAGCGGGTCGCGCGTGGAGAGCGCGGCGTCGGCCGTGGCCACCGGCGTGCGCGGAGAAGATGCGGACGATGACATCCTGCAGACGGCCGATCTGACCGTGACCGCGAATGCGACCACGGCCAAGAAGCCGGAGATCACGATCACCGTCCGGCACGACAAGCGCAGCTCGGATCCCAACGCGGACCTCGATCCGCCTCCGGTGATCGAAGACGAAGATCTGCCGCCACTCGATTCGGCGGACAACCCATATCCGCAAGGGACGATCGTCTTCTGGACGAATTCGCCCCTGCAGTACGAGAACAATCCGGAAGACACGGACGGCGGCTACTACGAGGTGATTTCGGTCCTGGTCGAGCCCGAGGGAGAAGAACCGTACGAGGTGCTGCAGTGGAACTACCTACCGGACGGCGTATTCGTCGACGAAGTCATCGTCGTTCCCTACGACTCGTTCCCCAGCTACGCCGCGGCCAATGGCAGTGGCCTGGATGGCGACGGCAATGCGTCCGCCAGCGGCAGTGCCACCGCGCACGCACGCGGAGTCAGGCTGGGCGGCGGCAACAACCGGATCGAGTCGCGCGGCGACATCACGGTCACCGCCACGGCGGACGCCGCGCTGCACACCTCCTCCGACGGTGACGCCTGGGGCGATGCGAACTCGGTTTCTTCGGCGACCGCCGATGCGCTGGCGATCGGCGTCGAACTCGGCGATGGCAACGACGACGTCTCGATCCTCGGGCAACTGCACGTCACGGCCACTCCCATCGCGCAGGCCCGCGGTGAGGCGAGTGGTGGCGACATCTGCATCTGGTTCTTCGGCTGGTGGTGCGGCGGCGGCGGCGATGGCTACACGTTCACCGAGGCGCATGTCACGGCGTCCGCGTCCGGCATCCTTGCCGGCGGCGGAGACAACCGCATCGAGATCGGCGGCGATCTCGCGGTGATATCGCGGCCGGAGATCCGCGTCGACGCGCGTACCGGCGAATTCGTCGCAGCCAACTACGGTGATGGAGACGCCGCACCGGATGGTGCAACCACCCTCACTTCAGTCGCGCTCGGCATCATGACGGGAGACGGCAACGACGAGGTGGTCAACACCGGCACCATCACGGTCGAAGCCTCGGACCTGCTGTCCGCCTGCGATGCCGATGCGTGTCAGGGAGCGGATGCGGCGGGCGCCGTCGTGGACGCCCGCGGCATTCTCACCGGCGGCGGTGACGACATCGTTCGCAACGAGGGTTCGTTGGCAGTCTCCACAGTCCGGGGCGGAGTGCGGTACCTGGGGCTCGGCATCGACACCGGTAGCGGCAACGACCAGCTGTTCCTCGGCGATGGCTCGCGTATCACCGGCACGGTGAGCCTCGGCGAGGGCGACGACGTGCTGACGCTGAGCGGCACGCCGGAAGTCGTCGACCTGTCGAGCAACCTGCTGAACGTGGATGCCGGCGCGGGCGTCGATCGCCTGGTGCTCGAGGGTGCCGGCTCGTACGCCGGCAGGCCGCTGTCGATCGAACGTGCGTCCAAGCTTGGCGCCGGAACGTACACCCTGCCCTCTCTGGTCAGCGTCGAGCAATTGCTGATCGACCAGGGCACGCTGCGCCTGGAAAGCGGCTACACGTTCAACGCCGAGGGCACGTTCTCCACGTTCATTCACGCCGATGGCAGCCACGGCCAGCTGTCGCTCGCGGATGCGGCCCTGGTCGACGGCGCGATCGATGTGCAGAAACGCGGCGACACCTATGTCGCCGATGGCACGCGTTACACGCTGCTGCTGGCCGAAGAAGTGACCGGTGAGTTCGCGGCGGTGGTACTGCCCGAGTCGCGGCCCCTGCTGAGCTTCGAGCTCGACTACCAGGCCGATCGCGTCGATGTCCTGACACACGTGCCGTCGTTCAGCACGGTCACCGGAAATCCACACTACGCCCGGATCGCCGGCAATCTCGATGACATTGCGCGCGTCGACGACAACGATTTCGCCGAGCTCTTCGGAATCCTGCAGTCGATGGACAGCGGCTTCGATCGCGCGCTGGCGAGCTTCAGCCCGCAATCCCACCTGGCCACCTCCGGCAGCACCCTGGTCAATGCGCGGCAGATGACC
>Ga0315910_10002913_pt1 | contig 14805 bp, 13 predicted proteins | sample EdamamesoilMG_FD_204470 | JGI IMG/M metagenome (GOLD analysis project Ga0315910, IMG submission 204470) | Garden soil microbial communities collected in Santa Monica, California, United States - Edamame soil | ecosystem: Environmental > Terrestrial > Soil > Garden | place: USA: California...
TCGTGCTGGGCCCTCCGAATCCCAAGGCCGAGCTGCAGTGGGTCGACGCGCGCGACCTTTGCCCATGGATCGTGGATCTTGCCGAGCGCGACCAGACGGGCATCTACAACGCCGCCGGGCCCGCGGCGGCGGTGACGTGGGAGCAGGTGTTGCTCGAACTCGCGAAGGGATCCACGCAGCCCGCGCAGCTGCGATGGGCGACGACGGCGGTCCTGGACAAGACGGGCATCCAGCTCCCGCTCGTTCGCGTGCCCTTCTTCAAGGGTCCGGACACGATGCACTTCGACAGTTCGGCCGCGCTGGCCGCCGGACTGCGCTTCCGTCCGCTCGCGGACACCGTTGCCGCGACCCGAGCGTGGTGGCGCGAGGAGCCGGAGGAGCACCGCTCGAACCCCAAGGGCTGGCCGACCGAAGCGCAGGAGCAAGAGGCGCTGAAGCTGCTCGGGTAGGGTACGCAGCCGCGGCTCCGTACCGTCATCGAGCTTCGAGGACTTCGGGGTGGTCGGTTCCCAGTCCGGATTCGAGTTCGGCGAGTGCTTGCTGGAGCAGGGCGCGGCCTTGTGTCTCGTCGCCGCGGGAGATGAGGCGTTGAGCCTTGCGCACGCGCAGGGCTGCCAGCGCCCAGGGGACATTCGGACCGGCGCTTGGCGGCAGCTCGTCGAGCAACCGATCGGCTTCGTCGGCTTCACCCTGCGCCACCGCGACGCGCAGGAGCACGTAGCGAGCCAGGGACGAGACGTGCGGCGAGCTGGAATCGAGCGCTGCGCGCGCGATCTCGGCTGCTTCCGCGCGCTTTTCCGGATCGTCGGCCAGCATGCGCGCCAGCAACACACGGATCGAGGCTTCGAGTTCCGGATCGCTGCTGCTCTCGCGCGACACGCCATCGCGCAAGGCCGCGGTCGCACCTGCGATGTCCCCGCGCTTGTAGCAGATCTCGGCGATCCAGTGCAGCACGCGCGAGCTCGCGGGCCCGTCGCGCAGTTCGGCGGCATCGAGCTCGGCCAGGCAGCCGCGCAGCAGCCCCAGGCACTCCTCGTCGCGACCCTCGCGCAGCATCGCGGTCACCACCGTGGCCAGCGCCGTCAGCGACTTCCGATTGCCGCAGCCCAGGCCCTTCCGCAGCACCGTGAACGAGCGCAGCATCGGATCCGCCGCGCGCTCGATCTCGCCCAGCCTCGAGCGCAGTTCCTCGAACTCGATGTGCATCTGCGCGTACACGACGTTGTCCTCGCCGTAGCAGGCCAGCGCCTCGGGCATCAGCTCGGCGTAGACCTCGCGCGCCTCGCGCGTCCGGCCCTGGTGGCCCAGCGCGAGGGCGAGCGTGTTCAGGCCCGCCACGTGCCAGGGATCGGGGTGTGCGCCATGCGGTCGGGGCAGCGCCAGCACCTCGCGCGCGACGCGCTCGGCCTCCTCGTGCTGGCCGATGCGCTCGTGCGTGTTGGCGAGCATCGAGAGCACCATCCATTCCAGCTCCAGGCGATCCGAGTCGAGAGCCGCGACCATCTTGCGCGCGCGATCGAGGCGCTCGAGGGGTTCGTCCACCGAGCCTTCGTCCAACAGGCACGCCGCCAGCAGCGTGTTGGCGTTGATCACCGGAACCGGGTCCATGTCGGGCAGGAGTTCGAGGACCTCGAGGGCCTCGCGCAGCAGCGCGACGCTCCCCGGTTCGCCCGCCAGCCGCGACGCGGAGGCCAGCAGGAACTTCGTCGAAGCCGTTTCGTGCGACTTGTCCCCATTCAGCGATAGGCGCAGCTCGAGCGCGAGCCTCAGCGGCACCAGCGCCTGCGAGTACAGGTCCAAATTCGTGTAGGACTGGCCGATGCGTTCGTAGAGGTTGGCCTGCAGCTCCGGCTGGTTGGCGAGCTCCGATCGGACGCGCGCCAGGCCGTCGGCGAGCATCTCCTTGGCCGTGATGTCGCGCGGCCCCGTGTTGTAGGGGTCGGTGGCCGCGAAGAGCCCAACCAGGAAGCTGGCCACCTCGTCGGCCTCCTGGGCTCGCGCATCGGCTCGTGCGCCTTCGTCCGCCGCGAGCTGACGCGCCTCGGTTTCCGCTTCGAGCGCAGCCTGCAGGCGCGCGCTGTTGTCGCGCTGCTGCAAGTACAGGCCCGTCGGCAGCACGGTCACGATCAGCACCAGACCCAGGGCGGCGGTGGTCGTCGCCGGATTGCGGCGGATCCAGCGCCGGACCCGATAGCCGGCGCTCGGCGGACGCGCCTGGATCGGCCGGCCCTCGCTCGCCGCGCGCAGATCGGATCCGAACGCCTCCATCGAGGCGTAGCGCCGCGCGGGATCGGAGTCCATCGCCTTGAGGCACACCAGCTCGAGATCGCGCGCCACGTTGCGATGGCGAGCGCGGATCGGCGCCGGCCGGCCGTCGAGGATCGCGGCGCGCGCCTGCTCCGAATCCGACCCGCCGTAGGGCGTCCGCAGCGCGAGCAGCTCGTACAGCGTCACGCCCAGCGCGTAGACGTCGGTGCGCGCATCGATGTCGTCGACGCGTCCGGTCAACTGCTCGGGCGCCATGTACAGCACCGAGCCGAGCGCCGAGCCCGTGGCCGTCAGCCGCAGCTCGTGCTCGAGGCCGGCCAGGCCGAAGTCGAGCAGCACCACGCGGCCGCTGGCGGTCAGCGCGATGTTCGAGGGCTTGATGTCGCGGTGCAACACGCCGCGGGCGTGCGCATGCGCCAGCGCTTCGGTCATGCGCAGGATCACGCGCGCGCAGACGTCCGACCAGCTGCCCGCGAACAACTCGGGGATCGACTCGCCCTCGCCTTCGGGCTCGTCGGGCGCGAGCGACTGCACCGCGGCGCGCAGGTCGGGGCCGAGCAGGCTCTCGGCCGCGAGCCCCGCGACCTGCTCGAGCACCTGCGCCAGCGTCGCGCCGCGGATCAGTTCCATGGCGAAGTAGGGCATGCCCTGCTCCTCGCCAACGGTGTGGATGGTCACGATCCCCGGATGCGCCAGCCGCGCGACCGCGTCGGTCTCGCGCCGGAAGCGCTCGCGCGAGCGGTCGAAGTAGAGGTGCTCGGGCCGGATCAGCTTGAGCGCCACCGTGCGGCCAAGCGATTCCTGGACCGCTTCGTAGACCACGCCCATGCCTCCGCCGCCCAGTCGGCGCACCAGGCGAAAGTCGCCCAGGCGCTCGGGGAAGGCCATCGCCGCGCCGTCGCTGGGCAGCAGGTTCATCTCGCGCAGAGCCGCCAGGCGGGCGCGGATCTCCTGCTCCAGACGCGGGTGGCGGGCGCACACCGACTCGACGGCGGCCGATTCGCCCGCGGTGATGCGCTCGAGCAGCTCGACGAGCAGCTCGTCGATCGAGTCTTCGCCCGTTTCGGGCACTGGCTCCGCGTCCGGCATCTGCATCCAGGTTAGCCCCGATCCGGCGCGGACGGGGCAGCAGCCGGCGCCGCTCCGCCGGCGGGAGCCTGGGGGTATCCTTGTGACTGGGCCGCGGCTCGCCGCCCGCCCGCCGATCTCCCCTGGAGTGCGAAGCTCTCGCGTCGCCCCGACACATGGCCGCCCCCGAACCCACCGGACCTGCGCTGGAAGCGCTGTTGGAGCGCCACCTCGACGACCTGGAGTCGTACGTGCGCAAGAACATGGGCGCGGGGCTGGCACAGCGCGAGTCCTGCGCCGACCTGGTGCAGTCGATCTGCCGCGAGGTGCTGCAGTACCAAGGTCGCTTCCAGTTCCAAGGTGAGCCGGCCTTCCGCAAGTGGCTGCTGCAGGCGGCCTTGCACAAGCTCATCGACCGCAGGCGCTTCTACCGCGCGAACCGGCGCGACCAGATCGCGCGCGAGGCCGATCACTCGGAGGCCTGGCAGATCGAAGAGATCGCCAAACTGGCCAAGACCCTGGGCTCGCCCAGCGGCGAGGCGATGCTGCGCGAGGACATCGGGCGGCTGAGCCACGCGCTCAACCAGCTCGTGGAGGGTGATCGCGGGATCATCCGCATGATCCACATCGAGGGCCTGACGCACGCCGACGTCGCCGATCGCCTCGGCTGCACGGTGCCGCAGTCGCGCGGCCGGCTCTTTCTGGCCCTGGCGCGGCTCTCGGCGCACCTGAAAGTGCCCAAGGCCTGAGCTGCGGGCCGGACCGCGGAGTTTCCCGGCAGGGAGATTGGGCCGGAATCGGCCTTGGCGACCCCAGGAACGGGGGTGCGGGCAGCTTTCGGAAGTTTGAGATCAACGCGCCCGCGCGGCCGCCGCTGGATCAGGGGTCCCCAAAAACCCGTCCGTGGCCAGTCTCCTGGGCGATCCGCCCCCATAGTCTCCCTACCTCGAAGACCTGCGGCCGCAGCGCCGCGAACTCCCGATGAACATCAAGATCCAGACCGTCGCTGGGGCCCTCGCGCTCGCGGCGCTGACGCTTCCCCTCACCGCTCAAGCGAGCTTCCAGCCCCTGGGCACGCCCGGCGGCTCCATCAACGTCCATGACATGTCGGCCGACGGCTCGGCGATGGTCGCCACGGCCAATGGCCAGGCCTACCTCTGGACCACCTCCAGCCCGGTCTTCACGCCGATCCCCGGCACCAGCGGCCTGTCCTCCTCCTCCTACTCGGTGGCCAACGACGGGCAGTTCGTCTGCGCGACCATCCCGGACACGAACGGAGACACCGTGGCGGCGCGCTGGTCGAAGGCGACCGGCCAGTGGACCTTGCTCGGCGGTCTCGTCAGCCAGAGCGGCACCTCGATCAGCTCGGCCTACGACATCAGCGCGGACGGCTCGGTCGTCGTCGGCTTGGGCTGGGTCACGGCCCAGGTCGCGCACGGATTCCGCTGGGATCCTGTCGGCGGCATGGTCGATCTCGGCACCTTTGCCCCGGGTCTCTTGAGCAGCTCGCGCGCCGACGGCGTCTCCGCCGACGGCACCACGATCACCGGCTTCGATTCCGATCCCGTCACCGGCGTGTGGCGCGGCGTGGTCTGGACCAATCTCGTCGAGGTCCAAACCGGCTGCCTCGACCCGCTCGAACCGATCGACGGTCCGAGCCATGGCTTCCGGGTCAGCGCGGACGGCACCTACGTGGTCGGCGAGTCCTCGACCGGCCTGTACACGCCGTCCAATTGGAACGAGATGCACGCCTTCCGCTTCGACGCGGTCAACGGTCTGCGCGACCTGGGCACCACGCCGGTCGATCCTTTCGGCTGGGGCAACCACTCCACGATCCCCAGCGGCGTGAGCGCCGACGGACGCACGGTGGTGGGCCTCTCGGGCGTTGCGGCCTTCGGTCCCGGCGCAGTGCGGCCTCCGTTCATCTGGAACGAGGGCTACCCGATGATGCTGCTGAGCGACTACCTCGTCGCCCTCGGCGTCACGCAGGTCTCCGGCTGGACGCTGGAGAAGGTCGCCGGGATCTCCTCCGACGGCCGCACGTTGTACGGCCACGCGACGAACAACACGACCTTCGCTCGCCAGGCCTTCGTGATCACGATCCCGCGCCCGGTGGAGACCTACTGCACGGCCAAGGACAACTCGCTCGGCTGCACGCCGGCGATCGGCTACAGCGGCTTCCCCAACACGAACTCCGGCTCGGGCTTCGTGATCAGCGCCTCGAACGTGATCAACAACAAGAGCGGCCTGCTGTTCTACGGGGTCAACGGACGCGCCGCGCTGCCCTACCAGGCCGGCACCCTGTGCGTGATGCCGCAGATCAAGCGCACGCCGGCGGTCAACTCGGGCGGCTCTCTGGGGACGAACGATTGCTCGGGAGTCTTCTCGCTCGACATGAACGCGTTCGCGATCGGCGCGCTGGGCGGAGCGCCCTCGCCGGCCCTGACGACTCCGGGCACGCTGGTCGAATGCCAGTGGTGGGGCCGTGATCCCGGCTACCCGGCGCCGAACAACACGACGCTCACCGACGCCCTGGAGTACATGGTCCCGTAGTCCTACGGAGCCAGAGCGCTCCTTCCCCGCAACGCACCAGCCCGGCGTAGGTAGGCGCAAGCCTCCCTACGCCGGGCTGGTTTGTAGCGGGGAAAGAAGCTCCCTGCGAAGCCGCCGCGCATGCTCTCGTGCCCGGCGCGGAAGACCTTGCGCTCGTCCGCGCTGGCGTCGAGCGGGCGCGAACGCAGCGTCAGCGTCGTGCCGCCGCAGTTCTCGAGGAACGTGACCGCGACTTCGATCTCCAGCGGCCAGGACGTGTGCCCGGGATGACGCGCAGTTCCGCCCCGCGGATCGGAGAAGCAGGCTCTGCCAGTGAGGGATGGCGAATCGTTGCGATTGGAGTCTGACTCCGTACCCTCGAGCGATGACTCCTCCCGGCCTCTACCCTGAGATCGAGCCCTTCCACACGCAGCGCCTCGCCGTCACGCCGCTGCACTCGCTCTACTTCGAGCAGTGCGGCAATCCCAAGGGCGCGCCCGTGCTCTTCGTGCATGGCGGACCGGGGGCGGGCTGCTCGACGATGGACCGGCGCTTCTTCGACCCGCGCGCGTTCCGCGTGGTGCTCGTCGACCAGCGCGGCGCGGGCAGGAGCACGCCGCTCGGCGAGCTCGCGCAGAACACCATCGACGATCTCGTCGCCGACTTCGAACGCATCCGCGTTGAGCTTGGCATCGACCAGTGGCACGTCTTCGGCGGTTCGTGGGGCAGCACGCTCGGGCTCTATTACGCGCAGCGCCATCCCGAGCGCGTACTCTCGCTGTGCCTGCGCGGCATCTGGCTCTTGCGTCAGCTCGAGGTCGACTGGTTGCTCTACGGCATGCGCTCGCTCGCGCCCGAGCTTTGGCGCAACTTCGCGGAGCACGTGCCGGCCGATCGGCGCGACGACCTGCTCGAAGCCTACTGGGAGCTCTTCCACAGCAACGACGAAGAGGTCGCGCGCGCCGCGGCGAAATCCTGGGCGACCTTCGAGGGATCGGCGTGCACGCTGCTTCCGAACCCGGAGTTCCTCGCGCTGCTGACGAACGACACGACGAGCTGGGCACTCGCGCGCCTCGAAGCGCACTACCTGCGCAACCAACGCTTCACGCCCGACGATCGGCTGCTGAGGGATCTGCACAAGGTGCGCAGCATTCCCGCGTTCATCGTGCACGGCCGCTACGACCTCGTCTGCCCGCTCGTCGGCGCCGACGACCTGCACCGCGCCTGGCCCGAGGCGAGCTACGTCATCGTCGACGACGCCGGCCACAGCTCGCACGAGCCCGGCATCGCGAAGCAGCTCGTCGCGGCGATGGACCGTGTTGCGCGCACGGGCAGCCCCAGCAACCCCATCGGCGCTACCACCCCCTTGACGGCGGCAGTGGCGGCCACAATCGCCACCACGAGCGCGGCGGGGGAGAAGAGCCCATCCAACTCGCCTCCGGCTTGGCCCACTTGAGAACGGTGGCCTAGCTTGTGAGTCAAGGAACGGAACTCGAGATGCATGGCGTGATCTCACCGTCCGCTCTTCCACCGACGGCGTCGGCGGTCGTCACTTGGGGGCTGGCCCTGCTCAGCGTGGTCGTCGCGCTGCTCTTCATCGCGGGAGGCGCCCGCGTCCTCCGCGCGGGCGCGCGCTGGCCGGCCGTCGGTAGCGCGCTTTGGCTCGGCTTGACCTTCGCCTTGGCGCGCAGCGGCTGGCTCGCGCGCTTCGATCTGCGACCGCCCCCGCTCGCGTTGCTCTTCCTCGTCACCGGAGTGCTCGGCCTCACACTGGGTTTTTCTCGACTGGGTCAACGCTACGCGATGGGCCTGCCCGTCTGGATGCTCATCGCCGCGCAGAGCTTCCGCCTCCCGCTCGAACTGGTGATGCATCGCGCTGCACAGGAAGGCGTCATGCCCGTGCAGATGTCTCTTGGCGGATGGAATTTCGACATCATCAGCGGGACGCTCGCCATCCCGCTGGCCTGGCTGGCCGCACGCGGGCGTGCGCCCCGCTGGCTGCTCCTGGGTTGGAGTGTGCTGGGTTCCGTCCTGCTCCTCGCGATCATCGCCATCGCCGTCGTCTCCACCCCGATGATCCACGCCTTCGGCGAGAGTCCAGCGCTGCTGAATACCTGGGTCGCGCACGCCCCGTTCGTTTGGCTCCCGGCTGTGCTGGTGCTCGCGGCGATCTTCGGCCACATCGTGATACTCCGCCGGCTGGTCGCCGACTTTCGCGGCCCGCGATCCTCCCTCGCCTAGCCCCAGGTTTCCTTTGGCACCCGCGGCTTGGTGGCCACCCTCACTGGCACCGGCGATTTCCGCGCCCCTCGTTCCGTTTTTTCATTCCCGCGCTTCGAGTTCGTCGCGCGCCGGCCGAACACGCTCAGGGGCAAGTCGCCCAGACGACCCCGTCCGAGAGGTTCGAGCCCGACGGCGCGGTCGGATCGCGGAACCAAGCTTGCGCGTAGAACGTCTGCCCCGGCTGCAGTGGCTGGCCGAGCGCGCCTGGGCTGGAGGCCATGTAGGCCAACCAATCGCGCGCGAACGAGCCCGTGCACGTGCCCGCTATCCCGCCGGAGTTCTGCGCCGGCATGCGCTGGATCGGGAACTCGACGCACAGGCTGCTCGTGCTGCCGGGCGCCCACGGCGTCGCGCGCGGGCCCGACACTCCGTAGAGCATGAGCCCCGGCCGCTGGCCGTCGACGTTCGAGCAGGAGAGCGTGAAGCCCGAGCTGGCTGAGGCGCTCGCGAAGCCGCTCGCCGCCATCGCCGGCATGCAGCCGTTCCCGGTCGTGCCCGGCGTGCAGTAGCTCGCGCCCGAGGTGCAGCTCTCGATCCGGTACACGGCGTTGCTGTTGCCGGTGACCTCGCCGGCGACCAGGAACGAGCCCGCCGGCGCCACCGGTACCGCGGGGAAGTTGATGACCGGCGAGCCCCAGCTCACGATCGCTCCGTCGCTGCGGATCGCCATCAGGCCGAAGCCGCCGGCGGAGATCGAAACATACGTCGTGCCCGCGGGCAGCGCCGGCACGTTCATGGTGCCACCAGGGTTGGAGCCGAACGCCACGACCGTGCCGTCGCTGCGCCGCGCGAGCGAGGTCTCGTCGCCCGCGGCCAGCTCGACGTAACTGAGCCCGGCGGGCAGCGCCGGCACGTTGCACTGGCCGTAAAGGTTCTTGCCGAAGCCGACCACGCTGCCGTCGCTGCGCCGCGCGAGGGTGTGCCAGCGCCCGACGGCCACCTCCACGTAGGTGAGCCCCGCCGGCAGCGCCGGCACGTTCGTCTGACCCTCCATGTTGTTTCCCCAACACACCAGCGTGCCGTCGGTGCGGATCGCCGCCGTGTTGTCGTGGCGCGCGTCGAGGAAAACGTAGCTCAGCCCCGCGGGGAGCGGCGGCGTGTTGCACTGCCCGGCGTTGTTGCGGCCCCAGCACAGCACCTCGCCGTCGCTGCGCAGCGCGGCGTTGGAGTACACGCCGGTGCGCAGGCGCGTGTAGCGCAAGCCCGCGGGCAGGGGCGGGACGAGCTCCGGCCCGAAGCCGCCGCCGCCGGTAGAGACGATGTTGCCGTCGCTGAGCAGCGCCGCGACATGGCCGAAGGCGCGAGCCTCGACGATGCGCACACCCGCCGGCGGCCGCGGCAAGTGGCACTCCCCGGAATGGTCGAATCCGAAGCACTCGACCAGCGCGTCGCTGCGCAGGCCGACCGTGTGCGACCAGCCGGCGTCGACGTCGACGTAGGTCACGCCGGGCGGCAGCGCGGGCGCCACGCTCGACGCGCCGTACCCCCAGGTCTTGATCGTGCCGTCGCTGAGCAACGCCGCGTTGTGCATGCCGCCGGCGACGACCTTCGCGAAGCTCACGCCCAAGGGCAGCACCGGCACGACGTTCAAGCCGTAGTACGTGGAGCCCCATGTCTTCACGACGCCGTCGCTGCGGCGCGCGATGGTGTGGTAGCCGCCGCAGTCCGCCTCGACGTAGCTGACTCCCGCCGGCAGTGCGGGCACGTTGCGCTCGCCGAATTCGTTGTCGCCGCCCCATTGGATCAGCTGGCTGTCGCTGCGCAGCGCCGCGGAGTGCAGATTGCCGCAGGCGATCGAGGTGTACGTGAGGCCGGCGGGGAGCGCCGGCACGTTGCACTGGCCGAGCATGTTCGCGCCCCAGCAGACGATCTGTCCGTCCGAGCGCAGCGCGCCCGCGAAGGAGCTACCCGCGCTGATCGCGACGTAGCTCACGCCCGCGGGTGCGGCGGGCGGAGTCAAGTCGCCGAACGTGCTGCCTCCCCAGAGCTTCAGCGTGCCGTCGCTGACCAGCGCGATGGTGAAGCCATCCCCGGCGGAGATCGCGACGTACCGCAGGCCCGCCGGCAGCGTGGGCGGCGTGCACCCGCCCGAGTCGTTGCGACCCCAGCCGGCGCCGAAGCCCTGGAGGTCGAGGACCGCGGTGTGCTCGGGTCCGGCAGCGATGGCCGAGAACGGAGCGTCGAGCAAGCGCGTGTCGAAGGCCGTCTGTCCGCGACCCACGAACGCGGATTGCGCGAGCGCGGGCGCGGATCCGAACCACGCGACCATCGCCGCGCAAATTCCCACGCACACTCCGAAAGTCCGCGCCCCGCGCCCGATCGTTCGCGTGTCCATGATCTGCCTCCTTATGGAACGGCATTCCGGGGGCCGTGGCTGCGCTCCACCGGTGCGTGCCCGGTTTGCCTGGGCCCAGCGTACCAGGGATCCGGAAGGGTGGTGGCAGTTCCGTCTTCTCGGGAAGCGAGGAGTACGGAGCCGCGAGAGAAAAGAAAAACTGCCCACGCGCCCGGCCATACAGCCAGGTGCGTGGGCAGTTGTTGTTCTCGGTCGCGGCTGCGTACTCTTCAGTCACGGCTCCGCACACAGGGGACTGTGACGAGGATTTACCCATGGACTGGACGATCGGGCTGCTTTCCGTGCTGCTCGCGAGCGCCTGCTCGAGCGGGCCCGCGACCCTCGCTCTCGACGCGGCGCCACTCGAGCTCGCCGCGCCTTGCGTCGTGCCGCTCGCAGCGCGCGAGCGGCCGGTGGTCGAGCTCTCGCTCGACGGCCGCCCGGCGGGCCTCTTCCTGCTCGACACCGGCTCCACGATCACGCTGATCGGCGGCGCGAAGGCGGCCGAGCTCGGGCTCGAGCGCCGGCCCTACGCGGACAGCTTCGAGACCGTGGGTGCGGGCGGCAAGAGTGCGAAGCTCGCGCACTATGTGCGCGCCGCGCGCCTCGAGCTCGGCGCGCTCACGGTCAGCGGCACGCGCCTCACGGTGCTGGACGATCCCGTGTTGGCCCAGGCCGACGTGGACGGGATCCTGGGCCAGGATCTGCTCGCGCGGCTCGTGCTCGTGCTCGACCCCGCGCGCCACGAGCTGCATCTCCTGCCGCAGGGCGGCACGGAGGTCCTGCGCAGCTACCTGCACTCCACCGGCGTCGGCGACGGCGCCTGGGCCATGACACCGCTCGAGTTCCGGCCCTGCCCGTTCCTTGCCTTCGACGTCGCCGGCCTGGAGCAGCCGGTCGAGCTCGAGATCGACACCGGCGCCGGCAGCACGAGCCTGCCGCGCGCGGCGATCGAGGCCCTCGGCCTCGCGCCCATCGGCACGCGCACGCTGGGCGCCATCGGCGGCAACCACGACGAGGATCTCTATCGCGTCGAGAGCCTCGGACTCTTCGGGCTGCGCGTGAGCGCCAACGTCACCGCGGCGCGTGGCGCGTACGGTCTGCTGGGCATGGACGTCCTCGGCGCGCTCGTGATCGTGCTGGACGGGCCCGGACGCACGCTCTGGCTGCACCGCCGCGAGTGAGCGCGGTCGCGGCGGCCGCACGTGGCCGGGCCTGCAACCCCAGCGCACGATCCCGCGCCGCAAGGCCGCCAGGACGGCGGCTGCTCCGGGATGAGCAGACTCGACTCCTGCGCGAGGTCGAACCGCAGGATGGCCTAGGCGTGCTTGCGGAGCACCGCCTCGATCGTTGACGTTTCACCTGCTCTCGAGCGAACGATGATCACCTTGGGCGCTGCACCCAGGGTGATCGCAAGCTGCTCGAAGTCGCTGTCGCGCGAAACGACGCTGAAATCGCCGTCGCGGGCGAACTCCCAGATCGAGCGGCCCCTGCGGCCGCGCAGTCCGAGAGCCTGAAAGTGGATCGAACCCGGGGACAGGTCGCTCGGACGCCGCACGAGCTCGCGTGGGAGATGCTCGTCGGACAGCATGCGCATCCTGGATCGAGGCGGCGTTGACCTAGGCGGCGGGCAGTGTCACCGTGCGCGACTCGCGGTCCGCCGCGCACGCCAGGCACGCCAAGACGTCCTCGGTGGTCAACGGTGGATACTCGTCGACCACTTGGGAGGCGGACATGCCTGACGCGGGGAATCCCAGCACGTCGCCAACTGAGATGCGGGTACCTCGGACGCACGGTTTGCCGCAGCGCACCTCCGGATCGAGCAGGAGTCGCTGCCGGTAGTCCACGGATCGAGGCCAATGGCAGCGCAACGAACGGTCAAGGCAGGCTGGGCCGGCGCGCCCGGTCGAGTCGCTCCGCCGTGAGTGAGTCGCCCTCCACGGACCGCCGCTGGCAGCTTCTCCGTGTGAAGAAGATCGTCCTCGTCTACGGCCTCCTGGGCGGCGTGCTCATCGCCCTGCTCAATCTCGTCGAGTACCGGTTCCTCGTGCTCGAGCACTCGATCGAGATCTACGGCGGCATCGTGGCGCTGCTCTTCTCACTCCTCGGGATCTGGCTCGGGCTCAAGCTCACGCGCGAGCGGATCGTCCTGAAGGAGGTTCGGGTCACCGGCCCCTTCGTGCGGGACGAGGCGCGGGTCCAGGCTCTCGGCATCACGCCGCGTGAGCTCGCAATACTGGAAGCCGTCGCGGCCGGCCTCAGCAATCGGGAGATCGGCAAGCAGCTCCTCGTCAGCGAGAACACGGTGAAGACCCACGCCGCACGGGTCTTCGACAAGCTCTCGGCCAAGCGGCGGACACAAGCGGTGCAACGGGGGAAGGAAGAAGGACCCATCCCCTGAAAGGATGAATTCCGCGGTCGGGCGGCAGGATCATCCTTTCGGGTGACGCCGCATGCCAGAGAGAGAGCCAGACTTTCGGCCGTTGACCTGCCACTCCCACTCCAAGAGGACACCTGCAATGAAGAAAATCGTGCTCACCTTCGGCCTGATCTCCGGCGCCATCATCTCGGCGATGCTGCTGGTCAACCTGCGCTTCATTGACCAGATCGGCTTCGACAAGGGCCTTGTCGTCGGGTACACGTCGATGCTCCTCGCCTCCTGCTGATCTTCATCGGCGTCCGGTCATCTCGCGACAACGTGGCTGGGGGACTGTCCGTTTCGGCCGCGCGCTCGCAGTCGGAACCCTGATCGGGCTGGTCGCTTCGTCGGTCTATGTCGCGACGTGGGAAGTGGTGTACTTCAACGGTCTCGTCCCGGACCTCAAGCAGAAGTACAGCGAGCACGTGCTCGCGAAGGCCCGGGAGGACGGCGCGACGGAGGAGGCACTTGCCCTGGAAGCCAAGGAGATGGAGGAGTTCTGGGAGATGTACGAGAACCCAGCCGTCAACGTGGCATTCTCGTACCTTGAGCCGCTGCCGGTGGCCCTGATCGTCGCACTGCTGACGGCGGGGGTGGTCAGCCGCAAGCGGAAGGAAGCGCTGGCGACCTGACGCAGACCTTCGCGGCACTCGCGCGGGCACTCGCCGCGTGACCGACTTGCTCCCCGCAGGGCGCTTCGCTCCTCGTGCCCTCGCGCCGCACGGCCGCTGCCGCGGCATCCAGGGCGATCTACTTCAATCTCGGGGGCCTCGACCTCTACCCCAGAGCGTGATCAGCTACCCACACAACTTCCTGAAGCCCCCCACTTCTCCGGGGGGAAGATCAGGACGTCTACACCCAGGCCCATTGGACCGTGTCGCTGCGGGGCGTGATCCACTTCCTCGGGCAGCGCTTGAAGCCCGACGCGCAGTACGAGATCCGCCGCTACGCAGAGGGCGTGTACCAGCTCGTGGCGCCCGAGCTCGAGCGCGTGGGCATCACGCGCAAGCTCCTGGTCGAGGGCGGGTGACGCTCGGAGTTCGCGTAGCGCGGGCTAATTCTGGCGAGTTCGGATCTCCGGCGCAGCTCCGGGCCGCACGACGGCGTAGCGCTGCGTCAGGTCGATCCCGGAGTTGAGCAGCCCGTCGCTGGCCAGCGGCCCGCGGGTGCTGTTCGACTGGAGGATCAGGAGAGTGCCCTCCGCCGAGAGCACACCCTGCCCGCAGCCCACATTCATGACGCGACCATCAGGCAACGAACTCTGAAACGAGAAGAGCAGCGCGATCTCCGGCGTGCCCCCGATCTGAGTTTCCTCCCACGCCTCCGCCGCAACGGATGCGTAGCGAACCAGCTGGTCGATGCCCAGGGGAAAGAAGACGCCGATTCGACCTTGGTTCTCCCTCTTCCAGCGGGCGAGCCACGGCTGGGTCGAGGCTGCGCGCTCTGCGCGTTCGTACGCGGCTACGACGTCGTTCCAGTCCAGGTCGTCGTTCCATTCGGGACGGAGGAGCACCCTGTCGATCGTCCCCGGCCGAGTCACCATCAGGGTCGCCGTGGGGAGCCGCGGCTCCGACGTCGGTCGAGCGGAGGTGCTCTCGAGCTGGAAGCGCCCTTCCAGGCCGGCCCAACCGGGAACGCGCTGATAGTTGATTCGAGTCAAGACCTCGTTCACGCGCTGCGGGATGTCGTTCCAGACGTCCGGCGTGCTCCAGACGCTCTCGCGCCAGTCCCGGTGTTCCTCGAGCTGCGCGCGCATCCAGCCGTTGGTGGGCGCGAGGTCGACCAGGGCCGCGGCGAGTCCGCGATCCAGCGCCAACCAGCGCTCGCCTTCGACGGCGACGTACCAGGGAATCAGTTCCGGGTTCCGCGACGAGGTGCACAGGTAGATCCAGGGCTCTCA
>Ga0315910_10002914_pt1 | contig 14801 bp, 17 predicted proteins | sample EdamamesoilMG_FD_204470 | JGI IMG/M metagenome (GOLD analysis project Ga0315910, IMG submission 204470) | Garden soil microbial communities collected in Santa Monica, California, United States - Edamame soil | ecosystem: Environmental > Terrestrial > Soil > Garden | place: USA: California...
GCGATCCGGTCGGAGATCTGCTCGACGTCCTGCGTGTTGTGCGACGAGAACAGGATGCCGCGGCGCTCGTCCTCGAGCACGGCCGTGAGCTCGGCCAGGACTTCGTGGCGGGCCACGGGATCGAGGCCCGAGGTCGGCTCGTCGAGCACGAGCAGCCGCGGGCGGCGTGCGAGCGCGAGCAAGAGCAGGACCTTCACGCGCTCGCCGTGCGAGAGCCCCTTGATGCGCTTTTCCTGGTGCAGATTGAAGCGGCGCAGCAGGCTCTGTGCGTAGCGCGGGTCCCAGGAAGGAAAGAGCGAGGACACCCAGCCCATGTGCCAGCCCACGGTCGCGTACGAGTAGAGACCAACGTCCTCCGAGACGAAGGCGACGTCCTGTTTCGCGCGGGCCTGGTCGCTCGGCATCGAACGGCCGAGCAGGCGCACATTGCCGCTGTCCTGCGTGACGAGGCCCATCGCGATGCGGATGGTCGTGGTCTTGCCGGCGCCGTTCGGTCCGACGAAGCCCATGATCTGCCCCGCGTCGAGCTTGAGCTCCACGTCGTGCAGCGCGAAGTAGGGATAGGTCTTCCCGACGCGTTCAAGTTCCAGCAGCGCGGTCATCGTCGTCTCTCTTCCTGTGCTTCAGCTATTGCCCGCATCCGGTCCGCGAGCTCGTTGGGCTCGAGCCCGATCTCGGCGCCGAGTCGCGCGGCGGCGGCCAGGCGCTCGTCGAGCTCGCGCGCCCGCAAGTCCCGGCCGAGCGCGACGTTCTCCGCCACGAAGGTGCCCCGGCCCTGGCGGGTGACGATGACGCCCTCGCGCTCGAGCTCGAGATAGGCCCGCTTGATCGTGATGACGCTCACCCGCGTGCTCGCCGCAAGTGCCCGGATCGACGGGATTTCCTGGCCCGGGCCCCAGTCGCCGACCGCGACCCGGCGCCGGATCTGCTCCATGAGCTGGAGGTACATTGGCCGGCGGTCGGCCTGGGATATGGTGAGCTTACTGTGCATATTGAGATGCACAGTATGCACAGGCAAGGCAGCTTGGCAAGTCCCCCGCGCTCGTGTTCCATTCATGGAATGAAGGCGACTCTCACGGTTCTTTGTATCTGCGCGGCTTTCGGGATCGCGACAGTCGCGTCCGCGCAGGGCCGGGAAGACCGAATCTTCAAGGCGGCCGTGGTCGCGCTCACCGAGGATCCCGAGCTGCGGGCCAGCTTCGAGCGCGAGCTGGTCGCCAAGGCGCGCGAGCACGACTACGACGCGGTCACCAGCTACGACCTCGTGCCCGAAGTCACGGACGTGGACAGTCGCGATTTCGTCGACGTGATGCTGGCGAACCGGGTGGACGTCCTGTTGCTGGTGCGGCCGGCCGCGATCGGGCCCGGCGCATCGCTCGACTCAGTGAGCAAGGAGGTCAGTGCGAAGACCCTCACGGACATGCGCGATTTCGCGAAGGAGGTGAGCGGCTCGACCGGCGACGACCTGCTCGCGGTGGTCCACCTCGGTGTCTATCTCTTCTACGGCCGCGACCCCTTGGTGATCTCCTCCGGCGCCGTGTGGCTCGACGAGCCTGTTGCGGACCGGGCGGAGGCCATCGCTCGGCTGCAGGACCTGGTAATCGAGAACATCGACGCCGCGCGACCGGGCATCCGGCGTCACTACCGGCTGGCGCAGATCGAGCCGGCGACGCAGTAGTCGTTTGGCGACGCAAAGCCAGATCAGCGCACCTGACGTCCGATTGAGCCCGTTCGTCGAGGCTCATTGGTGTCGCGCAGCGCGCAAGGAAAGCCGGAGCATGCGGGTCCTGGCCGACGCGTCCTCCTACGTCCTGTTCGAGCTCGCCGGCGAGAGGGCGGGCTCGGTCTCTGTCGTCGGCACATTGCTGCAACCGGTGCTCGTTCCGCTGCGCGGTGAGGTGGATCGCGTCGGCATCACGCTCCGGCCGGGAGCGGCCAATCTGCTCTTTGGAGTTTCGGCGCGAGAGGTCCGCAATCGCGTCGTCGGGCTCGATGACGTTGCTGCGCGGTTTCCCCCTTCGCTGTTCGACGAGTTGTCGGCAGCGGTCGATTTTCGCGCTCGCGTCGGCGTCATCGAGAAGTGGTTGCTGGGGGAGCTTGGACGGATCGAGCCGTCGGCACTGGCCAATCAAGCCGAGACGAGTCGGCTGCTTCAGGCCGTGGATCGAGGCTCGGGGCCGCGGGCGTTGTCGGCGCTCACGGGGTGGAACGAGCGCAAGATCCAGCGCCTGTTTCTCACGCGGTTCGGCGCGAGCGCAGCGACAATCCGGCGGCTGCGGCGGTTTCGTCGTTCCCTCGCGGCGCTCGAGGCCGAGCAGCATCCGTCGCGAGCCAGCGCCTCGAGCGATCTCGGCTACAGCGATCAGGCGCATATGTGCCGTGAGTTTCGCGAATTCGCCGGCACCGACATCGGCTCGCTGCTTGCGGAGCGCCGGAGTGTCGGAATCGTTCAAGCCGCGGGGCAGGAGGCTGCCTGATACTGCCGCCGTAGCGATGGCGAGCAGGGGACTGGCACGTGGAAATCGAGTTCCGGGACAACCAGGGCACTCAGGGCATTTTTCGCGCACCCGACACCGGCGGGCCATTCCCGGCCGTGCTGGCGCTCGGCGGATCTGACGGCGGCACGCCGCTCTATTTCTCAGATCTGCTGGTGCCGGAAGGCTTCGCCTGTCTTGCCTTGGCCTATTGGGCCACGCCCGGGACCCAGCAATGGTTCACCGAGATACCGCTCGAGCGTATCGAGCGTGGATTGCGCTGGCTGATCGCGCGACCCGAAGTCCGCGCGCATGGGGGACGCGTAGCGTTGGTCGGTGCCTCGCGCGGCGCGGAGCTCGCGCTGCTGGTGGCGTCGACGTTTCCGGAGCTGGCCGGTCCGGTCGTTGCCTACACGCCGAGCAGCGTGGTCTGGCAGGGCGTCGATCTCACGCTGCCGCCCGGAGAGACCCGGTCGAGCTGGTCGCACCGGGGCAAGCCGTTGCCGTACGTTTCAGTGCCGCCCGGCGTCGCGCCGGCGCAGTCGAGCAGGGGAATTTCCTGGCTGCCGATGATGGAGCCTGGTCTCGACGATGCCGCGGCGTTGGATGCGGCCGCGATTCCGGTCGAGCGATGCACGGGCCCGGTGCTGCTCGTCTCAGGCGGTGACGATCGCGTCTGGCCGACGACGAGAATGTGCGCCATGGTGACCGCGAGAATGTCGAGTCATGGCAGGGGCGATGCGATCAGGCACCTGAATTACCCGCGCGGGGGCCACATGCTGTTTCCGTATTCGCGCCCGCCCGATACGCTCGTGCCCGAGATGCTGACGGATTTCGGCGGCAGCCTCGAGGACGATACAGCTGCTCACGCCAGTGCCTGGCCGGAAGTTCTCAGGAATCTTCGGGGTCAACGCTGACGATTCCGCGGAATCGTCCTCAAAAGCACATCGGGTTTTTTCAGCTGCTGAAGAGCTGCTGCAATGCGACGGCGACTCCGGAGAGCGCGGATATCTCGAGCGGCGTTTCCAGGTTGGGCTCGTCGACCTGCAGGTACGATCCCTGCTGCGGCGCACGATGGCGGACGAGCCGCCGGCCGCGCAGATCCACGACCCATACTTCCGGGATTCCGTGCACTGCATAGAGCGACACCTTCGTCTCGCGATCGAAACGCAGCGAGGTATCGGCAATCTCGATGACGAGCAGGACATCGGAAGGCTCGGGGTGGCTCCGCCTGTAGGAGTCTTCGCGACGTCTGAGCAGGGCGAGGTCAGGCTGCGGCTCGGAAAGCTCGCTCAGGCGCACGGGATTCTTGGATGCGGACCCAGGCTTCGTCTCCCACCGAGCGAATGGGAATTCGCTGGGACGAGAGGCGCAGCAGGAACAGCTTGTACGCGATGTCGTCGCGCCAGCGCGGCGGTTGGGTCAGGCAGATCTGGTCGGCGAACGGAGCGGGGAGCGTGTGCAGCGCCACACCGGCTCCGTCAGACCCAAGTGGTGCTTTGGATCCCGTCGACAGCATAACGGATGGCGCCTTTTCGACGGATCCGGCGATTCTCGCATCGGACAACCTCTACGCCGACCAGATTGGTTGGGCTAATCCAAGCGTAGTGGACTACTATCGAACGATCGAGGCTGCGCCATGTTATATGCGCGTATGGCAGCAAATGCTAATAGATTGCGTGGACGGAGCGAGCCAGCAGAATGCTCCTTACCAACTGCACGACATTTGGTTGTTCATAGACCCTGAAGAGTTCGTCATTTTCCGAGACGGGGGAGTCGCTGTATCGAACTACTGATCGATTTTCGATCCGCCAGGAGCATCGATCCTTATCGTGAAAAATGGCATGACAAAATATCTCCGCATCCAATCGAGCAATTCTAAGTTGCGAATCCTATTTGTGACTTTGCTCTCGCTATTTTCGGCACAAGTAATGGCCCAAGGTGGCGTTCTGAGTGTCGGAGTAGAAAGTAGCCGACCGATCGCCGAAGTAGTTAGAACTCTGGGTATCCGGCACTCGGTCGTGATTACCTATGAGGATCCCAAGCGCGAAGCCAATCCGAGGGTCATGCAGCTGCGCACTAGCTATTCGGTCCTGCCGAGTACAAACGCGCCTATGAATTTCGCTGCAACGCTAGAGGCAGTCCTCTCTGCGGCAGAGGCAGTATCCAGTCCCGAGCGATTTCGCATCGAACGGGCAGGAAATGTCTTCCACGTAGTTCCAAATCAGATCAGAGCGCCTAGCGGCGAGTGGATCGATCAGAGACCTGTACTGGATGCCAATATCAGTTACACAGTCGACGAACAACGCGGTAGTAACGCCCTCGAAGTTTTGGAGGCAATTTGTGATCAGCTCACTACAGTTGGGGGTACCAGAGTGGAGCTGGGCAATGTTCCAGGCATCATGCTGCTGAACTCAAAGGTCACGATTTCAGTTAGCAATCAACGTGCACGGGACGTGCTGCGGGATACTCTTCAAGCGGTAGATGCACGCTTGACTTGGCGATTGCTCTACAACCCCGAGGTTGATTGGTACTTGTTAAACATCGCTGCTGTCGTGAATCCAACGGACGCTGCGATCGAGAAGCCAATCGAGGCTAATAGGCCTCCGATAGAGCAAGGCGCGCCCTTCTTGCGGTCGCCCCAAAGCGCCCAGTAAGCCAGCAGGTACCAGCCAGCCTTTCTACTCCGGCACGTGATCCTTGTACCGCGCGGCGACGTCGTCATCGCACACCTCCGACGGCGGCGACAACTCGAGATCCGGCCTGTGATCCCACTGCTGCGTCAAGGTGCCGGGCGCGGCGAGATACATCGGATCTTCCATCCAGAACTCGTAGCGAATCCGGAGCTTGTCTTCCGTCAGCGTAAGCCGCTCGACCGTGTGCTTGGCCGCGCTCGACGGCACACCCAGGCCGCCGCCGGAAGGATTCGGCTCGTAGGCGATCGTGTCGATGACGAGCGTCTCGCCTTCCCAGCGCCCGACGGAGTGCCCATGGTACGTGGGCTCGACGTTCGCGGGATGCTCCACGTTCATGTGGATCGTGCGGATGACGTGATCGCCCGTATTGTCGAAGTGCATGACGACTTCGTCCTCGCCGATCTCGATCGTGCGCATCTCGTCGATCACCGCGAGGAAGGGGATCGGCTCGACGAAGCAGAGCCCGTCGGTCGCGTTCACTGCCCGGGCCGCCTGGCCTTCCGGCGTGAGCGCCCAGCGTCCGATGCCGCCGAAGCCGGCGCCGAGCGCAGCGCGCGAGGGCGCCCAATGACCTTCGAGGCTCTCGGCCCGCGTCAGCGTGCGCGTGCGGGTATTCGCCGCGTAGAACGGATGAATCTCGCCGTCCTCGGTCGTGATGTCGAGGATGCGGACCTGCTTGCCGAAGCCGCCGCGATTCGGATTCGCGCGCATGACGATCGGCGTGCCTTCCTTGAGCGCGTCGCGGTCGAGGCCGTCGACGAGCGCCTGCGTGATCCCGAGACCTTCGCCTTCGACCAGCGCCGGCTGACCGTCCGGACCCGTGGTCGCGATCGTCACATACATATGTGGGTTCACCCAGTCGAGGCGCGCGACGGTGCCTTCGAGCAGGATTTCCTGCGAATTGTCGAACATCGCCTGGCTGTGGTGGGCGAGGGCGGTGCCCCCAATGCAGGCAGGCAGCGTTGCTGCGATCAGACGGATGGCCGCGGATCGGGAATTCATGGTGAAACCTCTGACGGGCAATGGGAAGCCATCATAAATGACCCGGAACCGGTCTGAAACGTGGATTATCGGCCCGGGGTCCGGCGGGGGCTTGGACTCGCGTGCCTGAATGCGACTAGCCGAAGAGTTGCCGCAAGTCGACGGAGATTCCGGGGAGCGCCGATATGGCGAGGGGCATGTCGAGATCCGGTTCCTCAACGAGCGTGTATGAACCTTGCACCGGCGCTCGGTGGCGGACGAGTTTCCGACCGCGCAAATCCACCAGCCACATCTCCGGGATCCCGTGAACTGCATAGAGCGACACTTTCGTGTCGCGATCGAACCGCAGCGACGTATCGGCCACTTCGACAACGAGCAGGACGTCGGCGGGCCCTGGATGATTCTGGCGATAGCGGTCGTCGCGACGCCGCAGCAAGGCGAGGTCAGGCTGCGGCTCGGATAGATCGCTCAGTCGCACGGGGTTCTGGACGCGGACCACGGCTTTGCCTGCCACCGAGCGACCGAGAAGCTCCGTCAGGTCGTCGACCGTAGCGGCATGCAGACTCCCAGGAGGTGGCATGTCGATGATGTCGCCGTCGATCAGTTCGACGCGCGCATCGGGCGCGAGAATGCCGACCTCTGCCATGCGGTAGAAGTCGGAGACGGTGAGCCGGTGGCGGCGCGGCAGGTCTGTTGGAGCGAGCGACATCGTTTCACTATAGGCCCTGGCCGCTTACGGGTGAAGCTGGATTCACCGTAACGTTGCCGCGGCCCGGCGGCGAGATGCGAAACTCGGTCGTTTCAGTAGTATCGTGGAGCTGTGAGGAGCGCAGTATGCAAATCGCCGTACTGAGCACGAGCCCGACGCTGGACGCACTCGACTATCGATGCACAGCCGGTCCACGCGATCGTCCGTTCACCGAGACCCACGGCGCATACTCCCTGTCCTACGTTCGACGCGGCAGCTTCGGTTACCGCTACCGGGGTCGCGAATCTGACCTCGTCGCCGGATCGCTGCTCGTGGGCCGCTCCGGCGACGAATTCATGTGCACGCACGACCATCACGCGGGCGGCGATGAGTGCCTGTCGTTTCGTTTGCGTCCGGAGCTCGTCGAGCAGCTCGGCGGCGCTCCTGACGTCTGGCGTATCGGCTCCATTCCTCCGTTGCCGGCGTTGATGGTGCTGGGAGAGCTTGCGCAGGCAGCGGCAGGCGGCAACAACAATCTCGGAGTGGACGAGATCGGTATCCTGCTCGCGTCGCGCTTCGTATCGCTCGCGGCCGGTCGGCGGGCGGCCCGTCCCGTGGTCTCGCCGCGCGATCGCCGGCGTGCCGTGGAGGCCGCGCTATGGATCGACGAACGCAGCCACGAGCCGCTGCGGCTGGACGACGTCGCCGCAATGGCGGGTCTCAGCGCATACCATCTGCTGCGCCTCTTTTCGGCGACGATCGGCGCAACGCCGCATCAGTATCTGATTCGCCTGCGTCTCCGCCGCGCAGCGCGTCTGCTTGCGGCCAGGGAGCGGTCCATCACGGACATCGCGGCCGACGTGGGTTTTGGCGACCTGTCGAATTTCGTGCGCAGCTTCCGGCGTGCCGCGGGTGTCTCGCCGCGAGGGTTTAGGAAGTTGGCGCGCGGGGATCGCGGGCTCGTTCAATCCCGGCTTTCGAATGCCGCCTTCATCGCGGCGAGGCCTTGGTCCATCATGCCCGCAAGCGTCGGCGCCATCTCATCCGGGAGCAGGTCTGCTATCCACACGCCGCGTGTGCCGCCGCGCCCGTCATCGAGGACCTGAAACGAACCGTTATGGTGTGTCATCTCGGTGCCGACCGCGGCCCAGGCGACGCGCCGCCGCACGTCGTCGATACCGACAATGAGCTCGCGGACCGTCATGCCGTTGGCGAACGTGACCACACGCGCGCCTTTCTCGAGCCGCGTATCCGTGACGAAACCCGGCACGAGCCGCGTATGCAGGGCGCCGACGTCGCGGACGGCATCCCAGACGGAATCGCTCGGCGCATCGATCAGGACTTCCTTCCAGACTGTTGCCATCGCGCGTCCTCCCGTTGGTCTCCAACTCACTGTGAGACCAATCCTACGCGGGACGCGTTATCGGAACTTGGAGAATCTTGCGGTCAGTTCTCCAGCTTGGAATGCGTCGTTCACGGCAATACGCTTCGCAAGTACTCCCCGCGCGCTTCGATGAATCCCCGCAGACTGCCGGCGCCGCCGTCGTAGCCCGTGTCGAATGCCTCGGTGGCGAACAACTTGCGCGTGTCGCGTGCGACGTCCGGACCGATGAGCTCGCGATAGCCGGCAAGCAGGGGTTCCACTTTCTCCCAATCCAGCCAGCTCTCGGCGATCTCCCGGACGTAGCCCAGATACTTCTCCCGGAGCGCCGGAACGGCCAGCAGCCGGGAGCGCAGGGGTTTGCTGCTGTCGTTCAGCCCCGTCAAGGGATCGAGTTGAACGCCACCGCCACCACCGAACCCGCCACCGCCGAATCCGCCGCGCCCTCCGCGACCACCGCCGCCGCCGCCCTCGGCCATCAGGGCTTCGTTGACGTCGTGCGGGATCACGTGGAAGCGGTCCGACTCGTCCTGGTAAATGCTGTAGTCGCTGGCGCGCGCCCAGTAGCCGTCACCGTTGACGAGCGCAACCTCGAGAGCCAGGAAGCGAAGAACGCCGTCGATGTCGAGCAGGGGCGAGAGTTGCTCTTCCAGTTGCTCGAGCGGAGTCTCGTTGAGCACCCGGAACATCCCGATGAGATCGGACCACGACTCATCGCGGTCGGCGGAGCGGATGTCGTACATCCCGCGATACGCATCGACGTCCTCGCCGAAGTACTCCATGCCGGCGCGGCCGCCCGGGTTGCCCGGTACCTTCCAGCGAGCGCCCGAGCTCGTCCCGAACCAGTCTCTCGCGAAATCCGTATTGAACTGCTGGGCGTTGGCATAGATGCCCCAGTTCTCGCCGTTGATCACGACGCGAACGAAGTTCATCTTCGGCGCCGGTATGAATTCCCGCGCGACGTGTGCGTAGAAGACCGCGCGAAGAAACGTCGGATCGCTCGCGGCGTTCAGGAGGTTGAGGGTCCGGTAGCCCAGCAGGCGCTGATCCGAATCCACGAAATTGAACGACAGATTCAGCGATCGCTTCGAGCCGTCGCCGGCGAACATGAACGAGGATGCCCCGCGAAAGTGAACGCCCACATCCGGATAGTCGCGTCCGTCCACGGTGACACGTGCGGGCACCTCGACATCGGTGTTGTAGAAGGCGGCAAGCTCTGCTTCCCAGTCGGGATTCTCGAACTCGAGAAAGATCGTGCGCAGCACGGATTCGTCGTAGAGCGGCTCGTCGTCGAAAACCTGCACGTCCTCGGGATCGATGCGGACGCCCGGAGAGACTGCCGCGGCGGAGCCGAAGCCGCCGAATCCGCGGCCACCGAATCCGCCGCCACCGAATCCGCCGCGCCCGCCCTGGTTCGTGCCCATCGCGGCGCGGGCGCTGTCGCGCTCTTCCTGATCGAGGCGGCCGTTACCGTCGGTGTCGAAGCTTTCGACCAGTTCCTGATTCTGCCCACCCGGGCCGCCGAAGCCTCCGCCGAAACCCCCGCCGCCGAAGCCTCCGGGGCCGAAACCGCCGGGGGGCTGGGCCACCGCGAGGCTCGACGCGGCTGCGGCGAGCACGGCTGCGACAAGTTTCGACAGGCTTTTCGGATGGTTCATCGAGCGCTCCTCGGCCGGGCAGGCGTGGGGCGAATGCCGGCTGCATTCGCTTCTTATAGCCGATCGCGAGACGCTTGCAGGGTGGCTTGGGAAATATTCAGGGGCTCCGGGAGGTCGGGGGGTGCGCGTCAGCGCGCATCATTCGTGTCGAGAACCATGAACCGCCCGAAAGTGTCGGTGACATCGAGTCTTGCGCCGTCCGAGGCGACCAGCGTGTGCGCACTTGCCCTTTGGGTACCGTCCTTGGCGGGCCAGGCCTCGATCGTGACCTGCCGTCCCACAACGATGACCTCCCGGGGATCGATGCCGCGCTGAACCAGGGCATTGGGCGCTGCCATTTCGACCAGCCAGGTTGCCTCCTCGCCGGACTCCGTCCTTGTCGTGAGCTCTATTCTCAAGTGCGGATTGCGGAGCTCGACGTGGGCGATGGTTCCGGAGAGCTCGACGCGACCCTCCATGTCATACGTCCCTGCAACCGAGTGATGTGCGGTCGCTGGCATCGATCCGCAGACGCCGAGGAGCGCGGCGACACCGAGCATGGCCTTCATGTGTACTCTGAACATGGATACCTCCGATAGCGACCCCACAGGTCAGGAAGATAGGGCGCGCCGGCCGGCAAGTCCTCCAGTGAGCGCACAATCGATGCAAAATCCGTGTCAGGAATTCGCGTCGCAAACGAGCTTGTAGCCAATCCCGATCACGGTGCGAATGTGGGCGGGACGACCGGGATCGACCTCGAGCTTGGCGCGCAGCATGGCGATGTGGTTGTCCACCGTTCGAGTCGAGGGGAAGGAGTCGTAGCCCCAGACGTCGCTCAGCAATTGTTCGCGCGTGACCACCTCGCCGGAGCTCGCGGCCAGGCGGCGAAGAATCTCGAACTCCTTGCGCGTCAGCTTGACCGGCCGATCGCCGCGTCGGGCTTCGTAGCTCCGGAAGTCGATCGCAATGTCACCGAAGCAAAGCTGGTCTGCTCCCGCGGCAGACAGCTGGTTGCGGCGGAGCAGGGCGCGGACCCGCGCCATCAGCTCGGGGAGCGAGAACGGTTTCGTCACGTAATCGTCGGCGCCGAGGTCGAGCCCGGAAACGCGGTCCGTCTCGCCGTCGCGGGCGGTGAGCATGAGTATCGCGCTTCGAATCCCGTCCTTGCGGATCCTGCGACACAGCTCGAAGCCTCCGATGGAAGGGAGCATCACGTCGAGCACGATCAGATCGGGCTCGCGGTCGCGGCAGGCCGCGTATCCGGCCTTGCCATCCGCGGCCGTGACGACATCGTAGCCTTCGAAGCTCAGGCTTTCCGCGAGCCCCTCCGCGATCGCAGGGTCGTCCTCGATGATCAGCACCCTGGCCATCTATGCGACCTCGACAACAGGACGTGTCGGGATCGGAAGGCGAATGGAGAACGTGCTCCCGGCGCCCGGCGAGCTATCCACGTCGACACGCCCGCCGTGGGCCTCGACGATGTGCTTGACGAGTGTCAGGCCCAGACCCGTTCCGGCCACGTGACCGGTTGCGTCATTGCGGGCGCGATAAAACTTATCGAAGATCCTCGCGTGCTCGGCGGGATCGATGCCGACTCCGCCGTCGGCGACCTCGACTACGACTTCCGCGTCTTGCCGCCTCGCGCGCAGGCCGATCTCCCGAGAATCGCGGGAGTACTTCGCCGCGTTCGTAAGAAGGTTCAGGATCGCCTGCTCCATTGCGTCCGCATCCATGAGGAGCATCGGCAGGCCGGGCTCGATGGTGACCCGCAGATCCAAGCCCTTCTGCTCGATGAGATAGCTCACTGCCTTCGAAGCCGAGGCGATGACTTCGTCAATCGACCCCGGCGTCAGCCGGTACGTCTTGGCGCCCGCCTCGATCCTCGCGAATTCGAGCACGTTGTCGACCAGACGATTCAGTCGGTCGCATTCGTTCGCGATCGTGTCGACGTACCGTTTGCGGGCTTCGTCGGCCGCGCCGGAGGGCGAAGCCAGCTTGTCGGCAAACAACCGGATAGCAGTGAGCGGTGTCCGGATCTCGTGCGAAACGGTTGCGACGAACTCCGTACGCAGCTCCGCCGTGCGTGCCTCGCGGCCGACGTCGCGAATCAGCAGGTAGCTGGAGAAAGACATGATCGCGAGAACCAGCACCAGCCCGGCAATGAGCGGCGGGGCCGATTCGAGCCAACTGCTGCCGGCGTACGGTCCGGCGGACAGATCGAAGCCCAGGTTCATGAAAGGAGGCTCGGCGGGGACGCTGGACGGTGTCGCGCCGGCGACCGGAACGAGTCCGGGAGGCGCAACGGCACGAGAGGAAACGACGACGAGCAGCGGAGGCACGGGCGACGCCCGGGCCGTAACGGTCACGAGCCACGGTTCGGCGCCCCAGGCGAGCCATGCCAGTCCGCCCGGCGCCAGAACGGTGGCCGCATCGAGCTGCGATCTGATGGCGGGCAGCTCGCGTGACAAAGCGATCAATGCTTCGAAGGTTCCATTTGTCCGTCGCTCGTCGCCGTCCGGAACGGTGCGATGCAGCCAATCCCCCGGCGCGAGCAAAGCAGTGACGGGCGCCGAATAAACAACCGCCGGATCGCGCGACGGCGCGCCGTTCCAGTTCGGCAGCGACCGGCTGGTTTCCCGCAGCGCGATCTCGCTGAGACGAGTCGCCAGCTCGCGAGAGCCTTGCTCCACGAGACGGGCTCGCTCGTCGGTGTTGCGTCTTGCCGCGAGCTCGACGTCGTTACGGACCACATGCACGGCGAGGCCGACGAGCGTCGCGCCGGGCAGCAGGATCGCCAGCACGAACAGGTACAGCTGGCGGACATACTTTGGTCCATGCATCCGCCAACTTTATGACGCGGTGCTTCAGAGCGCCAACACGTACCTCGCCGCCGGCGAAAGACGAGCGAGCGTCTCGGGCCGCATCCGCGCGGCGAAATCGGTTCCGGCGCAAGCATCCCGCTGAATGAATGCGCCCTGGAGCGAACGGCGTGGCCGGCCCGAGACGTTCGCGGTGTGGCCGTGCCACGCCGACCCGTCGAAGACGAGGACCGAGCCGGCCGGGCCGCAGGCGAGGACCTGTCCGTCGTAATCCGCCCTGCGATCGGGCATCACGGCCTCGGGGGCATCCGGCCATCGATGGGAGCCCGGCACGAATCGCGTGGCTCCATTGTCGGGCCGGAACTCGTCGATCATCAGGATGAAGCCGGCCAGCGGCCAGGCCCTGGATTCGCGCCGGACGTCCACGTGCAGCTCCGACGTCGGCATATGCGGCCGCAGTGTCCGCGCGTGCAGCGAGCTCAGCTTGAAGGGGCGACCGATGATCTGGCTACTCGCTGCCAACAGACCCGGAAGCATGTAGACCGAATCGAACTCGACGCCTCGGTTGACGAAGTCGGTGACACGCGTGGTCGCGCTTCCGACCCGCACGTCATCGGCGACTGCCGACTCGACAGCGGCGTCGTACGCCCGACTCAGTTGCTCCACCTGGTCGCGCGGTATCAGGCCGGGCAGCACGACGAACCCGTCCTCATGGAGTGTGGGGAATAGCCCCTCCGCAGGATTTCGCAGCATGCAGCGTGCGAGGGGCCGAAAGTTCAGCCGCCGAAGAGCCCCTTCAGATCAACAAGGATTCCGGAGAGCGCGGTCACCTCGAGGGGGGCGCTGAGATCCGGCTCGTCGACGAGTTTGTACGAGCCCTGCTGCGGCGCGCGGTGCCGGACGAGCCGCTGCCCGTGAAGGTCCACGAGCCACATCTCCGGGATGCCGTGCACGGCATAGAGCGAAGCTTTCGTATCGCGATCGAAACGCAACGAAGTATCAGCGACCTCGACCACGAGCAGGACGTCGGTGGGCCCCGGATGGTGCCGGCTGTAGAACTCGTCGCGACCCTTGAGCAGGGCGAGATCAGGCTGCGGCTCGGATAGCTCGCTCAAGCGTACCGGGTCCTGGACGAGCACTGAAGCGCTGTCTCCCACCGCGCGACCAAGAATCTTGTTCAGGCGCCGGACGGTGACGGCATGCAGACTCCCCGGCGGCGGCATGTCGATGATGTCGCCGTCGATCAGCTCGACGCGCGCATCGGGCGCGAGGATGCCGACTTCCGCCATGCGGTAATAGTCCGAGACCGTGAGCCGGTGGCGACGCGGCAGGTCTGTTGAGGCGAGCGACATGGATTCACTATAGGCCCTGGGCGCTTACGGGTGAAGCTGGATTCACCGTAACCGCGGCGAGCCCGCCGGCGAGCTGCGAAATTCGTTCGTTTACATTGATTCGCTCACGCGCCAGCTATCTCCCCTGACTGCATCCGGATTGGTCGCCCGCTCCCGCGCTGCCAGCATCGCGTCCATCACCATCGATATGTCCATCCTCTCGCCCTGCCAGCGCGTGACAACGGTGTTCGGCTCAACGTGAACACCGCGCTCGCGATTGAATCCGGCGATCGCGATTCCGCGGAATCGTCCGGAGACGGCGAAATCCTCGTTGACCGGCTCGCCCGCGGGATCGAGGAAGCGGAAGACGCCGTCGTGCGTGGTTTCGATGTGGTAGCCGCCCTCGTGGACGAGGTGGTGATGGTGGTGGCATAGCGTGATGAGGTTCGAGAGCCGCGTCTCGCCGCCGTCGGCCCAGTGCCGGACGTGGTGGCCGTGGGTATAGCGCGTATGCGGGCAACCCGGGAATCGGCAACCTTTGTCGCGGGCCCTGAGCGCGCGCTTGAGCGACGGCGGGATCGCGCGCGTGCGCCGGCCCACGTTGAGCGGCTGGCCTTCCGCATCGTCGACGAGGCCGACCAGCGCGCCGTCGCAGGCGAGCCGGCGCGCCGTTTCGATGGCGAGCGTGGGGCCGTCCTCGAGCTCGCAGAGGACGGGTCGCGCGCCGGCGGGTGAATCTGCCGCCAGCGTTGCCGCTTGCGTGCTCAGCAGCGTGTGATCGATGTGCACGACGA
>Ga0315910_10002915_pt1 | contig 14800 bp, 11 predicted proteins | sample EdamamesoilMG_FD_204470 | JGI IMG/M metagenome (GOLD analysis project Ga0315910, IMG submission 204470) | Garden soil microbial communities collected in Santa Monica, California, United States - Edamame soil | ecosystem: Environmental > Terrestrial > Soil > Garden | place: USA: California...
AAGCATGCAACGCAGGCCGATTGCGGCACGTCACTCACGCGAGGATTTCGGTCACCACCTGCCCATGCACATCTGTCAATCGCCGCTCGATACCGTTGTGGTAGTAGCTCAACCGTTCATGATCAATTCCTAGCAGGTGCAGGATGGTCGCGTGCAAGTCGTAAATCGTGGTGACGTTCTGCACCGCCTTGTAACCGAACTCGTCGGTCGCACCGTAGCTAAAACCGCGCTTTACCCCCGCGCCGGTCAACCAGACGGTGAAGCCGTGAGGATTGTGGTCTCGCCCGTTCGCGCCTTTCTGGAACGTAGGCATCCGACCAAACTCCGTCACCCACACCACCAGCGTGTGTTCCATCAGCCCGCGCGCTTTCATGTCCTTCAGCAGCGCGGCGCACGGCTGGTCGAGGATTGGCGCATGGATGTCGTATTGCGCCTTGAGAGTCTTGTGGCCGTCCCAATTGCCCACTCCCTCGCCCATCGCATACGCACCGTTGAACAACTGCACGAAGCGCACGCCGCGTTCGACCAGCCGCCGTGCCAGCAGACAATTTTTCGCGAACCCGGCCTTGAGCTGGTTGCTATCGTTCACGCCGTACATTTCGAGCGTGGCTTTGCTTTCCTGATTGAACGCGCTGACCTCGGCAGCGCTAAGCTGCATCTTGGCCGCGAGTTCATAACTGGAAATGCGCGCGAGCAATTCGCTGTCGCCGGGGTGCTTCGCAAGATGGCGGTCGTTGAGAATTTTCAGGAAATCGCGCGTGCCGGCTTCCGCTGTCGGTGAAATCGTCTTGGGCGTGGCGAGATTGGGAATCGGCTTGTCGGCATTAAACGCCGTGCCTTGAAACACCGGCGGCAGGAACGCGGAACTCCAATGGTTCGGCCCGACCTGCGGCACACCGCGCGGGTCGGGAATCGCCACGAACGCCGGCAAATTCTGATTCGCCGTGCCGAGCGCATAACTGACCCACGAGCCGACGCTCGGAAACCCGTCCAGAATGTATCCCGTGCCCATTTGGTTTTCCGCCGGGCCGTGGGTGTTCGACTTCGCCGTCATTGAGTGAATGAAGCAGAAGTCGTCCGCCAGCTCGGCGAGGTTGGGCAGCAGGGCCGAAATCATTTTGCCCGACTGGCCGCGCGGTTTGAATTCCCAGTGTGGCTTGGTAAGATCACCATTCTCACCTTGAAACGTGATGAGGTTGTCACTGCCCGGCATCGGCTGGCCGTGGTGTTTGATCAACTCCGGCTTGTAGTCCCAGGTTTCCAGGTGCGCACATGCTCCTGAGCAGAAGATGACCAGCACGTTCTTCGCCTTCGCCGCGAAGTGCGGCGCGCGTGGCGCGGTGGGATGTTCCGGTGACCACTGCGGGCGGACGGGAGATTTGTCCACGCCAAGAAGTTCTTGCTCTGCCAACAGCGCCAGCAGCGCGATACCGCCAAGCCCGGTGCCGCCGTGGCGCAGGAAATCGCGGCGGTTGAGCAGCCAGCGACCGGCATTGGAAAGTGTGTCGTCTCTCATCGTTCAGAACTGGTAAACAAATTCATTCGCGTTGAAGAGCGCGCGGCAGAACACCGGCAGCCCTTGCTCGCGAATCAACCGCACGGACGCTTCCGTTTCCGCCCGATCCGGCTCGCGCTGGAAGGCTAGCGCGAAGGCGCGACGCGCCTGATCCTTCAGGTCCTTACCGGCTTCCTTTTCCAACCGTCCGGCGAGGAAGCCCGCCTGCTGCATCATGAAGCCGCTGTTCAACAGGTTCAGCGCCTGCATAGGTGTTGTGCTCCGCGTGCGCTTGGGTGCGATCTGCCCACCGTCCGGACAATCAAACAAGCCAAACACGCCGTCGGGCCGCTGGCGCACGACCGTGCCATAGACCATCCGACGGAATGTCTCGGGACCGAACTCCTGCTTCGGCGCGTAAACACGCACATAATTGTCATTTGGTTCGAAGAAGCTGAATCCCGGGCCGCCCATCTGCAAATCCAGTTTGCCGCTGACGGCGAGGATCTGGTCGCGGATGGGTTCGGCTTCGAGTCGACGCGGCGGAAAGCGCCACAACAGCCGCGATCCGGCGTCCACGGCGAGACAGTCCGACCGCGCGCCGCTGGCCTGCCGGTAAGTTGCGCTGGTGACGATGAGGCGTTGAAGATGTTTGATGCTCCAAGCTTGGCCGGACCTTCCCCCCTCACCCCCTCCGAGTGGGAGAGGGAGAAGCTTTCGCGAGTCGGGGGGTGGTTGTAAGCGCTCAGGACGTCCTCCGGCTGACGACGCATTCTCCCTCTCCCTTTCGGAAAGGGAGAGGGTTTGCTCGACGACCACCGATGGTTTCACAAACTCACTCGCCAGCCAGTCAAGCAACTCCGGATGCGTCGGTCGCCCGCCGTTGACGCCGAAGTCGCTGGGCGTGCTCACCAGCCCTTCGCCAAAATGATACTGCCAAAGCCGGTTCACCATTACGCGCGCGGTCAGCGGATTTGCCGGGTCAGTGACCCACTTCGCGAGAGCCCGGCGGCGTCTTTGATTCTCGGTTAACTCAGTCGTCGCGGGACTAACTAAGTCGCCTCCGCCCGAAGGCCCTGCCTCCTCGCGTCGTCGGTTGTGGGCAGCGCCTGGATCGAACTTCACCGGGATGATCCCCAACGCTCCCGGTCCAATCTCCTCGCGCTCCTGCATCGGGTCGCCGCGGTGGAAACGTTTCGTGGGCGGTGGCGCGTCGGTGAATGTGCCGGCGTAAATCATCGTTGCTTTCGCCAGATCGGCAATGCGTGGCTCCAGTTGTTTGCGCTCGTCCAATAGCTTCTCAGCTGAGGCAGCCTGTTCAGGTTTCAGCCCAGCCAGGTTGACCAAGGGTGGAGATTTCGCTCCTGCTTTGTAGGGCTGACGATCTGCAGAAGAGGCCACGACTTTCCAGTCGTTGGAAACTGTTGCCACTTCGATGCGGTAATCCGTCGCCAACCGGTCGGCAAACTTCTGCTCGCGGTCGCGGCCCCAGACGATGCGGCTGACTGTGACCGTTTCGGGAAACTCAAGTTCCACCCAGCCCTTGCCGCGCTCGTTGGAGATCCAGCTTCGGCTGTTGCCGTGCTTGCCATCGTTGATGTGTTCAAGCCGATGAATCTCCGAGTTTGGGAAAACACTCGAAGCGCTGGCCTTCGTACCGGCGCTGGCGAGCGCGATGTTCTTGGCGGGCATGGTGGCGGTGTAAACTTCCAACTCGTCAATGCAAGGCTCGGCATCGGTGGTCTCGGCGACCGTGAAACGCAACCGCTTTGCCGCCGTGGCCGTGAAGTAATCGGGGTTGTGTCGAGCGTTCACGGGAGCGCGCAGCCGGTTCGTGTCCACGGTGCCCACTTGTGCCAGCGGCTCCAGTTCGGCGAGCTGGGCGTCCACTTCCGCCAGCCGTTGTCGGCTTTGCGCCAGTTCTTTTTCCCGCGCCTCCGATTCCGGTGTGCTCAACTTTCGTTCGCCGTGCTTCACACCCTCGAAGACCGCCTTGAGCGCGAAGTAATCCGTCTGCGGAATCGGGTCAAATTTGTGATTGTGACAACGGGCGCAACCGACCGTCAGACCCAGGAACGCGCTGCTGGTGGTGCTGATGATGTCGTGCAACTCGTCCGCGCGTTGATTCGAAGTCAGCACCGGATCGGGACTTTTCACCAGGTCTTCAGGTCCGGCCACGAGAAAACCCGTGGCCACGTCTTCGCCGAGCACATCGCCGGCGAGTTGCTCCAGGATGAAGCGGTCGTACGGTTTGTCCTCATTGAAAGCGCGGATGACGTAGTCGCGATACGGCCAAGCATTGGGGCGCGGCGTGTTCACCTCGAAGCCGGTGGTCTCCGCAAAGCGCACCACGTCCAGCCAGTGCCGGGCCCAACGTTCGCCGTAGCGCGGTGAAGCAAGGAGCTTGTCCACCAGCCGCTCGTAAGCATGCGGCGACTTGTCCCGCTCAAACGTCCGCACTTCTTCCGGCGTTGGCGGGAGACCGATGAGATCAAAGTAAAGCCGCCGGATCAGGGTGCGGCGATCTGCTTCTTGCGAAGGATGGAGTTTGTTCTCCGCGAGCTTGGCGGCGATGAAATGGTCAATGGGGTTGCGCGGCCACTTCTGGTTCTTAACCGCAGGCGGTGCCGGACGTACGACGGGTTGGAACGACCAGTGGTTTCGCTTTTGATCTTCGGGCGAAGCGACCGTGTCCGGCCAGTTCGCGCCCTGATCAATCCAGGCGCGCAGCAGGCCGATTTCCTCCGACGACAACGGCTCGCCTTTGGGCGGCATGATCGAATCTGGTTCCAGTCCCGCCACCAGGTGAATCACGCGGCTTTCGGCGCTTTTTCCAGGAACCAAATGCGGACCGTGATCGCCGGACGCGAACGCGCTGGTCTTGTCATCCCAACGCAAATCCGCCTTTTGCTTATCCGGTCCATGGCAGGAGTAACAGTGTTTGGCGAGCAGCGGCTGAATGTCCTTTCCGAAGTCAATCACCCGCGTTGCTGGTGGCGGGAGTTTAGCCGGTTCATTGGCGCCGAAAACACTGGCGACGTTGATCCACAACGCAAAAATTCCCGTCGCCGATTGGCTAACACGATTGAAGAGAAAACGTCCGGACATACGCTCGGGCCACACGCCATTCCCATCTTGCGCGGCAAAATGATTTTCGGTCGTGCGTTCGCAAGCGAGATGGTTCGGTGAAATCCTATTCAGCCGGGCCCAGGCGACAAGGATTAAGAATTCGGTACATCGGCGTCACGGGGACGGAGAAAGTCGGACCTTTGCCGGTAGCTGCCGCGCCCAGTTGGAGCGACAGGTCGCCGATTCGCCCGTTGCCCCGGGAACTAAATCCGCTTCATTTTTGTAATTCCTCATAGTCTGTCCCTCGGCCAATATCGCTGCCATGAATGCCAAACCCATTTTGCTGCTATCCGTAGTCGCCAATGTTGTTCTCGCAGCCGTGCTCCTCACGACGACAATTTCCCGCAAGGCGCCGGTGGAGAAGGCCCCGGCAGCCGCCGTTACGCCGGCGACAAGCGCATCCGCTCCAGTTCAGGCGGTGTCTGCGGAATCCGCCACCGTTGCATCAGTGGCGATGGACCGGCAGTTCGACTGGCGGATGGTCGAGTCCGAGGATTACCGCAAGTACATCGCCAACCTCCGTTCGATCGGCTGCCCGGAGGAAACCATACGCGACATCATCATTGCGGACGTAAACAAGCTTTACGAAAACCGGCGCAAGGAACTCGCCGGTCCCAAGAAGAAATACGAATTCTGGAAGCCCGGCGTCATGATGGGCGCATCATTTGACCCCGAGCGCATGGAGAAAGAACGCGCCCTCAACCAGGAAAAACGCGCCCTCCTCACCGAGTTGCTGGGTTCGGCGCCGGACGACAAACCGGACCTCCTGGCTGGCGCCGCCAGTCAGCTCGAAGCCATGTTTGATTTTCTGCCCGCGGAAAAGCGCAGCAAGGTTTTCGATTTGATGCAGGATATGCAGGGAAAAATGCAGAAATCCATGAAGGGCGGCGCGCCCGACACGGAAGACATTCGCAAGGCGATGAAGGAGGCGGAAACGGCCATTGCGGCGGTGCTGAGTCCGGAAGAATTACTGGACTACAATCTCCGGTTTTCCATGACCGCAAACATGATGCGCATGCAGCTTGCGGGATTCGAGCCGACGGAAACGGAATTCCTCGAACTCTTCAAGAAGCGCAAAGCCTATGACGATGAATACGGGGTGGCTGGCATGGGGGCGTCGAACCTCAAAGGCGAGGAAAAGGAAAAGCAAATCACCGCCGAGAAGAAGCTGAACGACGAAATCAAAGCGGAACTTGGCGAGGAGCGTTACCAGGAATACAAGCGCGCCCAGGACTATGCTTTTCAGTCCATGTATCGTGTGGCCGAGCGCGAGAATCTGGGCAAGGACGCGGCGGTGAAAGCTTACAAGATGAAGAAAACCGCCGAGGATGAGGCCCGGAAACTGCGCAGCGACAATTCCCTGACTCCCGAACAACGAACGGCCGCGCTGGCCGCCATCCGCGCCGAGACGGAGAATGGCATCCGCACGGTGTTTGGTGAGAAGGGGTACGAATCCTATCAGAATCAAGCCTACTGGCTCAAAACCATCAGCCCGGATCCGAAGCCGGCATCCTCCAACCCGTAAAGCCCGATTCCTCGTTGGCGAACGGATTGGTGGCGTTCCCGAGGCTTCAGCTTCCAATCAGCACTTATTGCCCGGAATCAACTGGCTCGGCGGCGTTGAAACATTCTGAAGCGCACGGTTCCGTATTTGTGCCGTGACCACCGGTAGTTTTTCATTTCCCCGTCACGCAATGTGCGCCATGCTGACGTTGCGCTATGGGCAAACGACGTGAAGCGCGCGAACGCGCGGTCCAATTCCTGTTTCAGCACGACCTGAGTCCGCCGGAGGACTTGGGCCGGGCGCTGGACGAATTCTGGCAGACCCAGCGTGCAGCCGCTATCGCCGAGGACAAAGGCCCGGCCACCTGGGGACAAACCACCGAACTCCCGCCCCCCACCGCCGCCGAAGCCGAGACCCGCCTTTTTGCCGAACCGCTCATCCGCGGCACCCTTGAACATAGGGACGTGATTGACGGGCACATCAAGAAGCACGTCAAGAACTGGGATTTCAGCCGCATCGCTACTGTGGACCGCAACGTTCTGCGCCTGGCGATATATGAAATGTTGCACCGCGAGGACATTCCGCCCGTCGTCAGCATCAACGAAGCGGTGGACATCGCAAAAAAATTTTCCACGAACGAAAGCGGCAAGTTCGTCAACGGCATCCTCGACAAGATCAAAGGCGAGTTGATGCGGCCGGGGAGGATCATCAAATGAAGAAGGAAGAATGTAGAATGAAGAAAGTTATTGGCGCTCGCGCCCGGCGCGTCGGCCATTCTTCATTCTTCATTCTTCATTCTGCCTTCTAAAGATGTTTGCTGACTTACATTTGCACACGCACTTTTCCGACGGCACCTTTTCGCCGGAGGAGATCGTCGTGCGCGCCAGCAAGATCGGTCACGCGGCGCTGGCCCTGACCGATCACGATACGGTGGAAGGTTGTGAACGCATGGCCACGGCCTGTGCGGCGGCGCGGATCGAATTCATCACCGGTACGGAACTCACCGCCGAGTTGAATGACATCGAACTGCACATCCTCGCCTACTTCATCGATACTCAGAACCAGAAGTTCCTGCAGGAAATCAAGCGCTTCCAGATCGTTCGCCAGGACCGCATCCGGGAAATGGCCGCGCGCTTGAACGCCATCGGCGTGCCGCTGAACGCCGACGATGTTTTCACGCTGGCGAATTGCAGCGCGCCCGGCCGGCCGCACGTCGCCCGCGCCCTCGTCAAAGCCGGGCTTTGTGTCTCGCTCGACCAGGCCTTCGAGCGATTCCTCAAAAAGAACCGTCCCGCCTGGGTGCCCAAGGCCAAGATGTCCGCTCTCGAAGCTGTTGAACTCGTCCATCAGGCTGGCGGACTCGCCGTCATGGCTCATCCCGGCTTGAACAAGTCGGACGAAATCATCCCCGAACTTGTCGCGGCCGGACTCGACGGGATTGAATGCTTTCACACCAAACATTCCACGGCGACCAGCGAGCACTATCTGGAAATTGCGGACCAGCATAAACTGCTCGTGACCGGCGGCTCGGATTGTCACGGCAAGAGCAAGGGCCGACCGCTCATCGGCACGGTCAAGCTGCCTTACACGCACGTCGAGAAACTTAAAGCGGCCCGCGATGCCGCCGCGCGCACCGCTCCCGCCGCCAGTTAGACTCCGCGTTCCGCACTCCGAACTCCGCATTCCAACATGGGTCTGTTCGCCAAATTCAAAGCCGGCCTCGCCAAGACGCACGCCAAGCTGACGCACGAAATCAAACGCATCGTCACGCGCTCACCCAAACTCACGGCGGAATCGCTGGAGGAAATCGAGCACGCCTTGATCGCCGCCGACCTCGGCGTGGCGATGACCACTCAGATCGTCTCTGCGGTCAAACTCGCTTACGAATCGCAGGGCACCGCGGGACTGGATTACCTCGCCATCGCGCGGGCGGAAATCGAGAAAAGCCTTTCGAGTAACAAGGCAGATTTGCTCAAAGCTCCGAGCGGCCCGACGGTCGTCTCCATCGTCGGCGTGAACGGCACGGGCAAGACCACGACGAGCGCCAAGCTCGCGCACTACATCCAGTCGCAGCACAAGACCGTGCTGCTTGCTGCGTGCGACACCTTCCGCGCCGCCGCCATTGAGCAACTCAAACTCTGGGGCACGCGTCTCAAGGTCGAAGTCATCGCGAGCGCGTATGGTTCAGATGCCGCGTCCGTGGCGCACGACGCCGTCACCGCTGCGCAGGCGCGCAAGGCGGATTACCTGTTCATTGACACGGCGGGCCGCCTGCACACCAAGCACAACCTCATGCAGGAGTTGCACAAGCTGCACCGCGTCATCGGCAAGCAACTGCCCGGCGCGCCGCACGAAGTGCTGCTCGTGCTCGATGGCAGCACCGGAATGAACGCGTTGAACCAGGCGCGCGAATTCAACAAAGCCGTGCCGCTCACCGGCCTCATCCTTACCAAGCTCGACGGCACGAGCAAAGGCGGCATGGTGGTGGCGATCCAGAAGGAACTCGGCCTGCCCATCAAATTCATCGGCCTCGGCGAGCAACCGGACGATCTGCAACCCTTTGACGCCAAACAATTCGCGCAAGCGTTGTTTGAGGAATGATAGCAACTCTCTTCTCGCGAACCGAAAGGGAAGTGATATTCCTGAAGGCTATCTGGGAACTGATCGATTCAATGGTGAATTACGAGGTTCTTAAGCTCGCTGGTGTTTCTCCGGATGCCGAAGTCAGATTCAATTCAACAACGCATCAGAAATATTTCAACATCATCTTGGTAGATTTTCTGTCGTGTTCAGATGAAAAAGTTATCGGGGAACGGCAATCATATTTAGGCGCGCTCACGACGATTTGCCAAAAGCCGTGCTTCAACGAGAAACAATCCATCAGGGGACTGACGGTTGCGACTAAGGAGTTTGTTGATTGGCTTGAACAAGAAGTTCAGGTGGAGACGTTGCTGCCTTCGATTGATACGAACGTAGCCCTATCAATCAAACGAATTGAGTTTTCGAAAATCTGCGGGAACGTTTCTAAGCACAATCTCTCAAGATTGTCCGTCACGGCAAACGAAGTCTTACGAATTCTGAAACGAAACCGTATAAACATTGGTTTGAAAGAGGCCCTTCTGGTTCTTGATGATTTTTACGAGAAATTTCATTTCGATGTTTTTACTTATCACGGCAGCACGCTTTGTGAGTTTCTTAACAACATTCGCTGGGGGATCTCCCCGGGGGAGAGGGTCAGGGTGGGCAAGCGTCAATCAAACTACCGTTTTATAGTGTTACATTGTCGGCGAAAACCTTGTCCGCTCTCCCCATTGCGCTAGCATGGCTTCGCAACGTGAAACCGCCCCGCATCCTGATTGTTGACGACGATGCCGGTCAGCGCAGCCTGCTTCATTCGTTTTTGAAGAGCCAGGGCTTCGAGACCGTGCCGGTGGATTCCGGCGCGCGCGCGCTGGAAACGCTCCGCGCGCAGCCCTTCAGCATGATGATCTCGGACGTGCGGATGCCGGGCATGACCGGGCTGGAAACGCTCCGGCTCGCGCGCAAGGAACATCCTGTCCTGCCCGTGCTGCTCGTCACCGCCTACGCCGATGTGAAGGAAGCGGTGGGCGCGATGCGCGATGGCGCGTTGAATTATCTCACCAAGCCGATAGATCTCGATGAACTGCTCGCCACCGTCCAGCGTGCGACCGGCGTCAGTGGCGAAGGCGCGTTGAAACTCGACAACGACCGTCAGCTTCCCGAAAGCGTCGTGGCGCGCAGTCCGCAGATGCAGACGTTGTATCGCGATGCGGCGCTCATAGCTGCGTCCGAGACGCGCGTGTTCATTTCCGGCGAAAGCGGCGTGGGCAAGGAAGTCCTGGCCGACGTGATTCACGCCTGGAGCGCCCGCGCCAACGGCCCGCTGGTGAAGGTGAATTGCGCCGCGATTCCCGAGACGCTGCTGGAAAGCGAGCTGTTCGGCCATGTGAAAGGCGCGTTCACCGGCGCCACCAATCAGCGCATCGGACGTTTCGAGGAGGCGAATGGCGGAACGATTTTTCTCGATGAGATTGGCGAGATGACGCCGCAGTTGCAGGCCAAGCTGCTGCGCGTGACGCAGGATGGACGCTTCCAGCGCGTCGGCGCGAACCTGGAAATTCACACTAACGCGCGCATCATCGCCTGCACGAATCGCAATCTGGAAGAAGCGGTGAAGAGCGGACGTTTCCGCGAGGATTTGTTTTACCGGCTCAACGTGGTGGAGTTGAACATTCCGCCGTTGCGCGAACGGCGCGAGGACATTCTACCGCTGGCGGCATTGTTCATCGGACAGTTCACGCAGGGCCGCGCCCGGTTCTCGCAGGCGGTTACGGATTGCCTCGCGAAATACGCCTGGCCCGGCAACGTGCGCGAGCTGCGCAACGTGATGGAACGCGCCGCGCTCCTGTGCGGCGGCGAAATGGTTTTGCCAGAACACTTACCCGCCCGCTTGGCTGCAAGCGCGGCTCAACCAACCGGAGGCACCAGCCACGACACGGAGAAGTTGGAGGATATCGAGCGACAAACCATCCTGCGTGCGCTGAAGGAACACGACTTCAACCGCACGGAAACTGCCAAAGCTCTGGGCATCAGTCGGCGGACGTTGGTTTACCGGTTGCAACACTTCCGAGCGTTGGGGTTGCCGGTGGATGCGGAATAGGAAGCACCAAATCCCAAGCCCCAAGCCCAAGAGAAACTTCACATTCCAAATTCTATTCGGACTCGGTCGTGGGCCGAATCGAGAACACAGGCAGGTTTGCGCCTGGAGTTTGAGTCTTGAGGCTTTTTTGAAGCTTGGAGCTTGAGGTTTGGAGCTTATACTGCCCGCGATGTTCAAGACCCAAGATTTGCATGTTCGAGAGCTGACGCCTCTGTCCTCACCGCGCAAGGTCAAGGCGGCGCTGCCGCTGACCGACGCCGCGAGTGCCACAGTCGCACAAAGCCGCGAACGCATCATCCGCATTCTCAATCAACAGGACGCCCGCTTGCTCGTCGTGGTCGGGCCGTGTTCGATTCATGAGGAACGGGGCGCGCTCGAATACGCGAAACGGCTCAACGCGCTGCGGGAGGAGTTTGCTGATCAGATGGAAATCGTCATGCGCGTGTATTTCGAGAAACCGCGTACAACCATCGGCTGGAAGGGGCTGATCAACGATCCACACCTGGACGGTTCCCAGGACATTGAAGCTGGGTTGAAGATCGCGCGAAGGTTGTTGCTTGAAATCGTGAGCTTGGGATTGCCCGCCGCCACCGAATTCCTCGATCCCATCGTGCCGCAATACATCGCGGACCTCGTTTCTTGGGCAGCCATCGGCGCACGCACGACGGAGTCGCAGACCCATCGCGAGATGGCGAGTGGCATTTCGATGCCGGTCGGTTTCAAGAACGCCACGGACGGGAGTTTGCAGATCGCGATTGACGCGATGGGCGCGGCGCGACACCCACACAGTTTTCTCGGTATTGACACCGATGGCGCGACGAGCATTGTGCGCACGACCGGCAATCCGGATGGGCATGTTGTTTTGCGCGGTGGCCGGGCACGGACAAACTACGACGCGGAAAGTATTCGCGACGCGGAGGCGACACTGAAGAAATGCGGGCTGCCGCCCGTGATGATGGTGGATTGCAGCCACGCGAATTCCGCCAAGCAATTTGCGCGGCAGGAAGACGTGTGGCGCAGCGTCATCGAACAACGCCTGGGTGGCACGCAATCGCTGATCGGCGTGATGATTGAGAGTTTTCTGCACGAGGGCAGCCAGCCATTCCCCAAACCGGTGAACGAACTGCTATACGGCGTCTCGATCACGGACGCCTGCGTGAGTTGGGAAACCACCGAAAGGATGTTGCGCGGGGGTTACGAGAAGCTTTCCGCCGGTGTGCCGGTCGCATTTGCAAACGCGCAGCCGGCTTGACTGCTCAACTTCAGGCGGTGCGGAGAGCAATTCGCACTTCGAGTCCGTGCGGCACGCGATTATTCGCCGTTACCGAGCCGTCGCACGCTTCCACACAGGTTTTTACAATGGCCAGACCAAGGCCAACGCCGCCCGTGTCGCGGCTGCGGGATTCTTCGAGGCGATAGAACGGGTCAAAGATTCTTTGCAGCGACTCCGCGGGCACGCCCGGACCATCGTCGCTAACCGAAATGAAAAGGGTTGTGCCATTGCGCTCGGCGGAAATGCGCACGGGTCCGGCGCTGCCGGCATAACGAAGCGAGTTGCGGGTAAGGTTCGCCAGGGCGCGAGTCAGCAATTCCGGCTCGGCGCGCACGAGCAATTGCTCATCCACGGTTACTTCGATTACACCGCCACTTCTGCTTTCACGATCGGCGACGCGGCGGGCGATCTCCACCACGCTCACCGGTTGCAAGGCGGCGGGCTGCGGACGCAGACTGGCTTTCGAGAACGAGAGCAGTTCGTTCACGAGTCCGGAGATGTGCTGCAATTCCTCGCGCACGTCGTTGACGTAAGGTTTCTGCTTTTCATCCGCGCGTTGTTCCAGAATGCCCAGCGCCATCTGCATGCGGGCGATGGGCGCACAGAGTTCATGCGCCGTGTCGCCAAGAAAGCGCTTCTGGCCACTCACGAATCCGGCCAGCCGTTCCGCCATCCGGTTCACCGCCGTCGCCAGTGAGCCGAGCTCGTCGCTGCGTCCTTCAGCCACGCGCCCGTCAAAGCGGCCTTCGGCAATTTCGCCGGTGGCGCGGGTCAATTGGGTGAGCGAGCGCGTGATGCCGCGAACCAGGGGCAGCCAGAACACGACGGACAAAACGATCACCGCTCCGGCGGTGAGCAACCAGGGCGTGTAATCGAAAAACAACCCGCCGCCGCGCAATGATTCGGAAACCGCGAGCAGTGTGAGTCGCGGTTGCGCGCGCTGCGGATCGGGTTGCGGCATGGGCAACCCAACCCAGTATCGCGGTGGTTCCCCAGTGCGCAGCATGAAACGGGGACGGCCTTGCGGCGAACCCGGCGGGCCTGGTGGATTGCGGTTCGGATCGCGCAGGTCTTCCCGCGGGGCCAAGGGCGGGCGTGGCTGGCGAGGTTGGGGCAGTGACGCGTCGCCGCGGTCGGGTTCGGTTGGCGTAACGGAGTCTCGTTCCAGCGAACGAAGCTCAGGTTGGTCAGGTTGGGAATCACGCGGTTGATTGAACCGCTGCCGGCGCGGAGCGCCATCCGGATCAAGAGGCGGATTAAATCCAGGATTGTTGATTCGTGGCGGCAGCGGATTCGGGCGTTCGCGCAAGCGTTCGATTACTTCGCGTGGCAGATCCAGTTTCGCTCCGGCCACCTGAGCGCCATCCGGGCGAACCAACGCGAGTTGGACACCGTAGCCATCGCCGAAGCGCCCGAGAATATCATCCCATTCCTCGTGCGGCCGTTCGGCGAACTCAGCCGCAATCACGTTGGCCAGACCTTGGATTCGTTCGCCGCCGCGACCGGAAATCAACACGTCCAGCCCGAAGCGAAACTGAACTCGCAACACCAGGTAAAACGCCGCGATTAGAAGCAACAGGTTTAGGAAAAACCAAAGCAGGATTTTGGCGGATAGTGGAAAGCGGGGCCTCATGTTTCAGCTCGTAGTGGCGACTCGGCTCGAAGCTCCAAATTCCAGGCGCCAAACTCCAGAGAAATTCCAAGCACCAAACTCCAAGGCAAGGGCTTCCCGGGCAGATTGAAGTTTGAGCCTTGGTGCTTCTCTGGAGCTTGGAGGTTGGTGCTTGGTGCTTTCACAGGTCCGGGTTGATCAACATGTAACCCGCCGAGCGTAACGTGCGGATGTAACGCGGCGTCTTCGGATCATCCCCGAGTTTCTTCCGCAGCGCGGAGATGTGAACATCAATGCTGCGGTCGAAGACGTCGTAATCGCGCTCGCGGATTTCCTCCAGCAATTGCTCACGCGTCTTCACCCGGCCACGCGCACGGGCGAGGCCGGCCAGCAGGTCGAATTCAACTGGCGTCAGCTCCAGCGGTTGATCGCCCAGCGCGGCCGTGCGGGTGTTGGGATTGACGCGCAACCGGCCAACGACCAATTCAGGCTCAGTTCCGTCTGCTTCGGTGGGAACGCGTGTGGCACGGCGTGTCACGGCGCGGAGGCGGGCCAGTAGTTCGCGCGTGGAGAAAGTTTTCGGCAGATAATCATCGGCACCGATTTCCAGACCCACGATCCGGTCAGCCTCCTCGCCGCGGGCGGTAAGCATCAGCACTGGAACGTTGCACTTTGCGCGAATGCGTTTGAGCACTTCAAAACCATCGAGTCCCGGCAACATCAGATCAAGAATCACCGCGTGCCACGGTTCGCTCGTGGCGCGATCCACGCCATCCGGCCCGGTATGCACGGCGGCGACTTCGTAACCGAGCGGCGCGAGGTAATCACCGATGAGCCGGCAGAGTTTCTTGTCGTCGTCAATCACCAGAACCCGCGTGAGAGCGGCGGTGGGAGTTGATGACGTCGCTTTGTTCATGCACCATCAGCCTAGCAAAAGTCCGGCGGGCTTTTCGAACATTTACAATTGCTTAACAAAAAAACCCGCGCGTCCACACACGGGCTTAACGTGGTGAAGGTCTATTGCTTTAGAAACCCGCGCATGATGCGAGGGCGTTAAACGAAAGAGAACAACATGAATGCAAATTCCGCAGCCCTCTTGATGGCGC
>Ga0315910_10002916_pt1 | contig 14797 bp, 16 predicted proteins | sample EdamamesoilMG_FD_204470 | JGI IMG/M metagenome (GOLD analysis project Ga0315910, IMG submission 204470) | Garden soil microbial communities collected in Santa Monica, California, United States - Edamame soil | ecosystem: Environmental > Terrestrial > Soil > Garden | place: USA: California...
CCGGCAATATACGGTGTGGGTCCAGGTCGAGAGCGGCATGGAGCATATCGACGCGTTGCCCAAGGGCGAGCCGCCGGCCAATCCGGGGAAGATACTGAAAGCCACGGTGAGCTGAGCGGAACGTCCGCGCCGTCAGGCCGTTATCCCCGCGGGAGGCAGGAGAATGCCCATGCGGATCCCGATCCTTATTGCCGGCGCACTAACTCTCGCGAGCTGTGCCGGAACTCACCCGATCACTCCGGTGGCTGCGGCGGACCAGTCGGTCTTCGCCCGTTCCGAAACCGTGCGCGTGACGCTGACGAACTTCAAGTTCGGGCCTGACCCGCTGACGTTGGTGGCCGGCAAGCCCTACCGGATCGAGCTGGTCAACCAGGCTGACGGCAGCCATGATTTTGCCGCGCCCGAATTCTTCGCCGCGTCCAGGCTGGCGAGCGCTAGTCTGTCGGAAGTTGCCGATGGGAAGATCGAACTGGCTGGAGGCGATACGAAATCGGTGAGCCTTGTCCCCGCCGCCGGCGAATACAAGCTGGTCTGCACGCATACCGGCCATTCGGCACTCGGCATGACCGCGAAGATCGTGGTGCGCTAGAGCCTAAGCCGCGCCGATGCGCTCGAGTTTGGCTTCGAGCGCCTCGCGGTCGAAGGGCTTGGTGAGGAATTCATCGGCTCCGGCCTCGAACGCTCGGTGCACGTCTATCGACGAGCCTTTCGAGGTGCAGAAGATCACCTTGGGCCGGAAGCCGCCTTCCATGCGCCTGAGCGCGGCGACGAACTCGATCCCGCTCATCACCGGCATGTCCCAGTCGAGCAGGATAAGCGCCGGCATTTCGACTTCGCAGCGCCGCAGCGCTTCCTCGCCGTTTTCGGCCTCGTACACCTCGTAGCCGACGCGTTCGACGATCTGGCGCGTGATCTTGCGGATCACCCGCGAATCATCGACCACCAGGCACTTGCGCGCCGGGCCGGCCTCCGGCTCGGGGGCCGGGGCAACCTTCTCGGTCCGGTTGTGGGCCGGGGTGCGCTTGATCAGATCCTGAATGGGTCGACTCCTCTCAAGCCGAATTCGAAACGCTGCATGTCTTCGCTGTTCATCTCAGCGGGCTGGGTCAGGCGGACATGCAGGAAAGGCACCCAAATGTCGCCGTAATCCGCCTTCTGGTACCACACGTCGACGACGTCGTACGAGGCCCAGAATCCCTCCGGGCCGAGCAGGCGGATTCCCTCGCCGATGCGCGGCACGGCGGAAAACCGCAGCCGCTGCTGTGTCTGGGAAGTTTCGTTCTGGACTTCAATTTCTATCATTATCGGCACCCCGAGCAGTTGGATGCTAGTTAAGAAATCTTGCCGAATTCCCAATAAGGCTGCAATTAACCAAGCAATTGCGCCAAATCTGTCGATTTCAGTGACTTAGGGGCGATCAAAAGGGATCGTCAAAGCCCAGTTTCGATCATCCAATCGTGAAACAGCCGCACCGGACGCTGATCGAGCGCCTTCGGGCGGCACACGAACCAGTAGCTGTAAGGGCTTTCGACCTCGATTTCGAACAGCCTTGCCAGCCGACCGTCGCCCGCCCGATTGAAATGATCGGCATGCATGATCGCAATGCCGAGGCCCTGCGCCGCGGCTTCGAGAATCAGCTGGCCCGAATCGTAATGGTCGATCGCCGCCGGTTCGAGCTTTTCGAGGCCGAGCGCGTCCTTCCACGCCACGAAGCTGTCGGGCAGGTCGTGGTGGACGAGGAACGTATGCCGGGCGAGCGTGGCGATGTTCGGAGTGGGGCCGATCTCGGACTTGAGCGCGGGGCTGCAGATCGCGTGGACAGTGTTGTGATCGAGCTGGACCGCGTGAAAGCTCTCGTCGGGTTGCTTGGTAAGGACGATCGCGGCGTCGAGCGTATCGCCGACCCGGTCGGCAAGGTGCGGGCCGGTGTCGATGTCGATATGCAGCCGCGGGTGGAGCTTGCGCAGTTCGGGCAGGCGCGGGAACAGGCGCTGGGTGCCGAACAGCGGCATGACGCCGAGATGCAGCCGCAGAAGCTGGAGATTCTCCGATTGCGCCTCGACCGCGGCGGCGAGCGCTTCGAGATGCGGGTTGACCGCATCGTAGAAGGCGCGGCCCTCGTCGGTCAGCTTCATCGCCTGGTGCGCGCGGGTGAACAGCTTTTTGCCGACAAACTCCTCGAGCCCCGCCACCCGCCGCGACAATGCCGAGGGGCTGAGCGCGAGTTCGTCGGCCGCCGCCCGGGCCGAACCGAGGCGGACGATGCGCACGAAGGCTTCGAGCGCGCGGAGCGGGGGCAATCGGCGAGTGGGCATCGGGCCAGTCTGTTCAGAAAAAAGATTCGTGTCGAGCGAAACGGGAGTGGGGAGAAGTGATTATTCAGCGGCTTCCTTCGCCGGTGCGGGCGGATGCAGCCGGAGCCGGGTGACATGGGTATCGTCGGCGGCGGTGACTTCGATCCGCCAGCCGCTTGGATGCGCCAGCACGGTACCGGCCTCGGGCACCTGTCCGGCGAGGACGAAGGCGAGGCCGCCCAGCGTATCGACCGCTTCCTCGACCTCGGCGAGGCGCGGATCGATCAACTCCGCGACATCGTCGAGCTCGGCGCGGGCATCGCAATCCCACATCCCGTCGCCGATCGGCACCATCAGCTCTTCCGGCTCGTCGTCGTGCTCGTCCTCGATCTCGCCGACGATCTCCTCGACCAGATCCTCGATCGTTATGATCCCGTCGACGCCCGAATATTCGTCGACCACCACGGCGAGGTGGGTGCGCCTGGCGCGCATGTCGGCGAGCACATCGAGCGCGTTTCTCGCCTGCGGCACGTAAAGCGGCTGGCGCATCAGAGTAGTCCAGTCGGCGGGCGGCTGCGCCCCGGTCGCTACGATCGAGAACACGTCCTTGATGTGCATCATCCCGATCACCTGGTCGAGCGTGTCGCGATAGACCGGCACGCGCGAATGGCCGTGCTCGACGAAGCCCTGCACCACCGCATCCCACGTCGCGTCGGCCGAAAGCGCGATGATCTCACCGCGCGGGATGGCGACGTCGTCGGCGTCGTGTTCGCTGAAATGGAGCAGGTTGCGGAGCATGGTGAGCTCGAGCGGCGAGAGGTCGCCGGTGACTTTCTCGGCCTCGCCCGAGGCCTGTTCGTCGACATGTTCGTCGATCGCTTCCTCAAGCTGCGCGCGCAGCGAGGTATCGCCTTCGCCGTCGTCGAAAAAACGGCGGATTGCGGTCCACAAACCGCTCCTACTGTCCGCGTCTCCGTTGCCGGAACCCTCGGGCATGGTGCTGCTACTTCCCCTTCAGCTGGTGTGGTCCCCATATGGGTCAGCTATTCCCATCAGCGCAAGCGCCTTTGTTTCGAGCGCTTCCATCAAATCGGCATCGACGGGCGATGTTTCATGGTCGTGACCGGCAAGGTGGAGCAAGCCGTGGACGATCAGGTGCGCGGCGTGGTGTTCCAGCGAAATGCCCTTGTCGTTAGCCTCGCGGGCGCAGGTTTCGTGGGCTAGGGCGATGTCGCCGAGCATCTCGGGAGGGCCTTTGGGCGCGAGTGCCAGCAGGTCGGCACGCTCCAGCATCGGGAAGGATAGCACATTGGTCGGCTTGTCGCGCCTGCGCCATTCGCGGTTGAGCGCGTGGATTTCGGCATCGGAGGTGAACAGCAGGCTGGCCGACAGGCGAGGATTGGCGAGTTCGGGCGCGAGTTTTGCCGCGGCCTTGGCGGCGCGTTCGGCAAGTTCCTCCCATGTGCCGGCGGGCCACGGCTCCTCGATGGCGATTTCGATATCAGCCACGGTCCCGGTCAGGCATCCTTCCCCTCATAGGCCTCGACGATCCGGCCGACGATCGGGTGGCGGACCACGTCGGCGACGCCGAAGCGGGTGATGCTGATGCCTTTTACCCCGTCGAGCCGGCCCACCGCGTCGTGCAATCCGCTCATGTTCGGGCCGCCGGGTATGTCGACCTGCTTGGGATCGCCGCACACCACCATCCGGCTGTTCTGGCCGAAGCGGGTGAGGAACATCTTCATCTGCTCGCGGGTGGTGTTCTGCGCCTCGTCGAGGATGATGAAGCTGTCTGCGAGTGTGCGCCCGCGCATGAAGGCGATCGGGGCGATCTCGATCTCGCCCGAGGCCAGCCGTCGCTCAACCTGTTCGGGTGGCATGCAATCGTAGAGCGCATCGTAAAGCGGACGCAGGTACGGATCGACCTTCTCCTTCATGTCGCCGGGGAGGAAGCCGAGCCGCTCGCCCGCCTCGACTGCCGGGCGCGAGAGGATCAGGCGCTGGACGCTACCGGCGATCAGCTGGCTCACCGCCTGCGCGACCGCGAGATAGGTCTTGCCGGTGCCCGCCGGGCCAAGCGCGAAGATGATCTCGTCGCGGGCCAGCGCGCGCATGTAATCGATCTGCATCGCACTGCGCGGGACGATGGTCTTGCGGCGGGTGCGGATCATGATCGGCGGACGCTCGTCGGTGCCGTCGATGATCCCTTCGAGCGTGGGTTCGCTCGACATCGCGATCAGCGATTCGATGGCCCCGGCATCGAGATCCTCGCCCTTGAGCAGGCGCTGGTGCATAGCCTTGAGTACTTCGCGCGCGCGCGCGACCTCGTCTTCGGGCCCTTCGATCTGCACACGGTTGCCGCGCGCTGAAATGAACACGCCGAGCCGGTTCTCGATCTGGACAAGGTTGGCGTCAAATTCCCCGAACAGCGCACCGAGTACGGCCTGCTCGTCGAATTCAACCTCGGCGCGGGCGCGGCGGGCTGCCCCGCGTCCTTCCGCCGGAAAATGCGCCGCATCGTTGGCGGCGCGGGAGGGTTTGCGTGCCATGCGCTCCTTTCGTCTCTCGCGGGTAAGATAGTGCCCCGTGATGCGAGGGCAAGCTTCAGGGGGAAATGTTGCGGTGGAAAGGCGCTCAGGCGTGGGCGGTGTGCAACAGGCGCCCGCTGAGCGAATTGGGACCTGCTTCGGCCAGCTCGACGCTGACGAGGTCGCCGATTGCGGCCTCGCCCTCGAAATGAACCGATTGCAGCCATGGCGACTTGCCGAGCCATTGGCCGGGGTGCTTGCCCTTGCGTTCGACCAGCACTTCGCAGCGTTTCCCGACGCTGGCGGTGTTGAACGCAAGCTGGTCGCGGTTGAGCGCGGCCTGGAGGCGCTGGAGCCGCTCGTCCATCACCGGCAGCGTTACCTGCCCGTCCATCGTCGCGGCGGGGGTGCCGGGGCGGGGGGAGAACTTGAAGCTGAAGGCCTGCGCGTAGCCGACCGCATCGACCAGCCGCAAAGTCGCCTCGAAATCCGCCGCGCTTTCACCGGGGAAGCCGACGATGAAATCGCCCGAGATCGCAATGTCGGGCCGGGCGGTGCGGAAATGGTCGAGCAGCTTGAGGTAGCTGTCCACTGTGTGGCTGCGGTTCATCGCTTTCAGCACCCGGTCGGAGCCGCTCTGAACCGGCAGGTGGAGGAACGGCATCAGCTTGGCGACTTCGCCATGCGCGGCGATCAGCCCGTCGGTGACGTCATTGGGGTGGCTGGTGGTGTAGCGGATGCGGGCTAGGCCGGGCAGGGCGTCGAGCGCGCGGATCAACCCGTCGAGCCCAATCGCGCGGCCCTCGGCATCCTCTCCCGTCCAGGCATTGACGTTCTGGCCGAGCAGCGTGATCTCGCGCGCGCCGGCCTCGATCAAACGCTGGGCTTCGTCGATCAAGGCTCCGTATGGACGCGATATTTCCGCTCCGCGGGTGTAAGGCACCACGCAATAGGTGCAGAACTTGTCGCAGCCTTCCTGCACGGTGAGGAAGGCGCTCGGCCCGGATTTGCGGCGGGCGGGGAGCGCGGCGAACTTGGCGTCGGCCGGCATGTCGGTGTCGGTCGCGCGTTCGCCCTTGGCCGCGCGGTCGAGCATTTCGGGCAGGCGGTGATAGGCCTGCGGGCCGACCACCAGCGACACCGCCGGTGCGCGGGCCATGATCTCCTCGCCCTCGGCCTGGGCGACGCAGCCGGCGACCGCGATCATCGGCTCGCGCCCGGCATCGCGGCCCGCCTTCACCAGCCGGCCGATATCCGAATAGACCTTCTCCGCCGCCTTCTCGCGGATATGGCAGGTGTTGAGCACCACCAGGTCGGCATCCTCGCCTTCGGGCGCGGCGCTCATGCCGCGCTCGGCCAGCAGCTCGCCCATGCGCTCGCCGTCATAGACGTTCATCTGGCAGCCGAAGCTCTTGACCCGGTAGGTTTGCGGAGGCGGGGTGGGGCGCATGGCGGGGCCTTTAAGGGAAAGGGCTAATCTGCGCAATTCTCCTCCCCCTCGATGGGGGAGGGATACGGAGACTTGGCCTGCAGGGCCTAGTCGAAGTTGGGTGGGGGTGATGTCTCGTTTGGACGCAGCCTCACCCCCATCCAAGCTACGCTAGCTCGCAAAGCGAGCAAGCTCCGCTATCCTTCCCCCATCAAGGGGGAAGGGTCTAATACGCCATCGCCCGTTCGATCGCTGCCTGCGCCGCCGCCGCAATGGTTTTGCGGTTGGCCAGTTCCGCACCTTCCAGCGGAGCGAGGAAATGAACCGTCAGCCGCAAGGGCTTCACCCGCGCCAGGATCCGCACGAAATTGTCCACCCCATGCTCGTCGCCGACCCAGGCGATATCGGGCACCTCCTCGTAATCGAGATAAACCGGCTGCACCGCTACGCCATCGGGCAAAGGATCGGCGGCCGAGAGCAGCGAGGACTTGAACGGCAGCAGGGTGACCCCGTCGCTGGTGGTGCCCTCGGGAAAGATCGTCAGCGCGCCGGTTTCGGCGATCGCGGTGCGCACCAGTTCGACCTGCTGCGCGACGCTGCCCTTGTCGTGGCGGGCTACGAACACCGTATCGTTCATCGAGGACAGATGCCGGATCAGGGGGACCTTGGTGAGCCCGTCATGTCCGACGAAGGCGGTTCCGGTCGCCCTCGCGATGGCCGGGATATCGAGCCAGCTGACATGGTTGGCGAGCAGCAGCGCGTTAGGCATATGCCGCCCCTTGACCGTGACCCTGGCGCCCGCGATCCAGCCGAGCCCGGCAAGGAACACACGCGGCCACAGGCGCGACAGGCCAAGCAGCCGCCACAGGTAATAGAACGGCAGGCAGGCGAACAGCAGTGCGAACATTGCCGCGACACGCAGCCCCACCAGCAGCCACGCCGCGGGAGCGATCCGTTGAGGGTTCAGGGCAAGCGCGTTACCCATCGAACAAGGCGGTCAGCCCTTTTCCTCGCGGTCGAGGCGGACGCCGTAAAGCTCCATCCTGTGATCGACGAGGCGATAGCCGAGCTTCTCAGCGATAACCTTCTGCAGCGCCTCGAGCTCCGGATCGACGAATTCGACCACCTTGCCGGTCTCGACATCGATCAAATGATCGTGGTGCGCCTCGGGCGCGGCTTCGTAGCGCGCGCGGCCGTCGCCGAAATCGTGGCGATCGAGGATCCCGGCCTCTTCGAACAGGCGGACCGTGCGATAGACCGTGGCGATCGAAATCTTGGGATCGATCTCCGATGCCCGTTCATGCAGCAGTTCGACATCGGGGTGGTCCTCGCTCTCCGACAGTACCCGCGCGATCACCTTGCGCTGTTCTGTGATGCGCAGGCCGCGCTCGGCGCAGAGTTGTTCGAGGTCTATCGGTTGGTGCACGTCCGGTCCCGCAATGAAAAACGCCCCGCCAGTGTATACCGGCAGGGCGCTTTTTCAACCGCGAGAGAGGGAAAGGACGTCAGGCGCCTTTCTTCTTGCGGCCCCGCTTCTGGCCGGGCTTGCGTCCGAGGCCGATCTTGACCGCCAGTTCGCGGCGCTTTTCGGCATAGTTGGGCGCGACCAGCGGATAATCCGCGGGCAGGTTCCAGCGCTGGCGGTAGGCGTCGGTGGAAAGGCCGTGATCGGTGGAAATGTGGCGCTTGAGCATCTTCATCTTCTTGCCGCAATCGAGGCAGGTGATGCTGTCGGGCTTGATCGAGGAGCGGATCGAAACCGCCGGTTCGGGCGGCGGGGCCGAGGCAGCGGTGCTCCCGGTGAGTCCAGCGAGGGCGGTGTAGACATTCTTGATGAGGGCAGGCAGTTCCTCGCCGGCAACGCTGTTGTTGCTGACATGGGCGGCGACAATGTCCGAGGCGAGCGTGATGAGCGTCTCGGTCATGTCCTGTTCGATGTTTTCCATGGTGTTCCTCAGTATTACTTGAGGCCAGTAACTGGCTTCTTCGCGATATTCGACCCGTCTGCGCTGGGGACTTGGCACCCTTGCACCAAGTCCGGAACGGTTTCAAGAGCAACGATAAGCGGGCTAAGCAGGTTTCATATATGCGAATATTTCTGGTTAAGCCAATAGCCTTACAAACGTTATCGCATCTATTCCAGTAATCCTGCCTCGATTATAGTAATTAGGCCTTCGCCCTACGGCGTTGAATTCATGCTTGCAGTAAAATTCCGCCGCGGGGTTTCCTTCCCTCATTTCCAGGAATATTCGCGTTGTCCCCCGCTTTCGTGCGTCGGAAACGAAGCGCTCCAGTAATTCGCTGGCGATCCCCTTGCGGCGCGATCCGGGGCTGACGGCGATCAGCAGCAATTCCTCCTCGTCGGCCGCCTGTCGCGCGAGCAGGAATCCGGCCGCCGCTCCACTCTCAACCGGCTCACCCGCTTCATTGGCCAGCAAGTAATGGCAATTGCCGATCATCAGCGCATCTTCCACCTGGCGGCGGTTCCAGGCCTCGCCCCAGTCGGGATCGAAGGCGGCGTCCATCACTTCCATTATCAGGCCGACCGGATCGCCGGAATTGCCGTCAAGGGACCCGCTCATGCGCCTCCTCCGGGCAGGCGGGCATCGGGCGCGCGGCCATAGATCGGGGAAAGGTCGCTCGTGAGCAATGCATCGGGGAGCAGCGTGAATTTCCGCGCATCGGGCAGGATGTCCAGCTTGCCCTGGCTGCCTGCGACAACGGCGTGGTTGTCGCGCGTGGCGGCTTGGTCCGGCGTCATCGAGGCAAGCTCGGTTTCCGGAAAGCCATCGGCTCCGAAATCCTGCACGAACCATTCGCCGTGGCCGCCGGTCATGCACACGGTGATCGGCCCGGGGCGGGCTTCGCGCGCCATCGCCGCGACGAGCGCGAGCGTCGGATAGCCGCGGCACTCGGCTTTCCACGCCAGCGCCAATGCCCGTGCTGCCGCCAGCCCGATCCTGACTCCGGTGAAGCTGCCCGGGCCAAGCGAGACGAGGATTTTCCCGGCGCGCCCTTGGTCCGGCAGTTGCGAGATCATCGGCACCAATTGTTCGGCATGGCCGCGCCCGAGGATGCGGTGCTCGCCGGCGACCAGCCGATCCCCGTCGAACAGAGCGACTGAGCACGCTTCGGTGGCGCTTTCGATGACCAGCACTCTCATTGCATCGGGGCTAGCGCGTCAGAGGACGCGATTAAAGGTCTCGAAATCGGGACGCGGGCTGCGCGCGAAGATCGAGGCCGGATCGCCATAGCCCAGGGTCGAGAGGAAATTGCTTTTCCAATGGGGCTCGTCGGCGAAAAAGGCTTCGTCGACCTCGCGGTGGTTGAAGCCCGACATCGGCCCGGTATCGAGCCCCAATGCGCGCGCAGCGAGGATGAAATAGGCGCCCTGGAGGGTCGAATTGCGGAATGCCGAGGTCTTGCGCAGCTCGGCCTTGTCCGGTCCCGTGAACCAGCTTCGCGCATCGGTGTGGGGAAACAGCCACGGCAATTGCTCGTGGAATTCCTCGTCCATCGCGATGATCACGCTGACCGGGGCAGCCATGATTTTCCTGGCGTTGGCTTCGGGGCAACAGGCGGCGAGCTTCTCCTTGGCCTCGGGCGTGGTGCACCACACCAGTCGTGCCGGGAGCTGGTTGGCCGAAGTCGGCCCCATCTTCATCAAGTCCCAGATCGCGTGGAGCTGTTCGATCGCAACCGGTCTGTCGAGAAAACCGTTATAGCTCCGCGCGGTGCGGAACAGTTGGTCGAGCGAGGCGTCGCTCAGCGGCTCAGCCACTTCAGGCGGCTCGCACTTCGGTGACCTCGGGCACGTAATGCTTCAACAGGCCCTCGATGCCGTGCTTGAGCGTCGCGGTCGAAGACGGGCAGCCCGAACAGGCGCCCTGCATCGCCAGATAGACCACCCCTTCACGGAACCCGCGATACTGGATGTCGCCGCCGTCGCCGGCCACTGCCGGGCGGACGCGGGTTTCGATCAGTTCGCGAATCTGCGCGACGATCTCGGCATCGGCGGGATCATCGCCGACATCCTCTTCCGGCGGAACCGCGATCCCCGCCGCGCTGCCGGGATGGAACAACGGCGCCTGGGCGATGAAATGATCGAGCAGGATCGCCACCACTTGCGGCTTGAGCGCCGACCAGTCGCCCCCCGGCGCGGCGGTGACAGCGACGAAATCGCGGCCGAAGAACACGTTGGTGACTTCGCCGGTGCCGAAGATCGCCTCGGCCAGCGGCGAGGCCTCGGCTTCCTCGGGTGAGGTAAATTCCCTTGTACCGCTGATCATCACGTCCTGTCCGGGCAGGAACTTGAGCGCCGCGGGGTTCGGCGTGGTTTCGGTTTCGATATACATGGCGGAGAATGTAGGGCTGGGCCGAATGGCCTGCAAGCAACCGATTGTTGATGACCATTCACTATCCCTTCATCCCGCGACTCTCTATTAGGCCCCCGAGATGGCTTCCCCCCTGCGCTTTGCTCGCCTGCTTCCTGTCCTCGCCTGCGCGCTGCTGATCGCGGCGCCGGTGGCGCAGGCGCAGGAGGTCGATCTCCTGCCGCAACCGACGACGCTCGATCTCGCCGACCCTTGGATCTATCGCGGCACCGACATCCCGCGCGACGAGAAATGGCAGTTCGGCGAACTCGCCAACGGATTGCGCTACGCGGTGCGCAACAATGCCGTACCGCCGGGCCAGGTTTCGATCCGCATCAGCATCGGCGCCGGCATATTGCATGAGGAGGATAGCGAACGGGGTTTTGCCCATTTGCTCGAGCATCTCGGCTTCCGGGAATCGAAATATCTCGGCAACGGCGAGGCGATACCGACATGGCAGCGGCTCGGAGCGCGGCTCGGCGACGAGACCAACGCGCAGACCACCCCGACCCAGACGGTCTACATGCTCGACCTGCCCAACGCCAACCGGGCGAGTCTCGAAGAGACCATCCGCCTGCTCTCGGGGATGATCCGCGAGCCCGCGTTGAGCGATGCCAACATCGCCACCGAACTGCCGATCGTGCTGGCCGAAATGCGCGACCGCAGCGGCCCGGCCCTGCGCGTCGGGGATACGATGCAGGCGTTGCTCTACAAGGGCCAGCGGTTGGGCGATCGTACCTCCACCGGCGTTGCCGAGCATCTCAGGCAGGCTTCGAGCGCGGGCCTTAAGGCCTTCCACCAGCGCTGGTACCGGCCCGAGAACACCTCGATCGTGATCGTCGGCGAGGGCCCGGAGGCTGCGTTTGCGTCGCTGATCGAGCGCTATTTCGGGGATTGGCAAGTGGCCGGCAGCATGCCGCCCGAACCCGACTTCGGCACCCCTACCAGCACCGCGGGAGCCGAAAGCGTCGCGGCCGAGGCGGAGGTACTGGTCGAGCCCGACCTGCCGCGCTACCTCACCTGGGCAATCCTCAGGCCGTGGGTGCAGGTGGTCGACAATCTCGAATTCAATCGCCAGCGGATGATTTCCTTTGTTGCCGAGCGGATCGTCAACCAGCGTCTCAAGGATCGCGAGCGCGAAGGCGGCAGGTTCCTGTTCGCCGGAGTTTCGCGGACAGATGTCAGCCGCACGGCCAACGTCACCCATATCTCGATCGGACCGCGGGACGAGGATTGGCAGGGTGCGCTGGAGGATGTCCGGGCAGTAATCGCCGATGCCACCGCTCACCCTCCAAGCGAGGAGGAAATCGCTCGCGAAGTCGCCGACATCGACCTGATCCTCGAGGACGGGTTCGAACAGGCGATCAACCAGACCAGCCCGGATCTCGCTACCGAGGTGGTGCAGGCTGTCGATATCCGCGAAGCGGTCGCCTCCCCCGGGACTTTCCTCGAAGTGTTCCGGGGCATGCGCGAGCGGTTCACACCCGCGGCCATCCTTGAGCATACGAGGGCCATGTTCGAAGGCTCGGCCAACCGGCTTCACTATGTCACCCCGGCGATCGGCGAGGCCGATTCCGGGGCCCTGCGCCTGGCGCTCGCAACGCCGGTCAAGGCGGACGGTTCGATACGCAGCGGCGCGAGTGCGGTGAGTTTCACCGGGCTCCCGCCGATCGGCGTCCCAATGCAGGCCTTCTCCGAAGAGCCGCTGGGGATCATGGAAATCAGCAAGGTCGATTTTGTCAACGGCGTCAAGGCGCTGGTCTGGCGGACTCCCAACGAGCCGGGGCGGGTCACGGTGAGGGTGCGCTTCGGCAGCGGGCTGCAAGGCTTCGCGCCGGAGGACGCCCCGTATATCACGCTGGGTGAGTTGTCGCTGGTCGCCTCGGGCTTCGGCGATGTCGGCGAGGCCGAACTCGAGCAGCTCGGCAAGGGCCGCAAGTTCGGTTACGGTTTCACGATCGGTAACGGGGCGTTCCAGTTCGAGGCCGAAACCCGCGCCGAGGACCTCGCCGACCAGCTCTATCTGTTCGCCGCCAAGCTTGCCATGCCGCGCTGGGACGAGCGCGTGTTCGAACGTTCGCAGTCGCTGCTCAAGCTCGACTACCAGAGTTTCAACGTCGATCCGCTGGGCGTCCTGCGGCGCGACCTCGAATATCTGCTCACCGACCGCGACGGCCGTTTCGCAACCCCGACACCCGACGCGGTCGAGGCCGCCTCGCTCGATGGCTTTCGGGGCGTCTGGGAGCCGCTGTTGCGGCAGGGGCCAGTCGAGGTGATCGTGTTCGGCGATATCGATCACGGCGCGACCCTTGACGCGCTGTCGCGCACATTCGGCGCGCTTGCCCCGCGCGAACCCGTCCCTCCCGCCGCGCTGGCGCGATCGATCGCGTTCCCCGCCGCGCCCGGATCACCGGAAATCCTGTTCCACCGCGGCGAGGCCGACCAGGCGGTGGCGGTGGTCGCGTGGAAGCTCGGCGGCGGTGCGCAGGGCATGGCCGAGGGGCGCCAACTCGAGGTGCTGGCCGACGTCTTCGAAAATCGCTTGCTCGATGCGCTGCGCGAGAAGGCCGGGGCCAGCTATACGCCTTTCGTCGTCTCGAACTGGCCCGCGGATATCGACAGCGGCGGGCGCCTTATGGCGGTGGCCCAGATCCCACCCGAAGCGGTCCCCGGGTTCTTCGAAACGGTCGATGCGATCGCGGCCGACCTTGCCGTGACCGGCCCCCAGTCCGACGAACTCCAGCGCGTGACCGAACCCAACCTGCAATTCCTCAACCGCGTGATTCACGGTCACCGCTGGTGGCTGAACTGGGTCGAGGGGTCGACAAGCGATGCCGAACGGCTGGCTTCGATCGGTTCGATCGTGGATGACTACACCAGGGTCACTCCGGACCGGATCAGGGCGCTGGCGCAACAATATCTCGGGCCCGGCGGCGCCTACCGCCTCGGCGTCATTCCGGAAGGCCAGCAGCTTGCGGTGCAAGCCCAAGAGGGCACTGGATCCCGATAATTGTAATCGGGAAAATGGCGGAATAGTAAGAAAAGCAACCTTTGCAATCGGCTCAGCAAAGGCCTAAACGCCCCGCCTTTCCCGATTTTACGAGACGAGAAGTGGCACAGAACTGGACTCCCGAAAGCTGGAAGACCTTCGAGGCGCGGCACCTGCCCGTCTACGAGGACCAGGCTGCGCTCACGGCGGCGGAGGCGACGCTGTCGGCGTTCCCGCCACTGGTCTTCGCGGGCGAGGCGCGCGCGCTCAAGGCCGAGCTGGCCGAGGTCAGCCACGGCCGCGGATTCCTGCTGCAGGGCGGCGATTGCGCGGAGAGCTTCGCCGAATTCCACGCCAACAATATCCGCGATACGTTCCGCGTGCTGCTGCAGATGGCGGCGGTGATGATCTTCGCCTCGAAACAGCCGGTGGTGAAGCTCGGTCGGATGGCCGGCCAGTTCGCCAAGCCGCGCAGTGCGCCGACCGAAACGGTCAATGGCGTGGAGCTGCCGAGCTACCTTGGCGACATCATCAACGGCATCGAGTTCGACGAAGCAACCCGGGTCAACGATCCGGCCCGCATGGTGCGTGCCTATGCCCAGTCGGCGGCGACGCTCAACCTGCTGCGCGCCTTTGCCGGGGGCGGCTATGCCAACCTCCGCCAGGTCCACAAATGGACGCTCGACTTCATGGGCCGCAGCCCGTGGGCCGAAAAGTTTAAGGACGTTGCCGACCGCATCGGCGAGGCGCTCGATTTCATGGAAGCCTGCGGGATCGATCCGGAACACGCCCCGCAGCTCAAGAGCGCGAGCTTCTATACCAGCCACGAGGCGCTGCTGCTGCCCTACGAGCAGGCGCTGACCCGGCAGGATTCGCTCACTGGCGACTGGTACGATACCAGCGCGCACTTCCTGTGGATCGGCGACCGGACCCGGTTCGAGGGCTCGGCGCATGTCGAGTATTTGCGCGGCGTGGGTAACCCCTTGGGCATGAAATGCGGACCGAGCCTCGAGCCCGATGCGTTGCTGCGGATGCTCGATACGCTCAATCCCGCGCGCGAGGCGGGCCGGATCACGCTGATCAGCCGCTTCGGCAACGACAAGGTCGAGGCCGGGCTGCCGCCGTTGGTGCGCGCGGTAAAGCGCGAGGGCCATCCGGTGGTGTGGAGCTGCGACCCGATGCAC
>Ga0315910_10002917_pt1 | contig 14794 bp, 11 predicted proteins | sample EdamamesoilMG_FD_204470 | JGI IMG/M metagenome (GOLD analysis project Ga0315910, IMG submission 204470) | Garden soil microbial communities collected in Santa Monica, California, United States - Edamame soil | ecosystem: Environmental > Terrestrial > Soil > Garden | place: USA: California...
GCCTCGTTTTCCTGCACGAGCTCGCGGACGCGGGTGCGCGCGACCAGCACGTCCAGGGCTGGCGCTACCAGCTGGCGCTGTTCGCGAACGTGGCGGCCGACGAGGCGCACGCGAGCGCGGGCGCGGCAGTCGACCGCTGGTTCGCGGCCTGGAGCGAGGACGACGCCGGCGCGCGCCGCGCGGCGCTGACCGCGCTCGTGCGCGCGGACGTCGTGTTCCAGGACGCCTACAGCTGCACGCGCGGCCTCGACGACCTCGACGCCCATCTGGCCGGCGCGCGCGTGCACATGCCGGGTGTCGTGCTCGCACGCGTGGGCGAGGCGCGCCATTGCCAGGGCACGCTCGTCGTCGACTGGAAGGCCGAGCTCGCGGGCGGAAAGCCCCTCGGCAGCGGCACGAACGTGTTCGAGCTCGCGCCCGACGGCCGCTTCACGCGCATCGTCGGGCTCTGGAAACGCGGCTGAAAAAGCGCTCTGCGCAGACGCGCGCGGCGCGGGGCCAGCGATCTCGGAACTCTCCGAGCGCGAACGCGCGCGCAGCAGAAGCCTTGCCGTGTGCGTCGGCCGCGGCGCGCGTGCGCGCACCTAGCATGGGACGCGGAAGCGAAAGGAACCCGCCCATGAGCACGCATCGTCCCGAGGCCATCCAGCCCTCTTCTCTCGGCATCGCCCGGCCGGTCCAGCGGCGCACGCTCCTGTGCGGCCTGGCCGGCCTGTTCGCGCTGCGGCCGCGCGCGCAGGCGACCGATGCGCTGCGCGCCGAGCGCGCGGGCGCGCTGAGCTGGGAGCGCTTCACCGCCGAGGCGCCGCGGCTCCTGACCGAGCTCGCCGGCGACACGACGCCCGCGGGCTACGACGCCTACCTCTATCTCCTGGCCTCGCTCGCGGCGCGCGTCCAGGGCGTGCCGGGCGGGAGGCTGACCCCCTTCGGTGGCCTCGAGCCCAAGGTCCTGTTCGGCATGCTGCGCCCGGGCACGCCCTTCTTCGTCGTCGAGTGGCGCCTCGAGCCGAAGGCCGAGCTGCCGGCCCACTGTCATCCGGGGGGCAGCGTGTGCACGCTCGCCCTCGAGGGCGAGGCCGAGGTGCGCCACTACGAGCTCGAGCCCGGCGCGCCGCGCTACGACGCGCGCTCGGACGAGGTCTTCCGCCTGCGCGAGACGCGCCGGCAGCGGCTCACGCCGGGCCGCATGAGCACGCTCTCGCCCACGCGCGACAACCTGCACTTCTTCCGCGCCGGCGCGGCCGGCGCGCGCGGCATCGACCTGACCACGATGCACGGCGGCGACGGCAGCTTCTCCTTCGTCGACTTCGCGCCCGACGAGCCGGTCGAGGGCACGCTCTACCAGGGCCTGTGGGTCGGCCAGGAACCTCCGCGCGCGAAATGAAACGGCTCGCCACACCCCCCGGTGTGGCGAGCCGCTTGGGCGGACGTCAGATGAACGGGACAGGGGAACCGTTGGTCCCGAGACGCGTCACCTCGACGGGCTCCACGTTTTCAGCTCATCGTCGACGTCCTGTGCCGTCCGTGGCCTGAGCAAGTCGGCCAGAGTGGACGCTCGACTCCGAGTTGGTGCGGACTTCCGTCCGTTGCCCAAGGACGACGACACCCGATGCCGTCGACCACAAGGTGGAACGTTTCCCGTCGCGCTGAACGGACCCTTTGAGCATTTGGCCCATGTGACCCCTTTGCGCGGCGAGAGTGGGCGCTCCACGCCTGCAGGGGGAATTCTAGTGAGAATGCAACCTTCTGGTCAGGGGAGTCCCTAATTCGCGCCACCCCCCGCGCGGGCACGGCCCTTGCTCGGCCCGCGGGGGCCGCATTTCTGCGATGAAATCTGGGTCGGCCCGAACGGTCCGCCCGGGACGGGGCCGGGCGCTCAGGCCCCGCCCGGCTCGGCGAACAGGCGCCCGAGGCGCGCGACCTCGGCCTCGAGGGCGGCCACTCGCCGCTCGAGGTCGGCGCGCGGCGCGGGCGACACGGACGGCGCGGGCGTCGGCGCCGGCGAGCCGGGAGCACGGGTCGGGGGCGCGCTGTGCGCAGGCGCGCCGTGCGAGGGCGCGCTCTGCTGGGGCGAATCGGGGGGCGCGCTCGGACGACCGGTCAATGCCGAGGACCCGCCCGCGGGCGTCGGCATCCCGACCAGGATCTGCTCCCAGGAAGGGGCGCGCGCGCCGGGCAGCGGCTCGAGGCGGCGCACGAAGCCCTTGGCGCGCAGCGATTCCAGCAGCGCGCCCAGGCTCTCGAGCGTCTCGATGCGGCTCATGCGGTCGGCGCGCCCGCGCAGCTCGCCCGGCATCTGCGCGCCGCGCAGGAGCAGCTCGGCGATCACGGCCAGCTCGGGCTCGGAGAGCTCCCACACGGTCATGGCCGTGTGCCGGTAGCGCTCGATGCGCGCCCCGGCCGAGTGCGAGGCGCCCACCAGGCCCTTGCGGCGCAGGCGCTCGAGCCCGTCCTTGATCTCGGCCTCGCGCAGCTCGAGCACGGGCGCACGGTTCGACTTCTGGTTGCAGCCGGACGTGAGCGCGTTCAGCGAGAGCGGGTACTGCTCGGGCGTCGTCAGCTCCTTCTCGATCAGGGTGCCGACGATGCGGGCTTCGATCGGGTCGAGTTCGAGGGCCGGCATGACGCGCTCAGCCGTCGACGCGCGGGCCGACGAGGTGCGCGTCCAGGAAGGTGAGGTAGGCCTCGGAGGCGCGGATGCGGTTCTCCTTGTTGCGGAAGCCGTGGCCCTCGTCGGGGAAGAGCACGTACTCGACCGGCACGCCGTTCTTGCGCACGGCCGCGGCCATCTCCTGGCTCTCGACCTCGAGCACGCGCGGGTCGTTCTTGCCCTGGATGACGAGCAGCGGACGGCGGATGTTGGAGGCGTGCAGCAGCGGCGAGCGCGCCTGCAGGCTCTCCTTGTCCTTGGCCGGGTCGCCCAGCTCGGCGTAGAGCGAGTCGCGCTCGGCGCTCCACCAGGCCGGGATGCTCTCCAGCGTGCGCAGCCAGTTCGTGACGCCGAAGATGTCGATGCCCACGTCGAAGGCGTCGGGCGCGAAGGCCAGCGCCGCGCACACCATGTAGCCGCCGTAGCTGCCGCCGATGATGCCCACGCGCTCGCCGTCGACCCAGTCGAGGCCCTCGAGGTAGCGCCGGCCGTAGACGCAGTCCTGCAGGTCGACGTCGCCGTGCTTGCGGTCGTCCTGGTGGTAGAAGGTCTTGCCGTAGCCCGAGCTGCCACGGTTGTTGACGGCCAGCACGGCGTAGCCGTGGTTGACCAGGTGCTGGATGGTCGGGTTGTAGCCGCGCCGGCTCTGTCCGCCCGGACCGCCGTGCACCCACACCAGCGCCGGCGCGGGGTTGCGCGCGTCCGCGCCGTGCGGGCGGTAGAGCAGGGCCGGGATGGGCAGCTGGTCGAAGCTCGGGTAGCGCACGACCTCGGCCGGCACGAGGTCGCCCTCGGCGATGGCCGGGTTGAGCGCGTCGGTCAGGCGCCGGTGCGCGCCCGTGTCGAGGTCGACCAGGTAGAGGTTGGAGGGCGAGGTGTCGCCGTTCACGTAGCAGGCCAGGCGCCGCCCGCCCTTCTCGAACGACACGCCGGCCACGTCGCCGTCGGGGAGCTTGGGCAGGATCACCTCGCGCCCGCCCTGGGCCGCGAACACGCGCACGATCGTGCGCGCGTCGGCGTTGACGGTGGTCACGAGCCAGCGCCCGTCGCGCGAGAAGGAGTACGAGCTCACGTCCCAGTCGGCCGCGAAGGCGAGCTTGCGCGTGCGCGAGGCGAGCTCGAACGACCACACGGCGTCGAACTCGCCGCCCTCGTTGCTGGTGTAGAAGACTCGGCTCCCGTCCGGCGAGAAGTCGGCGAAGCCGTGCACGACCGTGCCCGTGTGCGGCGTCACGTGCACGAGCTCGGCCTTCTCGTCCGTGCGCGCGAGGTACAGGTCGCTGTCGGCGTTGCTGGTCGACTTGGTCAGCGCCACCCAGCGGCCGTCGCGGCTGACGCCCGAGAGCTCGTAGCCGCCCGGGTTCTGGTACAGCAGCGTGCGCTGGAAGCCGGGCGCGACCTCCTCGGCCACCGAGGCCTCGATCGGGCCGGCGAAGTGGTAGCGGTACAGGTCGAAGAACTGCGGATCGCGCTCGTTGCTGAGCACGAAGAACGAGCGCTCGTCGGCGTGCCAGCCGGCGAAGGAGGCCTTGAGCTCGGTGCCGGGCGTGAGGTCGTGCGTCTCGCCAGTGGGCAGATGCACGTACAGGTGGTTGCGCTCGTTGCCGCCCTGGTCGGCCGTGTAGAGGAAGCGGTCGTCGCCCGGGAACCAGTCGACCGCGAAGGTGGCGTCGTGCTTGGAGTCCGTCAGCGCCACGAGCTCGCCGCTGGCGAGGTCGAGGGCGTGCACGTTGAAGATCCCGCTCCGGTCGCTGGTCACGAGCAGGCGCTTGCCGTCGCTCGAGAACGAGGCGCCCGTGAACGAGGTCGTGGCGTAGAAGCTCTCGGCGTCGTGGCGCGCCACGGCCGTGCCGGAGAGCGTGCCGCACGAGGCGAGCGCCAGGGGGAGGAGCCAGGGCAAGGTCTTCATCGGGGATTCCTGGAGAGAGGCCGCGCCCAGTGTGGAGGGCGCGCGCGGGCCTCGCCAGTGCGCGACGGGCGTTCCTCGGCGTGGGAATGTCCGTTCCGGGCTTTCCGCGGGCCCTGCTCCCGGCGCGTGTGTAGCCTGCGCGTAGGGGGACGGCGGGTCCCGCCGCTCCTCGAACGGTTCTCCAGAGGGCAGTTGGCGGCGGAGACGATTCGCATGACTCGGGCTGTCCGTGGCATCGGACTGGCGCTGTTCGCGGCCGGGGCGACGGCGCTCCTGTGGTGGACGGTGACGAACACCGGTGGGGTCAGCGCCGCGCCGCCGCTCGCGCGTCCGTCCGGGGCAGACGAGCCCGCCGCGGCCGCGCCGCCGCCGGCGGACGACGCCCTGCTGCGCACCCGCATCGTCGACGCGGGCGGCCGGCCGCTGGCCGCGGCCGTGCTCGAGCGCATCGGGCCGGACCTCCCCGAGGAGGCCCCCGGGCCCACCGCGGCCGCCCCGGGTGGCGGACCGCTGGCCGAGGCCGACGAGGAGGGCGAGGTCGCGCTGCGCATCCCGGCGCGTTTCCTCCCGGGCGCGGGTCCCGTGCCGCTGACCCTCGAGGCGCGCTGCGCGGGCTTCGCTCCGCAACGGCGCACGCTCGAATGGAAGGCTGGGACCAAGGGCTGGATCGACGATTTCGTGTTGCATCCTGTCGGGGAGGCACGGGCGGAGAGCGCCGAGCTCGAGCTCGCCGTGCTCTCGAGCGCCGGCGCGCCGATCGAGCTCTACTGGGCGCAGACCACGACCCCCGAGGGCGACGAGCTCGCTTCCTTCTACGAGGAGCCGCGCCCCGGCGGGGTGCTGCGCTTCGCGCGGCCCGCGGGCGCGTTCGCCCTCGAGGTGCACGCCAACGGCTGGCTGCCGGCCTACTTCGGGCCGTTCACGGCCGGCGTCCCGGGTACGCCGGGCGCGGCGCCAGCACGGCTCGACTGCCGCCTGGCGCCGGCCACCGGCCTGGTCGGGCGCGTCACGCTCGCCGACGCGGGAGCGCAGGGCGTGCGCGTGGCCCTGCACCGCGCGCTCGATACGGCCGACACCTGCGACGGCTTCCCGATCCGCATGGAGCCCGAGCCCTGGCTGACCTCGACCAGCGCGGCCGACGGCGCGTTCCTGCTCTCGGTCGAGGAGCCCGGGACGTTCTACGCGCGCGCCGAGCGCGAGGGCCTGGCGCCGGCCGAGGCCGGGCCCTTCGAGCTCGACCCCAAGGTGCCGCACGAGACGCGCCTCGTGCTCGGCCCCGGCGGCTCCCTCTCCGTGCACCTGCGCACCCCCGAGGACGCGCCGGGCATCGCGGGCGCGGGCGCGCTGGTGGCCTTCTCGCGCGGCGACGGGCGCGCGTTCACGCGCCGCGCGGACGCGACCGGGACGCTCGAGGTCGACGGGCTCACGCCCGGGCCCTGGCAGGTCCGGCTCGCGGAGCAGGAGATCGACCCCGAGGCGCACGACTGGCGGCCCTCGTCCGAGCCCATCGCGCCCATCTCCTGGAACTGCGAGGTCTCGCCCGGCGGCCGCACCGTGGTCGAGCTCCAGCTCGCCGGCGGCGCGGGTCCGTGCGTGCTCGACGGGCGCCTGACCGTCGACGGCGCGCCGGCCGAGGACTGGCTCGTGCGCCTGGACCACGGACCCGAGGCCAACGGCTCGGCCGAGCCGCTGCGCGAGCCCGGCCACTTCCGGCTCGAGGCCGCGGAGCCGGGTGGGTACCGCCTGTTCCTGACCACGGGCGGAGTCGATCCGAGCGCGATGCTCGTCCTCGTCGACCCGCTCGAGCTCCTCGCGGGCGAGAACCCCTGGGCGCTCGACCTCACCACGGGCGCGCTGCGCGGCACGCTCCCGCCGCCCGCGCCCGAGGGCGAGCCGGCACTCCTCTTCCACCAGTGGCGGCGCGGCGACCTGACCGCCCTCGCCCCGATCCTGCCCGACCCCCAGGGCCGCTTCCACTGCGCGCACGTCCCGGCCGGAGCGGGCCGCATCGTGCGCTTCGCGGCCGGGACGGACGTGAACGCGGGCGAGCCCGAGGTCCTGCGCGAGGTCGTGCTGGAGCCCGGCCAGACGCTCGAGATCGAGCTCTGAGGCGCGATCCCGGCGTTTCCTGCATCCCGTGGAGCCCGCGCGGCGTGTCTCCCGGCGCGCCGCGCTTCGCTCAACCCTTGCACGACGCTCCGCGCCGCGGCCGGGCGCGCGGGCGCGGCACGGCTAGACTGGCCCGGCCCCACCCAGCCGAACGAGGAGTCCGATGTTGATCTCGCACGCGTTGCTCGCCGCCGTGGCGTCCCTGTCCCAGCAATCCCAGCCGGCGCAAACGGGGCGGCCCTGGACGCTGCTCGTCTACGGCGGGGCCGACAACAACGCCGACGGTCCGATCCTCGAGTTCCTCGACCAGGTCCGGAAGGCGATCGACGACGACCCGGGCATCGAGCTCCTGCTCTTCATCGACCGGCACGCGAAGTACTCGGACGACGCCCAGCTGCTGGGCGCGGACTTCGAGGGCGCGCGCCTCTTCCGGCTGCGCAAGGACTCGGCCGAGCGCCTGGCCGGCGGCGCCGAGCTGCCCGAGATCGGCCTGGAAGGCGACGCCGAGATCGATTCGGCCGACCCCGACAACCTGAAGCGCTTCATCGCCTGGGGCAAGGCGCACTACCCCGCGCGGCACTACGGGCTGATGATCTACAGCCACGCCAACGGGCGGACCATGTGCCCCGACGAGGAGAGCGGGCGCGACATGCCCATCCCCGAGCTCTCGCAGGTGCTGGGCGAGAAGGAGTCGCTCGACTTCATGGCGCTCGAGCTCTGCAACATGGGCGGCATCGAGATCAGCTACCAGTGGCGCCCCGAGAAGGGCCGTTTCGGCGCCGACGTCCTGCTCGCCATCCCCAACGCCGGCCCGCCCCTCGACTGGGACCGCGCCTTCGCGCGCATGCGCTCGCCCGGGCACGCGGCGAGCCCGCTGCCGGGCCCGTACCTCGATCCGGCCAAGATGAGCGCGCTCGACTTCGGCCAGCTCGTGATCGAGGAGGGCAAGCGCGGGCGCGAGGCGGCGGCGAAGGAGCGCCCCGACCGCGTCGCGCACGAGGCGGCGGGTTGCTACGACCTGCGCGAGGCGGGCGCCGTCAAGCGCGCGGTCGACGCGCTGGCCGTGGCCCTGGCCGCGGGCGACGAGAAGGAGGTCTTCTGCGAGATGCGCGGCCCGGGCCCGATCGGCGACGCGATCAACTACGAGAACGACGGGCCCTACGTCGACCTCTTCGACTTGTGCCGGCGCGCGGCCGACTGTGACGCCCTGAGCGAGGCCGTGCGCGCGCGCAGCGCGGACGTGATGAAGGCCACCGACGCCTTCATGGTCGCCTCCTTCGGCATGTCGGGCTACGCCGACTTCGAGGACGGCAAGAACGGCGTCTTCATCGTGCTGCCCGTCAACAAGGAAGGGCGCTGGCGCAACTTCACCTGGTACACGCCGGGCGCGCACGAGGAGGGCGGCAAGGACTTCGGCCACTGGTCGTTCCTGGCCGACGGCGCCACGCCCGGCAACGGCAAGGTCGAGAACTGGTTCGAGCTGCTCGACAGCTGGTTCGACGCCGCCGACGACGCGGGCGGCGTCAACGGCTATCGCTATTGATGGCGCGGGTCCAGCTCGTCCACTGGAAGGCCGAGGAGGGACGCGCGCGCGCCCGGTCGCTGCGCGCCGCGGGCCTGCGCGTCGAGTACGAGGTCGACGCGCCGGCCGCGCTGCGCGCCACGAAGGACGATCCGCCCGACGCGGTCGTCATCGACCTCACGCGCCTGCCCTCCCACGGACGCGAGCTCGCCTGGGCCCTGCGCCAGAGCAAGAAGACGCGCGCCGTGCCGCTCGTCTTCGTGGGCGGCGAGCCGGCCAAGGTGGCGCGCATCCGGAAGGAGCTCCCCGACGCGACCTTCGTCGACTGGGACGCGGCCGCGCCCGCCATCGAGCGCGCCCTGCTCGCGCCCGTGCGCGATCCGGTCGTGCCCGAGTCGAAGCACTTCTACGGCTCGAAGTCGCTGGCGGCGAAGCTGGGCCTGAAGGAAGGCACGAAGCTGGCGCTGGTCGGCGCGCCCGCGGGCTTCGAGCTGGGCGCCCTTCCCTCCGGCGCGAAGGTCACGCGCGGGCTGCGCGGCGCGAGCGAGCTCCTCCTGTGGTTCGTGCGCGACGAGAAGGAGCTCAGGGCCGCGCTGCCCCGGTGGAAGAAGGCGGCCGAGGCCGGCGCGCGCCTGTGGGTGGCCTGGCCGAAGAAGGGCTCGCGCGTGGCGACGGACCTCACCGGCGAGCGCGTGCGCACCGCGCCGCACGCGCACGGCCTGGTCGACTTCAAGATCTGCGCGATCGACGGCGACTGGTCGGGCATCTGCTTCGCCAAGCGGCGGGCGAAGTGACGCGCTCGGCGCGCGCCTGAGCATGCTGCCGGACGGGGCGATCGGGGGCGAGGTCGGCGCGCTGGGGATGCTCTATCTCCTGCTGGTGGGCCTGTTCCTGCCGTACGCGACCTGGAAGTCGGGCCGCGTCGCGAAGGAGCGGCCCGCGCCGCGGCGCGGGGTGTACCTGGCGAGCGCGCTGCAGACCGCGGCCATCCTGGGCGGCGTCGGCTTGTGGGTTGCGCACGTCGAGGGGATCGAGCTCTTCCGAGCGGTCATGCCCCCGCTGCGCGACGTCGGGATCGGACTCGTAGCCGTGGTGATGCTGCTCGTCCTCCTGGCGCCCTACCGCGCCGGCATCGCGCGCCGGCGCGAGCGGCGCATGCAGCTCTTCTGCCAGCCGACGCCGGGCGAGCGCGTCCTGTGGGTGGTGGTCTCGCTCTCGGCCGGGTTCTGGGAGGAGCTCGTCTACCGCGGCGTCCTCGGCACGCTGCTCCTTCGTCTCACGGGGAGTCCCGCGCTCGCCGTCGCCCTGGCGCTCGCCGCCTTCGCCGGCGGCCACCTGCACCGCGGCTTCGGCGCCCTGCTGCCCGTAGCCCTGATCGGAGCCGTGCTGCACGCCTTCGTGCTCCTGACGGGCACCCTCTACGTCGCCATGGGCGTGCACTTCCTCTACGACGTGGGCGCGGTCTTCGCCAACATGCGCCTCGCCGAGCGCCACGGCATCACGCGCGAGACGCCCGCCGCCACGCCGCGTGCCTGACCGGTCCGGCGCCGCGTGGTAGGGTCAGGGCGTGCGCGGGACATGGGCAGGGCTCGGCGTGGTCGTGCTCGTCGCGCTGATCGTCTGGCTGCGGTGGGGGCCGGAGAAGGCGGGATCGGTAGCGGGCGTGCCATCGGCTCCCTCGGCGCAGGAGGCCGAGCCGGGGACGGACATCGGTCGCGCCGCCGAGCTCGGGTCGCAGACGGAGGAGATCGCCCGCACGGAGATCGATCCCATCGAGCCCGCGACGCTCGCGCTGCGCGGGCGCGTCGGGGCCGACGGCGGCGGAGCACCGCCGGAGTGCTCCGTCACGCTGGCGCTCGCCGGCCGCCCACTCGCGGATACACGCACCGACACCGAGGGGCGCTTCGAGTTCGCTCCGCCCATGCCGGAGGGCGCGCGCCTCGAGCTGTGGCCGCCGCCGGGCTACGCGATCGAGCCCAACGCGCTCGAGCTCGACCTCGTCCCGGCCGAGGAACTCGTCTTCCGCGCCCGCGCCCTGCCCGTCGGGCGCGTGCACGGCCTCGTGGTCGACGAGCGCGACGGCGCGCCCGTGCCGTACTTCCTGCTCGACGTCGGTGGCGATCGGGTGGAGAGCGATACGACGGGGCACTTCGTCTCCAGCGAGATGCATCCCGCAGGCCACCTCAGCATCTGGGGCCAGGGCGTTTCCTACGAGACTCCGAGCTGGGATCCGGCGAGCGACGAGCCCGTCGTCGTTCCCGCGCGCCTCGCCTTGACCGCCTATCTGCGGGTCGAGGGGGCGTCCCACCCGCTCACCTGCTTGTGGCAAGCGGCCGACGCCCCGTTCACGCCGGCCTTCTCGACGGAGGGACGGTCGAGCGGCGTGCGCGTGGGGCCGCCGAGCCTGGTGCACTTCCCGCTGGTCGGGCGCGACGAGACGAGCTCGGGCCGGCTGCTCTTCTACTCGACGAGCGACTACCTCTGGGGATACGCGGATCTCCGCCCGGGGACGGGGGAGCGCCCGCTCGAGGTCGTGCTGCAGCCCTGCGGGTTCGTGCTCGTCCAGTACCGGATGTCGAGGCAGCCCGAGTGGTACGAGACGCTCTCCCTCCGCCTGCGCTCCGGCGACGGCGAGTGCGCGTCCAAGAGCTCCTGGCCCAAGACACAGATGCTCTTCATCGTCACGCGCGCCGGCGAGTTCCACGTGGACGCGGCCTTCGACGACGCGCGGCCGGCGAGCGCGCGCGTGGAGGCACGCCTGGGAGAGGTCGCGACCGTGACGCTGGACGTCGTGTTGCCGGAACGGGAGGAAGAGGAAGAGCCCGAGGAAGCGCTCCATCCCCTGCAGGGCCGCGTGACGAGCGCGCGGGGACGACCGTGCGCGGGAGACGTGCAACTGACGCGCCTCGCCGACGCCGAGGAGGTCCTGCTCGACGTCGTCTGGAGCAAGTCCGGGGGTCGCTGGAGCGGGCGCATCGAGGGCGAAGTCGCGGCGGGTGACTATCGCGTGCGCCTGGACCTCGAGATTCCCTACCCGTACTCGGGGCCGAGCGTGCTCCGCGTTCCCTCGGACGGCGAGCTCGAGCTTCGCGTCGACGACGAGTGCGCGCTCGCCGATGTCTTCCTCGTTCCAGTCGCCGCCGAGGACGGCAAGCCCCTCCTCGCCATCGACGCCGAGCTCGTCCTGGACGACGGCCGGGTCATCGCCGGGGACGAGGGACTCAGCCCCAGCATGCCCGTGCTGGAAGGCCATCCTCGGCGCGTGCCGTTCCGGTGGAGGTGCACGGCCCTGGGCCGCCAGGCCGTGACGGGGCGCTTCGAGCCCGACGACGGCGAGGGCGACGTGCGCATTCCGGTCGCGCTGCCGCGCGGCTGGGGCCGGTTCCTGTACGTCGGGGACGAGCACGCCGAGCCGCTCTCCGGCGTGCGCGTGCGGCTCGACGGCGTCCTCGCGGGCGAGACCTCGACGGACGGGTACGCGTGCCTGAGCGCCGGGGTACGGCCGGAGCGCATCGAGCTCGAGTACCTCGATTGGCGCCTCGACGACGGCGACGTCGAGCCCGACGGGACCTACGACGACCGCACGTGCAGCATGAGGGTCTACCTGGTTCCGCCGGGACGCTGAGCGCGTCGGCGGCTCACCACGGGATGCGGAAGAAGTGGTGGCCGACGAAGAAGGCGAGCTGGCACGCGAGCATCGTGCCGGCGGCGACGAGCGAGGCCGTCACGCGCTTGCCGGAGTGCAGGGCGGCTAGGCACACGATGCTCACTCCCACGGCCGAGGCGAAGCAGGCCGGGCTCTGGCCGAGCCAGTCGATCCAGTCGCGGTTGATCGGGTTGCGGCACAGGCAGTTGGGGTACAGGAAGGCGAGCGGGGCCAGGCTGAGGGCCGAGAAGGCCGCGCTCGAGCCCGTGAAGCGCGTCGCCAGCGCGAGCAGCGCCACGGCGGGCACGCCGAGCTGGATCAGGGCCGTGCACGCCTCCGTGCAGCCGTGGAAGGAGAGCCCCATGCAGTCGAGCACGCTGGCCGCGAAGGAGAGCGGCACGATGGCGAGCAGCGCCGTGCGCGCGCGCCCCGGCGCGAGCGGACTCCCCTCACCGCGCAGGACGGCCAGCACGTTGGCCCCGGCCGCGCCGAAGGCCAGCGCGAACAGCGCCCAGATCGGCCACAGGCCCAGGGCGGCGAGGTCGTGGCCGAGCTTGGCCAGGAGCACGAACGCCGCCGCGCACAGGAGCGCCAGGACCCAGGCGATGGGGCGCGGCGTCCTCACTCGTGCCGCAGCGCCGTGATCGGGTTCATCTGCGCGGCGCGGCGCGCCGGGTAGATGCCGAACAGGATGCCCACCGCCCCGGAGATGCCCAGCGCCACGAGGAAATAGTAAGGCGCGACGATGGCCTTCCACTCGGTCCAGCGCGCGATGCCCTGCACGCCGACCAGGCCGAACAGGCAGCCGATCAGGCCGCCCACGACGGCGATCGAGGTGGTCTCGGTCAGGAACTGCACCAGGATGTCGCGCCGGCGCGCGCCCAGGGCGCGGCGCACGCCGATCTCGCGCGTGCGCTCGGTGATCGTGGCCAGCATGATGTTGGCGATGCCGATGCCGCCCACGAGCAACGAGATCGAGGCGATCAGGATCATGACCAGGCTGAAGGTGCGCTGCGTGGCCTCGCTCTGCTGCAGGAGCTCGAGCGGCACGACGATCTCGTAGTCGCGCTTCTCGTGCAAGCGCCCGAGCACGGCCGCCAGCGTGCGCGCCGTGTCGAACACCTGCTCGGGCGCGGCGGTCGAGACCACGATCTGGTCGAGCTCGGTGTTGGAGTACTCGTTGCTGCCCGCGCGCCGGATGAACGTGGTCGTGCCCAGCGTGCTCATCGAGGTGGCGTAGGGCACGTAGATCTCCTGCGCCACGCCGTCCAGGTTGAGGGCCTTGGCCGTGTGCGAGCGGAAGCCCTCGTCCTCCAGGATGCCCACGATCTCGAAGGGCACGTTGCCGATGTAGATCCACTGCCCCAGCGGGTCGTTCACGGTCTCGAGCTGCTTCACGAAGCCGGGCCGCACCAGGCACACCTTGGCGCGCGTGGTGTCGTCGATGGCGTTGAAGGTGCGCCCGCGCTTGACGCGCAGGTTGAACATCCTCAGGTGCTCGGGCTGCACCCCGAGGACCGAGGCCTCGATGCGCCGGCTGCCGTACCAGGCGCGCTGCGTGACGCGGTTCACCTTGAGCAGGCTGGCCACGCTGGGCACGGTGGCGTGGATGTAGTCGGCGTCCTCGAAGGTCAGCCCGTACTGGATGACCCACTGCTCCTCGCTCTGGGGCTTGGTCTCCTCGGGCGGCTTGATCGAGTTCAGGATGATGTTCGTGACGCCGAGCTCGCCGATGCGCGCCAGGATCTCGGCGCGCGCGCCCGAGCCCACGGCCAGCATGGTGATGACCGAGCCGACGCCGAAGATCATGCCCAGCATGGTCAGGAACGAGCGCAGCTTGTTGCGCAGGAGCCCGCGCAGGCCCTGGCCCAGGATCTCGAGGCCGCGCTCGAGGCTCACGCCAGCACCGCCGGCGCCGCGTCGCGCACGATGCGCCCGTCGTGCATCTCGACCACGCGCGGGAGCTGCGCGGCGATCTCGGGGTTGTGCGTGACCATCACGATGGTCTTGCCGTCCGCGTGCAGGCGCCGGAAGAGGGCCATGACCTCGGCGCCGTTCTTCGAGTCCAGGTTGCCGGTGGGCTCGTCGGCCAGGAGCAGCGCCGGACGGTTGACGAGCGCGCGCGCGATGGCGACGCGCTGGCACTCGCCGCCCGAGAGCTGCGTGGGGTAGGAGCCCAGGCGGTGGCTCATCCCCACCGAGGCCAGCAGCTCCTCACAGCGACCGCGGCGCTCGCGGCGCGGTGCGCCCTCGTAGAACAGCGGCAACTCCACGTTCTCGAGCACGGAGAGCTGCGGGATGAGCTGGAACGACTGGAACACGAAGCCGATCGAACGGTTGCGCACGCGCGCGAGCTCGTCGTCGTCCAGCCCCGACACGTCGCGCCCGTCCAGGAAGTAGTGCCCGCCCGTGGGCCGGTCGAGGCAGCCCAGGATGTTGAGCAGCGTGGTCTTGCCCGAGCCCGAGGCGCCCACGATGCCCAGCAGCTCGCCGGCGCGCACGGTGCAGTCCAGGCCGTGCAGGATGCGCAGCGTGCCCCCGCCCAGCGGGAATTCCTTCTCGAGGGCGCGCAGCTCGAGCACGGGCTCGCCGGCCGCCGTCCACTCGCGCTCGCGCGTCACGGCCTTCACTCCGCCGCGATCGGCGCGCCGGGCAGCGCGCTCTCGGCCTTGGGCTCGGCCCCGGGCCCGGACTCGGCCGTGGCGCGCTCGCCCTCGTCGCGCGGGTCGTAGAGCAGGACCTCCTCGCCCAGCTCCAGGCCCGAGAGCACCTGCACGTAGTGCGCGTTGTTCTTGCCGATCTCGAGCTCGCGCTGCTCGGCCTGGCCGTCCTTCCACACGAAGGCCAGGTGCTTGCCGTTCTCGGGCACGACCGCGTGGATGGGCACGTACAGGACGTCGGTCAGCGTCTGCACCTGGATCTCGGCCTTGGCCGTGACGCCGGCGCGCAGCTCGGCCG
>Ga0315910_10002918_pt1 | contig 14791 bp, 14 predicted proteins | sample EdamamesoilMG_FD_204470 | JGI IMG/M metagenome (GOLD analysis project Ga0315910, IMG submission 204470) | Garden soil microbial communities collected in Santa Monica, California, United States - Edamame soil | ecosystem: Environmental > Terrestrial > Soil > Garden | place: USA: California...
GCACAACATCCGGCGCGTGTTCGCGCTGCTCGGGGAGGGCGAGGAGCGAAAACGCGTCCTCATCTGCCGCGAGGTGGATACCAATCTCGACGGCGCGAAGGACGTCGTGCGGACGTACAACGAGCGCGGCGAGGCACTCAACGAGACGGCCGACACCGACTTCGACGGCAAGATCGACACCTGGGTCACGTTCAATCGTGGAAAGATCACGAGCGTTGCCGTCGACCGCACGAAGAACGGTCAGCCCGACGAAACCCGCGTCTACATGGGCGGCAAGCTCAGCCGCGTTCAGCGGGACGGGAACGACGACGGCAAGACCGACGTGTGGGAGATCTACGACGAGGGCAAACTCCAGCGTGCGGGTGTCGACCTCGACCGCGACGGTCGGGTCGACCGCTGGGACCGCGACGAGATCGCGCTCCGCGAGCTGAACGAGAAAGATCGCCGTGAGCAGGAGGCGGCCGAGAAGAAGGCGGCCGAGGAAGAGAAGCGCCAGAAGGAACAGGCGCTCGACGGGGGCGTGACGGACGCACGCGTGAGCGCGCGTCGTCGCGAATGACCCTCCGCAAAGCCGGCGGCGAACGGCTGCAGAAGGTGCTGGCGCGCGCGGGGATCGCCTCGCGGCGAGCGGCCGAGCAACTGATCGCGGCGGGGCGCGTGCGCGTGAACGGGCGCATCGAATCCGAGCTCGGCGTTCGCGTCGATCCGCGCGCGCGCGTCGAAGTCGACGGGCGCCGTGTCATCGCCGAGCCGCTCGTGTACGTCGTCCTGCACAAGCCGCGCGGGGTCGTCTGCACGTTGAAGGATCCGGAGGGGCGGCCCACGGTGGGAGAGCACCTGCGTGGGGTCAGTGCCCGGGTGGTGCCGGCGGGAAGGCTCGATTTTCACACGAGCGGCGCGCTCATCTGCACGAACGACGGCGAGTTTCTGGCCAAGGTCGCGCACCCGCGGCACCACGTGCCGAAGGAGTACGTGGCCAAGGTGCGGGGTATCGTGGACGAGGCCGCGCTCGCACTGCTGAAGGAGCAGATCGTGATCGAGGGGCGTCCCACGCGCCCGGCCGAAGTGCGGGTCCTACGCGTCGAGGGCGACAAGACGTGGATCACCGTGCGCCTGCGGGAAGGGAAGAACCGCCAGGTGCGTCGGCTCGGCGAACACGCCGGCCTGCCCGTGATGCGGCTCGTGCGTGTCGCGCACGCGGGGATCACCGCGGAGGGCCTGCGGCCCGGCGAGTGGCGCTACCTCACCGTCGACGAGCTTCGCCAGCTGCAGCAGGAGTACGGCGTGCCGCGGCGTGTCCGCGCGCCGGAGCCACGGGAGGCGCCGCAGGCGCAGGATCGGCGCCGCTCGGTGGACCGCCGTCCCGGGCGCGACCATCGAGCGCCGGCCGTGAGGGACCCGCGATCGGCCGGCGCGAGAGATCAGCGCTCCACGGGCGCAAGGGATCAGCGCTCCACGGGTGCGAGGGATCAGCGCTCCACGGGTGCGAGAGCTCAACGTTCGGCCGGCGCGCGGGATCAGCGTCCGAGGACGGATCGCGCTGGCGGGCCCGCCGGGCGCCCTTCGCGCCCACGGTAAGAGCTCGCGCTAGGTGCTACGGAGCGCCGCCCTGGCCGCCTTCGGGTGAGCCGCCTTCGCCAGCGCCGCCACCGCTACCGCTCGATCCGGAGCTGCCACCGGTCCCGGCGCCGGAGCTTCCGCCCTGCGCTGGCTCGCCCGCTTCGCCACCCTGGTTCGTGCCCGAGCCGCCGCCCGAGCCACCGCTACTGATCTGGACGCACATCCAGCGCTGGTTCTGGCAGTAGCACTCCGCCCCCGCGATCGGGCAATACGTGCTCCCGGTGCAGGGCTCTCCCTGCGCGGGATCGAGACCGGGGCACGGATCCGGTCCGCTGCCGCCCGAGCCCTTGCCGCCGGTCCCGCCGTTTCGACCGGCGCTGCCTCCCATGCTCCTACCGGCAGCGCCGGCGGTTCCTGAGGTCGTGCCGCCGTGGCCTCCCGTGGCCGTGGACTCCGAGTCGTCGCCGCATCCCGATACCGCCGGGGACGCGCTCGCCGCAAAGAAGATCACCGTGAAGAGACCTTGGAACCGGTTCATGAGAGCACCCATCCGTTCACTGTTGATTCGTCGAGTCCAAAGGTTACCTGATGCCGACGCGCGGTTTGCACCCGACTGCGACGTCGACGCGGCCCGCCTCGAAGCGCGCGCAGGTGCAAGGGCAGACGAGGATCTGCGTCGGCTGCTCCGGATTGTCGTAATACCAGCCGCCGTTCGGGTTTCGCGAGCACGCTTCGAGATCGGCGATGCTCGGCACTTCTTCCACGGCATCGTCGCCGGTCGTGTACGTGACCTGCACCTCCGTGAGGTCGAGCTGCATCGTGTCGCTCGGCGGGGGAGGGAGCTCGTAGCGACACGCGAGCCGGGTGTTCGAGACGTTCCGCAGCGCGGCGACGAAGGAAGCCGCCGGGTCACCCTCGTCCACCAGGTAAGCCGAGTGCGTGCCGCCGGACACCGCGATGTTGTCGAGGTTGAAGTCGGCGGCGAGCCCGACGACGTACGTCCTCACGTACGGCTCGGTCATGTGTGCCTGCTCGGCGATGGCCGCGATCTCGGCGACCGAGTTCGGCATGCACTGAGTCGGGTAGCCGTCGGTGACGAGCACGACCGCGGTGGCGCGGCCGCTGGTGCTCGCCGCCCATTCAGCGGCGTGGGCGAGTGCCCCTTGGAGCGCCGGCGCAGTCGGTGTGAGGCCGCCAGGGCGCACCGCGGCCATCGCGTCCACGATGTCGCCCCCCACGTCGGCGAGATCGCCGATCTCCACCTTCGGCGTCGCGTAGTAGTTGGTGTCGCAATCGAGCGCGTCGTCGTTGCCGCCGGTTCGGCCGAAAAGGCCTAGGCCCATGCGGATGTCCTCCCCGCTCGCCTCGTCGATGAAGGCGGAGACCGCGTCGCGGAGGACCTCCCAGCGCGTGAGACCGGAGGACGGCACCTCATTTTTCAACGAGTCCGAGCGATCCAGCATCAGGAACAGATCGACCGGCACGGGCTCGGCCTCGTAGGAAATGCCGCGGCAGGCATCGACGCCGGCGCCGCCGTCGGCATCCTCGAACGGCAGGCCCGGGCATGCCTCTCCGGATGCGACCGAGCCGCCGCTGCCGCCGGTGCCGCCGCCACCACCGCTAGCGCCGCCGGTTCCGCCACCCGTTCCGCCGCTGCTCGTGGCGGAGCTCCCGCCGCTCGCGGAGCCGCTCGTGCCCGCGCTCGCTCCCCCGCTTGCCCCGGCGCCGCTCGTGCCGCCCGTCGTCGCTGCACCCTTGCCCCCGGTGGCAGCGCCGCCGCCGGTGCCTCCCGCGACGGCCTCGTCGGGCTCGGTGCCCGAGCTGCACGAAAGCGCGAGGACTCCGGCAGTGGTGATGAGCGACGAGACGGCGAGAAGGTTTCGAAGGCGCATGGTTTCGGCTCCCGCTATTCAACCGTTGGGCACTCGTAGACCACGTCGATGCGACGCGCGCCGCTGGATCTCAGCCTGTCGCAGGCAGGACCGAGCACGGTCACGCTGGTGGGATTCGCTACGTCGTCGAATTCCCACCCCGAACCGTCGTCCGCCGTCTTGGGGAGTACCTGGCAATCGATCGCGACGTTGACCTGCAGGGCATTCGCCGGCGGTGTCGGGAGAAGCACCTCGCACGATCTCACGAGGTCCGTCGTGATCGTCTGCAGCACCTGGGTCAGCCCGGTGACCCCGCGCGCAGCCGAAACGGCAAAGTAGTCGCGATCCGCACCCTGCTGCGGCACGCCGCCGGCGAGCGCGAACGCATCGAGGTAGTCCGCGTAGTCCTCCGTGCCAGGGATGCCAACGACGAACGTCGGGATGCCTGCGGCACGGAGCTTGTCGATTTCGTCCGCCACGCTCCGGTCGTCGACGCAATACTCGCCGGCGCCGTCACAGCAGTTGGCACCCTCGCATTGCGGGACACCGTCGAGATTCGGCGTGCACGTCTCGGCGTCGCAGCTGAGGGTCGGATTGCAGTTCGGACCGCCGTCGGTGGCGAGCAGGACGTAGCGATCGCCGACCAGGGCGAGGCCTTCGCCCTCGGTGAAGTACTGGTAAGCGCGCGAAAGGGCGGCTGCAGTGGGGGTACCGCCGCCCGGGGACGTCTCGAAAAGCGCCTGAGCGATCAGGGGCGCGCTGCCTTCGGCGATGCCCACGCGTACGGCCGCGCTGCCCTCGGCAACCTCGCAACAGACGTCGCCGTCGCACTCGAGCGGGATGCTCGACGTTGCGGAAAACGGATAGAGGATGAGCCCGCTGCTCACGGTGGGTGGTGCTTCGCTGATGGCGGTGCCGAGCGCCGCTTTGATCGCCTCCCACTTGTTCTCGTCGAACCCTTGCGGTTGGTCGGTCATGCTGCCCGACTTGTCGATGACGAAGAGCAAGTTCACCGGCAGCGGCTGCGCCTCGATGCGGCTGCCGCCGCATGCTCCGAGCCCGACGAGGGTTTCACAGACACCCCCTGGTGTGGTCGACGCGCCGGCTTCTCCGGCGCCGCCTGAGTCGGAGCCACCAGAGTTGCCTGTCGCGCCGCCGCTCGTGCCGCCGGAGCTCCCCGTCGCGCTGCCAGCCGTAGCGCCACCGCCGGCCGTGCCGGCGCCACCGCCGACGCCGATCATGATGTCACCCCCGCCGCCGCCCGACGCGGAGCGCCCCGCGCTATCCAGGGACCCTGAATCCTCAGCCTTCGTACAGCCGTTTACCCACGATCCGCCGCCAGCGAGGAGCACGAACGCGATGACACGAGAAGGCCGAATACTCATGGTGGAAGACCGTAGTGGAAGCCGGCGAGGGGACCGGCAGTCGTCTCCGTGGTGGATAGTATCCGATGCACCCGATCGGCGAGCTGCGAATCAAAAAAACAGCGCGCGCCACGCGTGGCTGCGACCAAACTAGAAACTTACACGGATTACTCGAGCTGAATGGTAGGTCGAATCGTATTTTCTGATCGGCGCAATTCTAGACTGCCAAGCTGACACGTTCGTACCCCGCTCGCTAGGTCGCGCGCGGCCGAGCGGCCTCACCGTTGCTGGGACGAAGCGCCTGGCACTCCGGGCGCGCGAGGGGTACTCTTTTTCGAGTTCGCCTCGAGAGTCGCCGAGTTCGGAGAACTGCCATGCTGAAGACCCTCACGCTTGCCGCCTTCGTTCCACTCGGCCTGGCCGCGTTCGCGTGCAGCTCCGACGATGACCCAAAGGGCAAGGGTGGCCTGACGGGCAGCGGAAATACGGGTGCCATGGGCGGTGGCATCGGCATCGGCGGTGCTGCCGGTAGCTCGACGATCGAGGTGGGCGGCGGCGCCAACGTCGGCAGCGGCGCCACGTCGGGGACCGGCGGCGGTGAGATCCCGCCGGAGACCGCCGACGGCCTGCGCATGAAGGCCTGCGCCGGCTGGACCAGCGAACCGGAGCTCTTGCCCACGGTGCTCGAGCTCGTCGTCGACACCAGCCAGTCGATGAGCCAGACCACTCAGGCGACCAACGGCCGCAGCAAGTGGGACATCACGGCCGAGGCGCTGGCGGTCGCCATCGACATGCTGCCGCCGACGACCGCGCTCGGCCTTCTCTACTACCCGAACATGATGACGCAGGGCAGCGATACCCCTCGCGACGTCTCGGCCTGCGTGAACGTGGACGCCCTGATCCCGATCGACCTGCTGGGCGACGACGGCTCCGCCCATCGCGATCGCATCGCGCAGTCGATCGACGACGCGGGCCCGAACGGGTCGACGCCGACCCACGACGCCTACCACCACGCGCTCGAGTACGGCATGAAACCGGCCGAATTCGAGGGCAACAAGTTCATGATCCTGATCACGGACGGCGCACCGACGCTCGAGCTCGGGTGCCTCGGCGAGGGCACGCCGAGGAGTCCGTCCCCGACGCAACCGATCGTGGACGAGGTGCTGGCTACCCGACAGGAGGGGATCCGCACCTTCATCATCGGCTCGCCCGGCACCGAGGACAACGGTAACGGGGAGGATTCGCGGCCCTGGATGTCGCTCGCGTCGGTGCTCGGCGGGACGGCGCGCTCCGGGTGCGCGCTCGACGGGCCGAACTACTGTCACATCGATCTTTCGCAGGAGACGGACTTCTCGGCGGCGCTGAACTCCGCCCTCGCGCGTATCCTCGGTCAGATCGTGTCCTGCAGCTTCGAGCTTCCCTCACCGCCGCCGGGCGAGACGCTCGATCTCGGTCAGATCAACGTGATCTACTCGCCGAGCTCGGGGGACGAAGTCCTCATCGGCCGGGACGATTCGCCGGATTGCCAGCAAGGCTGGCAGATCGACGCAAACAACCGCGTCGTTCTGTGCCCGGAGGCGTGCACGCTCGTGCAGGGCGACCCCGGCGGAACGGTCGAGCTCTTGTTCGGTTGCGCGTCCGAGGTCGACGATCCCGTCCACTGACGGTGCCCCGCACGGCAGTGCGGCTCACTGCTTGCGATGGGCGAGCGTTCGGCGGCCGTCCCGAAACATCACGCTCACCTTGTCGTCCTCGCGGACGCCCTCGACGTAACCCTCACCGAATTTCGGGTGCAGGATCAGCTGCCCGGTCATCAGCTTCGCCTCGACCGAGTAGCGCGTGAACGCGTCGACCGCTTTGCCGAGCGTGTGCGAGGCCCAGGTCCCGTAGCGCTCGGCTTCCTCACGCGCGCGCGCAGCGGCGCGAACTCCGGCGGCGGGAGCGCGCTTGGGCGCGGGGGTCGCATCTCCCCGGCGCCTCACGGCCGGCGAGCTCGACGTGGCCGTTCGCGGTGCGCGGTACGTGTGCTCGCCGCCGCAGGTGAGACAGACCACGCGCTTCGGAGCGGGCCCGACCATGGCGACGATCCGGTGACCCAGATCGAGCCGGCATTTGGTGCACCAAGCGTCGATTTCACTGCCGGCCGAGAGAGGCTTCATGTCGTTCTTCGCGCGCTTTCCGATGGCGTATCCGTTGGGGGTGGGGTCGTCGGCCGCTCCTTGCCGTCGTCACGGTGGACGGCGACGCTCGAGCGGACCTCGGGTGATGGCCTCGTTCGTCCCTCGTTCGGGACGAAGCGGACGGTGGTTCTGATCTCGAAGGAGAGCGACGTGAGCGCTTTGGCGAGCTCGTCGGCAAGGCTCGTCTCCGAGAGGATGTCGCGCACCTCACGGGCCACGACGCGGTAGAGGCCGCTCTTGGTCTCGTCCAGCTGCGAAAGGATCGCGGCCAATGCTTCGCGCGGCAGCTTGAGGTCCGACACCACGCGGCGGACGTTGTCCGGCCCCTCGCCGAGGCGCTCGATGCCGGCCTCGATGATGCGTCGGATCAGCTCGGGAACCAGCCGCTCGGTCGGGCGGTCGGACTCGTGGGCGTCGTCGCCGCCGCGAGAGTCCGGCCGAGGCGGCGGTTCGCTCTTCACGGAAGAACGCGTACCGCTCGCCCGCTGGAACGTCAAATCCGCGGCCCCAGGCCGTGGCGCTCGGGCTAGAATGCCCGGGGTGTCGTCGACCGAATATCGCGCGCGGCGCGACCGTGTGAACGAGAGCATCGGGAACGGAGCGCTGGTGCTCTTTGCTGCGCCGTTTCAGTTGAGAAACAACGACGTCGAGCAGGAGTGGCGGCAGGACTCCGACTTTTACTACCTCTCGGGGTTCGACGAGCCGGAGAGCGTGCTGGTCCTCCGCGGGGGCAGCGAACCGCGCTTCGTGTTGTTCGTGCGGCCCCGCGATCCCGAGCGTGAAACGTGGGACGGACCGCGCGCCGGCACGGTGGGCGCCGTGGAGGAGTTCGGTGCCGACGTCGCGTACCCCATGGCGGAGCTCGGCGAGCGTCTACCGGAGCTGTTGTCGAATCTCGAGAGCGTCCACTACCGTCTCGGACGCGACCGCGGGAACGACGACGTGATCCTGCGCGCGGTCGACGGCGTGCGGCGTCTCGCTCGGCGCGGGGTCGTCTGCCCACGCGCGATCGTCGATCCCGGCACCGTGCTCCACGACCTGCGCCTCAGGAAGAGCGCCGCCGAGGTTGCATGTATGGAACGGGCCTCATCGATCACGGCCGTGGGGCACCGCGAGGTGATGGCCAAGGTTTCGCCCGGAATGTACGAATACGAGGCCGAAGCCGTGCTTCGGGGCGCTTTTCGTCGCGCCGGTTCGGAGCGCCACGCGTACCCACCGATCGTCGGCTCCGGACCGAACGCAACGATCTTGCACTATCGAAAGAACGACCGCCGAATGGCCGACGGCGACCTGCTCTTGGTAGACGCCGGTTGCGAGTACGACTACTACGCGAGCGACGTGACCCGAACCTTCCCGGTCAACGGAACCTTCAGCGCCGACCAACGGGCGGTCTATGAAGTCGTTCTCGCCGCGGAGGTCCAGGCCATCGACGCGGTACGTCCGGGTGCCACGCTCGATGACGTGCACGCGGTTGCCCTTCGTGTCCTTTGCGAGGGGCTCATCGACCTCGGAGTCGTCGAGGGTCCGGTCGACCGCGTCCTTTCGGAGGAGCTCTACAAGCCGTTCTACATGCACCGGACCAGTCACTGGCTCGGCATGGACGTTCACGACGTCGGGGCTTACTTTCACGCGGGAAAGCCGCGCCAGCTCGAGCCGGGTATGGTGCTCACGGTCGAGCCGGGGCTCTATTTCGGGCCGGGTGACGAGCGCGTGCGGCCCGGCCTCCGTGGCATCGGAGTGCGGATCGAGGATGACGTGCTGACCACCGAGAGCGATCCCCGCGTTCTCAGCCACGCGACCCCGAAAGGGATCGAGGCCATCGAGCAGGCGTGCCGCGGCTAGGTCTCGTCCTCGCGGTGGCGTTTCTCGCCGCGGCGCCCGCCCGCGCGGCGGAGGGAGGTCCCGATCTCGACGCCGGTGTCGCGGTCACCCCCGCACGCGACGAGGGCATCTACGCCCACACCTTCGGCACGCTCGCCCTCGGCAAGGGTTTTCGCTTCAACAATCCCTACCGGCTCGCCACGCCGATCGGTGACAATCCCGAATCAGTGTCGTGGACGGCGACGTACCTCGACCTCGGGTTGGGCGCGACGTTCGGCCCCGTGAGGAGTCTCCAGCACGGCGCGGAAATCTCCCTCGGTGTCGCCACCGACGGCATCGGGCAAAGCGTCCTCGGCCTCTCGTACGTCGCGCTCTATCCGGTGCTCGACCAGGTGTTCCTGCGCGGGCGCGCCGGGTTTCCGATCGTCCTCGCCCCCGACACCAACATCGGGTTCGAGCTTGGGGTCGGGGGCGCTTGGCTCTTCACCGGCGGCATCGGGGCGACCGCGGAGCTCACCGGAAGCCTCTTTTACGGCGCCGCCACGCTCGACAAGTCTTCGACCACGATTCCGCTCATGGCTTTCGAGCTCGGCGTATGGATCGACTACGAGGTGCTGCCGTGACCGGACGAAGCATGCGCAGGGCCCTCGTGCGCGGCGGCTTCGCGCTGATGGTGGTGCTCTTCTGCATGGGGCCAACGCCGCCCGGCGACATCGGCGGATGCGGACAGAACGTTCAGCCGCTCGACGCGGAGGTCTTCTTCCAGCACTGGGCCAACATCGAGTGCGAAAAATGCACCGAGTGCAACTTCGTGAGCCAGCGCTGCAGCACGGCGTGTGACAAGACCGACCTGCAGACGGAGTTCCGCGAAGGCTGTACCCCGCTGGTGCACGACGGTGAGGTCTGCCTGCGCGCACTCCGCGCCGCCGATTGCGACGAATTCGAGGACTACGCGAAGGACAACGGCCCGCTCGTGCCGACGGAATGTCGCTTCTGTCCTCCGGGGGTGGCGCCGTGAACCGGCGAGCGCAGCTCTTCTGGCTGCTCGGCTCCTTCGCCGCCCTGGCCGGCTGCGGTGCCGGCAAGCAGATCATCACCGGGCGCGGCGAGTACGAGCTCTACCGACAGACCCGCATCGCTCCGAGTCTCGAAGAACGCCTCGGGGCGGGCCACCGCTACCTGAAGACGGCCCCCACGGGCGAGTACGCCGAAGACGTTCGCGCCTGGTTCGGTCCCGCCGAACGGAGCTACGTGGCGAGCGCCCACGACAGCATGCCCCGCCTCCGCGCGTACCTTGCGGCGATGCCGGACGGCCCGCAAGCACCAGAGGTGCAGGGCCGACTCCGTCAGCTCGAGGACGTGGTTCGCTCGGCGGCCGATCGCGAGCTCAATCGCGACGCCCGTCTTGCGAGTTTGAAGGAGGACCTCGCGCGCGCCGCCGGCCAGCGAAAGGCGTTTCTCGAAGAGCTCGGCGGCCTGATCACTCTGCTGTCGAAGGTGCGCGCCTGGAACCAGCCGGTCACCGCGCTCGACGCCGAGGTCACGACGCGTCTCGCGTTGAGTGATCCCGCAACGTGCCAGCTCGATCTCTGTGCGCGCCCGTTTCAGCTGCGCTTCGCCATCCCCCACCATGAAGGCCGGCTCGTGCCTCGTGACTCCTCGTTCGAGGTGGAGATTGCGACGAATGGCGGGCTGATCAGCGAGATCAGGCTCGGCGGGCGCGAGCTCTTCAGCCGGGTCGGCGAGGCACAGGATCTCAAGCCGGTCTCGTTCGCCGATCCGCAGTCGCGCGCCGAGGCGATTGGGCGTGCGCTCAGCCTGGTGGAAAATGCGTTGGGCGGCGCTTTCCCGGTCGACGCGTGCCAGAAACCCGCGGTGAGTCCGGTCGTGCTCGAGCGAGCCTGCGAGGGGTCACGCGTGACGGTGACGGCCGCGGTAGACCCCGGCGCCTCGGACGTGATCGTGTTTTCACCCGAAGCGCCGCCCGTGGTCGTGCCACCCGGCAAGGGCGGCAAGAAAGCCGGCTCGAAGCCGGCTCCCGCCGCGGCACCACCGCCGGCCAAGGCCGAGCCCCCGAAGCCGGTGTCTCCGGCATCGCCCGCGCCCGCACCATCCGCGCCCGCACCGCCCGCGCCGCCCGCACCGCCGTCGTCGCCAGCGTCCTCCGCGCGCTAGAGCGCATCTACCGTTCGAATGTTCCCGCTGGTCCCGTACATCGAGATCCCGGATCTCGTGCTCGTTCCGGCGCGATCGCTCGGTGATTTTCCGGCGGTCCCGATCGCACTCCGGCCGTTCGGCACCCTCGTGGCGCTCGGCGTCTATTTCGGGTGCGCCTCTGCCGTGCGCCACGCGCGGCGGCTCGGGATGAACGAGCGCGCGATGGTGTCGTTCTTGACGATCATCGTGCTCGTGAGCTTCGTTTTCGGTCACGCGCTCGACACGCTCTCGTACTATCCGGGAGAGGTACTGCGCGATCCTTGGGTGCTCGTGCGGCTCTGGGACGGCCTGTCGAGCTTCGGGGGGTTCACGGGTGCGATCGCGGCCGGCTTCTACTGGCGGTTCCGTCACCGGACGCCGGTCCTCGCGTACACGGACGTCGTCGCGGCCTCGTTTCCCTTGAGCTGGACGTTCGGGCGCCTCGGTTGCACCGTGGCGCACGATCATCCGGGGGTGCGCAGCAACGCCTGGTACGCGGTGCAGTACCCGGACGGTGGTCGGCTCGATCTCGGGCTCTACGAGCTCTTGATCACCGTGCCGCTGATGATCGTCTTCTTGCGCCTGCACAAGAAGCCGCGCCCCTGGGGCTTTTACGCCGGCGTGATGTGCACGTATTACGCCCCACTGCGTTTTCTGCTCGATTTTCTGCGTGAGCGGCCCGGGGTCCCGGTGATGGGGATCGTCGCCGGTGGGGATGCCCGCTACCTCGGCCTCACGCCCGCGCAGTGGGGGTGTGTGCCGCTCTTCGTCATCGGCGTCACGCTGCTCGTTCGCTTGCGGACGAGCGGAACGACGACGCTGCCCCCGGTACCGGTCGCCTTCCAGCGTTCACGCGCGGAACCAGAGAGCGCGGGGAGCCACCCGGGCCCGGAGGGGTAGGCGCCCGGGCGTCTCGCCGTCCATCTCGATCAGGACCGTGCCGTTCGGCACCAGGGCTTCGGCCTCGACCAGCTTGCCGCGGGTCGTGCTCACGACATCGAGCTCGAGGTGCTTGCCGGAGTAGATGTCCGGCGTGTGCGCCACCACACCGAGTCGACCGAGATCCCCGATGGCGACGACGTCGAACTCGCCGTCGTCAGGCTCCGCGTGGGGCGCGACCTTCATCCCGGCGCCGAAGTAACGACCGTTCGCGATCGCGACGTTGACGACCGGCGCCTCGAGAAACACCGCGCCGTCGACCTTCACCCGCACCGGGGCGTTCCGGTAGGCCGCCAGCCCGCGCAGCACCCCCACGTAGAAGGCCGCCTTGCCACCGAGCCACTTCGGCCCGCGGTTCACGATCTCCGCGGTGAGCCCTCCGAGCCCGAAGCTCGTGATGTTGAGGAACACCTTGCGCACGTTCGTGCCGTCGTGAGCGACGAGATCGAGGATCCCGAGATCGAGGGCACGTGGCTCGGCTTTGACGATGTGTTCGATCGCTCCCTCGAAATCGTCCGGCAGCCCGAGCGTCCGACGGAAATCGCCTCCCGTCCCGAACGGGACGAGCGCGAGGGGTGGACCCGACCGGGGCCGTCCGTCCGCGTCGAGGTACGCCTGGCACGCCTCGTTCAGGGTGCCGTCGCCCCCGACCATGGCGATGAGATCGAATGCCTCGCGGGCGCGTGCCTCCACGAGGCCGCGAGCATCGCCGGGCCCCCTGGTTTCGAAGAGCTCGGCGCTGGCGCCCAGGCGTTCGAACGTCGCCTTGACCGCCGGCGCGGCTTGGTGGCCTCGCCCGCTTCCCGCCCTCGGATTGACGATCACCGCGACTTTCACTGACGTAGGAACGAGGATCGCACGCCCGGGGGGGTCGGAGCCGGATTTTGTCCTGCGACTTGAAACGAAGGCGCGCAAGAGTTACGTTCCTGGAGCTGGGTGGCTCCCTTCCGCCCCCGGGGCCTCCCGAACTGATTCAGACAATGGCGAACGAGGACGCACGAAAGCTCTTCGTGGCTGGCCTGCCGGAATCGATCACGGAGGACGCCCTCCGGGAGATCTTCGAAGCTGCCGGCGGCTCCGTCGTCGACGTGAGCCTCCCGCGTGATCGGGCGACGGGTCGGCCGCGTGGGTTCGGCTTCGTGACCTTCTCCACGGCGGAGGAAGCCGCGCAGGCGCGCAGCTCGCTCGACGGTTCGCTGCAGGCCGGTCGCTCGATGTCCGTGCGGCCATTCTCGTCGGAGCCGCCGCGACGTGGCGAAGGACGGCCCGATGGTGGAGGTCCGGGCGGCGGCGGTGGCGGTGGCGGCCCTCAGGGCGGCGAGGATCGCACGCTCTACGTCGGTAACCTCCCGTACGACGCCTCACAGCAAGAGGTGACGCAGTTTCTCAGCGAGCACGGCGTGCAGACGATTGTCAGAGTCCATTTGCCGGCGGGGCCTGACGGCCGTCCTCGGGGGTTTGGTTTCGTCACGCTCGGCAGCGCGGAAGCCGCGAACGAAGCCATCATTCAGCTTCGTGGCGTCGAGGTGCGCGGTCGGAAGTTGCTAGTGAACATCGCGCACCCGCGTGGGTCGGCCCCGGGTGGCGCCGGTGGTCCGGGCGGACGACCATCGGGCCCGAGGTCCCAGGACGGCGGCTGGGCTCCCGACGCGCGTTTCGCGCCGCCTCCCCCCGGCGGTGGAGCGGACTTCGGCGCGGCCGAAGGGCGGCGTCGTGGGAGCGGCCCCCCCGGGGCCGGCGGCGAATGGAGCGAGGACGCCGAGAAGAAGCCGCAGAAGAAGAAGGGGACTGGCGGCAAACGCCGGGAGACCCCCGGTGGCGAGCGCGGGGGTGGGGGCAACTGGCGTTCCTGGAGCCGGGACGACGACGACTAGCGGCGTCCCGCCGGCCGGTTGGTCGTCGAAGGGCGTTTTCCGTCGGGCTGCGATAACGAACCGTTTATCCAAGTGATTCCGGTGTGAAGCCACCACCGGACGGCCGCTCGGAAGAGGCCGATTGCCGTGGCCTGAACGCGCGTGCTACGAGCGTAGGGCTCGGAAAGAGCCCGGTCCGGACTCGACGGCGCCCTGGTCCTGAGCTCTCGCCGGTGCGGGGGCTGGGGGCGGGAGCCGCGGCCGGGGTCCCTTCGGGCGAGCTTGGTCGATGATATTCGATTGGCTATACGGCCTGTTCTCCAACGATCTGGCCATTGATCTCGGTACGGCCACCACCCTCATCTACGTGAAGGGCAAGGGGATCGTCAGCTGCGAGCCCTCGGTCGTCGCCGTTCAGCGCGACGCACGCGGCGAGCAGCACGTTCTCGCGGTCGGCCGTGAGGCGAAGGACATGCTCGGCCGGACGCCCGGCAACATCGTCGCCATCCGGCCCCTCAGGGACGGCGTGATCGCCGACTTCGAGATCACCGAGGCGATGCTGCGCTACTTCATCGCGCGCGCGCACAATCGGCGGACCCTGGTCAAGCCGCGCATCATCATCTGCGTGCCGTTCGGCATCACCGAAGTGGAGAAACGCGCGGTCAAGGAGAGCGCCGAGAGCGCCGGCGCCCGCGAGGTCTACCTGATCGAGGAGCCGATGGCGGCGGCGATCGGCGCGGGTCTCCCGATCACCGAGCCGAGCGGCAACATGGTGGTGGACATCGGCGGCGGCACCACCGAGGTGGCGGTCATCTCGCTCGCCGGCATCGTTTATTCGCAGAGCGTGCGTGTCGGCGGCGACAAGATGGACGAGGCGATCGTCGCCTACATGAAGCGCAAGTACAACATGGCGATCGGCGAGCAGACGGCCGAGCGCATCAAGATGACGATCGGCAATGCACACGCGCTCGAGCAGGAGCTCACCATGGAGGTGAAGGGGCGCGACA
>Ga0315910_10002920_pt1 | contig 14785 bp, 12 predicted proteins | sample EdamamesoilMG_FD_204470 | JGI IMG/M metagenome (GOLD analysis project Ga0315910, IMG submission 204470) | Garden soil microbial communities collected in Santa Monica, California, United States - Edamame soil | ecosystem: Environmental > Terrestrial > Soil > Garden | place: USA: California...
CTGCGCCATTACACGCAGCCGCAGATCATGAGCTGCGAGAAGCTGTTGGAGATCGGTGCGCAGAAGCAGAAGCAGGAATCCGGCTTTCTCGATGCCGAGATTGCCAAGGGCTCGGGCGCCGATACGGCGGCAATGTTCTTCACTTCTGGCACCACCGGCGCGGCCAAGGGCGTGGTGCTGACGCATGCGAGCATGATCGATCGTGCCAAGGCCGCCGCCGACATGGAAGGCCTGAGCGACCGCGACGTGGTGCTCGCTTACCTGCCGCCCGCCTGGGTCGGGCAGAACATCTTCTCCTATGCCCAATCCTTCGTCACCGGCTACTGCGTCTGCTGCCCTGAGGCGGCCGAGACGGTGATGAGCGACATGCGCGAAATCGGGCCAACCTACTATTTTGCGCCGCCGCGCGTGCTGGAGGCGCTGCTGACCCAGGTGTCGATCCGCATGGAGGACGCGAGCGCCGTCAAGCGTTCGCTGTACCGATACTTCATGGATGTGGCGCGCCGGATCGGCGGCGCGCTGCTGGACGGCAAACCCGTGGGCATGCTCGACCGGCTGGCCTACAGGATCGGCGACTTCCTCGTCTACGGCCCGCTGCGCAACGTGCTCGGCATGAGCCGCGTGCGCGTCGCCTATACCGCTGGCGAGGCGATCGGGCCGGACCTGTTCCGCTTCTATCGTTCGATCGGCATCAACCTGAAGCAGCTCTACGGTTCGACCGAGACTAGCGTGTTCGTCTGCGTGCAGCCCAACGGCCAGGTGAAATCCGACACGGTCGGCCCGGCGGTGCAGGGGGTGGAACTGTCGTTCACGCCGGAACGCGAGTTGCTGATCCGCTCGCCCGGCTTGTTCAAGGAGTACTACAAGAACCCGAAGGCTACCGCCGAGGTGAAGGACGCGCAGGGCTGGTTCCATACCGGCGATGCAGGCTATTTCGATGCCGACGGCCACGTAAAGATCATCGACCGGGTAAAGGACGTCGGCAAGCTGGCCGACGGGTCGCTGTTCGCGCCGAAGTACCTGGAGAACAAGCTCAAGTTCTTTCCGTACATCAAGGAGGCGGTGGCGTTTGGCCACGGCCGCGACCGCGTCTGCGTGTTCATCAACATGGACATGGAGGCGGTCGGCAACTGGGCGGAGAAGCGCAACCTGCCCTATGGCGGGTACGTCGACCTCGCCTCGCGCGACGAAGTGTACGAGCTGGTGCGCGACTGCATCGAGAAAGTTAACGCCGATCTCGCGGCGGAACCGGAAATCGCCGGCTCGCAGATCCGGCGCTTCCTGATCCTGCACAAGCAGCTTGAAGCCGACGACGGCGAACTGACCCGTACCGCCAAGGTGCGCCGCGGCCATGTCGGCGAGAAATACGCCAACCTCGTGGAGGCGCTGTACGGCGGCAAGCTGGTGGTGCACGTCGAGGCGCAGGTGCGCTACGAGGATGGCCGCACCGGTAAGATTTCGGCCGACGTGAAGATCCGCGACGCGAAAACCTTCGCGCCGGCGGCGGCGCGGCAAGCGGCCTGATGGCGGGCGCGGCCAACGAGCGCACGCGACGCGTCGGCGAGGTGATCCTCGCCCTCGACGGCGTGTCGCTTGCCTTCGGCGGCGTGCAGGCGCTGAAGGACGTCTCGTTCGACGTGCGCGAGCACGAGGTGCGCGCGATCATCGGCCCCAACGGCGCCGGCAAGAGCTCCATGCTCAACGTCATCAACGGCGTCTACCATCCGCAGCAGGGCACCATCCGCTACCTCGGCCGCGAGTACCACGACATGGATCCGCACGAAGTGGCGGTGAGCGGCATCTCGCGCACCTTCCAGAACCTGGCGCTGTTCAAGGGCATGTCGGTGCTCGACAACATCATGACCGGGCGCAACCTGAAAATGCACTCCAACATCCTGCTGCAGGCGCTGCGCATCGGCCCGGCGCTGCGCGAGGAGATCGAGCACCGCGAGGCGGTGGAAGGCATCATCGATTTCCTCGAAATCCAGGCCTACCGCAAGACTGCGGTGGGCACGCTGCCCTACGGCCTGCAGAAGCGCGTGGACCTCGCGCGCGCGCTGGCGATGGAGCCGCGCGTGCTGCTGCTGGACGAGCCGATGGCCGGCATGAACATCGAGGAGAAGCAGGACATGTGCCGCTTCATCCTCGACGTCAACGACCACTACGGCACGACCATCGTCCTGATCGAGCACGACATGGGCGTGGTGATGGACATCTCCGACCGGGTGGTGGTGCTCGACTACGGCAAGAAGATCGGCGACGGCACGCCGCAAGAGGTGCGCGCCAACCAGGCGGTCATCGACGCCTATCTCGGCGTGAGCCACTAGCATGAAGAAAAACTGGCCGGTCTTCCTGCTCTGCGCGGTGCTGCTCGTGGGCCTGGTGCTGCCGCTCGCCACCGGCGCCTCCGCGCCGGGGTTCTACGTGGAAGTGCTCCTTGGCGGCCTCATGACCGGGGTGCTGTATTCGCTGGTGGCGATGGGATTCGCCCTCATCTTCAAGGCGTCCGGCGTGTTCAATTTCGCGCAGGGCGCGATGGTGTTGTTCGCCGCGCTGGCCGTGGCGCGCCTGGCCGAGCGTATGCCGCTGTGGGCCGCGATCCTGGTGGGGATCGTGATCATGATCGCGCTGGCCTTCGTCATTGAGCGGGTAGTGCTGCGTTCCCTCGTCGGCCAGGAAGCGATCGCCCTCTTCATGGCGACCTTGGGGGTCACGTTCTTCCTCGACGGATTCGGCCAGACGGTCTGGGGCAGCGACATTTACAAGATCGAACTCGGCATCGCCAAAGAGCCGGTGATGGTCCTGCAGGGCCTGTTCCAGGGCGGCATCCTGATCAACAAGGAGGATGTGGTCGCCACGCTGGTCGCGGTGGCGCTGGTGGGCGTGCTGGCGCTCTTCTTCCAGAAGACCGCCACCGGCCGCGCGCTGCGCGCGGTGGCCGATGACCACCAGGCGGCGCAGTCGATCGGCATCCCGCTCAACCGCATGTGGGTGATCGTCTGGTCGGTCGCCGGCATCGTGGCGCTGGTCGCCGGCGTGATCTGGGGATCCCGGCTGGGGGTGCAGTTCTCCGTTTCGCTGGTCGCGCTCAAGGCCCTGCCGGTGGTGATCCTGGGCGGCCTGACCTCGGTCACCGGGGCCATCGTCGGCGGTCTGATCATCGGCGTGGGCGAGAAGATGGCCGAGGTGTTCCTCGGCCCGGTGCTGGTCAAGGCCTTCGACCTCGCCGGCGGCGGGATCGAAAACTGGTTCGCCTACGTGCTGGCGCTGCTATTCCTGCTGGTGAGGCCGGAAGGCCTCTTCGGCGAAAAACACATCGACCGGGTCTGACGATGTTCTATCGCGAAAACGGCCAGTTCAAGTCCACCTACGCCTCCGACCAGCAGATGCTGCCGATCCTGCAGGACCGCGTGTTCATGGCGGGACTGCTGGTGGTCGCCTTCGGCGTGGTGCCGATGCTCGCCAGCGACTACCTGTTCCTGTCGCTGCTGATCCCATTCCTGATCCTGGCGCTGGCGGCGATCGGCCTGAACCTGCTGGTCGGCTACTGCGGCCAGATCTCGATCGGCCACGCCGCATTCATGGCGGTCGGCGCCTACGCCGCCTACAACCTCGTGCTGCACGTGCCGCAGCTAAGTTTCCTGGTGGTGCTGGTGCTCGCGGGTCTGATTGCGGCGGCGGTGGGGATGCTGTTCGGCATCCCGAGCCTGCGCATCAAGGGCCTGTACCTCGCGGTGGCGACGCTGGGGGCGCAGTTCTTCATGGATTGGCTGTTCGCGCGCGTCAAGTGGTTCACCAACTACGCCCACTCGGGATCGGTGCAGACTTCGCCGGTCGAACTGTTCGGCTGGACCATCGACACGCCGCATGAAAAGTATGTGTTCCTGCTCGCGGTGCTTATCCTGTTCACCGTGATCGCGCGCAACCTGGTGCGAGGGCACATCGGGCGCGCCTGGATGGCGATGCGCGACATGGACGTCGCGGCGGAGGTGATCGGCATCCGCCCGGTGTACGCGAAGCTCTCCGCGTTCGCAGTGAGTTCCTTCTACGTCGGGGTGGCGGGGGCGCTGTGGGGCTTCGTGCACCTGGGCTCGTGGGAGCCGCTCGCCTTCAACCTGACGTTGTCCCTCAACCTGCTGTTCATGATCATCATCGGCGGCATGGGCTCGATCCTGGGCAGCTTCTTCGGCGCCGCCTTCATCGTCGTGCTGCCGATCCTGCTCAACCAGCTGCCCCAGATGCTGGGCATCCCGATGTCCACGGCGATGGTCTCGCACCTGGAATTCATGATTTTCGGCGCCCTGATCGTGTTTTTCCTCATCGTCGAGCCCCATGGACTGGCCCGCCTGTGGGCGATCGGCAAGGAAAAGCTCCGCCTTTGGCCGTTTCCACACTGATGGCTTTTACCGCGTTGACAGGGTTATTATCCCAATGGGAGTTCACAGGAGGAGGGTTGAAATGAAAGCGAAACTTGCAATGCTGGCCGTATCCGCCGCCATCGCGGCGACCGGCAGCACTACGGTACTGGCGCAGGCCAAGGAGCAGTTCTTCCCGGTGCTGTCCTACCGGACCGGCGCGTACGCGCCGAACGGCATTCCGTTCGCCAACGGCTATGTCGATTACCTGAAGCTGGTCAATGCGCGCGACGGCGGCATCAACGGCGTGAAGATCACGTTCGAGGAGTGCGAGACCGGCTACGCCACCGATCGCGGCGTCGAATGCTACGAGCGCCTCAAGGGCAAGGGGCCGACCGGCGCGACGGCGTTCCACCCGCTGTCGACCGGCATCACCTTCGCGGTGACCGACAAATCCTTCGTCGACAAGATTCCGATCATCACCTTCGGCTACGGGCGCGCCGATTCGGTGGATGGCACCGTGTTCGGCTGGAACTTCCCGCTCGGCGGCACCTACTGGGACGCCGCGGACATGCTGGTGCAGCACATCGGCAAGAAAGAGGGCGGCCTGGACAAACTGAAGGGCAAGAAGATCGCCCTCGTCTACCACGACTCGCCCTACGGCAAAGAGCCGATCGCGCTGCTCGAAGAGCGCAAGAAGATGCATGGCTATGACCTGATCCTGCTGCCAGTCACGCACCCGGGGGTGGAGCAGAAGGCGACCTGGCTGCAGATCCGCCAGCAGCGCCCGGACTACGTGTTCCTCTGGGGCTGGGGCGTGATGAACTCGACGTCCATCAAGGAAGCGGTTGCCACCGGCTATCCGCGCGAGAAGATGTACGGCGTGTGGTGGTCGGGCGCCGAGCCCGACGTCACCCCGGCCGGCGATGGCGCCAAGGGCTACAACTCGCTGGTGTTCATGGCGCCCGCAGGCATGGGCCAGGTCCACAAGGACATGGTCAAGCATGTCTACGACAAGGGCCAGGGCACGGGCAAGAAAGAGGAGCTTGGCCAGGTGCTCTACAACCGCGGCATGGTCGGGGCGATGATGACCGTGGAAGCGGTGCGCAGGGCGCAGGTCAAGTACGGCAAGAAGCCGCTGAAAGGCGAGGAGGTGCGCTGGGGCCTGGAGAACCTGTCGATCGACGCGGCGGCGATCAAGAAACTCGGCTTCGAGGGTTTCATGGCGCCGATCAGCACGAGCTGCGTCGATCATCACGGCGGCAGCCAGGCCGGCATCCACACCTGGGACGGCAAGCAGTGGGTCATCGAAAAAGGCACGCTTCTCAAGGCCGATTCGACGATTCTCAAGCCAATGATCCGCGCTTCGGCCGAGAAATATGCGGCGGAGAAGAAGATCGTCAAGCGCGACTGCGCCAAAGAAGCCGGTTGATTTCTGACGCCTGAAGCGGCGCCGGGCTCGGACCCGGCGCCGTTTTTTTGAGAGGGGCCATGTCTGCTTCCGCCGTGATGCTGTCGGTGAACGGCATCGAAGTGATCTACAACCACGTCATCCTCGTGCTGAAGGGCGTGTCGCTCACGGTGCGCGAGGGCGGCATCGTGGCGATTCTCGGCGCCAACGGCGCCGGCAAGACCACGACGCTGCGCGCGGTTTCCAATCTGCTGAAAGGCGAGCGCGGCGAGGTCACCAAGGGCCACATTGAGTACATGGGCCTGCGCATCGATGGCCTGACGCCCTCCGACCTGGTCAGGCGCGGCGTAGTCCAGGTGATGGAAGGCCGCCACTGCTTCCCGCACCTGACTGTGGAGGACAATCTGCTCACCGGCGCCTACATCCGCAGCGGTGCGGAGACGAGTGAGGGCCTGGAGAAGGTCTACTCCTACTTTCCGCGCTTGAAGGAACGCCGGACCTCGCTTTCGGGCTACACATCCGGCGGCGAGCAGCAGATGACCGCCATTGGACGCGCGCTGATGGCGCGGCCGAAGATGATCCTGCTCGACGAGCCTTCGATGGGCCTCGCGCCGCAGCTGGTGGAAGAGATCTTCGAGATCGTCAAGGGGCTGAATTCGAAGGAGAAGGTGACCTTCCTGCTCGCCGAGCAAAACACCAACGTCGCGCTGCGCTACGCAGACTACGGCTACATCCTGGAGAACGGCCGCGTCGTGATGGATGGCGAGGGCAAGGCGCTGGCGCAGAACGAGGACGTGAAGGAGTTCTACCTCGGCTTTTCCTCCGGCGGACGTCGGAGCTTCCGCGACGTGAAGTCCTACCGCCGCCGCAAGCGATGGCTTTGAAGAAGACCGGGGCAGGCTACTTCGACAAGCTCGAGACCCGCTCGCCCAAGCAGCGCGAGGCGGCGCTGCTCGCCGCGCTGCCGAAGCTGATTGCACACGCCAAGCGACGTGCGCCCGGGTTCGCCAGAATTCTTGAAAATGTAAAGCCGGAAAAAATAAAAAGCCGCGCGGCGCTTGCGGGGTTGCCGGTGACGCGCAAGTCCGACCTGGCCGGACTGCAGGCCGAGGAGCGGCCGCTCGGCGGTTTAAACGCGACGCCGGTCGCGAAGCTCGCCAAGATCTTCATGTCGCCCGGCCCGATCTACGAGCCCGAGGGCTGCGCGAAGGACTGGTGGCGCACCGCGCGCGCGCTATATGCAGGCGGTTTCCGCGCGGACGACCTGATCGTGAACACCTTCGCCTACCACTTTACACCGGCCGGCTCGATGCTCGAATCGGGCGCGCGCGCCATCGGCTGCACCGTGGTGCCCGCCGGGACCGGCCAGACCGAACTGCAGGTGGCGGCAATCCGCGACTTGAAGATCGACGGCTATGTCGGCACGCCGTCGTTCCTGAAGCTGATCATGGAGAAGGCGGGCGAAATGCGCTGCGACATTTCATCGCTGAAGAAGGCGCACGTCGGCGCGGAATACCTGCCGCCGGCGCTGCGCCAGGCGATGTTCGCGAGCGGCGTTCGCGTCACGCAGAGCTACGGCTCGGCCGACCTCGGCTCGATTGCCTACGAATCGCTGGCCGCGGATGGGACGGTCAACCCGGGGATGATTCTCGACGAAGGCCTGCTGCTGGAAATCGTGCGCCCGGGCAGCGGCGATCCGGTGCCCGCGGGCGAGGTCGGCGAGGTGGTGATCACGACCTTCAACAAGGACTACCCGCTGATCCGCTTCGGTACCGGGGACCTGTCCGCAATCCTTCCCGGCGCCAGTCGCTGCGGGCGCACGAATACGCGCATCCGCGGCTGGATGGGGCGCGCGGACCAGTCGACCAAGGTGCGCGCCATGTTCGTCACCGCGAAACAGGTCGACGAGATCGTGCGGCGCCACCCGGAGGTCCTCAGGGCGCGCCTGGTGGTCGAGGGCGAGACCGGCAATGACCGGATGACGCTCAGGTGCGAAGCGAAGGCACGGCCCGCCGGGCTCGTCGAGGTGCTGACCGCCTCCATTCGCGACGTCACCAAGCTGCGCGGCGACGTGGAACTGGTCGAGGCGGGATCCCTGCCGAACGACGGCAAGGTGATCGAGGATCTCAGGAAGTACGTCTAGAAGCGGCATTGTGCGCTTGCACCCCGGGGGGTCGGGGAGCCCAGACTATGGGCAAATTGTGCGGCGCCGTGCGGACAGAGTCGGATAGACTTTCCTAGCCGCAGCCGTATGCGAATCTTGACCTCGTCGGCGAGGAAGACATCTACCACTGCATTCAGTGATTGTTGCAAGGCCGCTCGGCGCTGTTTATCTCGCACCACTTCTCGACGCTCCGCCTGGCCGATCGCATCGTGGTGATGGACGCCGGCCACATCGCCGAGCAGGGGACTCACGACGAACTGATCCGCCATGCGAGCCGCATGCGCCACAAATTTTCACGCCGCGCGGCGCCGCAACCTGTTCCAGAATCGTTCGGACTTCCGCGAGTACGCCGGATGCCAGCGGGCAACGCGCCGGCACAGTTGACCGGACAGTCGCCGCCGCCAGGTGATGTCCTTGATCCGGAAGGCGCGACAGCGCGGATCATTGTTGTGCGGGATTTCGCGGTCGGTGACGATGGACACGCGGCGCGGTTGTCCGTCGGTACGGCACGGGATTTCCAGCAGCCAGCGTCCAGGAGAAACCACGATCGGGTGTGACTCGTCATCCAGTTGAACGACCCATTCGCCGCGCCAGTCCTTCGAGGTGCGCGGTTTCACGACGATTCGCAATCGCACACCCGCGTATCCCGGCCGCGGCGCGACATCGAACCGGCACTCCGAGATCGTCCAGCCATACTCGTCGATGCCGCGAGCTTGCCAGTCAACGTGATCGGTCCAGCGGTGCTTGAACGATATGTCGATCTGCGGCCGAGCCTGAGTCACGAGCCGGCGTTGGCCTTCGGCAAACAACTCGCGGAAAAACTCGGGTAACCGAATATGCCTCTTGCCGGCAAACTCCTCGGCGAGCGCGACTTGATGCGTGCGGTCCGCAAGCGGTGGAAACAGGCTGGCCGCAAGACAGGCTTGCTTGCCGGGGAGGCGCATCGTCGGCTCTTGCTCGTGAACTTGAATGACATCGTTGACCGTGATCTGCAATGGCCCGGATGGCCAATGAAAGAATCGGCAGCCGGCCAGCACTGCCATGCAGAAGCTCGTTGAGAGGTCGTTCGCGCAGGCGTAACGATACTGGCGGCACAGCTCATATTGCCGAAACAAAAACAGCGGATCGAAGGAATGCCCTGAGGTGACGAGCTTCAGCCCGGCGTCTTCAAACGGTCGATGCGTGCCTCGGCAAAAATCCTTCCAGTAAATGCTGATGGTAATCGGCTGAAATTCATCCGGCAGGGCGGCCAGTTCGCGTGCGAAGCGATCGCGGTCGAAGTCCGTGTCCTTGCCCATCGTCGATTTGTCGGGAAACACGAGCGTTCCGCACCGCTGTGAATCCGCCGAACCATGTTGCCGGTGATACTGGTCTTGCATGTAAAAAAACGACGAGCCGATTGCGTGGACCGGCACACGGACGTGACGGCGGAGGGCCTCGGCTTGCTCTTCGGTTACGGCCAGCCGGAACGGCAACCGAGATTGCACGTCAGGGATAAACGGCTGCGGATCGCCGAATGAGATGAAGTGCTCCATCGTCCATGGCAGTGGCTCATCCGGCAGCCCGGCGTATTCACGCACGATCCGATCGAAGCCATACAATTGATTGTAGACATGATATTCCCGCGGCCGAATGTCCCAGTCACGGCACAACCGCGGCAGGTCCGTCTGGTCATAGTTCAGATGCAGCCAAGGCTTAATGACCTCGCTCACGCTTCGGACTAGTGTTTACGCGCTTTTCCGAAGATTGACGTCAGGCATGGGCGCCGTGACGCAGCCTTGCTCCGACACCGGGTGCAGCGCGCGGTGTAGTTCGTCCCACCAGTCGGCAGCAAAGCCGCAGCCTCGACATGTGTCGAACCACGGGCCGCCGGAGGTGTAATGCAGATTTGGCGCGGTTTGTCCGGCCTCGGCCGGGTCGTAATCGACCAGGTGATTCCAGCCAGCCGGGAGTTTGCCGATCAGATCGTCATCGCCCAGCCACTCGAACCCCTGCAACGCCAAGCCGGTTTCCTGATTCACGTAATCGAGCGACAGCGCCTGACAGCGAGCGTTATTGAACAGGATCACGCTGGACCAATTTTTCTTCGGGTACTGTGTCTGCTGATGACCGAGAAACTTGACGGTCTCTGTCGGCCGATAATCATGCTGGACGCACATCGCGGCGAAGCGGTCGTCGCGCAAGTCCCATAGCTTGGCGATGTCGTCGCGCACGAGGATGTCGCAATCGGCAAAGATTGCCCAGCCCTCGAAGCCGCACAGGTACGGCACCAAGAATCGCGAGAACGAGAAATCCGTCGACTGCTTCGGATCGCGTGGCCGCCGATAAACTCCGTGCAACTGCGACAGTATCAGCGGCGTGATGCTCACCGTCCGCGAACTGTGCCGATGAATGCTGTGCGATGCGACATGAAACGCCGCCGCCTCACGCGAGTCATAACCCAGGAACACGCGAATCAAATCCATTGCGGATCGCTCCGATTAAAATGCGAATCACAACGGCAGCTTTCAGGCTCGGCACAGACGCCCTCTTCGGCATCAGCGGCGATAACCAACGCAACAGTTTCGGTTGCTTCAGAGCGTTTTCCCCGTGTGCGTGGCTGAACCAGAGACCCTGATTCAAGCTGCATCAACGCCAAGTTTTAATAGTACACGGGCACGCACCAGCGCAGGTAGGCTGCCGCCGCACGTCCTTCGGCTGCGGCGTCGGGCGGACCTCGCCGAGAATGCTCGGCAAGGACTTCCTGATACACACCAACGATTTGATCGATGAAGGTTTCTTGACCCGCGGTCGCTCGAATTTGGGCCGGGACTGCACGGGCGTCCGCGGCGTCGTATGGCTCGATTTCTTGACTCACTGGGTTCGCAGCGTGTGCGGATCGCAACGTCCTCATGCCGAAATTCAATGGTCGCAGTTCGGCCAAGTTTCGACTGGGGACCAGCGGTCCCAGCCCCACGTTTCCGTACAGAATCACCGCGGCCCCGGTCGCTTGCCAAGCTTGCTACTCCACGAACCGCCGAACTTTCCTATTCGTCGTTCAGGAAGTGCGTCTAGCGGCAGCGACGGGCAGGTTGTCCAGCCTCTGCATTTCCTGGTTCTTGACTACTGAGGAATCTTTCAGAAAAGCCTTCAGGAATTCAATCGAATCGGCGCCCCAGAAGATCTCGCTGTCGACATCGAAGGTCGGAACGCCGAACACGCCGCGTTGGATCGCGCGTTCAGTGTTTGCGCGCAGCGTATTCTTTACCTCTGGACTTTCAAGTTCTTCCTTGCTGATCCCTAAGTCATTCAGAAGAGAAGCAAACTGCGCTGGGTCGGATGCTTCTGCGCCGGTCGTCCAGATCGATTCGAAGATCGTGCTCACGGCATCTGGCCTGGATCCGCAAGCGACGGCGAGGCGCAGGTGGTGCAGCGGGTTAAAAGGATGCGCGGCCGGGAAGCGAAACGGCAGGCCGAGGCGGTGCGCGCACCAGTGGCTCCAGCGGTAGGTATAGCGCCGCTTGGTCGGCAGTTCCGCCGGGCCTTTCTGGCCCCAGTGGTTCAGGATGCCCGCGAACAGCACCGGCTTGTACTCGATCGACAGGTCCGCCGGCAGCTCCTTCAGCCGGTGCAGGCAGATGTAGGCAAAGGGCGAGATGAAATCGAAATACCAGATCGCGGTGCGCATGGATTGCTATCCTAGACCTACGGAGGAACCATGCGATACACGACATTGAAATATGCGGTAGCCTGGCGAATTGCCCGTATTACCTTGAATCGCCCGGCACGGCTGAATGCGATCGACGACAAGATGCCGCGCGAGATCCGGCGCGCGGTGGAGGCGGCCAACGAGGACGACCGCGTCCACGTCATCGTGCTGGCCGGCGCCGGCAAGGCGTTCTGCGCAGGTTACGACCTGAAGAAATTCGCCGAGGGCGATCCGGGGAACCGCTGGAACCAGTCGATGCCTTGGGATCCGATGAAGGACTACCGCGGCATGAAGGCCAACACCGACAATTTCCTTTCCCTCTGGCGCAGCTACAAGCCGGTGATCTGCAAGGTGCACGGCTACGCGGTGGCCGGCGGATCGGATATCGCGCTGTGCGCCGACATCGTGATCATGGCCGAGGACGCGCGGATCGGCTACATGCCGGCGCGCGTCTGGGGCTGCCCGACCACTGCGATGTGGGTCTACCGGCTGGGCGCGGAAAAGGCGAAGCGCATGCTGCTGACCGGGGACACGGTGGACGGAAAAACCGCCGAGAAAATGGGCCTGGTCTACCAGGCCGTGCCCGCCAAGCAACTCGACAAGGCGGTCGATGCGCTCGCCAAGCGCATGGCCGGCGTGCCGAAGAACCAGCTGATGATGCAAAAACTCATGATCAACCAGGCCTACGAGAACATGGGCCTCGCGGGCACGCAGATGATGGCGACGCTGTTCGACGGCATTACGCGCCATACGCCCGAAGGTGTCTGGTTCAAGGAGTATGCGGCGAGACACGGTTTCCACGCCGCGGTGAAGTGGCGGGATAGTGGAAAAGCAATTCCTCGCGGAAAGGCTGATCTATGAGCGTGCGCATCGAGAAGCAGGGCAAGGTCTGGACGGTGATCCACGCGCGTCCGGAGGCGAAAAACGCCATGGACCCGGCGAGCGCCGAAGCGCTGGAAGCCGCCTTCGCGGAATTCGACCGCGATCCGCAGGCGGCGGTGGCGGTGCTGTGGGGCGAGGGCGGCGCGTTCTGTGCGGGCTTCGACCTGAAGCATGCCGCGCAGGGCAGCGGCATCGATCCGAAGTCCTATCCGGCGGACGCGCAGGCGCCGTTACCGCGGGCTCCTATGGGTCCGACGCGCCTCGTGCTCGACAAACCGGTCATTGCCGCGGTCGCGGGGCCGGCGGTCGCGGGTGGCTTCGAGATCGCGCTCTGGTGCGACCTGCGCGTGATGGAGGAATCCGCCTACTTCGGCGTCTACTGCCGGCGCTGGGGCGTGCCGCTGATCGACGGCGGCACGGTGCGCCTGCCGCGCATCGTCGGCCGCGGCCGCGCGCTCGACCTCGTCCTCACCGGCAGGAAAGTCGATGCCGCGGAAGCCTTGCGCATCAACCTGTGCGAGCAGGTGGTGCCGGACGGCCAGTCACGGCCGCGCGCCGAAGCGCTCGCGCAGGAGATCGCGCGCTTTCCGCAAGCCTGCATGCGCGCCGACCGGCGCTCGGTCTACCACCAGGAAGGACTCCCCCTGCGCGAGGCGATGCGCTACGAATGGGAGAACGGCATCCCCGCGGTTGCGGCGGAGGGCCGGGCGGGCGCCGCGCGCTTTGCTTCGGGCAAGGGGCGCCACGGTAATTTCGGCGACATCTGAATGAATGCCCCGGTCGCCCGCGAGTTGCGGCGCTCGCTGAAGACCATCCACCTCTGGGGCATCGCCGTCGGCCTGGTGATTTCCGGCGAGTATTTCGGCTGGAGCTACGGCTGGAGCCACGCCGGCACGCTCGGCTTTCTCGTCACCTCGCTGGTGGTTGCAGCGATGTACACCACGTTCATCTTCAGCTTCACCGAACTGACGACGGCCATTCCGCATGCCGGCGGGCCGTTTGCCTATGCGCGGCGCGCGTTCGGGCCGGCCGGCGGTTACCTCGCCGGCATCGCGACACTGGTCGAATTCATCTTCGCGCCGCCCGCGATCGCGCTTGCCATCGGCGCCTACCTCAGCGTGCAGTTCCCGGCGCTCGACGCCAGGCACGCCGCACTGGGGGCGTACGCGATTTTCATGTTCCTGAATCTCATCGGCGTGACGATCGCCGCGACCTTCGAGCTGATCGTCACGCTGCTGGCGATCTTCGAGCTGCTGGTATTCATCGGCGTAGTGGCGCCCGGATTTTCGGTCGCCAATTTTGTCGCGCATGGTTGGGCCGGCAGCGACACCTTCTCGAGCGCCGCGATCGGCGGCATGTTCGCCGCCGTGCCGTTCGCGATCTGGTTCTTTCTCGCCATCGAGGGCGCCGCCATGGCGGCGGAGGAGACTGAAAATCCGCGGCAAACGATTCCGCGGGCCTACATCGCCGGCATCCTGACGCTGGTCCTGCTGGCGGTCGGCGTGATGGTCGCAGCAGGCGGCGTCGGCGACTGGCGCCAGTACAGCAATATCAACGACCCCCTGCCGCAAGCGATGAAGCTCGTCGTCGGCGCAAACTCGGGATGGCTGCACATGCTCGTATGGATCGGGTTGTTCGGCCTGATCGCGAGCTTCCACGGCATCATCATGGGCTATTCGCGGCAGATCTATGCGCTGGCGCGCGCGGGCTACCTGCCGCGCCGGCTTGCGGCCGTCAATCGCCGTTTCCAGACGCCGCATTGGGCGATTCTCGCGGGCGGTGCCATCGGCATCGCGGCGATCTTCTCCGACGAAGCGGTGACCTACGACAACAATTCTCTCACTGCCAATATCGTAACGATGTCGGTGTTCGGCGCCATCGTCATGTACATCATTTCGATGGCCGCGCTCTTCAGATTGCGGCGCAGCGAGCCCATGCTCGAGCGCCCCTACCACGTGCCGTTCTATCCGTTCTTTCCCGCCATCGCGCTTGGCCTCGCGCTGCTCGCGCTGGTGGCGATGATCTACTACAACGCGGTCCTGTTCGGCGTGTTCTGCGCCGTCGTCGGACTCGGCTACCTGTACTTCCTGCGCACCGCCGGAGCACGCGCCGCGGCGCCGCGCGACGAGATGCTGGAGGCGGGGGCGATGGCAGTAGCGAAGTGATCAGCCGGATTGCGCCGCGTCGGCGGATTGCCGGCGCCGTTCCGGCAGCAGCGCCATGACCGCGGCGCGCTCGGCATCGCTCATCTCGCCCCAGCGCGCGATCTCGCCCAGCGTGCGCTT
>Ga0315910_10002921_pt1 | contig 14776 bp, 15 predicted proteins | sample EdamamesoilMG_FD_204470 | JGI IMG/M metagenome (GOLD analysis project Ga0315910, IMG submission 204470) | Garden soil microbial communities collected in Santa Monica, California, United States - Edamame soil | ecosystem: Environmental > Terrestrial > Soil > Garden | place: USA: California...
CCCCTGGGGCAACCCCCCCCCCCCCCCCCCCCCCCCCCACCCCCCCCCCTGGGGGGCGGGGGGTGGGGTTTGGGTTCACACCCCCCCACCCCCCCCCCCCCCCACCACTTCGGCACCACTTGCTGTCAAGGTCCCTTGACAGGTCGTTTACGCACGTCTAACCTGTCAAGCATCCTTTACAGACAGGGAGCTTGCGATGAAGGAACGCGACGTCAACAACCGATACCGCCTCGAAGTGTTCTCGGCGATGCTCGCCTACACCGGTGTCCTCGTGGGTTCGATCTGGCTGGCGAAGCCGATGGAAGACGGCCTCGTGAAAACACTGGTACTGGTCTCGCCGGTCATTCCCCTGTTGCTCGCGGTCTGGGCGATCGCCCGGCACTTCGGCCGCATGGACGAATTCCTGCGCCTGCGCAGCCTCGAGGGCCTGGCCGTCGCCGCAGGCATCACCGCAGCCCTGAGCTTCACCTACGGCTTTCTCGAAGGCGCGGGCTTTCCGAAACTCAGCATGTTCTGGGTCTGGGGCGTGATGGGCACTTCGTGGGCCCTGTACACGTTCTTGCGCTGCCAGTTCTCGCGATGAAAAACGACGTGCGCGAATTACGCAGCGAGCGTGGATGGAGCCAGGGCGACCTGGCCGACAAGCTCGAAGTCTCGCGCCAGACCATCAACGCCATCGAAACCGGTAAATACGACCCCAGCCTGCCGCTCGCATTCGCCATCGCGAAGCTGTTCGGCAAACCGATCGAAAAGATCTTTTCTCCGGAGAAATAACCATGAATCGCAAGTTCTTTGCGGGCCTCGCGCTCGCGTTCTCCCTGCTCGCGCCCGCGTTTTCCGCGTCGGCGAAGTTCGAAGCAGGTTCGTTGCAGGTCGAGCAGATCTCGCAGAAAGGGCCGGCGCTCATCCTCATCCCAGGGCTCGCCAGCGGCCCCTGGGCATGGGACCAGACCACCGGCGCGCTGCGTGATCGTTACGCCATCTATCTACTGACGCTGCCGGGCTTCGACGGCCGCGTGCCGCAGCCGGGCGTCACCCTGGAGACGCTTCAGAAGGATCTCCTGACGCTCATCGAGTCCAGGAAGCTCGGGAAACCCGTTCTCGTGGGCCACAGCCTGGGTGGCACGCTCGCGCTGGCGTTTGCCACGAAGCACTCCGGCGCCATCAGCGGCGTGGTCGCCGTCGATGGGCTTCCCGTATTTCCGGGCACGGAGATGATGACGGACCGCGCCCCGATGGCTGCCAGCGCGCGCCAGCAGATTGCAGGCCAGACGCCCGCGCAGTTCGCCGAGTACCAGCACAACTACATGAAGCAGGTGGGCAGCGTGGACGAGGCAATTGCGAATGCCATCGCCGAGAAGTCGAGCCGCAGTGATCCTGGCGCCGTCGCCGAGTTCGCCGCGCAGGTGTTGCTGCAGGACTTCCGCCCGGCCCTTCCGGGCATCAAGGTGCCTGTAGTCGAAATCTCGCCGTTCCACGCGCCGGACTTTGCGCGCATCAACGTCGACGAAGCGGGCAAGGCAGGCTATTACCGCGCCCTGCTCGCCGGTATCGAACGCCTCGAAGTGGTTTCGATTTCGCCTGCACGTCACTTCGTGATGCTCGACCAGCCCGAAAAATTCAACGCGGCTCTCGACGGTGCGATCGAATCCATGGTCGAATCGAAGGCGGAATGAGCGCGGGATACTCAGGCACGCCGTTGTCGAAGAAGCTGGGATACAAAGCCGGGCAGCGCGTCTGCGCGCCCGGCGCCCCTTCGAACTACCACAAGATGCTGGCGCCCTTGCCCGAGGGCATCGATTTCCAGTCGCGGGTGACGAAGACAACGGATGTCGTTCACCTGTTCACCCGGTCCAGGGCGGACCTCGCGAAGAGTCTCGTCGCTTGGCTGAAGGTTCTCGGCCCCGATGCCGCCATCTGGGTATCGTGGCCGAAGAAGACGTCGAAAATGGAAACGGACATCACCGAAGACACCATCCGCGCGGTCGCGCTGCCCATGGGCCTGGTCGACATCAAGGTCTGCGCGGTGGATGAAACCTGGTCCGGGCTGAAGCTGGTGTTGCGCAAGGAGCTTCGTCCGAAGCCCGCAAGCACCCGGTAGCTAGTCCTTCCGCTGCACCATGTCCCAGAGCGTTCCGTAAAGATCCTTGAACACGGCCACCGTGCCGTATGGCATCTCGGAGGGCTCGCGCACGAACTCCACGCCCTGCGCCTTGTAGGCATTGAAGTCGCGCCAGAAGTCGTCGGTATACAGGAAGAGAAACACGCGGCCGCCCGTCTGGTTGCCGATACGCGAGACCTGCTCGGGATTGGCGCCGCGCGCCAACAGTAGTTTGGCCCCGCCGGCAGCGCCGGGTGGCTCGATGACCACCCAGCGCTTGTTCTGCTCGGGCACGAAGCTGTCTTCGATCAGCTTGAATCCCAGCTTGCCGACATAGAAGGCCAGCGCCTCGTCGTAATCGGCCACCACCAGCGAAACCATTGCCAATGTCTGCACGTCTTCAGTCCTGGTCTTTCCCGACAGACTAAGGCTTGATCGGAGAGAGTCCCTGCCACGGCGTCAGCCGGTTGAGTGCCGGCACGATCGCCCGGCGCATCTTGAGGAAATTGATCGACCCCATCTCCCGGTAAATCACGTTGCCCTTCTCGTCCACGATGATCGTGTACGGCAACGGGCCCTTCCAGGCCGGATCGAGCGCTTCGCTGAGTTCGTCCTTGTTGTCGGTGGCGAAGATGTAGTTCTTCATCGACGCGTGCTTCTTCTGGAGGAAGTCCCGCACCTGCGGCTCCTGGTCCGGGAACTCCGCGGCAATGGTCACCATCTCGAATCCGCGGATGCGGAATCGCAGGTTGTGTTCCACCAGCTCATCGAACTCGGTGATGCACGGGCCGCACCAGGTCGCCCACACATTGATGAAACGGATCTTCCCCGAGTCCTTGTTCTCGCGAATCGCCTTCAGCGTGGCCGCGTCCGCTTTCTCCAGCGTCACCGGTTCCGCGGCCCACTTCTTCTTGTAGTTAGCGTAGTCGGGCACCTTGTCCGCCCACTTCACGGAGCAGCCGAACACCTTGGTGGTCGTGACCGGAGGCGCCTTCCCCTTCAGCAGCGCGTCGATCGCCGCGCGCGTGTCATGCGTGGTGGCTGACGACTCGCGCTCCGAATCGTCGATGCGGCCTTCGAATCGCAGCTTTCGCGCCTTGTCGAAAATGAAAACGTGCGGCGTCGCGACGGGGCCGTAAGCGTGCGAGACCTCCTGCTTCGGGCCGTCATCGAGCCAGACGAAGTTGAAGTTCTCGTGCTTCGCCCGCTCCTGCATCTCCTCGAACGAGTCGGAGAGATCGGTGTACGCCAGCTCATCGAGCCGCACCGCGTCCGCGTGGTTCGGATTGATGGCGATGAGCTTCACGTTCTTCGGCGCGTAGTCGGTGACCAGCTTCTTGATGCGCTCCTGGTACGCCTGCGCCGTGGGGCAATGTGCGCACGTGAACACGATCACGAGGATGTCCGCGCTCGCGAAACTCTGGTCGGTGTAGGTCTTGCCGTCGATGCCTGGCAGCGAGAACGGCGGCATCGCGGCGCCGATGGGCAGGGTTGGCGGCTGCTCGGAGGCCTGCGCCACCCCTCCAAACAACATCGTCCAGGCGCAGAGAACCGTGGTCCAGCGAGTCAGCGTCATGTTCTTTCCCCCTTCAAGGAGCCGGAAGAATAGCCCAAGGCAGGCGTCCCCCCGCCCGACCCCAACTAAAGTCTCATTTTTCATAACTGCACCTATTTCGGGTGATTTCGGCCAGCCGGCGGCTGCCCATACTCCGCGCCCTTCGAATCACCCCCGTTTTGGAGTCCCGTTCATGTTGAAGACCTTTGCCCTCGCGGCCAGCTTGCTGGTTGCGACTGCCGTTTCGGCGCAGCAGGCGCCGCAATCCCTTCAGGCTCTGCACGCGCGCGTGCCCGCGCCCCCGGCCTCGGTCGCCGCGGCGCCCGCCTGGCTTGCCGGCCCCGAGCTCGCCTCGCTGCGCAAGGCGCTCAAGGATCAGCGCGCTTTCGTCGAGAAGCTCACCACGCAGGCCGGCTCCGACGCGATGCCGACTGCCGGACAGACCGGCGGCATCGATTTCCAGCGCGCCGCGCGTGATCCTGCCTATGCCGAACAGCTGAAGGCGAAGATCGCGTCGATGAGCCAGGAAGAGCAGATGAAGCTCGCCATGCAGATGTCGCAGGCGCAGAGCCAGAACGCGATCCGTGACGTGAAGGCCATGGCGGCCGATCCGGAATCCGTGAGCAACGCGGCCGACCACTACCCTGACTACCAGGCCAAGCAGATGACCGGTGGCATCACGGCGCAGTACACCGCCGTCGACAAGATCCGCCAGGACGTCAACACGCGCGCGGCGCAGATTTCGGAGAAGGCGTCGAAGCAGCTGAAGTGCAGCGACGGTGAAGGCGGTTGCCCGTCCGCCGCCGCCCAGGCCGCGGACAAGGCCACGCTGCAGGCTGCGTACAAGCAGATTGTCGCCGAGTACGACAAGGCGCTGGCGTTGATCGCCGTGCAGGTCGAAGCCGCCCGCAAGGCGCGCGCCGCGGACATTGCCGCCGCCCAGCGTGACCTCGCTCCCGCGCAGTACGGCGCGGCCGCGAAGAGCTCGACGAACCGCCAGTTGTTAGGCCAGTACCACAACACCGTGCTGAACGAGATCGAGCAGCTGCTGATCCTGTCGGAAGACGCGGCGAAGTGGGCGGCCAGCCGCTCCAGCGACCGCACGATCAACTTCGTGAAGATCGACTAAATGGGGAGTGTCCCCATTTCCTAAACGAACCCGAGGTTGGTGTTACTGAAGTTGCCGACGTTGGGCAGGATGCCCGGCAGCTCGTTCGCGGCGCAGCCGAACCATCGCGCCATCGTGGCCGCGAATTCATCGACCGACGTCGTGGGCAGGAGACGTCCCTGCCCCACCTGGTCATCGGTCTGGATCGACACGTGCGGCGCTGTCCCGTAGAAACGCCCGCCATTCACCGCACCGCCCATGACGAAGTGGTGGCTGCCCCACCCGTGATCCGAACCGTCGGCGTTGGAGCTCAACGTGCGTCCGAAGTCTGATGCGGTAAACGTCGTGACCTTGTCCGCTACGCCAAGCTCGACCGTCGCCGCGTAGAACGCGGCCATCGCGTCATTCACGCGTTGCATCAGGTTCGGGTGATCCTGCATGAGCAGGTTGTGATTGTCGAAGCCGCCCAGCGACACGAAGAACACCTGGCGGCGCGTGCTCAACGCATTTCGCGCGCCGATCAGCCGCGCGACGATCTTGAGCTGATTCGCCAGCGGGTTTCCCGTGCCGAACGACGTGTTCACGTTCACGAGCGCATTGTTGACCACGCTCTCCATCGCGATGGATCGGCGCGTGACGATCGCGTACTCGTTCTCGAACGCATGCGTACTGTCGCGCGTGATGATGCTGGTCAGCGCGTCGCGCAGCGGGCCGTTGAGCGCGTTGATCTTGATGGCGCCGTTGGGACTGGTCTGGTACTGCAGCGCATCCCGGCCTGCCACGAACACGGCATTGCCCGAGGCGGAGATGCAGGTGAGCAGCGAGTTGGTGCCATTGCTCGAAAGCGCGATGTCGCCCAGCCGGCCGCCCCAACCCACCGTCGATCCCTCGGTGCTGTTCGATTGCCACACGGACTGTTGATCATTGTGCGAGAACAACTTCGGCGGCAGCGGGTTCGCGACACGATTCGTGCTCTGGTACTGGAGCAGCGTCGTGGGCTTGATCAGCGGCCCCACGTTGAGCTGTACCGCGAGCCGTCCCGAATCCCACAGTGACTTGAGCCCGGTGAGTTGCGGCGCGAGCGCGTACTGGAGATCGTCGGTGAGTGCGGGCCCGGCATTCGGCGTCAGCGCATTCGGCGCCAGTGCGGCTCGCGCGATGGCGATGCCACCGCCAGCCTCTCCGTTTCCGCCACGAATGGCCGCGTACCTCGCGTAGTTGGTGGCGTCATAGGGAACGACGGTGTTCGCATAGTCATTGCCACCGTAGAGGAAGATGCAGACCAGCGCCTTGTAGTCGGTGCTGTCGAAGGCCGCCGCTTCGCCCATCGCGGCCAGGTTGATCGCCAGCGGCGCCGCCACGCCCATGGCGCCGAGATGCATCGCGCGCTGCAGGACGAGTCGTCGCGTCCATTTGTCGTTGCCGCTCATTTCTGCACCAGGTATTCGGGTGACGCCAGGATCAGGAAACACGCGGTGGCGAGCATGTTGAGCTTGTTGCCCTCCGGACTCGCCGCGGTGATGTTGAACGCCGTCATGACAGCCCGGATCACGTCCAAGGTCTGGGTAGATAGCTGATTCGCCGTGAGCCGCAGGTTCAGATACGCGAGGACCGCGGGCACGTCGTGCGCAATGGGCAACAGCGCCGCATAGGTCGGCTTCACGTTGATGTAGCCGTTGCGCGTCGTGTTCTGCATGAAGTTGAGATAACCGGCGGTGGTTGTCTCATTGAGGATCTGGAACTCCGGCGCCTGCCTGGTCGCAGTCGCGATGGCGGTGTTCGGCGGCACGTAGCCCGGACGGAAGAAGTTGAACACCGACGGCGAACGCAACGGACTTTGTCCGAGCGCGTTATCACTCGGAGACAGGTCGTAGATGATCCATTCGTTGTCCGTCGAGTTGACGCCGACGGTCCGCGCCCATTGCGTGAAGCGCACCACGGGCTCGCGGAGTTTCCCCGACATCGTGTCGGCCGCCGAGGGCACGGTGCGCGCCTCCACGTCGGTGAGAATGGCCGTCCACACGGCCTTGAGATCGCCGCGCACGCCGGAGCCATTGTTGGCAAACGCCGCAGCGACGCGGCCCACGTACGCGGCCGACGGGTTGCTGGTGACGAGACGCTGGATCATCTGCCGTGCGAAGAACGGTCCCGTGTTCGCGTGGTTGAACAGCCGGTCGAGCGCGATGCGCAACGCCTCCGGCCCCGGCGTGTTGGCCGGGATGGTCGTGCCCAGGAACGTCACCTCGAGATTCGAGTGGTTGGCCGGGTTGAACCACATCGGGTTGGTGGCGAAGCGCGTGTTGGGCACGTCGTAGTCGTGCCAGGCCACGTTCGTGAAATTGCCGCCGTTGGCAAGATAGTCCCAGTCGTAGCCCGTGAACACGCGCGCCAGGTTGGTGATGTCGCTCTGGCCGTAGGTCTCGATCGGGTTGTTGTTGCCGTCGAGGCGGGGTGTGCCGTCGGCGTTGAGTTCGTGAAGGCCGATGGTGAAGAGCTGCATCACCTCGCGCGCGTAGTTCTCGTCGGGCTGGCGGCCGTTGGCGTCTTCCTTGAGATTTCCCTTCGTGTTCAGGAAGAAGCCCATGCCGGCGTTGAGCGTGATTCGCTCGAGAAGCTGGCGAAAGTTGCCGAAGGCGTTGGCGCAGAGCACGTCCCAGTACGCGCCGATGACGTACGGCGGATAGAAGCCGTCGATGGGGCTCAGCGACACCACGAAGAACTGGGACAGCGCGAAGGCCACGCGCTTGCGCATCTGGTCGGGCCCGGTGAGGAGCTGGTTCCAGATCATCCAGTCGCCCATCTGCGGCCAGAAGTAGCTCTGTTCGCTGGTGATGCGGTTGTGGTTGCGCGAATCGAGCCAGGCGACGCCGGTCTGGCCGAGCGCGGAGTTGTAGTTAGTCGTGAGCCAGGCGGCGTAGCCGTTCGCCTTGACGGCGGCGAGATCGGCATCCGTCACCGCGAACTGCGCCTGGAGCAGGAAACGCGCGGCTTCGGCATCCGTGATGGTGACGGGCGGAGGTACGACCGGCGGCGGATTCTGCGAGGGCGGCGGCGTGGAACTGCCACCCCCGCCTCCACCGCAAGCAGCGAGCGCGAGTGCGGAGAGGGCTACGGCCGCGCCCGCGCCGGACGACTCGTCGGCACTTTCGACGTCAACTTCGCGTTCTGTCACGGCACCCCCCGATTGGCGGGACACGGTACCTTAGGCCCTTGATGCGGCGCAAACAGTGACGCGGGTAGGGAAAATCGATGTGAGCGACCCTAGGATTGCCCTCATGAAACGCCCACGCGGCCGGCCACCGCACGCCGACGTTCTAACGCCGTCGGAGTGGCGCACGGTGCATGCCGTCCAGCACGGCATGACCAATGCCGAAATCGCGCGCCGGCGTGGCGTGAGCGTGAATGCCGTGAAGTATCACCTGGCCAACGCGATGGCGAAGCTGGGGCTGCGCAATCGGCGGGAGTTGCGGGCGTGGTTCCGTGCGCCGCGGGGCAGCGCGCTGGCCCAAAGGGAGAAGGACGCTGTGGATACACAAACAAAGTTGGGCCCGATCGGTCAGATCGCGCGGTCGGTGAGCGACACGAAACTTTCGGAGGCGTGGTACCGGGATGTGCTGGGGCTGCCTCATCTCTATACGTTTGGAACGCTGGCGTTCTTCGACTGCGGCGGAACGCGCCTCATGCTGAGCCAGGAAGGCGGCGTGGCGAAGGAGTCCATCCTGTACCTGCGCGTCGGCAACATCGCCGCCGCGCACGAACGATTGGCCGCGCGCGGCGTGAAGTTCACGCACGCGCCTCACATGATCCACCGCCACGCGGATGGCACCGAAGAATGGATGGCGTTCTTCGAAGATCCGGATGCGCGGCCCCTGGCGTTGATGTCAGCGGTGCCGGGCGGGGGTTTGCGTGTTTAGGCGCGCAAACGGTGCGAACTCGCCGACCTGGCGAGCCTAAACACGCAAACCCCCGCCCGGCACCACTCTCTTTGTTAGACATATTGCAAAAACTCGGCAGGCGATCGCCCACGCCTGCGAATCGCGACACGTTTTTACTTCATGCAGGCGGCGCAATCTATCGGCCGCTTCGCGCGCAACGCAGGGAGTATTCATGAGCACATCGAACGAACGCATGTCGGTTTTCGGCCCGACGCTGCGCTTCAAGGGCGAACTCAAGGCCCAGGAAGACATCAAGATCGAAGGACGCATCGAAGGATCGATCCATCACCAGCAGAAGGTGGTGGTTGGCCAGAAAGGCGAGGTCGTCGCGACGGTGAATGCCGCGCAGATCGACGTCGACGGCAGGGTCCAGGGCGACATGAGCGCCAAGAAATCCATCAAGGTCAGTCAGTCAGCTGTGGTGCGCGGCAATCTTCGCGCGCCGAGCGTCAGCATCACAGAGGGAGCGAATTTCAATGGCGGAGTCACCATGGAATCGAATGCTGGGTCGCAAGGATCCTCCACCGGCGCGGGCCGCTGAGACGGAGAAGACCATGAGCAAGAATTTCACCGAGAACAAGGCCGCGCCGCCGCCGGCTCCCGCGAAGGAAGTCGCTTCGGGCACCTGCGTGCTCGGCCCGACGCTTCATTTCAAGGGCGAGCTCTACGGCGAAGAGGACCTGGAATTCCAGGGCCAGCTGGAAGGGTCGATCGAACACACCCGCAGCCTTTCCATCGGAAAGGAAGGCGGCGTGACCGGCAACATCAAGGCCAAGTTCGTGATCGTCGAAGGCCGTGTGGATGGCGACATCTACGCGTCCGAGTCGGTCCAGATCCGCCAGTCAGCCAAGGTGAAGGGCAACATCTTCGCGCCGCGCGTCGGCATCGCGGATGGCGCCAACTTCTCCGGCAGCATCGACATGAATCACAAGGGTGCGGCTGCGACGACTCGTCCGGCCACCGTGCAGGTCACGCTCAGTGACCCGGCTGCGGAGCGCCTGCTGACGAAGGCTGCGGGCTGATAGCGCCCGGTGGCGCCGCCGGTCCCGGCGAAGCCACCTCTTGGACAAGTTTCGCGGACAACGCGCGCAGGCTCGCCTGCGCGCCGTCCGCGGCCTTGTTGGACAACAACACGACGGCCACCCGCGCATCGGGATAAAGGTCGCAGAAGCTCGAGAATCCATAGCTGCCGCCCGAGTACTGCAGGCGGCGTCCCGCGGGCGATGAACCGATGAGCCAGAACAGGCCCACTCCTTCGCGCCCGTCCTTCGTATTCCACGTCGCCTTGTGCGCGAGCTTCACCGACGCATCGCGTTCCACCATCTGCCATGCGGCGAACTTCAGCAGGTCATCGGCGCTGTAACGCAGCGCGCCGGACGACAGCAGGATCGGGGGCGAAAAAGGCGGCAGCGGCTGGTTGTCGCCGTTGTAGCCGCGGGCCAGGCGCTTCGTGTCCGGCGCCACGCCGCTGCCCATGCGCATCGGCTTCTCGATCTCGCGCGCCAGCAGGGTCTCGAACGCCTCACCGTAGATCTTCTCGAGCACGACGCCTAACAACATGGCCGCCACGTTCGACGGCGACAGCTCCTCGCCCGGCGGCCGCCGCGGCGCCAGGAAGCGAAGCTGGCGCAGGAACTCCGTGCGCGTGAACCGCTCGAACACGCGCATGCGCGTGACGGTCAGGAGCTCGCCGGGCACGTCGCGCACCTGGGTCACATCCGGAATGATGTCGAGCAGCTGCGATGTCATGTTGGCGAGATGCACGAGCTGGATCTTCGCGCCCGTGTTCTCCAGGTTCGTATAGGGCTCGTCGAGATATTTCTGGACTTCGTCGTTGAGCGAGGCGCGCCCCTCGACGACGGCCCGCGCCAGGAGCTGGCCGCTGAACACCTTGGTCAGCGTGCCGATTTCGTACACCGTGTCCTTGGTCGGAATCCGGTTGCCGTCGATCTGGACGGTGCCGAAGTTGTAGAAATGGCGTCTTCCGTTCTCGTAGATGCCGATGCTCAGCCCCACCCCGGCGTAGTCGATGAGCCAGGTGCGCCCGAGTTCGCGGACCGCGGCGTCGAAGGGCGCCGGTTCCGCCGCCGCGGGCTGGGCCGCAAATCCCCGAAGTGGCGCCAGCAGCGCAAGAAACAGGATCGACAGGCGAAGGCTGATCATTGGCGCGCATCCTCACCCGGACGCGCGCGCAAGACAACCACTTGCGACATCACTGGTTCAGGACATGGTCCGCCGCCAGCACTAACAACAAGTAGTCGGTCGTGCCGCGGCCCAGTACGTATTCGGTCTGCTGCCAGAAGAACGGCCAGGTCTTGAGCTCGGGGAAGTCCGGCCGGATCAGCGCCGTGCCCGACGCGCTTCCACCCGGGATGTACGACCAGTCTGCGCGGTTGTAGCCGTATGCGGTGGTCAGTGATTTCGCGCCGACGCCCGAGACGAACGACGCGGTGTTCGACCCGGGATGCACGCCGAGGATGAAGCTCAGCGCCTGCAACGCATACGTGCGCGGAAACAGATCGGGGAACGACAGGTGGAGCATCCATTGATCCCAGCCGAAGCGCTGGATGTTCCAGCCCGCGCCCCAGATGTCGGGCTTGTAGGGAACCGCATACGGCGTTTCCTTTGCGAGCGCATCCACTTTCACGCGATAGGCAGCGACCGCGTCACGGATGGTCTTCGAATACGCTTTGTCCTTGACCAGCGGCAGCGTGCGGCCCACCGACCAACCGACGCGGTCGATGCTCGATGCGATGGCCTTCTGCTGCTCGAGCAGCAGCTTGCGGTACTTCGCGTCACGCGTGGCGATGAGCAGTTCGGTCGCGGCGCCGACGCGCGCGAGCGGATCCTGAGGCGTCGCGCGGTCGTAGATTTGGATGGCGGCCTTCAGCGAGCGCGCGGCCAGGTCATCGTTGTAGCCCTCGAGTGCGCGCGAAGCCGCGGCGAGCGAGGCGGCCGTCAGCAGCTCGCGACGCGGATTCTCTTCCGTGAACACCCAGCGATCGTCGGGTGATCCCGGGAGTCCGATCTCGGGCGCGCCGGATTCGGGCGTCTTCGCCTGGTCGAACACGACGTTGTCCGTCATGAGCGCGCCGTCGCCGAGGAACACGTACTGGCGCAGCGTCGGCTCGATGATGCCGCGGTACAGCCGGCCCATCGACTCATAACCCCCCAGCACCGAGAGCACGCCGTGTTCGAGCTGCTGCAGCACGTCGGGTTTTCCGTCGGGCTGATGGATCTCGGTCACCAGGGTCTTCTGGTCGATACTGGTGTTGTCGTAGTCGATGTGGAAAAGCTCCCACGCGAGCGCCAGACCGTAGATGGTGTCGGCCTGCGATTCCACGCGCAGGTCCCAATCTCCTGCGTCGTGCCAGCCGCCGCGGTCGATACCGGGCACGTGCTCGCCGGGGTGGAACCGCGTGAGCGTCGACGGTCCCTGTAGATAGCCGTCGAAATGGTTGTGGTTGACGGGAGACATGCGGGCGTCGTCGAGGTGGCACGCGCCGTGCCACAGGCGGTACTTCTCCAGCACCTTCATGTGGCACATCTGCGCGGGCAGGAAATACTCGAGCGTGGGCTGCCAGACTTCGCGCGTGAAGACATCCGCGTTGATGCGGAACGGGTGGCTGGTCTGGTCGCCGTAGCGCACCAGGTAAAGGCCCGGCTCCTTCACGTCGGTGAAGTCCAGCAGCGCGTACTGGTAGCGCAGGAATCGGCCCCACTCCGCGGGTTTGCGATCGATGATCGTCTTCTCGACCCCGCCCTCGCCCACGCGCTGCAGGATCACGTGGTCGCGCTTCGTGTCTCGCGGATCGAGTTCGATGATGGCCTGCTTCGGCTGCGCGGGGTGATAACCCACCTGCGACACCTGGATGACGGGCGTGCGGATCCATCCGCCTTTCGCGTGCGGCGTGACTAACCACTCGATGGCGCCGGCGGTGGTATCCGCGGGCGCGAGCGAGCGAACGACGAACCAGCCGTTGTTGTGGTTGCCGCGGCCGTCCAGCAGCGTGAGCTCGCCACCGCGCACCACTTCGATGGTCAGGTGATAGAGATCGGTCTCGGGCGCCACTTCGAGCTTCGGCCCCTGCGCGAGAATCGGAATCTCGCCGGGGCCGCTGGGCTGGCGTTGAAAGACGGCTTCGGTCTTGCCCAGCTGATAGGACTTGCCGAACAGCAGTCCGGGGAACAGTTCGAAGTTGAAGCCCACCTTCCCGACCCACTGCTTCGGAATGGGCGCATCGAAATCGACGGTCACGCGAATCGATTCGCCTTCCGGCTTCGCACGCACGGTGTAGTTGAGTTTCAGGTCCGGATACAGGATGGGGTTGAAACCCTTGCGATCGCGCTCCGCGTCCGGATACGCCAGCGCGACGCGGATCTCCTGCTTGCCCGCATCGATCTCGCGCTTGCCGGGTTTCGGGATCGGCGACCACTGGCCTGGCGAAGGCTCGAGGCGCACGTCGCCGTTCGACGCGATGCGCTCGTCATGCATGATGACGCTGAGGCCACCCTGGTGGCCGTCGGGGTAGTAGTCCTGCCCGTACATCACGTTGACGCCGGGGCGCTCGAAATATTCCTGCGCGTTGAGTTTGAAATCGTCAGCCGCAATGGCAGCGGCCGGGCCGCAGAGCAGGCCCAGGAATAGCAGACGTCGCATTGTCAGACCCCCGTAGAAACTCCACGAAGGGTAACTCAGGCGGTCTCGCGAAGGCTCTCCGACTTTTGTTCAGCACGTCGCGACTGGATGAGGTCGTGCACGAAGCGGAGCTTCCCCAGCACGTGTGGCGACAGCACGAACGGATACGCGTCCTTGAGGCCCATGCTGCGATTCAGGCTGTTGAGCGCAATCGTGACCGCATTCCAGTTCGATGTCAGCGAGTCGAAATCGCGAAACGCCAGCGTGTCGGTGGAAATCTGGTCGCCGGTTCGTTCCGCCGCCGGCACACGCAGCGAAAGTGCATGGCTCTTCGCTGTCTCCAGCGTGTCGATCATGTGCAGGTAATGCGCCCAGGTTTCGGCCCAGTCTTCCCATGGATGCATGGTGGCGTAGGCACTGATGAATGAATCCGCCCAGTTTGCCGGCGCGCCCTGTTCGTAGTGTCGCTGTACGGCCTGGTCATAGTCCTGAGTGTCGTCGCCGAACAGCTGTCGAAATGCACCCAGCGAGGCGCTGTTCCTGATGAGGCGATCCCAGTAGTAGTGCCCGATCTCGTGCCGAAGATGGCCGAGCACGGTGCGATAGGCCTCCCCCATCTTCTCGCGCATGTTTTCGCGGAAGGCCGAATCCGCCTCGGCGATGTTGAGCGTGATGACGCCTTCGTCGTGGCCGGTCATGACGGGCTCGGCGCCCGTGCTGCGCAGGAAATGAAAGGCTACGCCTTCCTCCGGCGATTCCTGTCGCGAAGATATCGGCAGTTTGAGCTGGTACAGCGTGTAGAGAAGACGTCGCTTCGCGGCCTCGATGCCCGTCCAGGCCACCAGGTTGTCAGTCACCGAAAGGTCCGGAGCAATTTCCGTGAGCCGGCAGGAATTGCAGAACTGATGTTCGCTCTCCGCGGGCACGAGCCAGTTGCACGCATCGTGGTCGCGGCCGTTCTTGCACCGGCGGTAGTGGCGTAACCCCTGGTTCTGGAAGAACACCTCGTAAACCGCACCTTGCGACGAGCCGGTCTGGCGTTGCAGCGTGACGATTTTCGCGAGTTCGACGCAGTAGCCCACGTTCATGCCGCAGTTCATGCATCGGCTGTTTTCGAAGTACAGCACTCGCTGGCAGTTGTCGCAGGAGAAGAGTTTCAAGACGTGTGCTCGGGCGCCGTGAAGTCACGACGGGCGAGCATAGTCCTTTATGGGGCGCGAGCCTGAAGTCAGTTGGCAAGCAGCCGCAATGGGAAAAAGTCTGACGTCGGAAGGTCGCCCCCTCGATCGATTGCATGCGGCCGACGAGAGGCGCCCGAAATCAGGCGCCGGGCGGCACCTCGGCAAGTTCGCCGCTGGCCCGCGCCTGCCTGCCGTAGACGTATTCGAAGACTGGTGTCGCCATGAGCGTGGTGACGATGGCCATGATCACCAGCATA
>Ga0315910_10002922_pt1 | contig 14776 bp, 7 predicted proteins | sample EdamamesoilMG_FD_204470 | JGI IMG/M metagenome (GOLD analysis project Ga0315910, IMG submission 204470) | Garden soil microbial communities collected in Santa Monica, California, United States - Edamame soil | ecosystem: Environmental > Terrestrial > Soil > Garden | place: USA: California...
CGCTCGGAGAGCGCGCCCTACCTCAACGCCGGGCCTGGATCCGTGTCCATTCGTGTCCAACCGTGGTTTCCTCCTTCAGTCCTGCGCGACAACCTTCGTGCCTTCGAAATCGAAGCGGAAGCGCACTTCCTGAAGGCCCTTTTCGCGCATGGCCTGGCGCAGGCGCTTCTTGTCGCCGGCGTAGAACATGAGGAAACCGCCGCCGCCGGCGCCGATCAACTTGCCGCCGAGGGCGCCGTGCTGCATGGCGTGGTCGTACCAGGCATTGATGCGGTCGTTGCTCATGCCCTGGGTGCGCGCCTTCTTGCGCTGCCAATGCACGTCCATGAGGCGCGCGAATTCCTCGAGGCGGCCCGACTCGAGCGCGGCGAGCGACTGGATGCCGAGCTCCTTCGTCTCGTGCAGGTTCGCGAGCATCGCCGGGTCGTCGGACTCGCTGCGCTTCTTCTGGTCGCCGAGCAGGTCGGACGCCGCGCGCGAGAAGCCGGTGAAGAAGAGCAGGAGATTGTCCTCGAGGTCGAAGCGCGTGTCCTCGGAGACGCGTGCCGGGCGGAAGCTCACGCGTCCATCCGGGTGAAACTCGAAAACCGTGATCCCGCCGATCGCCGCCGCGTACTGGTCCTGCTTCCCGATCGGCTCACCGAGTTTCTCGATCTCGATCGTGCACGCCTCCTCGGCGAGTTGCGCGGGCAGCACGATGTTGCGCTGGTGCGTGTGCAGCGCCTTGAGCAGCGCGGTGGTGAAGCTGCCCGACGATCCGAGGCCGGTGCCCGCCGGGATGTCGGCCATCGAGGTGATCTCGAGGTTGCGCTGCTTCACGTCGAGCGACTCGAGGCAGGCGCGGATGATCCGGTGCTGGATCTCGCCGATCGTGGCCGCGTGCTCGAGGGCTGAATACTTGAGGAGGAAACCGTCGACGAAGCGGTTGTTGACGATGATCGAGACGTACTTGTCGATCGCGGCCGCCACGAGCATGCCCCCGAACCGGCGATAGTAGGAGGGCAGGTCGGTACCGCCGCCGCCGAGGGAGACGCGCAAAGGGGAACGGGTGATGATCATCGCGGGAAGTGTCGGGTGTCGGCCGCTGATTTTCCAGTGCGGACCGCGACCGGGGCCGGAGGGTGAAACCACGGATGGATACGGATCAACACGGATTCAGGAGGGAAACACCCGGGTGCCGGCGGACACCGATCTCGTCCATGCATGCGTTCTTCGCTCATCCGTGTCCTTCCGTGTTGATCCGTGGTTCCATTTTGTCGGCAGGCCGTGCCCCTGCGTCGCCCGCGCGCTGGAAGCTCCGCAGGCGCGCCAGGCGCACGCGCAGGATCATGACGAGGCCGCGGAGGGCGTCGCGGCGCAGCGTGAATTTTTTCCCCTCCGCGTGTGAGCGGGAGCGATAGCGGACCGGGACCTCGAGCGGACGATAGCCGCGGCGGACGATCTTGAGCAGCAGCTCGTAGTCGAAATCGAAACGGTCGGCGCGAAACTCGAGGCCCTCGATGCACTCCCGGCGGAACACTTTGTACATCGTCTGCGGGTCGCGCAGCCGCAGGCCGAAGAGGAGGTTGATCGCGGCCGTGACGAGGACGTGCGCGAGGTTGTAGGTCTGCGCCACGACCGGGCGGTCGAAGCGACGGAGCCTCCACGGGCCGCCCTCGCCATGGCGCGAGCCGAGAACGAACGCTGCGTGTCCGCGCAGGATCGGCTCGAGGAGCGCCGGGTAGTCGGCGACGTCATACTCGAGGTCGGCATCCTGGATGAGCAGCACGTCGCCGCGCGCGTGGGCGAGACCGAGCCGGGTCGCGTGGCCCTTGCCGCGTGGTCGATCCTCGAAGAGGCACGTGACACGCGGATGTCCGGCATAGCGCGCGACGATCGCACGCGTGCCGTCGGTGGAGTTGCTCTCGACGACGATCGCCTCGATCCGGACGCCATCGAGGCGCACGGCGAGGACGGCGTCGAGCACGCGCGCGACCGTGGCGGCTTCGTTGTAGACCGGCACGATGACGGAGAGCAGTGGCGGCTCAGGTGGCCGCGGAACGGCGAGTGTCGCGACGTCGGCGGAGCGGGCGGCGGTTTCCTGCATGGTCGGGTGCGACGGGCCAGGCGATCAGGCCCGGCACGCGGTGGCGAAGAGATTGAGTCGGAGCTTGTGCGTGCGCACGCGGATGGCCGAAGGCTTGAACCCCGCCCGTACCAGCAGCGGCCAGAGGTCGCGCGTGTCGAAGTAGTGCTTGTGGTCGTCGATCTCCACGGCCGAGGAGAGCCCGAGGCGAAACGCCTGGAGCTCATGCACGGGCCGGCCGAGCCAGGTCGGGACATTGACGACGAGCGTGCCTCCGGGCCGGAGACGCGCGGCCGCCTCGTCCAGGACGCGCTGCGGCTCCCAGGTGTGCTCGAGCACGTTGATGAGCGCGACGATGTCGAACGCCCCGCGCGGCAGAAGCGGCCAGGCTGCCTCGATCGGCGACTCGACGCAGGTGAGAGCGGCGACTCCGGCGAGCGCGGGATCGAGCGCGAGGTCGACCGCCGTGGCCGCACCCAGTCGGTCGCGGAACTGCGCGATCAGCCGGCAGCGGTAGCCGCTGCCGAGGTCGAGCAACCGCGGCCGGTCGTATCCACGAATCACTCGCGCGATGGCGCGATGCGAGAGCCACACGCCGAGCCGTTCGAGCACGGTCAGGCGCTCGCGTCCGAAGGACGTGGCGCGGTGCGGCCGTGCATGCGGAGTCGGGACCATGGCGGCCTCAGGCACGGCGCTCGAAGACCCAGGGATGGTCCCGCAGCCAGTGGACGGTGCGTACCACGGATTGCTCGATCGTCAGCGTCGGGCTCCAGCCGGTCGCTCGGATGCGATCGGTGGCGAGATGGACGACAGGGCTGTCGCCGGCCCAGCCGCGTTTTCCCCCGGCATAGTCGATCTGCGGGGAGAGCCCGAGGGCCGCGGCGATCCAGCGCGCGGAGTCGCTCACGTCGCACCAGGCCCCTGTACCCAGGTTGTAGATCGCGGTGCGATGTGGCGCCGTCGCCGCGGAGCCAGAGCGCACCGCACGAAGCATCGCGGCGACACAGTCGCCGACATACAGGTAGCTCTTGCGCTGGGTGCCGTCGCCGAGCACGTGCAGGCGATCGGGGTGGGCGCGCAGCTGGCGGACGAAGTCGTAGACGTGGCCGTGCGTGTAGCGCTCGCCGAGGATGGAGACGAAGCGGAATATCCACGCCTCGCCGCCGAAGCCTTCGCACCAGGCGGAGATCATGCCCTCACAGGCGACCTTCGATGCGCCATAGAGGGAGGTCTGCACCGGCATGGGTGCGTCCTCGGGCGTGGGGATGACCGCCGGTTCGCCGTAGACCGAACCTGTCGAGGAGAACGCGATACGCCCGATGCCGGCGGCGCGCATGGCGGCGAGGACGTGGTGCGTGGCGACGGTGTTCTGCTCGAGGTCGCGTCGGGGAAACTCGAGGCCCGAGCGCACGTCGGCGCTCGCCGCGAGGTGGAAGACGAAGTCACAGCCCGCCATCGCGGCCGTCAGCGCGGGCAGGTCGAGCGTGTCGCCCCGGATGAGCGTGAAGGCCGGATGTGCGCTCGCGCCGGCGAGAAACTCCGGCTGGCCGGTCGAGAAATTGTCCCAGCCGACGACGGTCTCGCCCTCGGCGAGCAGCCGATCGACGAGATGGGATCCGATGAAGCCGGCCGCACCGGTGACGAACACGCGCACGGGGAGTAGAGTCAGGACGCCGGACCGGGTTCCTCACAAAACCGCAGCGGACGTATCACTTCACGCCCCACGCCAGTGCCCACACGCCGGCGGTGCCGGTGCGCACGTCGTGGAAGCCGGCGCGCTTCAGGAAGACGCCGAGTTCGATCGTGGTGGAGCAACGGCTCAGGTGCTGGGGACGGGCGCGCGGGTCGAAGCGCGCGCTCGACTCGAACACGGCCCAGCCCTCGTCGGAGTCGAGGTTGGCGTTGTCGCAGTAGAACCGTCCGCCCGGCTTGAGGATGCGAAAGGCCTCCTTCACGTAGGCGAAGCGGTCCCATTCCTCGAGGTGCATGAACACGACAGGGCAATAGACCGCATCGACATGCGCATCCGGGATCGGCTGGAGATCGTGGCCGCTGATCCGGACGAGCTGCACGTTCGGGATTCCCGCGAGCCAGGTCGCCCCATGACGCAGCATGTTGTCGGACACGTCGCAGCCGATCCACTTCGTGATCTTCGGCGCGAGCACGCGACCGATCCGGCCCACGCCGCAGCCGATCTCGAGCATCGTATCCTCCGGGCGGATGCCGATGGTGTTGCGCAGGAGGCTGAGCGTGTTGGTCTCGGTCTCGGCGGCGATGCGCGCCGGGTCGGTGTAGCCCGCGACGTGAAGGAGCGCGGAGTCGAGCGACTCGGAGAGGCTGTTCCAGGTGTCGCGGTAGCTGGGTGAGGTGTCGTTCATCGGCAGGGTGTGGTCACGAGCGCGCCGGCCGCGGCGGGATGGCGAGCGAGAAGTCGTTGCGCTCGAGGGTGAGGTTGGGGTTGTAGGCCGGATCGGCGAGCAGCTCCGCGCCCCAGCGTCGGAGCATCACCTCGACCTCGCGGTCGAAACGGTGCCGCTTTTCCGGCGTGTCGTCGGCGCCGCGCGAGGCGGACTCGTGATGGTAGAGCTCGGCAAACGGCGTCCAGAGGTTGCGGAAACCGGCCCGGCGCACCTTCAGGCAGAAATCGATGTCGTTGAACGCGATCGCGAGGTCCGCTTCGTCGAGTCCGCCGACGAGCGTGTAGATCGACTTGCGCACGACGAGGCAGGCGGCGGTGACGGCCGAGTATTCCTGCACGAGCCGCGCGCGGTTGAACACGCCCTCGGTGCCGCGCGGGAAATCGCGGAAGGCGTGCCCCGCGACACCGCCGACACCGAGCACCACGCCGGCGTGCTGGATGTGGTCGTTCGGGAAGTAGAGCATCGCGCCGACGCAGCCGATGCCCTCGCGGCACGCGTGCGAGACCATCTCGGTGAGCCAGCCGGGTGTGATCACTTCGAGGTCGTTGTTGAGCAGCGCCACGACCTCGCCGCGTGCCGCGCGCACGGCGGTGTTGTTGATCGCCGAGTAGTTGAACGCGCCGGGGTAGGGCAGCACGCGGACGCGATCGCCCTCCACCGTGCGCAGCCAGGCGAGCGTGGCGGGATCGTCCGAGCCGTTGTCGACGATGAGGATCTCGTAGGTCGGGTAGTCAGTCTTCGCGGTGATGGAATCGACGCAGCGGCGCAGGTGATCGAGGCCGTTGCGCGTCGGGATGATGATCGAGACGAGCGGCGCCGGTTGAGGAACTGGATACACCGTGCGCCAGTGTCCGCCCGGCACGGGCTCGAGGCGGGCGGCGATGCCCGTCGTGGCGAAATGGTCGGTGAGCGCGCGGCGCGCGGCCTCGACCGGGTAGCTCTTTTCTGAGAGCTCGAGCGCGGTCGACCCGGCGATGGCGCGCCAATGGTAGAGCACCTTCGGCAGATGGACGATGCGGTCGGCGGCCGAGCGTGCCGTGACGCGCAGCGCGAGATCCCAGTCCTGGCTGCCCTCGCATCCCTCGCGAAAACCGCCGACCTCGCGCACGAGCGCGGAGCGATAGACCGAAAAGTGCGAGAGGTAGTTCTGTCCGAGGAACAGGTCGGGGTTCCAGTCCGGCTTGAAGTAGGGTTCGAAGCGCCGGCCGTCCTCGTCGATCTTGTCCTCGTCGGAATAGACGAGATCGACCGCAGGCCGGCGGGCGAGGACGAGGGCGACCTCGAAGAGCGCGGTCGGGGCGAGCTCGTCGTCGTGGTCGAGCAGCCCGACGTAGTCCCCGGTGGCGAGCGAGAGGGCGCTGTTGCTCGCGGCGGAGATGTGGCCGTTGGTGGCACGCCAGGCGACCTTGATGCGCGGGTCGGCGGCCGCCTCGGTGAGGATGCGCCGGACGTGCGACGCTGGGGAGGCGTCGTCGGCGAGACAGAGTTCCCAATGCGGATACGTCTGCTCGCGCACCGAGTCGATCATACGGCGCAGCCAGCGCTCGGGCGTGTCGTAGACCGGCACCACGATGGAAATACGTGGAGGATTCTCGAGCTGCGCGGCGCGGGCTCGTTGACCATCGAGCGTCGCGGACGATGGCGTGTCGTAGACGCGGATCCACTCCTCGTAGCGTGTCAGGTCCGTCGGCCCGAGGTCGGTGCCGACGCGCAGTCCGGTGCGGAAGAACGGCAGCCAGGTGCCGGACTCCTCGAGCGCCTGCAGCTCGAGCTCCGTATCCGATTCCTGGAGGTCGACCTCGATGCGCCAGCCGCAGAACTCCGCCTGCGGCAGGTTGCGCACTGACGCGGCCACGTCGAGGCGCTTGAGACCGTAGACGCCCTCGATCGCGCGCCGGCCGAGCACGGCGCGGATCCCCTGCAATTCGTTGCCGCCCGGATGAAACACCCACCCGCGCAGCAGGTGCCGGCGCGGCGCGAGCGTCCAGCTGCGTGGCTCGTCCACGCTGTGCGGCAGCCCGTAGAGCCCGGGCGGCGAACAGGCGGGCGCGGGCGGCGCGATGTCGGAAAGCACGACTGCAGAGGCGTTCGCGGCCGGCCGCCGCCGGCGCGGGTCGATCAACTTGCGCCGGAGAAAGCGCAGCGGCATGGTCGCGCGCCACGAGAAGCTGTTCTCGAGGGTGTGAATCTTGCCATTGCGGCGGAGGATCTCGTGCTTGAGCTCGTGGATCGTGGCGGAGAGTCGCGCGGCGCGCTCGCTCAGCTGCTCGACCTGGCCGAGTGCGGTGTCGCGCGCGGCCTCGAGCACGTGCTTCTCGGCGGTGAGCGCGGCGATGCGTCGCTCGGCCTCGTCGAGCGCAGCGCGCATCGCGGCCTCCATGGCGCGCGCGTTGTCCTCGACGTTGCGCAGGTGCTGGGCCGTCGCTGAGAGTTGAGCCTGGAGATTGTCCGCATGCCGCGCGGTCGCCAGCGATTCGGCCTCGGCCTGGCGCAGGGCGCGCAGGAGCCCGGGCAGGCGATCAAACGTGCCGCGCGCGCTCGCGATGAGCCGGAGATCCGCCGCCGGAAGGGTGCGCCAGACGGCCTCGGCGCTGCTGCGCGCCGAACGGCGGCGCGCGTGGCTCGCCGGTGCGATGCGATAGTCAAAGAGTGCGTCGGGCACGGTCGCCAGCGTGGTCCCGGCGGCGGTGGCGCGCAGGAGAAACTCCCAGTCCTCGCTCGCCTCGGCGTTGCCGGGGTCGAAACCGCCGAGCGCCGCGAAGGCGTCGCGCCGCACGATGAAGTTCACGTCGCCGAGGAAATTCTCGAGCACCGCCAGCTCCGGCGCGTCGCCGATCGGGCTGAAGCGGAAGTCCGGTGCCGCCGGCCACGCGCCATCTGCGTCGACGCGATACGCATCGAAGCCGCAGGTGACCATGCCGGCGCCGGTCGCGGTCAACGCGGCCGCAAGACGGGCGACCATGTCGCGATGCGGGCGATTGTCGGCGTCGCAGAAGAGCAGAGCGTCGCCCGTGGCAAGCGCGGCGGCGGCGTTGCGCGCGGCGGCCGGACCGGCATTTTCCTGCCGGAGAAATTTCCATCCACACGACGCGTAGCGTTGGGCGAGGGCGTCCCACGCGGCGCGCGTGGCGGCCTCGGAACCGTCGTCGACGACGATGACCTCGGCTGGTGCCTCCGTCTGCGCCTCGAGCGCTGCGAGGACGTCGGCGAGCCCGGCTGGCTGGTTGAAGTGCGGCACGCAGACGCTCACGCGCACCGCGGTTGTGGCCGGCGCTGCGGAAGTATGCGCGCCAGCGGAGGTGTCGTCGAGGAGCGCCGTCCACGCCGCGCGTGACCGCTCGGGTGAGAACGCCGGCACGCAGGCCGGCAGGCCGTCGCGCGCAATCTGCTCGATGCGCCCGGCGAGGGCCGGCGCCTCGGGTTCGATGAGGTGGTCGCTCGATTGGATCAACTCCGGGATCCCGCCGCGCCGTGCCGCGAGCAACGGCTGACCGAGCGCGAGGCACTCGATCACCGCGAACGGCAGGTTGTCCGCAAGCGAGGGCATGACGACGAGCGCGTGGGGCCGCGCGCGCAGGAAGTCCAGCGCGCCCGCATGATCGAGCGCCGTGTGGACGGAAAACGCCAGTCGCTCGCCGCACCGCTGGCGCGTCGCCTCGATCGCCTCCAGGGCCGGGCCATGGCGTGTGCTGTGGGGCTTGCCGACGAAGTGCACGCGCAGCGGTCGCGCGCGGGCTCCGGCGAGGGCCGGGCGCGTGGCGAGCGACTCGAGCGCGGCGAGAAACGGTTCGAGGCCCTTGCGTGTCTCGAGTCGGCCGAAGAACACGAGCTCCTCGAGCGCGCCGGGCGCGAGCGCGCGCGGGGCCGCGGTGAACGCGTGGCTCTCGAACAGGTAGGGCACCACACGCGTCTGCGCAGGCAGGCGCCAGCCGTGCTCCCCGAGCCAGGCGTGCATCGCGCGGCTCGGACAGACGAGCACGTCGGCGCAGACGATGGCGATGCGCTCGAGAGCATCGTCGATCAACCCCTCGCGGCCCTCCTGCGGAAACTCCTGCATGCCGTCGCGGATCCACTCCGACGAACCGTGCGCCGTGACGATCATCCGCGTGTTCCGGTGCGCCGTCCCGGTCCGGCGCGCGCGCGTCGCGACGGCGCCATTGCCCTGCCAGTCCTGAAAATGAACCTCGTCAAACGCTTGCGCGCGCAGCCAGCGATCGACGCGATGGGCGATCGTGTGCCGATCCGTCATCGGCAGGATCGGCACGGGCTCGGGGTCCGCGATCTCGTCGAGCAGGACCAACCCGGCTCCCGGGCTGCGGCGGTAGGCCTCCTTCCACGCGGCGCGATCGGCATCATCGAGTGCCCCCGTGTGCAGGATCGTCACGATCGAGCCGCGGCGAACGAGCAGATGCGCGAGTTGCAGACAATGCGTGCCGACGCCGCCGTTGCGCGTGGGACCAGCCAGGTCCGGGGTGACGATGCAGGTGCGTTGAGCGGCCACAGGAGGACCGCTAGCCTCGCGGTCCCCGCGGGGCGGATGCAAGGGCGAAGCCTGTCTCCGCACCCCGCGCGCCGTCGCGGCTCCACGGGAACGCCTTGCCGGGTGTCGGAAAACTCCAATTCTCGCGCTTCCGCCGGGCCCCCGGCTTTTGCGTGAAGATCCTCCTTTGTCACGAGCGCTTCGTCCTCCGCTACGGCGTCGATCGCGTCCTGCTCGCGCTCGCACGCGAGTTCAGGCGGCTGGGACACCACGTGACGCTGCTCGGGCAGGCGTTCGACGAATCGCCCGGCACCACCGCCAGCGCCGATCGGATCATTCACGTGCCTGCCCCGGCGGATACGCTCACAGCCGATGTGGTCACCGCCGCCTGGCTGGCGGAGCATTGGGAGGAGCATTTCGCCAGGGACGCCCGGCCGGATCTCGTGCTCGACGCCGGGTGGCCGTTCTTCTCGGCCATCCCGATCTTCGAAAGCCATGGGTGCCGCGTCATCTATCAGGATCATGGCGTGATCCCGAAGGACGGCATGCCGGAGATCGGCTGGCGGACGCTTCATCTCCTCGAGGACCTCAAATCCGTCTTCGTGCGCGAGGCCTCCGCGGTCGTGGCGGTGAGCACGTTTCTCCGCGACACCCAGAGCCGCGCCTGCGTCCGGCCGGACCGCCCGCTCGTCGTGATCCCCAACGGCGTCGATCACCTCGCGCCTGAGGAAAGCGCCGCGCCGGCCCCGGGTCCGCTCGCGCCCTCGCTCCCGCGCCTCGATCCGTCGGCGGCGCCCCTGCGCGTGCTCTGCTCGGGCCGCTTCGAGCCCGGACTCTACAAGCAGTCGGAACTCGTCTTCGCCCTCGAGGCGCGCCTCCGCGCGTGGGCCCCGGAGGCGTGGATCGGAACCTTCGCCGATCCGGAAACCCTCGCGGCCGCGGCCGCCGCAGCCGGCGCCACGACCCGCGTCGTCGCGCTCGGCCGACCGACCGACGATGCGATGGTGCGGCTGATGCGCTCGAGCGATGCGGTCGTGTGCTTCTCGCGCTGGGAGGGATTCAACCTTCCGCTCGCCGAGGCGCAGATGCTCGGGCGACCCTGCCTCGTGTTCGATATCGGGGCACATCCCGAGGTCGTCGCCGATCGGTGGCAGCTCTGCGCGGACCTCGACGAGATGGCTGCCCGGATTCGCGCGCTCGCCGAAGGAGCGGCGCCCGCCGCGGTGCGCGACGGCTCGGTGTTTCGCGCCTGGCGCAGCGCGCCCGGGCGGTCCTGGCTCGAAGTCGCGGGGCGGTATCTGGAACTCTTCGAACGAGTCTGCGCGACTCCACCCAGCCACGGAGCCGGCGATACGCGCTCGGAACGACCGTTGCCGGGTCGGGACGCCTCGCCGAGACGTTCCCACCTCGGTGCCGTTCACGATGACGAGAGCGGCTCCGACGAAGGCACGACAGAACCGGGGCTGCGTCACGCCGTTGTGCTCATGGACGTGACCAATGCCGCGCGCGATCCGTCCAACTCCGGATGCGTGCGCGTGACGCGCCGGCTCGCCGCCGAATGGCAGGCCTGGCTCGAGGTGATCTTCGTCGTGTGGGAACGCGAGGCGGAGGCGTTTCGTTTTCCGACGGCCGCGGAGTTTGCTCAACTCGGCGCCTACCGCGGCCCGGTGCGTCCACCGGATCATCCGGTCTCGGCGCCAGGCGTGCCCGTGCGTCTGGAAACGTGGCTCGACGAACGCAGTCAAGGAGCCGGGTCGCGCGCCTCCGCTGGCGGCGAAGCGTCGCCGGGCTGGCTGCTGCTCCCGGAGATCCGGCATCGCCCGGACCTGTGGCCGATTCTGGAGTTTGCCGCGCGGGTGCGGTGGCGCACGGCATCGATCTTTCACGATGCGATCCCGATCGAGCGCCCGGAACTCGTGCCCGATCCCGCCTACCGCGAGGGCCATGCCGACTACATGCGCGGGCTCAGCCGTGTCGATATCAACGTCGCCAACTCCCGAGCCTCGGCCGAGGCGCTGCGCGCCTTCTGGCGCGCCGAGGGGCTGTCCGGCCGCGTCGCGTCATGCCTCCTGCCGGGCGGCCTCCCCGGCGAGCGGCCGGGAGCCACTGGCTCTCGTAGCGGCCGAGGTGACGAGGCCGTTCTGCCCGGAGAGTCCCCGTTCATCCTCATGGTCTCGACGCTCGAGCCGCGAAAGGGATTTCGCCGGCTCATCGAAGCCTTCCTCGAGGTCCGCGGGCGCGCGCATCGGAGCGACTGGCGCCTCGTCCTCGTCGGCGGGCGTTCGTGGTGGTCGGCAGAGATCACGCGTTTCGTCGAGGCTGCGGTGCGCGATCATCCGGAGATCACCTGGCTCGAAAATGCGCCGGACGATCGACTGGGGCAACTCTACCGCGACTGCGCGTTCACCGTCTACGCCTCCGAGATCGAGGGCTTCGGCCTGCCGATCATGGAGAGCGTCTGGCACGGCCGACCGTGCCTCTGTCACGACGATGGCGTCATGCGCGAACTCGCGGCCGGCGGCGGTTGCGTCGCGGCCGACCTGCTTGAGCCGGCGGCGTTTCAGGCCGCGCTCCTCCAGCTGATGAACGACGACGCGCTGCGCGCTCGCCTCGCGGCGGCGTGCCGCGCGCGTTCGGTCAAGCGCTGGCGCGACTTCGCGGCCGAGTTCTGGGCGCGGCTGGCGTGCACGCGCTGGGCGGAGCTCGAGTCGCCGCACGTCGAGCCTTGCGGCGAGGAGGTGCCACCCGCGCCCTCGGTGGCCGGGCGCCTCTCGTGCATCATCCCGACTTACAATCGCCTCGATCTTCTTCAGGCCTGCCTGCGCTCGCTGCACGCGACGCTTCCCGCGGGGATCGATGTGGAGACGATCGTCGTCGACGACGGCAGCGGTGACGGCACGCGTGCGTGGCTCGAGCGCGGCGACGGCGCGGCGTACGGCCTGCGCGTGCTCCGCCATGCGACCAACCGCGGCTACGGCGCCGCGATCAACCACGCCGCGCGCGTCGCCACGGGCGCGTCCCTCGTCCTGCTCAACCACGATCTCACCTTCCGCCCGGGCTGGCTCGAGCCGATGCTCGCCGCCGCGCGGCGCCGCCCGGCGTGCTTCGCCGTGGGCAATCTCCAATGCGCCGCGCGGGACGGCGGGCTCGACCACGCGGGCATCGTCTTCGACCCGACCGGACACCCCGAGCACTTCCGCGCGCCGCTGGAGTGGATTCAGCGCGTCGACGCACGCGAGTTTCCCGCCGTGACCTTCGCCTGTGCGCTCGTCGACCGGGCGAAGTTCCTCGCACTCGGCGGCCTGGACCGGCGCTTCCTCAACGGATGTGAGGATGTCGACTTGTGCCTGCGCGCCCGTTGCCAGGGCTGGCCCAGCGTCGTCGCCACCTGCAGCGTGGTCGATCATCAGGTCTCGGCCACGCCGGGCCGCAAGCTGGCCGAGACGGAGAATCTCCAGCGCTTCTTTGCGCGCTGGCAGTCGGTCGCCATCGTGCTGGGGCGGGATTGGGAGGAGCGGCTCTTCTGGGAGCGCAGCGAAGATGGCGTCCTCCCTGACGACTCGCGACTAGCCGGTCCGTTGCGCGTGCTCGTGGATCTCACCCCCTGCGCTGATCCGTTCGCGACCGCCACCGGTGTGCTCGCGTCGCTGGCGGCGGCAGGGACACAGCCTCTGCGCGCCGTTGTGCTGGTGTCGCCCGTGCAGTGTCAGGCCCTCGAGGCAACGAATTTGTTCGGCGATGCCGGTTCAGGGACGGAGACCTGGTGTTTCGTCGACCGCGGAGACGCCGTGCCGGCGCGACCGGGCATTCGCGTCGTCAGCGGACCGGCGGTCACGGTCGCACGGCGATTGCAAGCCGATGTCGTCGTCGCCGTCGCGGGGCCCACGCGGTTTGCCACGCCGGATGTTCCGCTTCTGTCTCCGGAACCCGGTGACCCGACAGGGCCAGACGTCTCGACGTTTCGCGCCCCCATCGGATTGGCGCAGACGCTCGCGTCGCGCGTTCGGGCGGCGTGCGACGTCTTCGCGGCCGGCGGCGTGAGCTGGCGCTGGTCTTTCGAAGGTAGGGAGGCCTCGGCGAGGCCTCCGCGCTTGAATCACGTCCCGGCTGATGCCGGCGGGGGACGTCACGGTGAAACGTCACCAGCGGGCACGTCCGAACTTTCGGAAAAAGTCCTCTTCTGCATCGACGAACCGGTTGTGTGGGAGGAACGCGTTCCCTTGATCGAAATCCGCGGCTGGTGCCTGCACCGCGAGTCCGTGCCTGTGACGGAGGTCTACGCGGCGACCGCGGCCGGCCGGCGCTGGCCGGGCGTGATGGGTCGGGCGCGGCCGGACGTGGCTGCGGCGTTTCCCGCGATCCCCACCGCGGCCACGAGCGGCTTCAGCGTGCGCGTGCCAGCCTCGAGCGAGTCGTTCGAAATCTGGATACGGGGCGACGGTTTCATCGCGCGCCTGCGCGAGTGGCGTGCGGGCGGAAGTTGAACCGGGCTGGGGACCAGCCCGGCCACCTGACCGGCTGCGGGGTGGTGTGGCGCGTCCCGCGCCGCGAGCGAGGCGCGTCGCGTCTGCGCGTGGCATGCACGCTCCGGCGGGGCTCAGGGTGTGCCGTCGCGGCCCTTTCCTGAATCGACAAACAGGCGACGGATCGCCCGCAAGGGCATCGTCGCACGCCACGAGAGGGTCGCGTGCATGCGTGCGATCTTCTCGTCGCGCTGGGCGACGGCCTGGCGGAGCTGGTCGATCTCCACCGCGCGCTGGAGCTTCAGGGCATCGAGGTCGGCGATCAGCTCGTTAATGCGCTGCTCGAGATTGGCGGCGTGCTCGCGTGCGTTCTCGAAGTGATTGTGCCATTCGTCGCGCTCGATCTCCACGCGCCGCAGGTCGGCCCGCTGGCCGGTCGGGCGGTCGAGGAAGTGAACGAGCGGCGTGAGCAACTCCGCGAGATCGGCCGTGTCCGCCCAGTCGGGCGTCGTGCGCATCGCCGCCGCGAGCCCGCGGATGCCGAGCGAAAGCTCGGACTCGTCGCCGCGCAGCATGGCCGCGGACTGCGGGCGCGGCGGGCTCGCGCAGATCGTACGATAGAAGTCGACCAGGCGACGCGACAGGCTGGCGCCGTCGAACCGCTGGCGGGCGAAGGCCGTGGCGTGCTGCGCCAGTCGTTCGCCCAGTGCCGGGTTTTCGAATACACGGATGCACGCGTCCGCGATGTGCCCGGGAGTGGCCTCGTCGAGGACGACCGCGTCGCGGCCGTCGACCAGTTCAAGGCCGATGTTGCTCGCTGGGACGATCACGGGCCGGCCGACCGCGAGATACTCCGGGACCTTCGAAGGCAGGCGGAAGTTGTTGAACGCCCCGGGCCGTCCCGGCTGCACCAGCACGTCCGCCTCGGCGAGCAATCCCGGCAGCTCGACACGCGGGATGAAGCCGAGGTGTGTGATGTGTTCGCGCGTCGCGTGTGGGATTGACTCCGCGAAGGCCGGTGCATCCGTGCCGGTGCGAATCAGGCGCGTGGCGAATCCGCGGCGGTTGAGCAGGGCAACGGCCTCGTAGAGGTCGCGCGTCTCGGCCGAGTTGGCGAACGAGGTCGATCCGGTGTAGACGATGCACCGCTCGCCGTCCCTGAGCCCGAGCGACTGGCGCAGGCTGGGGACCCGCGCCATCGGATGAAAGAGCGAGAAGTCGACCGCCGGTGGGAGGTCGAGCATGGCCACGCCCGCCGGCACGAACGCGCGCAGCGTCGGCACGATCGTCGACACGCCGTCCGCGGCGCGCAAGAGCAGCCGTGCGCGGCGCGGGTGGGCGAGGCCGG
>Ga0315910_10002923_pt1 | contig 14775 bp, 13 predicted proteins | sample EdamamesoilMG_FD_204470 | JGI IMG/M metagenome (GOLD analysis project Ga0315910, IMG submission 204470) | Garden soil microbial communities collected in Santa Monica, California, United States - Edamame soil | ecosystem: Environmental > Terrestrial > Soil > Garden | place: USA: California...
GTAATTATAAGGTTTCTTTAAGAAGCATGCAAAAATATACTCGTTCATACATCAAAATGTTTAAAATTAAGCGGATTTCTAACGTCTGGTGGGTATTGCAAGAACTTGGCCAATTACCTGCTCACCAATGGAAACAGCCTAACTATTTTTGAACAATTTGATAGCCCATTCTGGTTACCATCTCATAAGTTAACAACTGATTTTGCCCAATGCAAGCCATCCGTTTATTACTACTTACCCTGATGCTGACCAGCTGCTTGTGTCGATGTGAAAATCAAAATGCAAAACGCGCACCTTTCAAACCGTACACCGTGGTTAAAACTGATGACGAATGGGAAGAAATCCTTTCAGATAAGGAATATTACATTCTCCGAAAGAAAGGTACAGAACGCGGCTTCACAGGAGCATACTGGAACCTGAATGAATCCGGAATCTATCAGTGCAAGGGCTGCGCGCAATTATTGTTTACCTCCGACACCAAGTTTGATTCAGGCACCGGATGGCCAAGTTTCTTTAAGCCCTGCCATGACTCAACCATAGCGGTGTTTGCCGATTTCCGATCGGGCATGGCACAGGAAGAAGTAGTATGTAGCCGTTGTGGTGGACACCTCGGCCATGTATTCGCAGATGGACCAGAGCCTACCGGACTGCGCTACTGCTTGAACTCGGCTTCGCTAACTCTTATAAAGATTGATTCAACCAACCTACCCGGTTTTTAATTTCACAGAAAGCCATTAACTTTTATGAAATTACTTCGCGTATGTGCAGACTGCTTGCCTACATGGGTTCGCCCATTGTTATCGATGAATTACTCTACCAACCCAAGAACTCGCTCGTTAACCAAAGTATCAATGCGAAAGAATTGGAGGAGCCCCTCAATGGTGATGGCTTTGGCATTGGCTGGTACGTGCCCGATGTAAACTATGAACCCATAACATTTGTATCGGTTAACCCCGCGTGGAGCAATCGGAACCTGAAAAACCTGGCCCCAAAAATAAAAACCGAATGCCTGGTGGCACATGTGCGGGCGGCCAGTGTGGGTGAAGTATCCGAATCGAACTGCCATCCCTTTCAGTACAAAAATCTGCTGATGATGCACAATGGAGGTGTGGAAAACTTTAGTGCGATCAAACGAAAAATCCGGGAACCGTTGTCGGATGAACTTTACAACTGGATCAAGGGGCAAACCGACTCCGAGCACATCTTCGCCTACCTGCTTAATGAACTCTTTACCCATCACCGATCGATAAGCCCAGAAACGGTGGTTGATGCTTTTGAAAGAACATTTCGGGCCCTTAAAGTAATGATGGCCGAGAATGGAATTCAGGAGGAAGCTTATCTAAACATGGTGGTAACCAACGGATTGTTTTTAGTTGGCACCCGCTACGTAACCGATCCACGACAAGAAGCCCTTACACTCTATCACTCCGAAGGAAACCGTTTTGTCGTGGAAGATGGTGTTAGCCAACTGGTGGCACCCGATGATGACGATGGAGCTGTATTGGTAGTATCCGAAAAACTAACCGATGACAAAGACTGGTCTATTATTCCGCAGAATCACTTTGTGATTGTTGACCGATCAATGAATGTTCGCATCAAGCCCATTAAAGCATAAGCTGATCCCAATTCTTTCGAATCGATTTTATCACTAGTTTCGGGCAAATTTCTGAACGTGCAATACGATATTATCATTGTGGGGGGGGGAGCTGTCGGGCTTGCCACCGGCTTAAAGCTGCTAACGCAAAATCCAGCATTAAAAATTGTTGTTATCGAAAAGGAAACGGTAGTGGCCAATCACCAAACGGGCAACAACAGTAATGTAATTCACTCGGGCATTTACTACAAACCCGGCAGTCTAAAGGCGCGCAATTGTATACATGGCTACAACCTGTTGGTTGACTTCTGCCAGCAAAATGAAATTCAACATTCAATATGCGGAAAAGTAATTGTGGCTACCGATGAGCATGAACTTCCATTATTGAAGAACATCTTCGATCGCGGCCAGCAAAACGGTTTACAAAATCTTAAAATGCTCAGTGCACCAGAACTAAAAGAATATGAACCGCACGTTGCCGGAATAGCAGGCATTCATGTTCCCCAAACCGGCATTGTCGATTATCGGGTAGTGGCTGAAAAGTACGCTGAACTTATACAGAAGAAGGGCGGAGAAATTAAACTTGGCGAAAAAGTAATTGACATTCAACTTGGCGAAAACAAGGTAATTGTGGTTACACAGAAGTCAAGCTATACCGGGAAGCTAATTGTGAACTGTGCAGGATTGTATTCTGACAAAATCGCCAGACTTACCTCTAAAAATGTTGACTTAAAAATCATTCCGTTCCGGGGAGAATATTATAAGCTGAAGAAAGAAAAAGAGTACCTCGTAAAAACGTTAATCTATCCGGTACCCGACCCAAACTTTCCGTTCCTGGGCGTACACTTTACTACGATGGTAGGCGGTGGTGTAGAATGCGGACCAAATGCCGTGCTGGCCTTCAAACGCGAAGGGTATAAAAAATCTGACATCAACCTGGGTGAACTCGGAGAAACACTGGCCTGGCCAGGCTTCCGAAAAATTGTTTCGAAGTACTGGCGAACCGGAGTAGGCGAAATGCATCGCTCCTATTCAAAAGCTGCATTCACCAAGGCGCTGCAAAAACTGATGCCGGAAATCCGCGAAGAAGATTTAATTGAAGGCGGTGCCGGAGTTCGCGCTCAGGCGTGCGACCGAACAGGTGGCTTACTTGATGACTTTATGATACTGGAAGAAAAACTGGCCATCAATGTTTGCAATGCGCCATCACCAGCCGCTACTTCATCCTTGTCTATCGGAGAAACTATTGCTGAACTGGCACTGAAGCGAATTTGAGGATTAGAACTGGAAGATTTGAATATTGAATATTTAAATCAGTGACCAATATTCACCTCTTCCAATCTTAATTTACAATCCCTCAGTAATCAACCTCCGAAGCTGTCCACTTCGCAATGCGGAACATGATACCTGCCTGGATTCCCCAGACGTTCACCTTATCATAGTATCGCTGAAACACACCACCGGTAGTCAAGTACGTGTTCACGGAGCGGCCGCTAAAAACGTTGAAGTGAATTTGTGCACTCGCTTCTAATCGGGGTTCCGACCAGCGATACTCCAGCATACCACCAAACTTTTGGGAATTATTCTGAAGGATTGCACCTACTGTCCATTCGGCAAATGTTTTATTGCCGCTAAAATTCTCGTGCAAAATTCCTCCGCCAAAACGGCCGGTGAAATTGGGTGTATTCAGAATATTGAGTTGAAGTATTTGCCAATCATCGGTACGAATGTGCTTCGTACCTTCAATACTTTCTTCGATTAAATAATTGGACCGGTAGTCGGTTGAAAACAATCCCCAGGTTCCGCGAATGCGTGGTTGAAGAATATAGTAAGTAGATGGTTGAATGGCACCCTGCAGCATCAAGTCGAATGAAACAATGGATGGATCCATCGGCTTCTTTTCAAGTCGATGCACCTGCCAAATGGCAACGCCACCAAACGTTACGCGCATCAGCCCGGCAAACATTGCCGCACCAAAACTGTTGTTATCTGAATCAGAAGAAGATGTTACCGAACCTGTACTCTTTTCGTTCGAATGTTTTGATGATTCACTTTTTATTTCGTCAACCTGGGCAACAGCCACAAGAGACAATACTAAAAAAATGACAGGGGTAATGATGAGGGTTTTCATTTCGGTATTGTTTAGGTAACCGACCTAACCCAATTTTGATGCCAATACACGTTGAGCATCTGGTGCAGCACCTTACCTGATCATTTTGTGATAGTCTCTGACCGAATCGCGGTAACTTCAATCTCAATCAGGTAGTCAGGATCGATTAATGCACTCACTTCAATCATCGATGTGGCTGGCTTGATGTTGCTGAAAAACTCTCCATGGGCTTTACCAACTTCTTCCCACTGCGAAATGTCCGTAACAAACATGCGGGTTCGGACAACATCGGCCAGTGTAAAGTCAGCTTGCTGAAGTACCTTCTCTATTTTCTGAATTATAAAGCGCGTTTGGGTGTAAAAATCTCCTTTCCCGACTACTCCATTTTCATCGGTGGCTACCGTGCCGGATATTTCTAAATGATTACCCATTTGTACGGCCCGGGAATATCCCACAATGTCTTCCCATTTGGCGCCTGAAGAGAATTTTTTTCGTGTTGTCATCCGTAGTAAGAATTGTATTTTTGAAGGTGGACAAGTTAACCAACATTGAACGTAAACGGTATAGTCGACACCTGGTATTGCAAGATTTTGGTGTTGATAATCAACTTAAGTTGAAAAAGGCAAGCGTTCTGGTTGTTGGTGCAGGCGGATTGGGATGCCCGGCCCTGCTGTACCTAGCGGCTGCCGGTGTGGGTACGTTGGGTATTGCTGATTTTGATACCGTTGATATTTCCAACCTTCAGCGGCAGGTGCTCTTCACCATGGATGATCTAAATAAGAACAAAGCTGAAGTTGCAGCACTCCGCTTACAGCAATTGAACCCCCTGCTGGCCTATCGGTGTTACGCTGAAAAAATTTCTAGCCTCAACGCACTGTCTGTTATTTCAGAGTACGATGTTGTACTCGATGGAACGGATAATTTTCAAACACGATACCTCCTCAACGATGCCTGTGTATTGCTTGACAAGCCATTGGTTTACGGATCGATTCTGAAATTTGAAGGGCAAGTATCGGTTTTTAATTTAAAATCAACCATGGGCTACACCGCCAACTACCGTGATCTCTTTCCTATACCGCCTGATCCTTCATCCGTGCCCAACTGCGAGCAAGCCGGAGTGTTGGGTGTACTTCCGGGTATAATTGGTAGTATGCAGGCTAACGAAGTCATCAAGATCATCACCGGAGTTGGCGAACCCTTGGCTAACAAACTCCTGCTGTTCGATGCGGCTACCATGCAGCAAACAATCATCAACATTCAACCCCAAAATACCCGAAACACCATTAGAACTTTAATCGATTATGATGAGTTTTGTGGTATACACCAGGAGAAAAACAAATCTTTAAACGCTAATCAATCAACGAATATGAAAGAAGTAACTGTACAGGAGCTGAAGGAAATGCTGGACTCAAAAGCTGATTTTCAACTCATCGATGTTCGTGAACCACACGAGTACGACATCTGTAATCTTGGAGGCGAGCTGATCCCACAAGGTGAGATTCCCTTCAACACTGATAAAATTTCAACAGACAGGAAAGTTGTCATTCATTGCCGCAGTGGCGCTCGCAGCGGCAACATGGTGCAATGGCTCGAAAAAAATAAAGGCCTGACTAATCTCTACAATTTAAAGGGTGGTATTCTCGCCTGGGCAAAAGAGATTGATCAGGAAATGCCTACCTACTAGTATTCGATAACGGCATCCTTTTACCGGGATGCCGCTATGGCTTGTTCAACATCGGCAATGATGTCGGTCATGTCTTCCAGACCCACGGCAATACGAATAAGGCCTGTCGTAATACCTACGGCTTCGCGCTCATCATTCGATAATTTTGAATGCGTTGTAGATGCCGGATGAATCGCGATGGTGCGCACATCGCCAAGATTAGGCGTATGCGAAATCATCTTTAAGGCGTTGAGGAATCTTCTGCCTTGGTCAAGTCCACCTTTAATTTCAAAGGTAACAATACCTCCACCGGTTTTCATCTGTTTTTTAGCCAGCGCATGTTGAGGATGTGAAGGAAGGAATGGATACTTCACCCGCGAAACTTCACTATGCTTCTCCAGATACTGTGCTAACGCCAGCGCGTTCTGGCTATGACGCTCCATCCGTACACTCAATGTCTCCAGACTTTTAGAAAGCACCCATGCATTAAACGGTGACATGGATGGACCTGTATGTCGCGTGAAGAACCGGATCTCTTTAATCAGTTCCCTCGTTCCTAAGATAGCACCACCAATTACACGACCCTGGCCATCCATAAATTTGGTAGCCGAATGTGTAACAATGTGTGCTCCCCATTTTGCCGGTGTTTGAACAAAGGGTGTAGCAAAACAATTATCAACATTCAGAATCAGGTTGTACTTTTTTGCCAGCTTACCAAGCCACTCCAGATCGATAATATCCAATGCAGGATTTGAGGGAGTCTCTACAAAAATCATCCGTGTGTTTGGCTGAATTTTAGATTCCCATGTTTCAGGCTTACTTACATCGGCATAGGTATGCGAGATGTTGAATTTTGGATAGATTGCATTCAATATCTGATGGGTGGAACCAAACACGGAGCGACATGCCAGGACATGATCGCCCGATTTTAACAAGGCCGTCATGCTCGACCACATCGCAGCCATGCCCGATGCCGTTGCAATACCATCTTCGGTACCCTCTAACTTGCAGAGCTTTTCAATAAACTCATCCGTATTTGGGTTGGAGTATCGGCTGTAGATGTTTCCGGGTATTTCATCTGCAAACATTGCCCGTGCCTGTTCGGCATCATCAAAAACAAAACTTGATGTTAAGTATAGCGGAACCGAGTGCTCACGAAATTGTGTTCGTGTCGCTTGTATGCGAATCGCATCGGTTTCAAATTTTCGGTGGTCTTCCATTACTAAAAAAAATTCTGTGTTGAAAAATGCCTGGTACGGCTGTTGATGTTTACTACTTTACGATTTCAAAACTATGGGTAACCTTGGCGGTCTTCTCCAGTGTTTTAGCAACCGAACAATATTTTTCGATTGAAAGGGCTACAGCTTTTTCAGCTTTATCCGGATCAAGGTCACCAAACAATTTAAAATGAGCGTGCACCTCTGTATACAAGGATGGCGTGGCATCTTTTTCACGTTCACCGGTTACGGTAATTTTGATATCGCGCAACTCCTGACGTTGTTTCTTTAAAATACTTACCACATCAATCGCACTACAGCCTCCCATAGCTGCCAACAACATTTGCATGGGGCGCATCCCCAGGTTACTTCCGCCTGATTCGGGTGAAGAATCGAGCTGCACTGTATTACCCTGCTCATTCCGCGCCTCCATGTGAAAGGCATCGTTCAATCGATTTAATTCTATCTTGATCATATCACTTTTTCCTTCTTCGGCCATATCAGACTTCCTGCAACCATCGCTAGTAAACTCACCAATGTTGCCGGCAGAAGACTAGGCCAGTCTGTTTCTGAAAACGTAAAGATAATCCAAGTAATCGTTCCTAACACCATGGCCAGCATCGCACCTGTTGGCGATGAACGTTTCCAATACAGCCCAAGTGTTAGCGGCACAAATAGCGACACCAGACTGAGAATAGAAGACTCACCTACCAACTCATAAATATTTGAGCGCATGCACGCCATGATTGTAGCAATGGCACTAAAGATCAACACGGAAACGCGCGTTAAGATGAGAAGGTTTCGATCACTGAGTCGTTCCTGCAACAACGGTTTTACAAGGTTCTCTGAAAAAATTGCAGCCGGTGCCAGTATGGCCGAGCTGGTGGTACTCATGATGGCCGACAAGAGTGAACCAAAAAACAAAATCTGGATAGGCAGTGATGTGTGGGCAAGCACCATGTTAGGCAAAGCTAATTGCGTATCGCCTTCTACCTGAGTGGGATACAAATGCTTGGTGCAAAGGCTGATGAACAATGGTAACATAGCAATTGTCAAATAAAGTCCGGCTGCGATATAACAGGATCGCACAGCAGTTTTCACCGAGCCAGAAGACATCGCCCGCTGAAAAACATCCTGTGAAGGAATTGACCCCAGACCAAGTACAAACCAGGCTGCCACATAGGTTGCCATTGATTTTATATCCAAATCAGGCAAAAACTTGAAATTCTCTTTCGGCACCTCCGACAGTACTGAAGCGACTCCCCCCGCTTTGCTGGCCAGTACTACCGATAAAATTACCATACCAAGTATGATGATTATACTTTGCACAAAGTCAGTAATGGAAATGGCCCACATACCGCCAACATACGTATAGAGCGTAACCACGACTGCACTAACGACAACACCTTGCCAAACCAGTATACCGGCAACCACATTCAAGATGAGGCCCATGGCTACCAATTGGGCAGCAATGTATCCAATGTAGGGTGGCGCAAGAAAAAGACAGGCGGTTAGTTCGGTTGTCTTTCCATACCTTACTTTAAAGAAATCGCCCAACGTGAGCAGGCTCATGTTGTATAGTTTTCTGGCGAAGAATAAGCCGAAAAGAATAAGGCACAGCGCAGCACCAAACGGATCTTCAATTACGGCATACAAGCCTCCTTTTATAAATTCAGACGAAGCGCCAAAAACAGTTTCCGACCCAAACCATGTGGCAAACAACGCAGCCGAACTGAGCATCAGAGGAAGACTTCGGCCGGCCAACATATAGTCTCCGGAGGTTCTTACCCTTCGCGAAGCCCAAAAGCCCACAAGTATCGTGACAACAAGGTAGACAATTATGGAAAGTAGTAGCAATTTCTTCCGGTTAAACTTTACAAGCTTAAAAGTAAAGAAACAACGGATTATTTCTGAATACGAAAAATGAAAGTCTACTTATTCTCCTTTAACTGAAAGGTGCGGGTAACATTGAAACCAAAGTGAATGTCGCCCGCAAAAAAATTGTCTTTCGTTTCGGTAATGAATGCCCGTTCGGTTAAGCCATATCCATTCGTAATGAGCAGTTGAAAAACATGGCCTCCGGTTTCAATATCAACACCGAAGCCAAGTGAATTATAGTATGGTTCCTTTTCACCATTTGTTCCGGCTACGTAGTACTCGCCTTTGGTGAAGTTGTAATAGTATTCGGCCGTAAGCGCTATGCTGCCCGATACCTTAAGACGTGCGCCCATACCCAACGCAAACTGGTCGTTGGAGGTTACCGATTGATCTACCGCATTGGTATGGATATACGATGGCATTACCTGTAACGAAAAATTTGGATTGAATTTGCGCGCGATCAGCAATTGACTAGTATAGGAAAGCCGATCAACATTTTCAAAATCGGGTGAAACTTCTTCGTTGTCTTTCGGAGATAGTTTGTAGGCAATCCCTTCGAGCAAGGTCATCGAAAATGGAAAATTCTTCTCTCCTTTTTTTTGATGCAACACTTTATACTTTAGAAATCCATCCAATGTTTTGTCGACAGAATTCCGACCTGCACTCACAGACAAATTATCGGTTATTCCATAATCCAGTCCAAGCCTTACGTAGGCTTCATCAAGACCAAACATTTCATACAACCCGCCATTAACAGGTCCAAACCGGTGTTGAAAGATAAACTCTAAGGAAGCTTTACTTTTTGTTTCGATGGTGTGACCATTGACAAGTCGCGTTCCTTTAAAAGTAGCAAAAGCTTGTTGGGTAATTTTGGAGTCTTGCTCCAATTCCTTGAGTAAATCTTCCTGGGCAACCGCAAGTAAGGGCAGAAAGAAAAAAAGCAAAAGTAATTTATTCATATAGGATCCGAAATCATTGGGGTTTATAGACAAAATCAACGGTTACTTCAACTTGCTCAGCAATGTTCTGCCATACAATTTGGGGAATCGTAACGTTATAATCCTCCAACTTCACAATGAACTTCGCCTTCATAAGTAATTTATTGCCCTGCTTCTCAACTGTACCTGTAATTTCAACGTCACGGGTTACACCGTGAATAGCAAGCTTGCCCGTGGCTTTTGTCTGCTGAATTCCTTTTACCTTGAAATCAAATCCAGAAATCTTACCCTGAAATGTTGATGTTGGATACTTTTCAGTCTCCATGTATTTTTCCTTAAAGTGTTCTTTCATCAACGATTTGGCAAACTGAAACTCTGCGACCGGAACAGAAAATGCAATGTCATTTGTAGCCTGATTAAAAATACTAACGGTCTTAAGATTATCAGCCTTAATGTCTTCCAGCGTAGCATGCGAGTAAAACGACACAAAGCTTTTTTCTGCTACATATTTTTGCGCTTGTGTACTCCAACCTGCCATCGCAAGAAAAAGCGTACTTATCAATCGGATTCCCATAAACTCAATTGTCCTTAGCCCCTTGCTCGATCCAACAATAAATTTTTTCTCTTTCCACTGCTGTAATACTCCCTTCGCGTGGCATCTTTTCACCATCGGTTAGCGGAAGTGTTATTCTTCGCTTGATTTCCTTTTGATGGTCAATATTCTGCAAGTTGTTAATGTCAGTCCAGTCTGGTAGCCAGGTACTTCCATCATGGCAGCCGGCTGTTGCACAATTCTCGGCAATAACCGGGCTAACGTCCAGCACATAACTGTATTCTTCAGCGGTAGTACAGTCCACAAAAAAGGGTGAGCCAAAATCATGGTCAGCACATGAATAGTTGAGAATCAAAACCAAAGCAAACGCTGAAAGCACAAACGATGGAAATTTATTCATAGTAAAAAGTTAGACAAATCGATCGGACCTACAAATACCTGTTGCACATTCGGCAACGGATAATGAGACGTAATGACAAGGACGTAACTATTTTCTGCAGCGTTGCCTCAGTAAAAAAATAAGCCTAACATGGTTTGCCTTCGAAATAATATACAATCAAAACCATGATACCCTGGACCTTAGATACTAAATTTTAAGATGTAGACTTCTCTTCACGCATTTACTATGCCCATAAAAAGAGAATCCCCCGAAGTCCTTGACCCCAGGGGATTCTCATTGTCTATAGTTGGCTTTAATCTGATGTAAAGATATAACCTGCCCGATAATTTTCAATTATCAAATCGTTCACTTGAAACTAATGAGGATGAATTAGATTTTAAGGCCGATGAGTTGGATGCGAAACCCGCATAAATAGCCTGAAAATGAAAATCCCCCGAAGTACTCGACTAAGGGGGATTGTCATGTCTATAGTTGGCTTTAATCTGTTTCAAAAATAAAAGTTTTTACTTTTAAAACAACCGATTGCGTAATAATAATGTAAGAAAAACTTAATAGTTGCTACTTTTCTTCAATAAAGTGTCAGATTTTATGGAATCCTGATCAATAAACTCCTCCTTAATCCGCTCCTTGAGTTGAGGTTTTGAGCCAGGAAATGTAGTTTTTCGAGCAATATCGAAGCTGGCATAGCCCAAAAGGGCAAGAAATACGATAGAAAATACTATGAATACCTTCTTTGACCGGCTCATTCTCAAATATACTCTAACACCTTGTCTGCCAGCCTAACATTATCGGATAGTAGTTCATAGAATTGATCCTTGTTCAACTTAAGTATCACTACATCCGACTTAGCTTTAATTAGATTCGTGTTGACGAAATTAGGAACCCCCAGCATTTCACCAATAAACTGACCATTGCTAAACTCACTGATCACCTCTCCCCGTTGGTAAAAATCAACCGTTCCATTGACAAGGATGTAGAAATTATTGTTGGACTTCTCATCCAGCAAGAGAGTATTATCACGGGTAAGCCTTATCTCCTCACTAATATCAGAAAGGTAGGAAAGGATAATTCCAGGAATATTTTCAAAGGCATTGATCTTCTGGAAGAATAATACCCTTTCAAAGCCTGTCATTTTCCGCGATAAGATTATAAGAGTATCCAGTTCACGCTTGGTTGCTTCTCCCAATCTTCTGGTGTTACTGTTATATTCATCAATGCTAATCTGGTAGAGTGCCCATGCTGCTACTTCGCGAATCAAAGCATCGGGGTTAAATATCTGAGCAATTAAATCCAGCTTAAAATCTTCAATCCGCAAGATACCGATCTGGAAAAGTACACAGGCTTTTGTCCATCGGTTGGATTGGGTAAAATCGCGATTAATCAAAAACTTCAATACCAGTTTCGAATCCAGTTTTACCCGCGGATAAATATCCTCCAAACGACCAACTCGTTCCTGATCTGTGAGGTCGTCAAGAATGGGGATTACCCGTTGCTTCAATTGCTCGGAAAGGAATACATCCAAAAGTTCTACGGCATAGGTTATACCTTCGGCCGTGCCGCTGTCAATGTTCTCTTTTACTAACTGAATTGATCGGGTATCGTACAACATCGTAAGCAGCATGTAAACGTGCTCAATATCACCTTGAATTTCTGAACGAAGTGCTGTTTTTATCTGGGCGCTAAAGCCTTCCTCTCCCACTTCCTGAATAGCGCTTAGATTCCATCGGATATCCGAAATATCCGATTCAATGGCATACTTGATGCGTGTAATCTGCGATATACCAGCCTTGAAACCACACTCACCCAATGAAAGCAGTACCTGAGAAACTACAATCTTATTAGGGTAATCAATTTTATTCCAGAGTATTTCACGCGCCCGCTGCCCACCTATCCGCCCAATAACCTGAACAATCCGCAGCATCATTTGGGTACTTTGACCACTTCTGTAGAAAGCTGAATCCAGGGCCGAAAGTGTATCGGTGCCCATGAGGGTAAGGGCATTCATGGCCTGATTACTATACACCGGACTGCCAAGATTTTCTATTACGGAGTTTATAATCTCAGAATTATTCTTCTTGATAGAAGTTTTAATTGCCGTGTTTCTGACTTTGGGTTCATTGTCGAGCAGCAACTCCATCAGGAAGGACGTGCATTCATCTTTCGAGGTATGCAACAACAATTCAGCTGCATAATGTCGATCGTTTGCATCGGTGCTCCGGGTTAATTTTTGAATACGTGTTTTGGTGATGTCGCCTCCGTTTTCAATGATCAGTTGAATATCTGTTTTACTTAAAACGCTTTTAGCTGCATCCACTACCTTTGACTGATCCATACGAATGACGTACTTATCTGACACTGAAAGCCCCTTCAGTTCGTTCATCTTTTCCTGTGCATAATGCCGGATGGTCTCGTCTTCATTCTTCATCATGCTGTTTACCCAAACGGATACATTGGCGGCATTGATCTTCTCTAACAGCTTGAAAGAAAAGACTGCGCTTCCGGGTGAGTTCAAGCCCAGTTTGTTCTCTAGTCGGGTGGTAATCAAAGCAAAACCTTTCTCGAGTTTCTCTTGCTGAACGTCTGAACCTTCCAGCTTAATTCTGATCTTGTTCCGATACCCCTGGTACAGGTTGTTTACCACAAAAATGTATAAGCCGGCAAGTACTAAAAGAAAGAGTGCGACATGAATTACTTTGAAGAATGGAAGTAATCCGAGACCGAAGATCAAAAGTCCCCCTAAAAACCGGGCGCTTTCATTCATCAATCCCTCTACTTTTGATTGAATGCTAAACCTTAGCCGACCATCCAACGGAATAAAGAACAGTTTAAAAACAGGATTCTCGAGCGAATCGCGTAATGTCCAATTGAAAAGTCGGGTTAAGGCAACAAACAAAAAGAAGTAAATAAATCCGGTTGACCCTAAAGTCTTTTCGAAACCAAAGAAAGTACCGGTTACAAGCGACCCAACAGCAAATACGGCCATCACAAATGGAAGTACAAAAAGGGAAATACGCAATCCGTAGTTACTGATAATACGCTGGTTGATGAACGTCTGCATAATCAAACTGATTCCGTACACCGCACCCGTAAAAAAAGAGTTAAAGTTTGTCAGCTCACGTTCGGTGGGGTATTGCTTCTGCACCAACTCTTGAAATGAGTATTGGGCCAGAACATACATTACCATGGAGATCAAAAGGAAAAGCGACATCATCTGTATATAGCGGTCGCCAAAAAGTCTACTGAGTTGGGTTTCGCGTCTTACGGTTACACCAAACTCTCTAGGATCATTCTTGGACAATGTAAATCGTGCTGAGATGATGAACATCAGCACCGAAACGGTAGCAATACTAACAGCACAAACCACCAGGTAATTCGTGGTGTCACCTACTATTTTGGTAGTGAACGGAATGGCCACGAGCGTTGCCAGAATCGCGGCAATTAATTGACCGGTATCAATCCAACCGATAATCCGCTTTGATTGTCGAAAGTTGAAGAGCCGCCCGAAAATACCCCAAAAGCTTAGCAAGAGTACGGCCGTTATCGGACCGGTCATGCAGTATAGGGCAAATACAAAATAGTTATGAAAAGCAGGTGCTGCTGTATTTAAAAGCCAAAAGGCGCTTAGGGTAAAGGCGAAAATGAGAACCACGCTGCCCAATGCCAAGGTGGTGAAGCGTATCCAATTCTGAAAAAACGAGAAGAGCGCTGTGGTTACAATTCCTAAAATACCGGCCACCAGAAAAGCCTTGTCGAGGTACGCACCCATCCGATTAAGAAAGAGCGAATCGGCTGTTACCTGGTAGGTGGCAATAAAAACTCCCATGAAGAAGCCCGTGGCGAGCATCATGGTGATCTGCTTCTGCTCTTGCGTTCGGGACTTTATCGAACTTATAAAACGGTTTGTCATAGGTAATCCTCCAAATATAAAAAAAGAGGCCGTCTCAAAGCCAAATTTTTGAAAAATCACTGAACCGACTACCATCAATACTCACCCATAGTCACAGGCCACGCGACTAAGCTACTCCATAGTTCTGTATTAAACCATAATTACAACTATTTACGCCCCCTCAATATCACTAGCCGGAGGACATTCAAGTCAACTACCAAGCTGTTTTTTCTTCTGCGGAAACTCAAAGCCAAATCTAACATTGATTACATCGCTGTACGGACTGTTAGGGGTGTGATTGAATACACGCAACATCACCAGCGCGGTACCCTTTACATTCTTAATGAACTTATATTCGCGTTTCATGCCGACAAACATACCAAAGACCCACTGGCGTGTCTGGATTTCCTGTGAGCCTGGCGTTACCATCACCGGAACGTAGACATTCATCATTTCCATTTCAATGCGCGGCACAAATCCTTTACCCAGTTTGTATTCAGAAAACAACCTTGGACCGTACACCACCTCCTGGCGAC
>Ga0315910_10002924_pt1 | contig 14775 bp, 6 predicted proteins | sample EdamamesoilMG_FD_204470 | JGI IMG/M metagenome (GOLD analysis project Ga0315910, IMG submission 204470) | Garden soil microbial communities collected in Santa Monica, California, United States - Edamame soil | ecosystem: Environmental > Terrestrial > Soil > Garden | place: USA: California...
GGCTTTCCTGCTCACCAGCTTCGGCAGCCTGCAGGCGCACAAGCGCATCGAGCCCTTGCTGCGCGCCTTCGCTCTCGCGCGGCGCGAGCGCGCGCAGCTGCGCTTGTGCCTGATCGGCGCGCAGGACCCGGAAATGGCGGACGTGGCCGCGCTGGCGCGCGAACTGGGCGTCGAATCCGCGCTGGCGCTGCCCGGCCGCGTCGACGAGGCCACGGCCTGGGCCTGGATCCACGCGGGCGACCTCGCGCTGCAGCTGCGCGGTCCCTCGACCGGCGGGAGTTCCGGCGGCGTGTTCCAGTCGCTGGCGCTGGGCCGCGGCGTGATCGCCAGCGACGTCGACGAGCAGCGCGAACTTCCCGAGGACGCGGTGCTGCGCGTGCCGACCGGCGCAGGCGAGATCGAAGCCCTGAGCCGCCTGCTGCTCGAACTCGCCGCGGATCCCGCGCGCCGCGCACGCCTCGAAGCGGGCGCGCGGCGCTTCGTGGAGCGCGAGTGCTCGTGGAAGCTCGTCGCCGAGGGCTACGCCCGAGCTCTCGCGAGCTTCCCGCGCGCCCGCGCCTCGCGTCTGCCGCTGTGGCGACAGGCTCGAACGCGCTAGACTGGCACGAACGGCCCTGCCGCCGCCTAGAGGAACGGGCGCGCCGCGATCGGACCCAGGTGAACACGAGCATGGCGGACGAAATCCAGCCCCAGGTCGAGAGCGTGCGCCTCGACGAGGACGCGCGGCGCACGCGCAACTGGAAACGCTGGGGCCCGTACTTGTCCGAGCGCCAGTGGGGCACGGTGCGCGAGGATTACTCCGCCGACGGCAGCGCCTGGGACTATTTCCCGCACACGCACGCGCGCAGCCGCGCCTACCGTTGGGGCGAGGACGGCTTGTTGGGCATCTGCGATCGCCAGGCGCGGCTGTGCTTCGCGCCGGCCTTGTGGAACCACGCGGACCCGATCCTCAAGGAACGCCTGTTCGGCCTCTCGGGCCCGCAGGGCAACCACGGCGAGGACGTCAAGGAGTGCTACTACTTCCTCGATTCGTCGCCGACCCACTCCTACCTGCGCGCCCTGTACAAGTACCCGCAGCGCGAATACCCCTACCGCGAGCTGATCGCGGTCAACGCGGCGCGCGGCAAGCACGAGCCAGAGTACGAGCTGCTCGACACCGGCGTGTTCGAGCAGGAGCGCTACTTCGACGTGCAGGTCGAGTATGCGAAGGCCGACGAAGATCCCGACGACCTGCTGATCCGCATCACCGTCGCCAATCGCGGCCCGCAGGAAGCGCGTCTCGAGCTGTTGCCGCAGCTGTGGTTCCGCAACACCTGGTCGTGGGGCGGCGAGCACGAGGACAGCGGTCCGCGTCCGACCCTGCGCGCGGCGGGGGAGGGCCGCCTCGAAGGATTGCACCACGCGCTGGGCCGCATTTTCCTCGCCGCGAGCCCGGGGCCCGATCAGCAGCCGCCCGCGGCGCTGTTCACCGAGAACGAGACCAACCTCACGCGGCTGTACGGCCTCGAAGCGACGCAGCCCTACGTCAAGGACGCCTTCCACGAGTTCGTCGTTCACGGCAGGCGCGACGCGCTGAACCCGCGACAGTGCGGCACCAAGGCCGCGCTGCAATACTCGCTGAGCATTCCCGCCGGCGAGGAACGGCAGGTGCGCCTGCGGCTGCGCCTGGCACGCGCGATCGAGGCCGAAGAGCTCGGCGCCGACTTCGAGCGCATCTTCCGCGCGCGCGCCGCCGAAGCGCGCGCGCACTTCGAGTCGGGCTGTCCCGCGGGGCTCGACGAGGACGAGCAGAACGTGCTGCGCCAGGCCTACGCCGGATTGGGCTGGTCGAAGCAGTTCTACCACTACGTGCAACCGACCTGGCTCGCCGGCGATCCCAACCAGCCGCCGCCGCCCGCCGCGCGGCGCAGCGGCCGCAATCGCGACTGGAGCCACGTCTACAACCGCGACGTGATCTCGATGCCCGACACCTGGGAGTACCCCTGGTACGCGGCTTGGGATCTCGCGTTCCACATGATCCCCTTCGCGCGTCTCGATCCGCAGTTCGCGAAGGCACAGCTCGAGCTCCTGCTGCGCGAGTGGTACATGCACCCCAACGGCCAGATTCCCGCCTACGAGTGGGCCTTCTCGGACGTCAACCCGCCGGTGCACGCCTGGGCGGTGTGGCGCGTGTACAAGAAGACCGGCCGCGATCGGCGCTTCCTCGCCAGCTGTTTCCAGAAGCTGCTCTTGAATTTCACCTGGTGGGTCAATCGCAAGGACGCCGAGGGAAACCACGTGTTTTCCGGCGGATTCCTGGGCATGGACAACATCTCGGTCTTCGACCGCTCGCAGCCCTTGCCGACCGGCGGATCGCTGGAGCAGGCCGACGGCACCGCGTGGATGGCCTTCTACTGCGGCGCGATGCTCTCGATGGCGCTGGAGCTCGCGAGCGAGGATCCGACCTACGAGGACATGGCCTCGAAGTTCCTCGAGCACTACGTGCACATCGCCGAGGCGATCAACGGCCACGGCGACGGGCTGTGGTGCGAGGAAGAAGGTTTCTACTACGACCAGATCCACGTCGACGGACAGAACCATCGCCTGCGCGTGCGTTCCATGGTCGGCCTGATCCCGCTGATCGCGGTCGAGATCCTCGACGAGGCGACCATCGAGCGCCTGCCGGATTTCAAGAAGCGCATGGACTGGTTCCTGCGCTACCGCGGCGAGCTCGCCGCGACCACCGGTTACCTCGAGCACGGCGAACGCGATGGACGCGGCCTGCGCCTGTTTTCGATCCCTTCGCGCGCGCGCCTCGAGCGCATCCTGCGCTACGTCTTCGACGAGAGCGAGTTCCTCTCGCCCTTCGGGTTGCGCTCGGTCTCGCGCAAGCACCTCGATCATCCGTTCGCCGTCCACGTCGCCGGCGTCGAGCACCGCGTCGACTACGCGCCGGGCGAAGCGCTGACCGAGCTGTTCGGCGGCAACTCCAACTGGCGCGGGCCGGTGTGGTACCCGATCAACTTCCTGATCGTCGAAGCGCTCGAACGCTACGGACGTTTCTACGGCGACGACCTCAAGGTCGAGTGTCCGACGGGCTCGGGCAAGTTCATGAACCTGCAGCAGGCCGCGAACGAACTCGCGCGGCGCCTGACGCGCCTGTTCTTGCGCGACGAGAGCGGAGCACGTCCCTGCCACGGCGGCGAGCCGCGCTACCGCGACGATCCCCATTGGCGCGATCTCGTCCTGTTCCACGAGTACTTCCACGGCGAGCACGGCAAGGGGCTCGGCGCCAGCCACCAGACCGGCTGGACCGCGCTGGCCGCGACCTTGATCGAGGCGCTCGGCCGCGCGCGCCCGCCGCTGCAGCGCGCCGAGCAGCCGCGTCGTCCCGCGAGCCGCTCGCGCTGAACGCGAAAGGCCGGGCGGCGCGCGGAACGGCTGGCGCGCGCGCTCGGCGCAGGGCAGACTTCCGCGATCATGATCCGACGCACCCCGCTCCTGTTCGTGTTGCTCGCCGCACTCGCCTGCCGGAGCACTTCGCACGACGCCGCCTCGCCCGCGCCGGCGATCGTCGACGCCGAGGGCTATCAGCTGCTGTTCAACGGCGTGGACCTGTCGGGCTGGGTCAACGTGAACACCGCGCCGGGCACCTGGACCTGGCGCGACGGCATGCTCGTCTGCAGCGGCAAGCCGACCGGCGTGCTGCGCAGCGCGCGCATGTTCCAGGATTTTGAATTGCAGCTCGAATACCGCCACATGCAAGCCGGCGGCAACGCGGGCGTCTTCGTGATGTCCGACGCGATCACCGCCGTGGGCCAGCCTTTCACGCGCTCGCACGAGGTCCAGGTGCTCGACGGCACGGAGTCGCCCGACTACACCAGCCACGGCGACGTGTTCGCGATCCACGGCGCGCACCTGACGCCCGACCGTCCGCACCCCAAGGGCTGGGAGCGTTGTCTTCCGAGCGAACGGCGCGCCAAGCCCTCGCCGGAGTGGAACCATTACAAGATCACCTGCCGCAACGGCACGCTGAAGCTGGCGGTCAACGGCGCGGAGGTCAGCGGCGCGTCGAAGCTGAGCCCGCAGCGCGGCTACATCTGCCTGGAATCCGAGGGCAGCGAGGTCCACTTCCGGAACGTGCGCCTCAAGGAGCTGCCCAGCAACCGCATGCAGCTGTCGCCGTCGATGGTCGCGACCGCCGACCAGGGTTTCGTGAGCCTGTACAACGGCATCGACCTGAACGGCTGGCGCCCGCTGGCCCCCGCGCTGTCCGCGGCCTGGCGCGCGCAGGACTGGAGGCTCTCGGCCGCCGTTCCGGCGAGCCCGCTGTGGAGCACGCGCGACTTCGGCGATTGCGAGCTGATCGTCGACGTGCGCGCCACCGAGGGCCAGGCCACCGCCGTGGTGCACGCGCGCGGCCAATCCGGCTTCGAGGTCGCGATCGAACCCAAGCCTGGCAACGCCTGGAGCCGCGTTCGCGCGCGCATCGAGGGTTCGCGGGCCAGCGTCGACATCGACGGCAAGCTCTCGACCGCCAAGCTCGAGCAGGCGCCCCGCCGCGGCCCGATCGGCCTCTCCGGCGAGGGCGCCGGGCGGCTGGAGTTCGCGAACGTCTACGTGCGCGAGCTGCCTTGAGAGCGGTGCAACTGACCTGATTGAGGCCGCGAGCCGCCGCACGTGCGGGATTGCCGCTCCAGCGACTCCGCTGAGCGCTACCGAGAGCCCATTCGCGCGATACCGCACAGCCGGCTGCTGGGTCGGCCAGTTGGGGGCCCAAGGCAGGCCCAGGATGGGCTTCGACGTCAGGTGTCACTCGCGGACCGGCGCTTGCGGTAGCCTGAGCAGGGAGCATCCATGCTCCCCCCGTGGCACACAAGCTCCGCCGGTCATCCCCGATCAGACCAGGAATGGCACCCCATGCTCGCCCCCGCAGCAATCGCACTTGCTTTGCTCCTCGCCCCCCCCCAGCACGTTCTGTGCCACTAGCTCTGCACCTCGCCAGAGCGAGGAGACCCCGGATCCTTGTAGCTTCGTTGTCGCACGAGCTTGGGTTGACCCCGTATTCGGGAGCGATGTCACCGTTGCGACAATCCCTCCATCCATCTCGCCTCGGATCAACAACCAGGCGATGCCCTTTAAGACCATCCAGGCGGCGATCAACGAAGTGTTTCTCGCGCAGGAATTGCTCTTTCAAGCGAATGTCCCAACCGCAGGGATAGTTTATGCGCTGCCAGGCATCTATGGCCCTACAGGGAGTGGCGATGTTTTCCCGATCACGATGCGAGATCGAGTCAATCTACAGGGGCTCGGTGGTCAGTCGTGCATCTTGCGGGAAGTCTCGCCCAATAACGTTCCTTTTCTCCCCATTTCGCCGCCCGTAGGGAACTTTTTCTTGCCGACTAGCCCGTCCGCCCCTCCCGGACTGTTCGTAAGCGGTGTTGTTCTTCTGGATTTCAGCTCTGCGTCACCCACCGGGCCCTCGCTCTTGTCCGGCTTTGCCCAACCACCTTGGAATGCCGAGGCAGACAGTTTTGAGCTGTTCGACGGATTTACCCTCCAGGGCGGCGACATCCAGATCATGTTTTGGGCCCAGCCCGGGCTGGGCTTCGTCCAGCGCCCAACGCATGCGCGCATTACCAACTGCATTCTGGACCTGCGCCACGGCTGGTTTGCCGAACCGGATGTACTGATCGACGGCCCGTACATCGGTATTGAGATGGCGAAACGGCATACCGTTCTGACCGGGTTCGGCATCCGGGGCTACCCTGAACAGTATGTGCTCATCGCGCACAACACGTTCATCCTCGGCGGACGCAGCTTCGCCGCCAGTGGTGATGCATGGATTCGCTGTCGCCAGGGAACTGTCGGAGTCATCGACTGCAATGATCCCCAATGCGGCTCAGGCGTTCCAGACTGCGAGGGTGGGCAAAGGGGTGTTGGCTCGCCAGGGATCTACAACAACATTTTCCGCTCGGCTCCTCCGCTCTCCCTTCAGACCGTCCAGCCGATGGCAATGCTCGGGATCGATGCGGGCGACACCACGCTTTACGACATCTTGAGCAGTTCGGTCCGGGAAACCAACGCGTTCGATCCGCTTCTCAGCGGGGGCTCGAGCTACGACAATGGCTGGTTCAAGTCTGTGCCGATGGTTCCGGTTGTTACTGGAATTGCACAGGGGCTCGTACTCGTCAATTCAGGGACGCCGGTTCCATCATGCGGCACGGGGGCGTGCAACGTTTCAGTCATGCCACCGGGGAGTGTTGTTGCGCCAGCCACGACCCCGATCGTGCCGATTTTCGACGGGACCAACGGCGTGGACCCATGTTTCGTGGGAGAGTTTCTCAATGATCAGAACCTCATAGCCACTGTACCCGGCGTTCTCACCAGATATGATGATTGGAGGCTCATGCCGGGATCGCCGATGGCGGATAGAGGCGTCGTACCGATTCCATCGATCGGCAGTACAGGCCTCATGTATTGCAGCATGGCTCCGGCTCTCTACTGCTTTTCAGAGTCGCTTTGTGCGCTGCTGCAAAGCACAGACTGGGACTGCGAAGAATACGGGAATCCACGGGGCGTGGATTCTGCCCCGGATCTTGGCGCGGACGAGACCCACGGATACTTGAGTGCGGGAAGTTACGGCAGCGGCTCGAAGAGCCACAACAATCCTGCCGTGGGCTTGTCGCCATCCGCTGCCCAAGGCAGGCCATTCAGGCAGTTGATCATGCGCCAATCGGCGTCACAGCAGTTGATCGTAATTCATGGCAAGGCGACGCTGTCGCCGGTTCCCACTCCACCGAATCCCCCTTCTCCTCAGGCCTGGACCCAACCCCCGGGAACACTGACGCCCGCGATAGTCGGCCCAGCTCCGCTCCCACGCGATTCAAAGAAGCAGTGGATCACGTTCTCCGACCCTACCACTCCACCGGATCCGACGCCGACGCCGTGGAGGAGTGGGGTAATGCCGCCGATTTGGACATACAGACCGTCGTGGATCCCTGTCATCAACCAGGCACTCATTAGTTTCTGCCGGGAGCCTCAGCTCGATGATGAGGCCGCATTCGCAGTCCCCGTCGCACCCGCTAGCTTTGGCACCTATTTTGGCTCACAGCTCGTGATGTACACGCTCGCTGGAGTTCAGGTGTATTGGTCCAACTTTCAGTTTGAGTACCGCTAATGACTGCCAACACTAGTATCTGCGCGGGACGAGTCCGTAGATGCGTGCGAATTGGCTTGACGGCAGTGCGTTGTGGTCTGTCCGCACTTTGTGCGCTGTCGCCGGTGCTCGAAGCCCAAGTCAGCGAGGAGTTGTTTGCACTGGGTGACCACCCTTATCAGGGACTCCTTCGTTTGGACGCTCAGACTGGGGAGACCCTAGGCATCCAGCGCGCGGACCTACCTCCAGGCTACATTTGGCATGGACTTGCCTTTGACGGGGCTCGGTTCGTGGCTCCTGCAATTCGCGGCGGCAATCATCCCGCGTACACTGCATGGTTGGGCCCATGCGAACCTTTCCACCTCGGCCCGCTGTACGTGGCCGGGCAGTTTGGCAACATGAGTATCGATGTTGATCCCGCAACGGGGAGAATATGGGGCGTCGGCCAGGACGTATCTGGACCTTCGAAGTTGTGGGAGATTGACACTCTCACGGGCGTCGCGATCATTCGAGGCGCGCTTCATGGTGCGACAACGTTCGCCACCGGCATCGCATTTGATCCGGCAGGAACTTGCTACCTCACAGACGCGTTCGGCCCTCGGCTCTTCACGCTGGATACAGCATCAGGTGCTACGACGTTTGTTTCGGACATCCCCATCGACACGGGCTACTTCGAAGACATTACGATTGATCTTCACGGCGACTTTTTGGGCTACTTCACGAGCCAACTCACCTATCGGCGTGGGCTCTATCGATTTAGTCTCTCAGCCCCGATTCCCACGCTTGTCAAGCCAATGCCTGCGCCCCATCAGGGCATCGCCTTCGCTCGATTCCCTTCCCCCGTCAACCTCTGCGCGGGCAAGACCAACTCAGCCGGATGTGTTCCAACCATCGAGATGGCTGGGTTTCCGTCGGCATCGGGCGTCATCGGCTGCACGATCCGCGGGCGCAGCGCCCTCAATAACACCCTCGGTATTCTGATATTCGGGGTCAATGGCCCAAGCACAGTTCCCTTCGCGGGCGGGACGCTCTGCCTCGCTGCGCCGTATTACAGGACCGTTCCACGCCCCTCGTCCGGCAACCTGACTGGTGTCGATTGCAGCGGAATCTGGGAACTCGACTTTATCGAGGAGATCAGACGGCGCGAGATACTCGGCCTGCAGCCGACTCTATCCCCGGGCCATGTCGTCTCGATGCAATGGTTTGGCCGCGACCCAGGACTCGGACAGCCCAATCCCTTCAGCCTGTCCAACGCCCTTGCCATTACGCTCATGCCGTGATGGAGTGGAATGAGCCTGCACGGTCCGAGCCGACTCGCCTGCGCCTTTACGCCCCGCTGGCGGACCTCGACGCGCGCGTTTCGGGTTCTCTGGAGCAGGCCAGGGCCGACGACGCCGGCGCCAGGACGAGCGCCCGCCGGCGTCCTTCCGATGTTGACCGCGCCCGGCGCCGGAACGGCCCAATGGCCGCCCACTGTGGCCTCCAGCCGCCGCTGCTCACCGCCCCCACAAGAACATGCATTCCAGGTCCTGGGCGGTGAAGTTCACCCTGTCGCCCCAGTCCGCCTGCCTCACGCCCGCCCTGATCCTTTCCGGCACTGGGAAGTCGGTCCGGCGGTATAACGGGGGCTGGCCGTGCTACAGCGCCCGCGGCCACCTGAGTGCAGCCCCCGATCCGATCGAAGTTCTCCGCCTCGCCGGCCCTTGGCCTCGCCTTCCTGGCCGCCCTGGCGAGCTTTTTGGCCTGTGATCGCAGGTTGCCCGAGGCAGCGGAGGCCGCCGCCGCGCAACCTGCTGAGGTCGCGACAGCCGAACCGGTCCCGCCCGAGCCCGTTCGTTACGGCCGCGACATCCGGCCGATCCTCTCCGACCGCTGCTTCGTCTGCCACGGGCCGGACCCGGGCAAGCGCAAGGCGAATCTGCGCCTGGACATCGCCGCGGGAGCGACCGAGCTGCGCGACGGCATCGCCGCGATCGTGCCCGGCGACACGCAGCGTTCCGAGTTGCTGCGCCGCGTCAACTGCCGCGACGAGGAAGAGCGCATGCCGCCGCAGGGCAGCAACAAGCGCGAGATCAGCGCCGACGAGGCCCTCCTGCTCGAGCGCTGGATCGCCGAGGGCGCCGAGTACGAGCCGCATTGGGCCTTCGTCGCGCCGCAGCGTCCGCCGCTGCCGGCGACCGCGAACGCGGCCTGGGGCAAGAATCCCATCGACGCCTTCGTGCTCGCGAAACTCGAAGCGCACGGCGTCGCGCCGGGCGTTTCCGCGCCCGCGCCGAGCTTGCTGCGGCGGCTGTTCCTGGACCTGACCGGCCTGCCGCCTACGACGGAGGAACTCGATCAGTTCCTGGCCGATCCCAGCCCGGCCGCCTTCGAGAGCTGGGTGCAAAAGCTGCTGCACGAAGAGCCCTACGTGAGCCGTTTCGCCGAGCACATGGCGACGCCGTGGCTCGACGCCTCGCGCTACGCGGACACCTCGGGCATCCACATGGACGCGGGGCGTTCGATCTGGCCTTGGCGCGACTGGGTGCTGGCCGCGTACCGCGACGGCATGCCTTTCGATCGCTTCGTGACCGAGCAGATCGCCGGCGATCTCTTGGCCGACGCGACCGAAGCTCAAAAGGTGGCCAGCGGCTTCAACCGCAACCACGTGACCACCGACGAAGGCGGTGCGATCGCCGAGGAGTACCTGGTCGAGTACGCGGTCGACCGCGCGGCGACCACGGGTTCGGTCTTCCTGGGCCTGACCATGGGCTGCGCGCGCTGCCACGACCACAAGTTCGACCCGGTCTCGCAGGACGAGTTCTACCGCTTCTACGCTTATTTCAATTCGATCGAGGAGCCGGGCCTGTACACGCAGGAGCCCGATCCCAAGCGCGCCTTCGAGCCGTTCATGGAGGTGCGTTCGCCCAAGGATCGCGAGCGCATCGACGCGCTCGACGCGCAGCTCGTGCAGGCCAAGGCGGCGCTCGACGCGCCCGATCCCGACGAGGACCGGCTGCGCGCGCGGTTCCAGGCGGATCTGCTGCGCGACGCGGGCGTGCGCTGGGCCAGCGCGCCCGCGATCGAGGCCAGCTCCGAGCGCGGCGCGAGCTTGAAGATCCAAGAGGACGGCTCGGTGCTCGCCAGCGGCGAGAATCCCCCGCAGGACGTGTACACGATCACGCTGCGCACCGAGGCGCGCGAGCTGCGGCTGGTGGCGCTGGAAGCGCTGACCGATCCTGACCACGTCAACTCGCGCGTCGGCCGCGCCTACAACGGCAACGCGGTCATGAGCGGCATCGAGGGCGAGGCGATCTCGATCGCCGATCCGACGCAGCGCAAGCCGCTGCGATGGAGCTGGGCCTGGGCGGATTTCGAGCAGGCCAACGGCGACTTCCGCGTCGTGAACACGCTCGACGCCGAAGCGGGAACGGGTTGGGCGGTCGATGGGCACAATCGCGAGGGCGGCCGCGCGGCGCTGTTCCTGGCCGACGAGCCCTTCGGCTTCGAGGGCGGCACGCGCCTCGAGTTCAAGCTGCGCTTCGAGTCGCAGTACGACAACCACGTCTTCGGCCGCGTGCGACTTGCGCTGGGAACGCTGGATTCGACCGAGATGCTGCCCAGCGCGGCCTCTTCGTGGTCGCTGGCCGGGCCCTTCGCGGCGGCGCGCTCCACGTCCTACGAGACGGCCTTCGGGCCCGAAGAGCCGGGCGCGCTGGATGCGAAGCGCCGCTTCGGCGAGAAGAAAGTGCGCTGGACGGTGCGGCCCGAGTTCAAGGACGGCGAGCTGTACAAGGATCTGCCCGCGGACGAGACGGTCACGTACCTGGGCCGGCGGCTGCGCGTGCCCTCCAAGCGCAAGCTCGAGGTGGCGCTGAGCAGCGACGACGGCTTCCGCCTGTTCGTGGACGGCGTCGAGGCCGCCGGCCAAAAGGTCGATCGCGGCCTGGAGCGCGACCAGAATCGCGCCACGCTCGAACTCGAGGCGGGCACGCACGAGATCGTGCTCAAGATCGTCAACACCGGCGGCATCGGCGGCTTCATGTGGCGCGTTCTGCCGCGCGAGGGGGAATTGGGCGGGGACATGCCGCTCGCGCTGCTGCCCGAGCCGACGACGCGCGCGATCGATCCCGAAGGCTTGCGTTTCGCGCGCGCCTGGCGTTTCTCGTTCTCGCCCGAGTACCGCGAGCGCGCGACGCGCGTCGAGACGCTGGGGAAGGAGCTCGCCGCCGCCAAGGCCGCCGTGCCGCGCACGATGGTCATGAAGGAGCTCGAGAAGCAGCGCGAGACCTACGTCCTGATGCGCGGCCAGTACGACCAGCCCGACAAGTCGCGGCGCGTCGAGCGCGGCGTGCCCGCGGCGCTGGGCGAATTGCCCGAGGGCGCTCCGCCGGATCGGCGCGGATTGGCCTCGTGGCTGGTGTCGAAGGACAACCCGCTGGTCGCGCGCGTCGCGGTCAACCGCATGTGGGAGCAGCTCTTCGGCAGCGGCATCGTGCGCAGCAGCGAGGACTTCGGCCTGCAGGGCGAGTGGCCCAGCCATCCCGAGCTGCTCGACTGGCTCGCGGTCGAGTTCCAGGACAGCGGCTGGGACGTCAAGCACATGCTCGCGCTGATGCTGAACAGCGCCACCTACCGCCAGTCCTCGAGCGTGCGCGCCGAGCTGGCCGAGCGCGATCCCGACAACCGCTGGCTGTCCTACTTCCCGCGCCAGCGCCTTTCGGCGGAGCAGATCCGCGACACGGCGCTGTTCACCTCGGGGCTGTTGATCGAGCAACTCGGCGGTCCGTCGGTCAAGCCCTACCAGCCCGAAGGCCTGTGGCAGGAGGTCGCGATGCTGCAGTCGAACACGCGCATCTTCGAGCGCGGCATGGACGCGGACATGTGGCGGCGCAGCCTGTACACGTATTGGAAGCGCGCCTGCCCGCCGCCCTCGCTCTTGACCTTCGATGCGCCGACGCGCGAGTTCTGCACGATCCGGCGCGCGACGACCAACACGCCGCTGCAGGCCTTGGTGCTGTGGAACGACGAGCAGTACGTCGAGGCCGCGCGCGTGCTGGCGCAGCGCCTGCTTTCGCTGGATGCGAACGACGACGCCGCGCGGCTTGGCGAACTGCTGCGCCGCTGCACCGGTCGCGCGCCGGACGCCGAGCAGCAGCGTGAACTGCAGCAGGCGCTGATCGCCTTCCGCGCGCGCTACGCCGGCGCCGCGGAGGAAGCCAAGGCTCTGGTCGAGACCGGGCTCAGCCCGGTGGACGAGCGCTTCGATGCCGTCGAACTCGCCGCGTGGACGATGCTGTGCAGCGCGGTGCTCAACCTGGACGCGACGATCACCAAGAGCTGAACATGGACCCCATCCAGGAAAGGCAACTGGGCCTGACACGCCGGCGCTTCTTCGCGCAGTGCGCGAGCGGAGTCGGCGCGGGGCTGGGCGCGCTGGCGCTGGAGCAACTGCTCGGGCCGGCAAAACTGTTCGCCGCGCCGCGCCTGGGCGAGGCCGCGCGCACGATCGGTCCGCACTTCGCGCCCAAGGCCAAGCGCGTGATCTACATGCACATGGAGGGCGCGCCGAGTCAACTGGACTTGTGGGACTACAAGCCCGGCCTGCGCGCGCGCTTCGACCAGGACCTGCCGGAATCGGTGCGCGACGGCCAGCGCCTGACCGGCATGACCAGCGGGCAGAAGCGCTTTCCGCTGGCACCCTCGCTGTTCAAGTTCTCGCGCTACGCCAACGCGCAGGACGGCGCGTGGATCAGCGAGATCATGCCGCACACCGGGCGCATGGCGCACGAGATCGCCTTCGTGCACTCGATGCACACCGAGGCGATCAACCACGAGCCGGCGATCACTTTCTTCCAGACCGGCAACCAGCAGCCAGGCCGGCCTTCGTTCGGCGCCTGGACCAGCTACGGCCTGGGCAGCGCCAACGCCAACCTGCCGACCTTCGTGGTGCTCATCACGCAGGGCTTCGGCAACATGCAGGCGCTGGCGGCGCGCTTCTGGGGCAACGGATTCCTGCCCAGCGAGCATCAGGGCTGCAAGCTGCGCAGCTCCGGCGATCCCGTGCTCTACCTCAAGGACCCTCCGGGGGTGACGCGCGAAGACCGCCGGCGCATGCTCGACCTGGTCGGCGCGCTCAACGAGCGCGAGGCGCGCGAAAGCCTCGACCCCGAGGTGCGCGCGCGCATCGCGCAGTACGAGATGGCCTACCGCATGCAGATGTCGGTGCCCGAGCTGACCGATTTCTCCGACGAGGACGAGGAGACGCTGGCGCTCTACGGGCCCGAGGTGAAGAAGCCCGGGACTTTCGCGGCCAACTGCCTGCTCGCGCGGCGGCTCGCGGAGCGCGGCGTGCGCTTCGTGCAACTGTACATGCGCGGCTGGGACCAGCACGGCAACCTGCCGGCCGAGCTGCGCCTGCAGGCGGCTGCGGTCGATCAGCCGCAGGCGGCGTTGCTCGCCGACCTGCGCCGGCGCGGCCTGCTCGACGACACGCTGGTGATCTGGGGCGGCGAGTTCGGCCGCACCGTCTACAGCCAGGGGACGCTGACCGAGAAGGACTACGGCCGCGACCACCACCCGCGCTGCTTCACGGTCTGGCTGGCCGGCGGCGGCGTGCGAGCGGGCATCAACTACGGCAAGACCGACGACTTCTCCTACAACATCGTCGAGGACCCGGTCAGCGTGCACGACCTGCACGCGACCATGCTGCACCTGCTCGGTTTCGACCACCAGCGCTTGAGCTTCCCGCACCAGGGCCGAGACTTCCGCTTGACCGACGTCTTCGGCGACGTGGTGGGGGGTCTGCTCGCGTGAGCGGCTGGATCGAGTTCCTCGGCCGCCTGCACCCGATGGTGCTGCACCTGCCGATCGGGTTCTTCGCGGCCTTGTGCGTGATCGAGGTCGTGGCGCGCAAGAGTCCGCGCAGCGACGCCGCGACGCTGTGGCTGGTGCGCCTGACCGCGCTGTCGACGCTGGTCGCGGTCGGCAGCGGTTTGCTGCACGCCAAGGGCGACGATTTCAGCGGCGAGCGGCTGGAACAGCACCGCAACCTGGGCATCGCGTTGGGTTGCGTCGCGTTGATCGTGCTGGGGTTCCACGAGCGAGTGTCGGCGGGGAAGACGCCCGGCTCGCGGACTCCCTACCGCGCCATGCTCTTCGCTGCGCTGTGCCTGCTGGTTCCCACGGGCCATTACGGATCCGAGCTGACGCACGGGCCGGGATTCCTGGGCTCTCCGCTGTCGAGCGACGCCGACGCAGCCGTCGCGCCCATCGAGGCGCCGCGGCCCTCGAGCTTTGCATCGCGCATCCGGCCGATCCTCGACGCGAAGTGCGTGCCTTGCCACGGCGACGCGAAACAGAAGGGCGGCCTCTCGCTCGCCACGCGCGAGAGCATGCTCGCCGGCGGCCGCCGCGGTCCGGCGCTGACGCTCGAGGATCCGGCGGCGAGTCCGATGCTCGCGCGCATCGAGCTCGAGCTCGACCACGACAAGCACATGCCTCCGTCGGATCGCGAGCAGCTCGAACCCGAGGAGCTGGCGCTGCTGCGCGCGTGGTTCGCCGCGGGAGCGCCCTTCGAGGGCAGGATCCAGGCTGTGGCGGACGCCGGCGCGATCGCGGTGGATGCGCCGCCTGCGGAGCAGCCGGTCGCGCAGGAA
>Ga0315910_10002925_pt1 | contig 14768 bp, 14 predicted proteins | sample EdamamesoilMG_FD_204470 | JGI IMG/M metagenome (GOLD analysis project Ga0315910, IMG submission 204470) | Garden soil microbial communities collected in Santa Monica, California, United States - Edamame soil | ecosystem: Environmental > Terrestrial > Soil > Garden | place: USA: California...
TCGCTCGAGCTCGAGATCACCGAGAGCGCCATGATGCTCGACCCGGCGCGCGCGCTGCGCGTCATCCAGGAGATCGACAAGCTCGGCGTGTTCATCTCCATCGACGACTTCGGCACCGGCTATTCCTCGCTCGGCTACCTGCGCGACCTGCCCGTGCACGCGCTCAAGCTCGACAAGTCCTTCGTCGCCGGCATGCGCAACAACGCCGACGACCGCATCATCGTCGAATCCACCGCGCAGATGGCGCATGCCATGCGGCTCGAACTCGTGGCCGAAGGTGTCGAGACCGAGTGGGACGCGCAGTTCCTCGCGAGCGCCGGCTACGACTACGCGCAAGGCTTCCGGTATTCGGGTGCGCTGCCGGCCGAGCAGTGCCTGGCGTGGATGGTCGAGTTCAACGCCACAGCCTTGCTCGCCGCCGGCGACGGCTCGCTCGCTGCTTCACTGCACAACCGCGTCCACCCCGTGATTCCGCAGACGGTGCCGGACCGGCAGACCGCCAAGAAGTGGGGCCACTCCTGAGCCTCTGATCCGGGGCATCCGCCCCGGAATTCGTTGCTTCCTGCCAACATCCGCGCCTTCGCCTCGGCGCGTTCAGGTGTTTTCTGGTCGCATACGCACCACAGCCGACTTTTCTTTTGACGCGCCCGGGCGTAGATATGACCGCACTTCGCTGGAAGGGGGCTGGCGATCAAACAACCAGGAAGGTTTACTCATGAAAAAGCCAATCGGTCTTGTCCCGACTCTGGTGCCGCTTCTCGTCGCCGTGCCTGTGGCGCATGCCCAGGAGCAAAACGCCGATCAACCGATGCAGGAAGTCGTCGTCACCGGCTCGCGCATCATCCAGAGCAGCGCGAACTCGCAACAGCCGCTGTCGATCCTGGATCGTGATGCGATCGACCGCTCCAACATTTCCAGCGTGGGTGATCTGCTGCAGCAGGCGACCACCAGCGGCAAGGCGCTGAACTCCAAGTTCAACTCATCCGGCAACTTCGGCTATCCACCCGACGGCGGCGGCATCGGAGCCGGCTCCGCGCAGGTCGACCTGCGCAACCTCGGCAGCAAACGCGTGCTGGTGCTGGTGGACGGCATCCGCTGGGTGAACGAATCCTCCGCGTCCGGCGTGTCCGGCGCCGCGGATCTCAACACCATCCCGCTGAGCATCATCGATCGCATCGAGGTGCTGGAAGACGGCGCTTCGGCTGTCTACGGCTCGGACGCCATCGCCGGCGTGGTGAACATCATCACGCGCAAGAATTTCGAGGGCGTGGAAGTCAACGCCTACCGCGGCGAATACGATCTCGGCGGCCCCACCACCGAGGCCAGCCTGACGCTCGGTGGCGGAGGCGAACGCTTCCATGGACTGTTCGTCGCCAGCTACTACGACCAGGAAGACATCAGCTCCGGCGAGTGGGAGCAATCCGCGTGGCCCAAGCCCGACGCGGGCCTCGCGGCCGGCAGCTCCGGCATTCCGCAGGGACGCTACACGTTCTGCGACCCGGCGCGTCCTGCGGCGAGTTACGGGTCGTGCAGCGCCAGCCAGGAGTTCTTCTACGACGTCACGCTGAACACCGGTACGACCACACCCGACTGGGATCCCGCCGATCCTTCCTCCGGTTCGTACCACGACTTTTCCGGTGCCGATCGTTTCAACTACGCGCCTTACAACCTGCTGCTGACGCCGTCGAAGCGCAAGTCCATGTTTGCGCGCGTCGACTTCAATGTCACCGACAACGTCAACATCTACGCCAAGGGCTTGTTCAACAGCCGCGTGTCGCGGAACCAGGCGGCGCCCGAGCCCATCTTCGTGGGCCCGTATGCCGGCACCGGCGGGCTCGCCGACACGATCACGATCTCGGCGCTGAATCCCTACAACCCCTTCGGTATCGACCTCGATCCCAGCAGCAACTTCGGCTGGGTTACGCGACGGCCCATCGAGGTCGGCCCACGCACCTTCGAACAGGACGTGGACACCTGGTACCTCAACTTGGGCGTGGAGGGCTCGTTCGGCTCCACGCGCACCTATCACTGGGACATCAACTACGTCACTTCGGAGAACACCGCCAACCAGACGTTCCAGAACGGCTACAACATCGGCAATGTCGCGCTGGCGCTGGGGGATCCGGCGGTGTGCGCGGCGGTACCGAACTGCGTGCCACTCGACCTGTTCGGCGGACAGGGCCGTCCGTTCACGCCGGAAATGATCAACTTCATCCGCACCACGCAGATCGACTCGTCCGAGCAGACCCTGCAGCTGGCGTCGGCGAACCTCACCGGCGACTTGTTCAACATCGGCGATCGGACCGCGGGCTTCGCCGTGGGCGTCGAACATCGCAAGTACACCGGCGACTTCCAGCCGGATCCGTTGCGCCAGACCGGCCTGTCGCAGGACTCCTTCGCGGCGCCGGTATCGGCCGACTACGACGTCAACGAAGTGTATTTCGAGGCCAGCCTGCCGCTGCTCGAGACACTCGACGTGAGTGCCGCGTTGCGCTGGTCTGACTACTCGACCTTCGGCGATGAAACCACCGGCAAACTCGGCTTCCGCTGGCAGCCGGTCGAAGCGCTGGCGGTGCGGGCGACGTATTCGACGGGCTTCCGCGCTCCGAACCTGGGCGAGCTCTATGGCCTGACGCAATTCGGCGCGACATTGAGCGATCCTTGCGGTCCGGTCGGCGCGCCGCCGGTGGTGCTGGATTCTGACGGCCCCAACACGACGCCGCTGGAAACCGCCTGCCGCGCTCAGGGCGTACCGTCCGGCTTCGAACAGGCCAACACGCAGATCACCACCTTCACCGGTGGCAACGCGGAACTGCAGCCCGAGACCTCGGACAGCTACACCGTGGGTATCGTGCATGACGCGACCTGGTCGGAAAGCTTCGCCAAGCGCCTGACGTTCGAGCTCACCTACTTCAACTATGAAATCGAAGACGCCATCCAGGCGCGCGACATCCAGGCGCTGATCAACGCCTGTCTCGCGGCGGGCGGCACGGATCCGACGCTGTGCTCACCGTTCTCGCGCCAGGCCGGCGGCAATCTCGAGCCTCCGCAGAATTTCCTGGACAACCTGGGTTCCATCGAGACCGACGGCTTCGACTTCAAAGTCGACTGGCAGGGTAGTGACCATTCCTGGGGCGCTTTGAACGCGGGTCTGCAGTTGACCTTCGTCAACGACTACACCGCAACCGACACGGACGGCATCGTCTCGCAGCGCACCGTGGGTATCGAGGTGAGCGACAGCGCCATCCCGGAAATCCAGGCGAACCTGCTGCTCGGCTGGAGCAGGGAAAGCTGGGACGTGAGCTTCACCACGCGCTTCATCGACTCGGTCGATGAGTTCTGCGCCAACGCGGTGTCGCAAGCGCCTGCCCCGGGTTGCGAAACCCCCGACCTGATCCACACGCTGGACTCAACTATCTACAACGACCTGCAGGTGGCGTGGAGCAAGGCGTTCAACGTGGAAGGCCTGAAGCTGGCGCTGGGTATCAACAACATCTTTGGCGAGGATCCGCCGGTCTGCTACAGCTGCTCGCTGAACGGCTACGACGCCGGTACCTACGACCTGCCGGGCATCTTCTGGGCGGTGACCGCCAAGTACGGATTCTGAGCGAGGGGTGGACGGGGAACGGGCGCGGTCCCCATTGGCTGGCGCCGTCCGGGAAACCGGGCGGCGCCTTTTTTTCTTCACTTCAGCTCCGAGTACTTCTCCGGGCTGAAGCCGACCAGGATCTTCTTTCCGCGCTCGAGCACCGGTCGCTTGATCATCGACGGCTGCTCGAGCATGAGCTTGATGGCGCGCGCCTCGGTGATGTTTTCCTTGTCCTTGTCGGCCAGCTTGCGAAAGGTGGTGCCGGCGCGATTCAGCAACACTTCCCAGCCGACGCTGCCGATCCAGTCCTCGAGCTTCGCGCGCCCGATGCCCGCGACCTTGTAGTCATGGAAGTCGTGCGCGACGCCGTGCGAAGTGAGCCAGGTGCGCGCCCTTTTCATGGTGTCGCAGTTCGGGATGCCATAGATGATGGTTTTCATGGCGGGCTATTTGCCCGAGCGCGGCGAAAGTTTCAATATGCGCGCAGGCGAAATCGGGGAGAGCGCGCTTGAACGACGCCGCCAACCATCGGGCATATCGCCTGACGTCCATCGACATGCTGCGGGGCCTGGTCATCGTGATCATGGCCATCGATCACGCGCGTGACTTCTTCCACTCCGGCGCGTCGATCGACCCGATGGGTGACGCCAACGTGTCGTTGCCCCTGGCGCTGACGCGCTGGATCACGCATTTCTGCGCACCGGTTTTCGTGCTGCTTTCGGGCACCAGCGCGGGGCTCATGGTGGCCCGCAAGAGCCCGAATGAACTGTTCACCTTCCTGCTCACGCGCGGCGTGTGGCTGATATTCGTGGAGATATTCGTCATCTCCACGGCCATCACGCTGTCGCCCGGAGGGATCGAGCAGTTCGGGGGTCGCACCCTGGCCTTCATGCAGGTGATCTGGGCGATTGGAGCGAGCATGGTGGTGCTCGCGTTCGCGCAGTTCCTCGGCCGCACGGTCTGCCTGGTCGCGGGCGCGTTGATCGTGCTCGGTCACAACGCGCTGGACGCGAGCTGGCCGGCGCCGCAGAACCTGCTCGACTCCAGCGTGCCGGTATGGGTGGCGCTGCACTCGTCCATGTCCAAGGCGGCAGGCCCCTTCCAGTTCATCTTCCTCTATCCACTGCTGCCGTGGACCGGCGTCATGCTGCTGGGCTTCGGCGTGTCGAGGTTGTTCGAGCGTGAGCCCGCGGCGCGCGACCGCGCGTTGTTGAAATGGGGCATCGCCATCACCGCCGCGTTCCTGGCGCTGCGCTTCATCGATGGGTACGGGGATCCCAACCATTGGCAGCGCCATGAGCTCGGCGTGTCGACGTTCATCGACTTCCTGAACACCTCGAAGTATCCGCCCAGTCTCGAGTTCCTCACGATGACGCTCGGGCCCGCCGCCATCTTCTGCGCATTTGCCGACCGCACGCGCGGGTTCCTCAAGGACGCGTTCGTGACTTTCGGCCGCGTGCCTTTCGCTTTCTACGTGGCGCACTTCTTCCTGCTGCATGCGCTGAGCGTGGTGCTGGGCGTGATGCAGGGATTCAGCGCGCAGCAGATGATGACCTTCCCGCTGTTCTATCCGCAGGGATACGGTGTGCCGCTGCTGGCCGTGTACGGCGTGTGGGCCTTCGTGATCGCCGTTCTCTACCCGTGGTGCCGCTGGATGGCGGGGATCAAGACACGCTCACGCGCCTGGTGGCTCAGCTACGTGTAATGGGGACATTCTTCCCAGGCGCTCACGCGCCACGACGGAAAACGCCGCCGAAGCGGCGTCGTCCGTGAAACTGTCCCCACTAAGTCGCGGCGCGCTTGGTAATCGCGGCGGGAGGCTGCGACGACAACACGATCGACGTCGTCACCGATCCGTATTTCGCCAGCCGGTCGATGACCGCCTCGAGCTGCTCGGCGCGCGGCACCAGCACCTTGACGATCAGGCAGTCCTCGCCGGTCACGCGGTGCACCTCCAGGATCTCCGGCATCGAAGCGAACAGCTTGAGGCAGGCCTGCAGGTTGGCGAACGTGGTCTTGATGCGCGCGATGGCCAGTAGGTCCAGGCCCACGGCGCGGAAATTGATGCGCGCGGAATAACCCTCGATCACGCCGCGCGCCTCGAGGCGTTTCACGCGTTCGGACACCGCGGGCTGCGACAGGCCCACTTTCTTGCCGAGGCTGGACAGGGAAGCGCGCCCGTCGTCCTGCAGAGCTTCGATGATTCGCCAGTCGATCGCGTCGAGTTGTATCGCCTTCTTTGAATTCATAGGAAACGGAGCGTCCTCAGCAAGGATTCATAGGTAATGGGCCATGGGCGGGCATGCACCCTGCCTGTGAGGCGGAAGCGCACGCCGCTAACCTGCCCACATGAATGCAGCAATCCTTCGCGCCGTCAACGCGCCGATTCTCTTGGTCCCCGGCATCGGCAACTCGGGTCCCGAACACTGGCAAAGCCGCTGGCAGGCCGCGTCGCCAAACTATCAGCGCGTCATGCAGCGCGATTGGGATCATCCGCATCGCACCGAGTGGGCGGCAGAGCTGGAGCAGGCCGTGACGCGTGCCGGCGCCGGTGTGCGGCTCGTCGCGCACAGCCTGGGATGCCTGCTGGTCGCGCACTGGCTGCAAACCACCCGCCTCAGGGTCGCGGGCGCCCTGCTGGTCGCGGTCCCCGACCCCGAGGGTGCGTCGTTTCCGAAAGAGGCCATCGGCTTCGCGCCGGTGCCGGCAATTCGCTTCGCCTGCCCCAGTATCCTCGTTGCGAGCCAGGACGATCCCTACGGCACCATCGACTTCGCGCGCGGCTGCGCGGTTGCCTGGGGCAGCCGCTTCGTGGACATCGGCAGGGCGGGGCACATCAACGCGGCGAGCGGGCTCGGAGACTGGACGCAGGGTCACGAATTTCTGGACCAGCTGACTAGTTAGCCGCGGGCGGTGCCACGGGTTCGGCGGGCTTCGCCAGTACCCGCGAGCCGTACAGGAACAACGTCATCAACGAACCGGCGACCAGTATGCCCGCCAGCAGGAACAGCGGGCTGCGGAAGCTGCCGGTGGCATCCTTCAGATAACCCACCGCGTACGGACCCACGAACCCGCCCACGGCGCCCATGGAATTGATCAGCGCGATGGCGGCGGCGGCCGAACTACCGGCCAGGAATTTTCCGGGCAGCGCCCAGAAGGGACCCCGTGTGCCGTAGTCGCCGACGGCGGCCACGGAAATCGCCAGCATCGCCGCGGCGGGCGCGGATATCAGCCCGGTGGCGACGAAGCCGATCGCGCCGATGAACGTCGGTACCGCCAGGTGCAGGATGCGTTCGCCGCTGCGATCGGAGCTGCGTCCGATCAGCACCATGCCGAGCGCCGCGGCGATGTAGGGAATCGCCGAGAAGAATCCCGTCTCGAGATCCGTGAAGCCCGACAGTCCCTTGACGATGGTGGGCACCCACAGCGTGAGGCCATAACTGCCGGTCTGGCAGCAGAACATGATCAGCGCCAGCAGCCACACGGTCGGATGCCGCAACGATTCGCCGAGGCCGATGCGATGGCGCGCCATGGCCTCGGCGTGCTCGGCATCGATGCGTTGCGTGAGCCACTCGCGCTGCGCGGGCTCGAGCCAGTGCGCCTCCGCGGGCTTCTCGGTGAGCCAGAACAGCACCACCACGCCGAGAATCGTGGCCGGCAGGCCTTCGACCAGGTACATCCACTGCCAGCCCTGCAATCCCAGGTGTCCGTCAAACCCTAACAACCAGCCCGACAACGGCCCGCCGAACACGATGGACAGCGGGATGCCGATCATGAACCACGACACCGCCTTGGCGCGCTGTTCGCGCGGAAACCATTGGCTGAGGTAGAAGACGATGCCCGGAAGAAAGCCCGCCTCGGCGACGCCCAGCAGAAAACGCATGATGTAGAAGCTCATCGGCCCCTGCACGAACATCATGCCGGCCGAGATCAGCCCCCAGGTGATCATGATGCGCGCGATCCACCGGCGCGCGCCGAAGCGCACCAGCGCGAGATTGCTCGGGATTTCGCACAACGCGTAGCCGATGAAGAAGATGCCGGCGCCGAGGCCGTAGGCGGTCTCGCTCATTCCCAGGTCCGAGTTCATCTGCAGCTTGGCGAAGCCGACGTTGACGCGATCCAGCCAGGAGATGATGTAGAGCAGCAGCAGGAAGGGCAGCAGGCGCCAGGTGACGCGCGCCATGGTGGTCCGTTCGATCTCGCTCATCGCCTGAGTTTAGGGCAAGGCATATGATTGCGCCCATGAATGAGCCCGGTGAATGGATCGACATCGGCGCGGCCGATGACTTCAAGCGCACGCCATTGCGCGAGGCGAAGCTCGGCGAACGCCTCGTCGCCATCTCGTACAAGGATGGCCGCTTCGGCGTCATCTCCAATGTCTGCAACCACGTGGGCGGGCCGCTCGGCAAGGGCCTGCTGGAAGGCGAGATGGTGGTCTGTCCCTGGCACCAGTACCGCTTCCACCGCTGCACGGGTGAAGGCGAACCGGGCTACGAGGCCGACAAGGTGCCGAGTTACGGCGTGCGCGAGGAAAACGGCCGGTTGTTAGTCACGGCGAAGCCGGTGAGCAAGCGCGGCCACCTGCCGCACGACCCTCATCCGCTCACGCGTTCCACGGATCGCGCGCCCGGGCCGCTGCGCATCGGCGGCATCTCGACCACGGCCATGGATCCGAAGTACCCGCGCTTTTCGACTTCCGAGCACTTGTTAGGCGTGGCGCTGGAGCACGCCGGCGCCGCGCTGGGCGCCGAGACGAAGTTGATCCGCCTCAACGATCTGAAGTTCCGCAACTGCGAGGGCTTCTATTCCAAGGCCGCCAAGGCCTGCACCTGGCCGTGTTCCATCACCTCGATGGACAAGACCGACCAGCTCGAGCAGGTGTACGAGATGGCCGTGCACTGGGCCGACGTCCTGCTGATCGCGACGCCGATCCGCTGGGGCGCGGCCAGCGCGCTCTACTACAAGATGGTCGAGCGCATGAACTGCATCCAGAACCAGATCACGCTCAGCAACAAGGTGCTGATCCGCAACAAGGTGGCCGCGTTCATCATCACCGGCGGCCAGGATGGCATCCAGTCGGTGGCGGGCCAGATGATGATGTTCTTCAGCGAGATCGGCTACGTCGTGCCGCAGTTCCCGTTCATCGCGCACTCGCTCGGCTGGGAGTTCGAGGAGATGGACCGCAATGTCGCGCTGGTGCAGGACAGCGAGCCGCTGCGCAAGGGTGCGCGCGAGCTGGTGGTGCGCAGCGTCGAGATGGCGAAGGGGTTGCTGGAGCGGGAGATGACGCACGCGACCATCGAACGCGGCGGGCGCAAGGCGTCGCGCTAGCGTTCAGCGCGGCGGCTTCTCGTCGTCCATCTTTTCGAGCTGTCCGCGCAGGTTCGCGAGCAGGTCCTGCTGCATCTGGGTGAAATAGCGCAGTTGCTCGGCGCTCAGCACCTGCGCGGCGCGCGCGATCATGCGATTCACATAGGATTCGGCGGACTGGTACCGCTGCCCGGTCGTTCCCTGGTCCCGGTAATAGATCCATCCGCCATTCATGCCGAAGCCGACGAACCCCTGTCCCGCATCGAGCTGAAATTGCAGGCTCTCCTCGGCAAGCGCATTGACCAGCGTCTCGGATGCCTCGGTGGATAGATAGGCCGTGTCGGGCAGGCGGCCACGCAGGTTCAGAACGGTCTCGCGCTCGTTCATGGTCTGCTGGTAGGTCTCGAACTTCCGCATGCGCTCCGGTCCGAGCAGTTCCGCGACCGGCTGTGCCTGCTGCTCGTGGCTCTGCCGCCCGAAAGTGTTCAGGTCGCAGGCGGGGTCGGCGGTGCATTTCGCGTAGGCTTCGCGCGCCTCCAGGTTGGAGCGCGCCAGCGTCTCGATCAGCTTGTCGTATTCCTCGGGGCCCAGCTTCAGCCTTTCGGCGATCCACGGGTAGGCGTTGCGCGCGCTGACGCGCGCTTCCTCGAGCAGGCGCGCGCGCGAGGCGGGATTCGCGAGCTGTTCGAGCAGCTGCCTGCTCTGCTGCCTCTGGTACTCGGTGGGATCGACATCGGGGTCGGGTTGGCCCGCGCCCGGCGCCGGAATGTTGATCCTCTTCCCGGCAACCTCGGCCGATTTGATCACGGTCACGGGCTGGCTCACCACCCGCATCGGGGGTGGCGGAGCCGAGGCGGCAGGCGGCGGCGCGGCGCGCTCCTGTGCCAGCTCGTGCCACAGGTAGATAGTCGTCGCGGCGAACGTCACGGCGCAGGCCGCGAGCAGGATGAACCAGCCGCGCGCGCCCGTCACGCGGCCGCCCCGATCCACGCGGCCACGACACGCGGTATCACCCGGGTCGCCGGTCCCTGCTCGAAGCGGAAGCCGTCGGGCACCGCATCGATCTCCAGCGCGTTCAACACCTTGACGGCGTCGCGGCGGGCCACGTCGACGAGGCCGGCCGCCGGGTACACGCTGAGCGAGGTCCCGACCACCAGCACCCTGTCCGCCGACTCCACCAGGTTCCAGGCCTCTTCCATGTGTTGCGTCTCCTCGCCGAACCACACGATGTCGGGTCGCAGCTGCGTGCCTTCTTCGCAGGTCTGCCCGAGTTCGATGGCCGCGCTGTCGATGCGATAGCGGTGTCGCGATGGCCCGGTGCCGCGGGCGAATGCCAGCTCGCCGTGCACGTGCAGCACGCGTGTCGATCCGGCGCGCTCGTGCAGACTGTCTACATTCTGCGTGACCACGGACACGTCGAAGTGGCGCTCCAGCTCCGCGATGGCGCGGTGCGCGGCGTTCGGCTCGGCGGCCCACGCCCTGGCGCGCCGTTCGTTGTAGAACGCGAGCACCAGCTCCGGGTGCTTGCGCCAGCCTTCGGGGCTGGCGAGCTCCATCCACGAGTACTGGTTCCAGAGACCCGCGGCGTCGCGAAAGGTCGGCAGCCCGCTTTCGGCCGACAGGCCCGAGCCCGACAACACGACGATCTTCCCGGCCATCTCAGCCCGCAGCCGGCGGAGTCTCCGCCGGGTCCGGATCGACGTGCAGCTGGCTGCGTTTGAAGACCGCGAGCAGCCGGCCGACGATTTCCTCGCGCCGCGTGCGCGCCCAGGCCGGTGCGCGCACCGACCACTCGCGCTCGCCCGGGATATGGATGTCGTATTCGCCGCGCCCCACATATTCGAGCGGTAGTTCGAGGCCGACGATCTCGCCGTCACGCAATTCTTCGTATACCCAGTGGGTCCCGACACGCCGCCCGAGAAAAAAGCCGCGTCGCAGCAGCTCGCGCTTGCGCTGCGTCGCTCGCCAGAACAGGCGAAACAGGAAGAAGGTCACCGCCGCGAGCACGGCGCCGTCGACGACTTCGCCGCGCCCCAGCAGCACGAGCGCACCCGCCATCGCCAGCACGGCCAGCGCGCACACCGCAGCGATCACGCTGCGAAAGGAATTGCCGATCCGTTCCCCCATGGCGCACCTAGCATAAGCCACGCGGCCGCGGACTCAACGCGCCAGCAGCCACCAGCTGATCCAGAAGGACGCGATCAGCAGCAACAGGCCGGGCGCGAGCCGCCAGAAATAGGCGCTGCCGCCGGCGCGGGCAAAGCCGAGCTTGGCAATCGTGTTGGTGGTGACAATGAGACCGATGGCGATCACGGCCAGGTCCAGCGGCATCTGTTCCCCGGCGGCCAGCGAGCCCACCGACGCGGCGGTCGAATGCGCATCGGCGAAGCCGCCGGCGACCACGCCGGCGAGCGCCCAGGTGGGTCCGAAGGTTCGCTGCAGCCACGCCACCAGCAGCATGACCAGCACGAAGGCGCCGGCGAACATCAACGCGGTACGCAGCCGGAACGCCCGGCCGGTCGGTGGTGGCGGAGCGGCCTTGTCCTTGGCCGCGAAGATCATCAGTCCTCCGTAGGTGGCCATGGTGGCGCCCATGATCAGCAACACCCAGCGCAATTGCGCCAGCAGCGCGGCGCTGCTGACGGCGAGCACCAACGCCAATTGCACGACCGTGGCCACCTGCGACAGCGCCGCGCCGGCCACGGCGGACGGCAGTACCTTGGGTTCGTTCTGCGCGCGTTTGCCCATGGTGGCGACGACCGCGGTGCTCGACACGAATCCGCCCAGCAATCCCGAGATGGGCAGGCCGGCGCGCGCGCCGACCAGGCGCTGCGCCACGTAGCCCGTGGCATCCACCGCCATGATGAGCACGGTGAGTTTCCAGACCAGCCGCGGGTTGACCACCTTCCAGGGATCGATGGGATGGTCGGGCAGGATGGGCAGCACCAGGATGGCCGCGGCGGCCAGCAGCACCGCGTCGCGCACTTCCTGGTCGCTGAGCCGGCGGTGCGCGAACTCGTGCAGTGCGCCGCGCGACACCAGCAACAACACGACCAGCACGCCGGCCGCGGCGGCGACCACGGGCTTCGAGGCGGCGAGCACGCCGATCACGAACGTCGCCAGCAGCGCGACCTCGGTAGTTAGTCCGGGATCCTGGTCGTGCGACTTGCGATAGGAGAGGGCGGTGAGCGCGACCACCCCGAGCGCCGCGGCGCCGAGCAGCACGTGTGACGCGCTGAGCGCGACGAGCGCCCCCAGCAGCGCGGTGATGGCGAAGGTGCGCACGCCGGCGGCCGCCGGGGTCTGCTCCGCGCGGCTGCGCCGTTCACGCTCCACGCCGATCAGCAGGCCCGCCCCGAGGGCGACGAGAATGGCCGACGCTTCCTCGGGAAACGCCCATTCATTCAATGACTGGAACATCCACGCTGCATATCACGCGGACTCGTGCCCCCGCAATCCGCGTCAGGCAGCCCTTTCCAGCAGCAGCAGGCCCGAGCCGGTGTTGGAGATCGGCACGTGGTAATTGCTCTCGAGCTTGCGCACCGCGCCGCCGAGTGCGCCGCGCATCACCAGCCACTGGACGAGTTCGGGGCCCTGGGTGCCGGCGAGCCTGACGAGCTCGCGGATCGTGTAGCGCGCGAGCAGCTCCGGTTCGTCGACGATCTTCTCCATGCAGAAGAGATCGAAGGGCTTGTTGATGAATCCCGCGCGGCGTCCGTCGAGCTGGTGCGAAAGGCCGCCGGTGCCGAGCACCACCACGCGCTCGTCCCCGGGCCAGGACTCGATGGCGTGGCCGAGGGCCTCTCCGAAGTCCAGGCAGCGCTTCGGCGTGGGCAGCGGGTGCTGCACGGTGTTGACGTGGATCGGGATGGTGCGGACCGGCCACGAGGTAGTGTCGGGCCACAGCAGCTGCATGGGCACGACGAAGCCGTGATCGACGAGCATTTCCTGGCAGGTTGTCAGGTCGAAGTTCGCGGCCGCGAGCGCCTCGATGACATGCCAGGAGAGTTCCGGGTGGCCGCGGAACGGCCTGAGTGTGGGCAGGCCCCAGCCTTCATCCGCGTTCCGGTATTGCGAAGCCGCGCCGACGGCGAACGTCGGCATCTTGTCGAGGAAGAAGTTCAGGCCATGGTCGTTGTAGACGACTACCGCGACCGTCGGGCGCACCTCGTCGAGCCACGCGCGCACCGGCCGATAGGCTTCGAAGAAGTCGCGCCAGTAAGGCTCGTCACATTGCTGCTTCGCCATCGCGATGCCGATGGCGGGGATGTGCGAGGTCCCGATGCCTCCGACTATCGTGGCCACGTCAGTCTCCCGCCGCGCGCAGGAATTCGCGGAATTCCTCGACGCTGCGCCCGGTCTGCTGGGCGCCGATGTCCTGCACGTTCAGGCCGAAGATGCCGGCGAGCTTCGCGAGGTAATAGATGTTGCCGCCGGCGGCGATCAGCGCGAGCACGTCGCGGCGCCTGACGGCATCGAGTTGCGCGTCGTCCAGGCCGTACTTGCGGCAGTAGCCATCCGGGTCGTGCCGGAAGGCATCGCGGTTCGCGGCATCGTTGAACGAGTAACACATCTTGTTGAGCGCGTAGCCGCGCTGCGCGGCGCGCCCGTCGAAGAGCGTGGTGCCCCAGATGTCGGTGGCGTGTTCGTCCGGGTGGAACGAAGGAACGTACGTGGCGATCATGGTTGCCAGCATCGCGCAGGGCTCGCCGGGCGACATTCGTAAGGCTACGTACGCGAGATGGCGCCGGCGCTTATGGCTGGTATTCGCCGGACCTCAGGCCTTCGCGACTTCTCCGAAAGACAGCGAACTCTGCCGCTGCGTCTGGCCCAGGGACTGGGTCTGGGCGGGGGCGTGGCGTACGCCGCTGACGTTGCGCGAGGGGAAATAGATCTCCGCGATCATGTCGTGCACGTTGTTGATGTGCAGCTGGATCTTGTCGATGAGGTCGTGCAAGCCGGGCTGGTCGAGTGTGGCGAGCGGCGCGCGCTCGATGAAACGCGCGGCGTCACCGAGTACTTCCAGCACGCCGTCATTGCGCGGCAGCTCCGTGAGCGAGCGCTCGAGTTGCATCAGGCAGTACTGGCAGGAGCGCGGGAACTGGTCGTCGCGCAACAGGAACTGGAGCACGTCGGTGCGCTTGACCCGCGTGCGCATCTTCAGCCGGTACATCTGGTAGCCCGACAGGCTCTTCAACACGCTCATCCACTGCACGCTCTCGAACGGGCGCAGCTCCGGGGTTTCGGCCGGGAGCAGCTGGGCCGAGCGCACGTCGACGATGCGGCTGGTCATGTCGGCGCGTTCGAGATTGCGGCCCAGCAGGCTGAACGTGTAGGCGTCGTTGCGGTTCATCGAGCCGTCGAACATGCCGGCGATGGTCTGCAGCGAGATCACGATGCGCTTGAGGAATTCGAAGCGCGTGCGCTTGTTGATGGCGCTCTCGACGTTGCGCGTGCACTCGGCGATGAACTCGTTGAGCAGTTCCCAGGCCTCGGTGGGCAGGATCTCGCGCAGCGTGCGCGCGTTCTCGCGCGCGTAGTACAGGCTCGAACAGATGGACCCCGGGTTGCTCTTGTCGGAGACGAGGAAGGTGACGACGTCGCGCTCTTCGCCGCGCGCGCTGCGTTCCTTGAAATGCGCATCGAACTCGGCGCGGTTGCCGGAGATGTCCACCAGCGGCAGCCAGCCCGGCGCGATGCCGCCGGGAAGATCCAGCAGCAGGTTGGTGTTCACGCCGATGATGCGCGCGGTGTTCTCCGCGCGCTCGAGGTAACGCGACAGCCAGTACATGCTCTCTACGGTTCTGGCGAGCATCTAGGTGTCCGTATCCACGATCCAGGTGTCCTTGCTTCCGCCGCCTTGCGACGA
>Ga0315910_10002926_pt1 | contig 14768 bp, 11 predicted proteins | sample EdamamesoilMG_FD_204470 | JGI IMG/M metagenome (GOLD analysis project Ga0315910, IMG submission 204470) | Garden soil microbial communities collected in Santa Monica, California, United States - Edamame soil | ecosystem: Environmental > Terrestrial > Soil > Garden | place: USA: California...
TGCGGATGGTGCGCGCCTGATCGGCGATGGCGCGGGTGATCGCTTGGCGGATCCACCACGTGGCGTAGGTGCTGAACTTGTAGCCGCGCTTGTACTCGAACTTATCGACGGCCTTCATCAGGCCGATGTTGCCCTCCTGGATCAGATCCAGGAACTGGAGCCCGCGGTTCGTGTACTTCTTCGCGATCGAGACGACGAGACGAAGGTTCGCCTCGACGAGCTCGGCCTTGGCTTTCTCGGCCTTGCGCTCGCCCTGGCGGATCGCGAGGTACGTCTTCAGGAGGTCGTTCACGTCGACGCGGAGCTCTTCCTCCACCTTGCGCATGCCGCGCTGGGCGTTGCGGAGCGCCTCGTCCATCTCCTCGATTTCACCGCGGCTCACACCGAGCTTCTTGGCGAGGGCGTCCTGGCTCTCGGGGTCGTCCTTCGCCTCGCGCAGCATGCGCTTGAGCTCGGCCTTGCTGGAGCCGGTGACCTTCTCGAGCTCGACCACCTTGCCCTGGGCGCGGTGGATGCGCTCGATCATCGCCTTCAGCTTGGCCACGATCTTGTCGATCGTCTTCTTGTTGAGACGCATCTCCTGCAGCGTCTTCACGAGCTCTTTCTTGTTCTCGGAGAGCTCCTTGTCGATCGCCTTGCGGCGGACGTCGGCCACGCCCTTGCGCTCCTCCAGGAGCTCGGTGTTCTTCTTGTCGAGGCGCTTGACGCGATCGATCAGGCGGATGATGCGCCGATCGGCTTCTTCCTCGTCGAACTCGTGCTCTTCGTCCTCGGCGTCGCGAACGATGTCCTTGACGCGGACCTTGTGCGCTCGCAGCCGCTCACCGATGTCGATGATCTCGCGAACGGCCACCGGGCTCGACAAGATCGAGGACAGCACCTCGTTCTCGCCCTCTTCGATGCGCTTGGCGATCTCGACCTCGCCCTCGCGGGTGAGGAGCGCGACGCTGCCCATCTTGCGCAGGTACATGCGCACCGGGTCGTTGCTCTTGTAGAAATCGTCGTCGCCGCCGCTGCGCGGAGGGGTGGAGGCCGGGGTCCCGCTTTCGGCGGATTCCTCGTCCGGTTTCGAGGTCGCCTTGCTGGCGGGTGCTTCTTCGTCGGACCCCACGCGGTGGGGGGCGATCTTGATGTTGCTCGCGTCGTCGACGACTTCGATGTCCTCGTCGTCGAGCGCCGAGAGCACGTCGTCCATCTGGTCGGGACCGACCTCGTCGCCGGGCAGGGCCTCGTGCACGTCGTCGTACGTCAGGAAGCCCTTGCTCTTGCCGAGGCTGATGAGCTGCTCCTTGGCGCTCTTGCCGTTCGGCTTGGCAGGCGGGCTCTCCGACGAGGCGGGGCCAGATCCGTCCTTCGCGTGCGCGGCCTTCGCCGAGCTACCGCTCGGCTTCGCCTTAGAGGCCCCAAGGGGCTTCTTCGGCTCGTTCACGGTGTTCTTTTTTGGCGAGCGTTCGGGCTTCTTTGCCACCAGCTACCTCGTCTATGAACCGTCGCGCTCACGCGCGCGGCGGGTTCTTTCGTGGAGTCGTTTGAGCAGCGCTGCCTGCTGCTCGAAGTCGCCGGTTTTCTCGGCGCGTTCCAATTCTTCGACGACCAGGGATTTTTCCCGTGACCACTCGAGCGACTCCAATTTCCTCAGGTTTCCGACCAGCTCGGCCTTAGCATCGACCAAGCGTTCGTGCTTGGGGGCCGCCCAGCGAGCAAGGGCGAATGGATGGATCGGGGGCGGGAGCTTCGCAAGCAATTGTTCAGGATCTCTGATACCGGACAGATGGTTTTGACGCAGTGCGGCAAGGGTGACGGCCGGATCGCCCTCGAGAAGCTCGGCCGCTCGGGCGACCTCCGGGTCATCGAAGAACTCAGGGAAGTCTATGAATGCCCCCAAGACCTCGACCTCGATCTCGGAGCCGCGGTCACGGGAGCGGGCGCGGTGGGGCGGGGCGACCCCAGGGACGGGCGGGGAGCGGACGGCTGAGGTCGTCGCCGCCGACATGCGAGCCATCAGCTCCTGCAGGGTGCGGCCTTCCGCATCCTTCAGATTGAGCCTCTTTGCCAGCCTTTCGCCGGCAAAACCGTTGGCGAAGCGACGCTCGTTCGGGTCCTCGATGCTCGAGATCAGCTGGATCAGCTCCTTGACGACCCGCGCCTTCGTTGCGTCGTCGTTTCGGGCGAAGGTGTCGTCCAAGACCTCGCCAATGAGATGGAAAATGACCGGCTGAGCCGCATCGATCACTCGCTCGAGCTGTTCGGTACCCGACCGCCGCGAAAACTCGTCAGGATCCACCCCGTCCGGCAGCGTCGCCACCCGGGCGTTGAGCCCCGCTTCCCGGCACACCTCGTGCGCGGAGCGGACCGCCCGCCGGCCGGCGCCGTCGGGGTCGAAGAGCAGGATCACGTTCTGGCTCAGCCGGCGGATCGCGCGGGCCTGCTCGGCCGTGAACGCCGTGCCGAGGGGCGCGACGACGTGCTTCAGGTTGCGAGCGTGGAGGCTCAGCACGTCGAAGTTTCCCTCGACCAGCACCGCCGCGTCGCGGGAGCGAATGGCCTGGCGCGCCTGATAGAGGCCGAACACCGCCTCGCGCTTCTTGTACACCGGCGACTCCGGCGAGTTCATGTACTTGGCGGGCGGCTCGCCGGTCGCCGAGGGCTCGGCGCCGAGCGTGCGCAGTCGATCCGCGGGTGGCTCGTCGAGCGCGCGGCCGCTGAACGCGATGACGCGTCCCTGGACGTCGAGCACCGCGAACATCAGCCGATGACGGAAGCGATCGTAGTAGCCCGAGCCGGAGCGGCGCGGCAGCACGAGCCCGACCTTTTCCGCCGCCGCCACGCTGAGCCCGGCCTCGCGCAGGTAGCTCGTGAGCCCATCCCAAGCGTGCGGCGCGTAACCGACGCGAAATGCCTGCAGCGCGTCGGCGATCGGATCGGTGGGCTCCTTCGCGACGAGCTCGCGCCGAGCGAGCTCCTGCTCGGCGAAGTCCCGGAGCGGGTGCTCGCGCAGCATGCGTTCGAACCAAGCGGCCGCGTGGTTTCCGATCTCGAAGAGCTCCTGCTGGCGGCGGCGTGCTTCGGTTTGCTCGCGGCGCTCGGCGTCACTCGCCGTTTCGACGACGTCGATACCCATCCGCTCGGCGAGCCTGCGGATCGCCTCCACGAAGTCGAGCCCCTCGGTCTCCTTCAGGAACTTGATGGCGTCGCCCGACGCGTGGCAGCCGAAGCAGTGGTAAAACCCGCGCTCGGGGTTGACGTGAAAGCTCGGCGTCTTCTCCTTGTGGAAGGGGCAGAGGCCGACGTAGCTCCGGCCGCGCTTGGTGAGCTTCACGCTCTCGCCCACGACCTCGACGATGTTCACGTCGCGCTTCACGCGGTCGAGGGTCTCCGCCGCGATCACTTCGGACGCCTACTCCCGCCCGGCCCCTGGCGGAACAGCGGTTGACAGCTAATCATACGTTCAGTAGTATGGGCCGGTGGTTCGGCGCCTGTCACTCGCCAATCCTCCGAGCCGTTTCGAGCGCTTCCGCGTCGAATACAGCGAGGAAGCACCGGAGGCGCCGCTCGAGCTCTACGACGACGCCACGCAGAGCGTCCTCTCCGAGAACGAAAGCCCGGACCTCGGGTTCCGCTTCAGCCTGAACCCGTACCGCGGCTGCCTCCACGGCTGCGCGTACTGCTACGCGCGCCCCACGCACGAGTACCTCGGCTTCGGCGCCGGGAGCGACTTCGAGCGCAAGATCGTCGTCAAGCGTCGCGCCGCGGAGCTCTTGAGAGAGAGGTTCGAGAAGAAGAGCTGGCAGGGGGAGCTCGTGGTGTTCAGCGGCAACACGGATTGCTACCAACCGCTCGAGCAGAAGCTCGAGCTCACGCGTGCCTGTCTCGCGGTTTGTGCCGAGTACAGAAATCCGGTCCACGTGATCACGAAGAGCGTGCTCGTCGAACGCGATCTCGATCTCTTGACGCGGATCGCGCGCGAGGCTCAGGCGGGGGTGACGCTCAGCGTGCCGTTCATCGACGCCGACGTGGCGCGGGCGATGGAGCCCTACGCGCCGCCGCCCGCACGGCGCCTGCAGGCGATCCGCCGTCTCACGGAGGCGGGGCTCAAGGTCGGGGTCAACGTGGCGCCGCTGATTCCGGGCCTGAACGACCGCGATCTCGTGCCGATCCTCGAGGCCGCGCGCGCCGCCGGGGCGACCAGCGCCGGGATGGTGCCGCTCCGGCTGCCGGGCAGCGCGGCGGCCGTGTTCGAGGAGCGGCTCCGGGCGTCGTTCCCGCTCGCGGCGGAGAAGGTGCTTTCGCGCGTGCGCGAGATGCGCGGCGGAGAGCTCAACGACGGCCGCTTCGGCTCGCGTATGCGCGGGCGCGGGCGCTACATCGAAACCGTGCACGAGCTCTTCCGGGTCACGCTCGCACGCCTCGGCTACGAGTCGCGCGAGATCTCGCCGAGCGCCGCCTCGGCGCCCCCGTTCCGGCGCCCCACGCGCGGACAGCTCGGCTTGTTCGGCGAGCGCTCGTAGGCCCTCGGGGTCGGCTCGGGCGCCCGGGTTCGGGCTCGGCCGCCGGCCCCAAGCGCCTCGGCGCGCGTCGCCCTTTGGAACGACTATCGGCGCGGCGCATCGTCTGGGTCTAGCGGCCCCGCGCGCGTCGCGCCGACGCGCAGGAGCCAGGTGCGTGGTGGGACGACGGGCGCACCGCGCGCCCGCTTCCCGGCAACCCCGAAAACGAGCGAGCGCGGCCGATTCCAGCCGGTGAACCACGCCGCCGACGACCGATCATCGGCGAAGCCGGCCGGAAGGCGCCCGCGGGCGCGGGCGTGCTTCCGCGCGTTCATCAACACGTAGACGAGCGCGTTCCGCGCTTCGCGCGGCGTCTTGAGCGCTCGTGCGTGATAGCGGTCGCCGAACACGCGCCCCCGGCGCGAAAATGTCCGGTTGACGGCTTTGGCCACGCGAATGGAAAGACCTTGCATACCCCGGGCGAGAGCGCCTCGGCCTTCGGCCTCGGCCAACAGGTGCAGATGATCGCTCTGCACCGAAAAGTGCACGAGCCGAAACCCGAAGCGCGCCCGTCCCGCCGCCAGCGCCCGCCGCACGGCCGCAAAAGCGGCCGGTTCCCTCAGTGACGGCAACCCCGAGACAACCCGCAGAGTGACGTGAACCGGGTGCAGCCGCGACAACACCGGCCGCCTGAGGTGCGAAACGCCGGCACGCTCGCCACGGGGCGGGCGCCCTGCGCCCGTGCGCGCCCCACCCCACGTACGAAACGAGAACTCAATCTGCTTCGCCGACTGCGCGCGCGACAGCGAACCCCTTGTCCGTCGAGGCGCGTGCAGATTCGTCGTGGCCATCGACATCTTGAATTAGCATATATTGTTCTCGGCGTCCAGGTGCCTCGCCTCGTTCTCGCTTCGCCGCTGGGTTCAATCGGGTGGGATCCATGACAGATCGAGGCGCGGACATGCCTGACGCTAGACGCGTGCAATCCCAGGACAGTCCTGAAAGAGCCTCGCCCACACCCGCGCCGCAGACTCGTGCCTTGCTCTCTAAGAGGCTCGAGCGGCGGGGCGATTGAAAACCCCGCCGAACTGGGCGTTTACGTCGTGCCGGTAGACCCGCCGCCGAGCGCCGCGCCGCCGCCAACTCTTCCCGTCGTCGCGACTCTGCCGCGGCGCGGCGCCGCATCGAGCTGGTCGAACGCCGTCGCCGCGCCCCCGCGACGGCGGAACGCCGGCGCAGGGCGGGCGCCCGCGCTCGCAGGCCGAAGGCCGAGAACGCGGGACGTACGGCACCGCCCTCCGCGGGGGCAGCCCCAAACCCTTTCGGTCCCGTGAACGCGCCGCCCGGTAGCTCGGCGTCGCTCTGGCGCTCGTCCACGGCGATCGCGTCGCCGTCACGGGTCGCAGGTCAGCCGCGCATCGCTTCGATCGGCGAGACGCGCGCTGCGTGCAGGGCGGGGAAGAAGCCGCCGAGCACGCCCATGAAACCGCCGATCAACACGGCGACGACGATCAGAACCGGATTCGGGTCGAACGCGAACACGACCTCTTGCCAGGTGGCGAAGTTCATCATCGAGATCTTCACCGTACTCATGCCGAGCGCGGCGACGACGCCGACCACCGCCCCGGCGCCGGCGAGCACGCCGGATTCCAGCAAGAACGAGGTCAGGATCGCGAAGCGCGAGAAGCCGAGGGCGCGCAGCGTGCCGATCTCGCGCTGCCGCTGGGCGACGGCGGCGTGCATCGTGATCAGCGCGCCAATCATCCCGCCGAGCGACAGGAAGAACACGATGATCACGCCCATGATGAAGATGAACAGGCTGGTCCCGTTCGATTGCTTCTCGTAGTAACCGGCCTCGGTCAACGTCTCCAGGCCGAGCTGCTTGTCGCTTTCCATCGTCGCCTTGAAGGCGTCGAACTTGCTCGCCGAATCGAGCTGCACCGTCACCGAGCTAACGACGCCCTCGCGCCCGAACGAAGAGCGCGCGGTGTCGACGTCGGCCCACACCTCCGATTCGAAGCTCGAGCCGCTGGCCGAGAAGACGCCCACCACCTTGACCGGGCGGTTCTTCTTGAGATCGAAGCTTTCTCCGATCTGCATGCCGCGGAAGCGGCCGACCAGACCCTTGCCGATCATCACCTCGTCCGTACCCGGGCTCGGGGGGCGTCCGTCCACGACCTTCACCTCGGGCCTGACCTCGATCGCGATCTCCGGCACGCCGCGGACGAGCACGTTGGAGATCTGACCCCCCTCGCCGCCGAGCTTGTCCTGCGCGATGACGATGACGATCTCGCCGGAGGCGAGCGTGCGGCCGCTGGCATTGCGTTTGACGCCGGGCGCCGCGGCGATGAGCCCGAGAGCCTTGATCTCGATGCTCGACGCCATCTCGGTGTCCGAGCCCTTGCGGATGACGATCGCGTTGTCGTTCCGGCCCGCGCCGACCATCGTCTTCTGGATGCCGAGCCCCAGCATGAAGGCGGAGGCGAGCACGAACACGACCAGGGCGATGCCGAAGGCTGCGGCGATCGACGTGGTCTTGCGGACCATCAGACTGCGGACGTTGTAGCTGAGCGGGATCATCGTTCTTTCACCCGACCCGGCGCAGGGCGCCGACCACTTCGAGGTTTGCGGCGCTGCGCGCGGGCAAGATCGCCGCCAGCCCGCCGAGCAAGATGGCGAGCCCGAACGAGGTGAGGGCGACGCCGGGACTGACGCGGAAGAAGGGGAAGAAGGCCCCGAGGTTCTGCTCCAGCACCGGACCGAGCCCCCCTTGAACGAAGGGGAAGCCGAGCGCCAGGCCGATGGCGCCGCCGAGGGTGCCGAGCGCGATGCCCTCGCCCAAGATGAAGATCACGATGTGCTTCGGCATGAAGCCGATCGCGCGCAGCATGCCGTATTCGTGGGTGCGCTCGCGCACGCCCATCGCGATGGTGTTGGCCAAGATCAACCCCATGATCACCATCATCACGTAGCTGACGATCTCGATCGCGCTCAATACGGCGGAGATCATGCCGAGGAACGAAGCCTGGAACGCCTGCTCGCTCATGCTGAGCGTCTGGTCGTCGCGGTCCTCGAACTTCTTGTCGATCGCCCGCGCGATCTCACCGGCGCGCGCCGGGTTGTCGATGCGCGCCATGATCCAGCCGACCTTGTCCTGCATCCGGGGCGGCAGGGACTCGTTCAGGTACTTCCAGTGAAACCATAGCGTCGAACGATCCACGGTGGCGCGTGTCGCCGTGTAGATGCCGGAGATGTGAAACTCCCAGTCTCCGGGGAAGATGGTGCCCGAGAGCACGATCTTCTGGCCGACCTTCCAGCCCTTGGAGTTCGCGAGCGCGTCGCCGATGATGGCGCCCTGGCGATCCTGCTTCCACGCCTCGACTTGAGCGGCGGGGATCTTGATCTCGTCGTAGACCTGCAGAAACGGGTCGGCCTCGACGGCGATCGACGCGAAAAACTCGGATTCCTTTTTCGGGTCCTTGGCGCCGAACCAGTTGGCGGCCGCCACCTTCGACACGCCGGGGATCTGCTTGATTTCCTCCACGTAGCGGGCCGGCAGCTGCATGATCATGCTGACCTTGTGCCGGGTGCCGACGCGGTCCTTGGCCGCTTGTTCGACACCCGCGGTCCACGACCAGATCACGGTGCGGAGCATCAGGAAAAAGACGACCGCGACCGTCACGCCGGCGAGCGTGAGGAAGGTGCGGAGCTTGTTCCGCCCGATGTTGCGTACGGCGATGGTGGCAAGCTGCATGGTTCGAGCTCCGAGCGCTACGACGCGGCCGCTTGGCCGTGGCCGTTGTTGACGGCCTTGGCGAGCACGCCCTTGTCGAGGTGGTGCACGATCTCCGCGCGCTCCGCGGCGGCAGGGTCGTGCGTCACCATCACGATCGTCTTGTTGAACTCGGACTTCAGCCGCTCGAGCAGCTTGAGGATTTCGTTGGCGCTCTCACGATCGAGATCGCCGGTCGGCTCGTCGGCGACGATGATCTTCGGGTCGGCGACGATGGCGCGGGCGATGGTGACGCGCTGCTCCTGTCCGCCGGAAAGCTGGCGCGGCAAGTGGCCGGCACGGTCCTCCAGCCCGACCACGCGAAGCGCGATCTCGGCGCGCTTGCGCCGTTCCTTGGCGGGCAGCTTGGCCAGGAGCAACGGGAGCTCCACGTTTTCGACCGCCGTCAGCACCGGCATCAGGTTGTAGGTCTGAAACACGAAGCCGATGTTCTGCGAGCGCCACGCCGCCCGCTGCCCCTCGCTCATGGCGCCGACGTTCGAGCCGGCGACCGTCACCGTTCCCGACGTCGGCTGGTCGAGGCCTGCGATCAGGTTCAAGAGCGTCGATTTGCCGGAGCCGGAGGGACCCATCAGCGCCTCGAACGAGCCTTCCTTGATCGTGAGATCGAGGCCGCGGAGGACGTCGAGCTGTTCCTTGCCGCGGGTGAAGCTCTTCTTCACCCCCGCGAGACTGATGATGTCGGTCATGGCCCGCCTTCCTTAATGCGGCGGGTGGGCGACGCAAGGGGGTCGACGTTAGCCGCCGGTCTTTTCCTTGATTCCCTGACCGTCACGCAGCTCTGCCGAGGGGCTTTTTACGACGCGTGTCCCGGCCGCCGGGCCGCGCACGAGCTCGAATCCGCTGCCGAAGGGCGCGCCGAGCGTGATCGGGACCAGACGCACCTTGCCGTCATCGATGCGAAACACGGCTTTGGCGCCGGCCACGGTGGCGATCGCCGCGGCGGGAACGATCGTCTTCGGCGGTGCCTTGAGCGCCTCCTTGTCGAGCTCCGCCGTGAGAAAGCTGACGCGGGCGGCCATGTCGGGGAGAACGTTCTCGCGCTCGTCGACGAACGCCACCTTCACCGTCACGGTGGCCTTGGTCCGGTTCACGCGCGGCGTGATCTCGATCGCCTTCCCGCGGTAGCGTTTGGCCGGGTACGCATCGAGCACGATCTCGGCAGGACCCCCGATTTTCACCTGCGACAGGCGTTGCTCCGGCACGTCCGTCTCCACCATCATCGAGGAAAAATCGGCGATCTCGACGCCGCCCATGTCCGCCGCGATCCCGGCGGGCTGGGGCCCCACGAATTCACCCACCTCCGGCGGCTTGTTCACGATCGTCCCCCCGATCGGCGCTCGCACGGTGAAGCCGTCGAGTGTCACGCCGAGCGCGCTCACCATGGTTCCCGCAGCCTTCGATTCGGCATCGGCCGCTTTCACGGCTTCGTCCAGGGACGCGACGCGCGCCTTCAGATCGTCGGCGGTCCCGCGCGGCGAGATGCCCTCCTTGGCCAACGCCTCGGCGCGGTCGAGCTGCACTCGGGCTTCGGCGAGCTGCGCGCGCGCCGTCTGCGCACGGGCGCGTGCCGCCGCAGTCTGGCTGGCGGCGGTCGCAATGCTCGCGCGTTGATCGGACGGATCGATCTCGAACAGGATGTCGCCCGCGTTGACCTTCGAACCTTCCTTCACGTACGCCTTCAGCACCTTGCCGGGGACCTTGGGCGCAGCCTTGGATACCGATTGCGCGACGACGTAGCCGGTGGAGGTGAGCTCGATGGTGGCCTGAGCCGGCGAGACGGAGGCGATCTCGGTGACCTCCACCTCGGCCTTCATCACCTGCCCCTTGAGGTACGGTACGAGGAGCGCGTAGCCCGCGACCCCCGCGCCGACGACGACGGCGGCGACCAGCACCTTGCCGATGACGCCGCCCCGCGGCGGGGGGGCCGCCCGCTCGATGCGAAGCGCGGCGAGGTCCGAGCTCAGCTGGTCTGCCATGGTGGCTCGCTATAGGGCCCGGAAGCGCGCGTCGCTAGTCCGCTGGCGGGTGGCCCCGTTTTCCTAGAGATTTCGCCCCTCTCGGGATGTGGTATTTCCGTGACCCGACGGGACCCGGTCGGCCGAAACGATGAGAAATCCCCTCAACTGGCGCAACACCGCGAGCACCCCGTACCTCGCGACCTACGTCGAGAATCGTTTCGCGCGGGCGAATGCGTTCTCGAACCGCCCGCGTCGCAATGTCGAGCCCTGGCCGACCTTCGCGAACAGCCGGGACACCGTGCTGCCCGAGCCGCACCTGCCGACGATGCCGGCTGCGAGCGAGTGTTACCGCCGGTGCTGGGAGATCGCGTTCTCGAACTTCCGGCGCGCGAGCGCGGAGAACGGTTTCATTTCTGATTACTCGTCGACGATGTACGACGGCGCCCTCTTCATCTGGGACTCCGTCTTCATCACCTTGTTCGGCCGCTATGGCGACGCTGCCTGGAAGTTCCAGAACACGCTCGACAACTTCTACGCCCGCCAGCACCCCGACGGCGGCATCTGCCGACAGCTTCGTGAGGAGGACGGCAGCGAGGTGTTCAGCCGCTTCGATCCGGCGGGGAGCGGGCCGAACCTGCTCGCCTGGAGCGAGTGGGAATACTATCGATTTCGCGGTGATCGCGCGCGCCTCGCGGAGGTGTTCGCCCCGCTCGCCGCCCACGCCGAGTGGCACCGGCACTACCGCACCTGGCCCAACGGCAGCTACTGGGGCACCGGTTGGGCCACCGGCATGGACAACCAGCCGCGGACGCCGGCGGACGCCCACGTCTGGTTCGATCACGCGCATCGGACCTGGGTCGATACGAACTTCCAGGCGGTGCTCAACAACCGCGTCCTCGTGCGCATCGCCGAAGAGCTCGGTCGCGAGGAAGAGGTGCAGGAAGCCGCCGCGGAGAACGCGACGCTCGTCCCCTGGATCAACCAGCACCTGTGGGACGAAGGGACCGGTTTCTATCACGACCTCAGGCGCGACCAGTCGCGGCTCACGGAGGTCAAGACGATCGGGGCGTACTGGGCCCTCTTGGCCCACGCCGTGCCGCGCGAGCGGATCGAGCGCTTCGTCTCGCACCTCGACGCGGCGACGGAGTTTCGTCGCGCCCACCGAGTTCCGAGCCTTTCTGCCGACACCCCGGGCTTCGACCCGAACGGCGGCCACTGGCTCGGAGGTGTCTGGGCGCCGACCAACTACATGGTGCTCCGTGGGCTCACCGAGCACGGCTACGACGACCTCGCCCACGCCATCGCCGAGAACCACTACCAGAACGTGGTCGATTCTTTCGAGAAGTCCGGGTCGATCTGGGAGCATCACGCACCCGACCTTCCCGGCGCCGGCCGCGGACGGCGCGATTTCGTCGGCTGGACGGCGATCACGCCGATCGCGGTGTTGTTCGAATACATCATCGGCCTTAGGCCGGACGTGGTGCGAGGCGAGCTGCTCTGGGACGTGAGGCGCCTCGACGAGCACGGTGCCCGCCGGTACCCGTTCGGGGGCGGCAGCGTCGACTTGGTAGCGGCCACACGGGAACGTTCGAGCGAGCGTCCGCGCCTCAGCATCAAGAGCAACGTCCGGTTCAAGCTCCGGTTGCGTTGGGCGAGCGGCGACGAGCTCATCGACGTCGAACCGACATGAACGTGCTGGTCTCGATCGACGGGCGCATCGTGCCGGCCGCCGAGGCCACCGTCAGCGTGCTCGATCGCGGCTTCCTGTACGGGGATTCCGTGTTCGAGGCGTTCCGCACCTACGGGCGTGTCCCGTTCGCGTTGGACGCGCACCTCGAGCGGCTCGCACGGAGCGCGGCGCGGACCTTGATCGAGCTGCCGGTGTCGCTGGCCGTGCTCCGGAGCGAGACCGAGGCGCTCCTCGCGGCGGCGGGGCAGCACGAGTCCGTGGTGCGGATGATGGTCACGCGCGGTTCGGCCCAGACGCTCGGGCTCGATCCCTCGCTCGCCCGCGGGCCGCGCCGCGTGACGTTTGCCGTCGAGCTCACCGAGCTTCCCGACGAGCTGTACGAACGCGGTGCGACGGTCATCACCTACCCCACCCAGCGCATTGCCGACGCGACGAACGCCGCCGGTGCGAAGCTCGCGAACTATCTGGTGGCCGTGCTCGCCATGCGCGAGGCGAAGGCGCAGGGTGCGGAAGAGGCGCTGGTGCTGAACGGCGCGGGAGAGGTGGCGGAGGGCTGCACGTCGAACGTCTTCTTGGTCGAGGCGGGCGTTCTCGTCACCCCGCCCGAAAGCATGGGCATCCTGCTCGGCATCACCCGCGAGCACGTGCTCGAGCTCGCGAAGCAGGCGGGCATCCGGGTCGAGGAGCGGCCCTTCCTGGCCGCGGATCTCGCGCGGGCGGAGGAAGCGTTCATCACCTCGAGCATCCGCGAGATCGTGCCGATCATCGCGGTGGACGGCACCGTCATCGGCACCGGCAAGCCCGGCCCGGTGACGCGCCGGCTGATCGCCGCGTTCAGGCAGCGGACGCGCGGGGCCTGAGCTCTGGCGAGCGCCTCAGGTCGTCGGGGCAGGGCGGGGCACTCGAAGCTGACCGCGCCCCTGCGCGAGCAACATGCCGATCGCCTTCTCGAAGAACACGCGAAGGAACGGCACGTCGTGCGGTGGGTCGGTGATGAGCCCGCAGCTCTCGACGCCCTTGATTGCGGCGGCGATCTCCAGCGCCCGCCCTTCGCCCTCGCGGGCGAGCACGCTGAGCGCGCTGTCTTTCATCGACAGCACCAGATCGGCCCGGCGCTCCGGTGTGAAATAGCGATCGGTCGCCGACAGCACCTCGGCCTTCAGCGCGTTCTCGACCGCGTTCGGCTCCGGCTCGGCGCCCTCCGGCAGCACCTGCCCGACCTTGGCGAGCATCTCGTCGACTGCCTGGCGGGAAGGGAGCCAGCCGCGAAATTCGGGGAGCAGGTGTAGATCCGCCGACTTTTTCAGGAAGTCCTGCACGTCGTCGGCGCCGATCTCGAAGCCCTCGCCGTCGAACGGATGAGGCATGTCCGCCGTCTCGCTCGACGCGAGCAGGGCCTCGGTGCCGGCAAAGCCGAGCGGCTCCGGCACGCCGCGTTCGCGGTGCAAGCGTCGCGCCTCGGCGATGCGGAAGCGCACCCAGTCCACCGGGACCGGCACCGGTCGATACTTCGCGCCGCGGAGCGCGCCCTGCATCGCCTCTCGTAGCTCGGCGCTCCCGAATTCGGACGAGCGCACGTCGATCACGCCGTGAATGCGAGACACGAACGCGAGCAGCGCCCGGTAGCGACTCGATCTCGTTCGTGCCGCGACGACCAGGAGGCTGATCCCGCTTCCGTCCGGAGCCAGCAAGAATCCCTCGACCGATTCGGCTTCCTTTTCGCCCCCCACGTTGACCACGCGCCGCGCTTCGGGCGGCTTGATGCCGCGCGATTTCAGCACATTGAGCCCGCGTCGGGCGGCCTTCCGCGCCTTACCCTCGGCACGCTCCGCCGCGATCGCCACGGCCTCCGCGTTGCCGCGAGCGACCCACGCCTCGACGAGGGCCTCCGCGCGCGCGCCGGCGGTCGAGAGCCCGGCGAGCACGGCGTCGCCGCTCGCCGAGAGCGTGCCGGCATCGAAGGTCGGGTCGTTTTTGGTCACGTTCGCTTTCGTCATGCTGTTTCTCGAACCTCTGCTCTACTCGCGGAGCCGCGCGATCGCATCGAGCTCGATGCGTGCCCCGCGTGGCAAGCCCGCTACGGCGACGGTCGCCCGGGCCGGGGGCTCCCCCGGAAAATAGGTACGGTACGCGGCGTCGAACTCCTGAAAGTCCGCCATGTCCGTCAGGTAGACGGTGCACTTCACGACGTCGCGGTGTTCGAGCCCGGCTTCGGCGAGCACGGCGCCGAGGTTGTCGAGCACGCGCCGGGTCGCCGCGCCGATGTCGCTGGTGACGAGCTCGTGGGTGCGTGGATCGAGTGGGATCTGGCCCGAGCAGAAGACGAACGGCCCAGCCACGACGGCTTGCGAGTAACCGGCCACCGGGGCTGGCGCGGCGCTCGAGCGGAGGATGCGCTTCGACATGGGCTCCTTTCGCCTCGGTGCGGGGTCGAGGCGGCGCGCGATGATGCTAGACTTCTCTCCGTCCGTCCAGCGCTCGGCCGAGCGTGATCTGGTCGGCGAACTCGAGGTCCCCGCCGTGCGGGACGCCGCTGGCGATGCGCGTGATCTTGAGGTTTCTTCCGCCGAGCTCTCGCGCGAGCAGGAGTGCCGTGGCCTCGCCGTCGACCGAGGGCGGGGTGGCGAGGATCACCTCCTTCACGTCGTCGGCGGTGATGCGGCCCATCAGGCGACCGAGCGGTAGCTCGTCTGGACCGATGCCGTCGAGCGGGGACAGCAGCTTTCCGAGCACGAAATAGCGCCCGCGCATGGCGCCGCTCCGCTCGACCGCGAGGAGGTCCTGCACGCGAGCCACGATGCACAAAAGGTGCCGGTCGCGGCGGGCGTCACGGCACA
>Ga0315910_10002927_pt1 | contig 14762 bp, 13 predicted proteins | sample EdamamesoilMG_FD_204470 | JGI IMG/M metagenome (GOLD analysis project Ga0315910, IMG submission 204470) | Garden soil microbial communities collected in Santa Monica, California, United States - Edamame soil | ecosystem: Environmental > Terrestrial > Soil > Garden | place: USA: California...
AGAAGAAAACTGCATTCACGGAAACGGCGCCCCCGGCCGCGCACGCTGCCGAGAACTTTCGTCCAGAAGGAGCACACTCACTGCTTGGCGCGTGCGACGAGGCTCGCTACCGTCGCGACCATGGCAGTTGCGCAAGTACTCGTCGTCGACGACGAGCCGTCGATTCTGACTACCCTGAAGACGGCGTTGCGTTTGGAGGGCTACGCGGTCGATGTCGCCGGTGGCGTCCAGCTGGCGGAAGAGCGCGCCACCAAGAAGAGCTACGACCTGATCTTGCTCGACGTCGCGTTGCCTGACGGCGACGGCGTCGACCTACTCGCGCGCCTGCGCGACTCGGGGAACGACGCGGTCGTGATCATGATGAGCGGACACGCCACTGTGGATGCCGCGGTGCGCGCTACCAAATTGGGAGCGATCGACTTCCTCGAGAAGCCGCTCTCGACCGATCGTTTGTTGTTAGTGATGGACAACGCCCTCAGGCTCATGCGAGCCGAGCGCGAAGCCCAGGAACTCCGTGTGGCCGCTGGGTACTTCGACGAGCTGCTCGGCGAGAGTCGAACCATGATCGCGCTCCGAGACCAGGTCGGCCGCGCCGCGCGCGCTTCTGCCAGCGTGCTCATCACGGGCGAACGCGGCACCGGCAAGGAGCTGGTGGCACGCGCGATTCACCGGGCATCTCCCCGGGCCGACGGCCCTTTGGAAAAACTCAATTGCGCTGCGGTTCCGAAGGAACTGATCGAATCCGAGCTGTTCGGCCACGAAAGCGGCGCTTTCACCGGCGCCACCAAGCAGCGCCGGGGCAAGTTCGAGCGCGCCGCGCGCGGTACCATCTTCCTCGACGAGGTGGGCGACATGCCCATCGACATGCAGGCCAAGCTGCTGCGCGTCTTGCAAGAGCGCGAGTTCGAACGCGTGGGCGGCAGCGAAACCATCAAGACCGACGTACGCGTCGTGGCGGCGACGAATCGCGACCTCACGCAATCGATGACCGAAGCTTTGTTTCGCCCCGACCTCTACGATCGGCTCAACGTGCTGCCGCTCGCCGTGCCGCCCTTGCGCGCGCGGCGCGAGGACATCCCGCTGTTGGCGCGCAACTTCCTCACGCAAGCCGCTCAGGCGAACAACAGACCCGAAGTGAAGCTTTCCGAAGAAGGCATGCAGGTGCTCACCGCGCATGCCTTTCCGGGCAACGTGCGCGAACTCAAGAATCTGATCGAGCGGCTGGTCATCCTCGGCGCCGACGACACCATCACCGATACCGACGTGAGCCAGGCCCTCGGCATGAGCCACGCGCCGAGCGCGGCAGGGCTGTTCAGGCCCGGCGTGCCCTTCCGCGTGCTGGCGGAAGAAGCCGAACGCACCATCCTCGAAGAGGCGCTCACCCACCACGCGGGCCAAATGGCAGCAACGGCTCGCGCCCTCGGCCTCGAACGCAGCCACTTGTACAAGAAGGCCCGAGCCCTCGGCCTGCGCAAGAGCAGCAAGGAAGAAGAGTAGCTATTCAGAGCGGGCTCCCGGGCGCTGCTAGCTCGGCCAGCGCCCGCTCGAGCTCGCGGAGCCGCGCGGCTTGCTCGCGGGCTTTCCCTGCCTGACCGGCGCGCTGGTACGCCTTGATCAACGCGGCGTGCGCGAGCAACATCTGGGGAGGCGGCGCCTCGCACAAAACAGCGCTCTCGAGCTCGAACAGCGCACGCTTGGACTGCCCGCTCTTGTCGAGGGCCGCGGCCAACAGGTAGTGCACGTCGAAGTTCGACAAGTCCGCCCACAGCGCCGCCTCGCCCAACGCCACGATGTCCTGATAGCGGCCCTTCGCCGTCAACAGCTCGAACAGGCGCGCGAATAGGCCCGATCCGTGTTGCTCGAGTTTCCCCAGCTTCGACAGGGCCGCGATCTCCGCGTCCGCGTCGCCCGTGGTGCGCGCGATGCGCGATAGCGCGATCAGAGGCTCGGCCTGCGTAGGGTCGAAGGCGTGCGTCGCTTCCAGCGCCTTCCTCGCCTCCGCCGTCTGCTTCTGAGCTCCGTGCGCCTCCGCCAACATCAGCTGGGTCCAGTAGCCGTCCTGACCGAGTTTGAGCAGCGTGCGCGCGTGCCCCAGCGCCGCATCCGGTTTGTCCTGAGCGAGCGCCACCTGCCCCGCCAGGTACTGAGCATCGGGGGAATCGGGGCGAGCGGCGAGCACCTTCTGGAGGACGGCCCCGGTGCGCTCGGCGTCGCCCGCTTGCCAGGTCGCGCGCGCTAACCGGAGCAGCACGTCGAGATCGTTCGGCGCCTGCTTTTGGGCTGCCTCGACCTTGTCGATGGGCTCGGCGCGCATTTGCGGCACGAACTGCTTCTGGTAGCGCGTCAGCGCCTTCCTCGTGTGCTCGCGAAATTCGGTATCGAACGCGCCCGGCGACATGCCGAGCACACCGTTGAAGATGGCCGGAGTGCGTTGTCCGTTGCCCCACTGTTCGAGCATGCCGCGCATTTTCGGCATGCCGTACTCCTGGACCATCATCGTCAAGATCTTGCTCGAGGCATAGTACGCGGTCGCCACATCGCTCATCTGCTCGGCCCGCGTGAACGCGCGCGACATCTGAGCTACCTCGGGCACGCGGTTACCGCGCAGCGCCTGGAACAAATCTGGATCGAGCTCGCGTGACCACTCCGTACGCTCGGCGAGCGTTTCGTATTCGGCCAGGCCTTCGGTGAACCAGCGTGGCACGTGATACTTGGAGAGCTGGATGTGAAACACGTGGGCGAGTTCGTGCCACAGCGTCATCCCCAAGTTGAATTTTTCTTCGTGGAGGCTCATGCTCGCCAGCGTTCGGCCGAAGCACACGCCCTGAATCGGAGTGCGCGGCAGCCCGCTCGTGCGCACCGAGAATGCCTCGCGTGTGGCGTAGAGCTCGATGCCGATCGGTGTCTCCGGCTCGATGCCGTAGTGGCCCACCATCTTCGCGTGGGCGCGCGTGAGCAGATCGGGAATATAGCGATCTAGAAGCTCTTTTTCAGTCTTCGGGTAGCGGATCCGGAACTTGCCGCGCTCGACCGAAACGTAGTCTTGTTGGATCTGCTTTTCGTAGAGATTCAGCGTGTTGAACACGCGCACGTTGAACGGATCGAGATCGAAGGCTGCTCGCAGCGAGACGATACCAGCGTCTTCGTCCCCGTTGCGGATCAGGTTCAGACCGAGCGCCGCGTGAGCGTTGGCGTCGCCGGGATCGATACGCACGGCCTCTTCCATCATGTTCACGATGTCCGTGTAGCGGTGTTCCCACTCCGCGTACTCGCCGACGATCTGGTACACCTTCGAGTAGCCGGGGTTGCGCGCCAGCACGGCCTGCGTTGCTGCTCCGAAGCCGCGTGTGTCGTCCGCCAAGAAGCGCTCGGCGGCCCGCATACTGAGCAGCTCGAGGTCGCCCGGACGCCCTGCGAGCCCTAGATCGACCGCCTGCTGCGCCGCTTCGAGCTCCATGTCGCGCAGCGCAATGCCCGCGAGCACCGCGTGCGCGCTCGGGAGCTGCGGGTTCACAGCGAGCGCCCGCCGCGCCAGCCGGTCGGCATCGTCGAAATCGTAGGTCTGCTCGAGCCGCACGCGCGCGAGCCACACCTGGGCCTCCGGGTGATTCGGCGCGAACGACAGCACCTCACGCACCACCTCTTCCGCGTGCCCTGGGTCGTGCTTCTCGAGGAACAGCTCGGCACGCCAGAGCAAGAGCTCGAGGTGCTTGCCACCAGCGCTCTCGGCTGCGTTGAAGGCGTCGTTGGCGTCGCGCGGCGACCTGAGCAGGTGCGCCGCACGCCCCACGAGCGCGAGCCCTTCCGCGTCGTTTTCCGCGATGCGGTCCTCGTTGTAGTCCTCGATCAGCGTCATCAGGAGCGGTTCGGCCGCATCGCGCATGCCTCGCTCGATCAAGATTTCAGCGGCCAGCACGCGCACCTCGCGCGCGGCGGGGTCCTTCACGAAGGGCCGCAGCGCGTCCGCTGCCCCGTCGAGGTCGCCCTTCGCCTGGAGGGCACTGGCTGCGACGAAGGCCGCTTGTCGACCCAAGGTGGGCTCGAAGGACTGCGCCTGCCGCGCCGCCTTCACGGCTTCGTCGTAGCGACCGGTCACGAGCTCGACACGGGCCAGGCCGAGCGTGGCCGTGCTCTTGACGTCCGTGTTCCCGAGCGCACTGAACGCCGCGCGCGCCTCGTCGTAACGAGACGTGCGTTCGAGCTCGAGCGCCTGCTTCAGCCGTACCGCGGGCGTGGCGGGCGCACGAGCGCTCTTCGCTGCGGGAGTCGCGGGCGGTGGCGGACCCGCCGACTTCTCACAACTGACGCACACCGACAACAGGCCCACCCAGACGAGGCGTTTCATCACGCCCCATCTTGCTCGACCGTCCGAGTCAACGCTAGTCTCGAGTTTGACCCAAGAAATCACCGTGTCCGGGGTCTACTCGGCTTTCTGGGTAGCCAGCCTGGGCGACGTGCTCAGGGCGCCATCGCCGTCTTTGGGACTTCGACCCACTCCAGCTAAGGCCTCTCGAGCTTCCTCCGACTCGTGCGACACTGTGGTGCGGCACATGCTCGATCGACACACTGCTTCGGTCAGCGTCGATTCTCGATGTACTGCGTTGACCCGTAGGTGGCGGGATTCGCGAAGTGAGTCGCGGTACGAAGCCGCAGCGCGTTTACTTCCGCTCGAAACCAAACTACAAGCGGCGGGCCCTTGGGCCTTATGCACGGTAGTCGAAGTTCAGACGCAGCGGCTGCTGGGGGCGGCGCCAACTTCTCGCGCCGCGCGTTCGACTGGGCGATCGAGCATCGCAATCTGCTGCTCCCCACGGTCGTGACGATCGTGGCCGCGGTGCAGACCTCTTACCTGCTTCGCTGGTCGGTGCGCGTCTTGGGCGAACACGGGGTCGGCGTCGACGACGCCTACTTCTACGCGATCCTGGCGCAAAACTACGACAAACTCGGGTACCTGACGTTCGACGGGAGCATGCCCACCAACGGCGTGCAGCCCCTCTGGCAAGGACTCCTCATCGCGCTCCACGAGCTTTTGCCCTGGGTCGACGTCATGCGGCTCAGCTACACGTCGAGCTGGTTCTTGTACGCGGTCGTCACTTGGCTCACGGTGCGCTACGCGCTGAGCCTCAGGTTGCAGCACGCGCTGCCCGGTGCACTCACGCTGGCTGTGCTCGTGACGTGCAATCCGGCGTTTCAACGACTGGTCCTTTGTGGCCTGGAGACTCCGCTGTTTCTCGCGTGCTACCTGACACTGCTGCACCGGCTCGCGGCGTTCACGTCGAAAGACGACCGCGGACGTTCTGGTGATGCCCGCGCGGTTGCCGTCCTGGCGTTCCTCGCTGGCCTCACGTTCCTGGCGCGCACGGACTGGTTCTGGGCAACATTCTTGGTCGCCATTTTCGTGTGGCGCAAAACCCAGCACAAGGGTCTGTTCTTGCTGTTTGGCGCCGTGGCAAGCGCGGTCGTCGTCCCGTATCTGGCACACAATTGGCTGACCTACGGCCACCTGGTCCCCATCAGCGGGCGCGCGAAACTCGTCGCTCTCGAACAGTTTGCACCAGGCATCTTCGCCTACTTGCAGACCGACGAATGGCAGGGTCTCTTCGCGATGGTGGCGGACGTGTTCACCTTCGATCAACTCTGGCTAGCGATCCCCGGCGCGATCGCGATGACCGTCATGGGCATCCGCGAGTTCCCGCGCGCGAGCAGCAGTGTTCGGTTTTTGCTGATCGGGTCGGCGTGCCATAGTTTGTTCTTGCACCTCGCGTATCGCGAAGTGCGACCCTATACGCGCTACTACTTCGTGGTCGAGGCCCTCAGCGTCGGCGTCCTGCTCGTCGTGCTCGTCGATCGCGCGCTGGTTCGCCTCGGTCCCGACTCGGAACGCGCCCAGCGTCGTGTTGTCGGCGCCACGCTCGGCCTGGCCGCGCTCGTCGCCGTCGAGGTGGGCATGGCCCTGCTTGGTCTACGGCCGCGCGAGAGCTGGAAGAGCCGCATTCGCATGGCCGACACGTTGCAAACGCTGCCCAACATGGCACCGATCGCCGCCTTTTGGCCGGGAACTCTGGCTTACTTCTCGAACCGACCAGTGCTTCCCCTCGACGGTATCATCGGTTCCGAAGAATACCTCGAGCGCTTCGTGACTCGCGGGAAGGAGCTGGAATACGCGCGAGCCCGCGGGGTCCGCTACGTCGTCGTGGCCGACATGCCGCTGGATGTTCTGTACGCGCGCGGCGCGCCCGAGATCCGAAACTGGGCGAACATCGGCAAACTGCGCCTCTGGCAAGATTGCGTGTTCGTGAAGGGTTTGGTCGCTGTTCATGCGGACCCGAAGACCAAGAACGGCTGGTACCTTTACGAGCTCACCGACCGCGCCACGAACCGCGCCTGCCGCAGCCGGTAGCAACCGTCACTCGGCTTCGATGGACACCAGATCTCCGGGGCCGGCGCCCAAGAGCTCCGCCGCGCTCGCGTCGCGTGCAGCGAGCTCGAGCGTCCCGAAGGAACCTACGAGAGCAACACATTGACCCGGCTCGGCATCGGCGTAGGTGCGCACCACGGACAGTGATCGCCCCGCGAAGCGCACGTGCCACGCGCCCTCGGACGGCAGCTCTTCCTCCGGAATATCGGTGATCAGGTTCCCAAAGTGATCGGTCACCACGACCGAGCCGCTGAGGCTGCCATGAATGCTCCCGTGGATGCGCCCGTGAACGCCGCTCAGCGCGCTGGGGGTCGGATCCCGCACGAAGGCGGCGGGCGGCTCGCGACTTGGACCAACACGCTCGAGGTCACCGTCGCTCGACGCCGCCAGCGCGGCAGCAGCAGGGCCGAACAGATCGCGCCCGTGAAAGGTAGTGCTGAGCTGCCGAACTCCGAGCCTCTGGGGATCGACGCGGTGCGCCCGCTTGGGTCCCGGGTGGCCCAGCACGGCCGTGAACACGCCGTTGTCGGGACCGACGAAGAAATGGTCGTCGACCTCGAGCGCCAGCGGCTCACGGGCGCTGCCCACACCCGGATCGACGACGACCAAATGCACGGTGCCCGCCGGAAACCAGCGATAACTCCGCTCGATCCAGAAGCCAGCTGCCGCGATGTCTTGCGGCGAAATCGCGTGCGTCAGGTCCACCAGCGTCGCCTGGCGAAAGCGCCCCAAGATCGCCCCCTTCATCACTCCCACGTAGGGGTCCTTCACCCCAAAGTCCGTCAGCAGGGTGATGACCCCGCTCGGCGTCATCGGACTTGCGCCCCTTCGGGATGACGCCAGCGCGTGAGCCGGCGCGGCCACGACGCCGCCGTTGCTGGGTCGCGCCGCGCGCGCCACAGCGAGCGCACGAGCCCCACGACGGTGCTCTCGAGCCACTCCGGAACCGCCGGCTCGCTCTCGAGCGTCACTGCGCCAGTCCCGAGCTCGACCCTGACGGACCCCGCACCAGGCACTTCGCCGAGCTCGGCATCGAACTTGTAAACCACCGCTCCAGCATCCTCGTGTTCGAGGCGAAGGGTGAAGCGGGCACCTTCCCGGGCTTCCATATGGGCGAGACCTTAACCTCTCTCGGGAGCGCGATGCACTCTGCGAGCGCCGCGGCTATACTCAGCGTCCGCTCACAACCCGCAACCCCGCAGGATTCCGCCCTCGCCGGAACCATAACCCATTGATATTCCTTCAGTTTGTACAGCAACCCGCTCCCCAGATCGAAGTGGAGCGCCTCGTCGCGCAGGCCTCGCGCTACTTCTCGGCTGAGCTCGAGATCGTCAGCCGCGACGCCGCGACCAGCCAAGCCACGCTCCGGTTTCGCACAGCCCTGGACGGCGAGAGCAGCTTCGAACTCCATGCGCGTGTCACCGACGACGCCGATCGCGCACGCCTCGCCCCGGCCGAGCTCGCCAACCACAGCTACGGCATGGCCGGTCTCGGTGAGCGCTGTGTGTGCGTCTGGCAGGTGACCCCCGCGGCCGGCACCTCACCCGCCGCGTGCTTCCAGTTCGGCGCTCTGCTCGCCTCCGTCGCCCTGGGCCCGTGGCTGCCACCGGACGGCTCAGGCCTCTATGGTGTGCGCTCCGCGCGCGTGTTCGCGGAGCAGCTGCGCAAGGGCTGAATCGACCGCGCGGCCGCCACTGCGAGTGGCGATGCATTCAAACGCGTCGTTCTCAACCGCAGCCCGGACTGATAGGACCGATTTTCGTGATGGGTGCGTGGGTCCCGGTCGCGTTGCTGTGGCTGCTGCTGCTCTCCGCTGGCGGAGCGCGCCATCTCCGAGCCTCCGACGGAAAATTACAACCCGTCCTTGGGCGACGACGTTGCGAGCGGCGGCGACGTCAACGGCGACGGCATCGACGATCTCGTCGTGACCGCCGTCGGCACCGTGTCCGGCGACGAGGACGGCGGGCGGGCGTACCTCTACCTGGGTGGCGAGTTCGAATGAGGCGCGACTGACCGCGCCCAGCTAACTCGTCGCGATCGTCAACCTGCGACGCTGCGGGCCCCAACCGCCGGGCCCGCCGCTCGCAAAACGCCCCGGCACTTCTGCTCTGCAATGCGCACAGCGACCTTCGTTCACGTGGTAGGCCCCCAAGCGATACCAATCGCGCTCGATCAAGAGCCCAGAACACGCGGCGCAATAGGTCGACTGCCCGCGCGCATCGTGGACGTTCCCGGTGTACACGTGCTCGAGCCCGTGACCCTTCGCCTGCTCGCGCGCCCGCGACAGCGTGTCGGGCGGTGTGCGCGGCAAGTCTGTCATGCGATAGTCGGGGTGAAACGCGGTGAAATGCAGCGGCACACCCGGGCCCAGCTCGCGCGCGAACCAATCGCACAAGCGATCGACCTCTTCGCGCGAGTCGTTCTGCCCGGGGATCAACAGCGTCGTCACCTCGAACCACACCCCGGTTTCGTGCCGCAGGTACTTCAGTGTCTCGAGCACGGGCCCGAGCGCCGCGAAGCACAGCTTGGCGTAGAAACCGTCGGTGAACGCCTTCAGATCCACGTTTGCCGCGTCCATCGCCCCGAAGAAATCGCCGCGCGCCTCGCGCGTCACGTAGCCCGCGGTGACGGCTACCGTGCGGATGCCTCGCTCGCGGCAGGCCTTGGCGGTGTCGATGGCATACTCCGCGAAGATCACCGGATCGTTGTAGGTGAACGCGACGCTGTGACACCCCGCCTCGCGCGCCGCCTCGGCGATCTGCTCCGGCGTCGCCAGCTCGCTCAGCGCCTCGACCGCGCGGGCCTTCGAGATATCCCAGTTCTGGCAAAACTTGCAGCCGAGGTTGCAGCCCGCCGTCCCGAAGCTGAGCACGCTGGTCCCCGGGAAAAAGTGGTTCAGCGGCTTCTTCTCGATGGGGTCGATGCAGAACCCGGTGGCTCGCCCGTACGCCGACAGGACGATGTCGTCGCCCACCCGCTGGCGCACGAAACAAAACGCCCGCTGCCCCTCGTGCAGGCGACAGTGCCGCGGACACACGTCGCACTGCACCCGCCCGTCCTCGAGCTTGTGGTGCCAGCGTCCGACGTGGCCGGGCCAGTCCGGCGCTATCGTGGCGTCCGTGGCGTCCCCGAGCGGCATGCCAGTAGCGTAGCGCCGCGCGCGGGTCGTCGCCAGCGCTCGGGCCCGGCGAACTCCGGAGTTCGGGCGTTAGTGCTGCTCGCTACCCCAATTACCCCAAGACGAGGGGTTCCAGCCACGTCTTGTACGCCACGTGCACTCGTTCGTCCGCGCGGTGGGCGTACACGAGAATGTTGACGTCTGGCATGCGCACGGGATCACGCCCCCGCCACGCTGGCGTCCTCGTCTTGGAGCGCAGCCGCGAAGTCGGCGGGTTCGTGTTCGGCGCGCCCAGAGCCGCCGTTGGTGATCATTTCAAACGGCGGCCTTGCGGTACTGCCTTTCACCCACTATTCGGCCCGTGCAAGCAGGCAGTTGCGTGGAATGCTCGGAGACTTCGCTCCTCGCCAGATGAGGCTAATCAATGCACCGGCTGGCACGGCGGGGAGCAAGTTCCGGACGCGTCGCAGTGGTCCGAGGCGCATTGAGGGTGCGCCGTGCATGCCGACCCGTCCACGAGGCGCGTTGCGCACACGCCGTCGGTGCAAGCTCCTGAGGCGCACTGCCCAGCCGCCAAGAAGGACTCGTAGATCGACTCACAGGCGGCTCCGAGCGGCAGTTGGGGCAGGCACATGCAGTAGCTCGGAGCCAGAATGGTGTCGCCGCGCGTATCCATGAAACGCTTGGCGGGGCAGTACCAGCTTCCCGAGCTATACAGAGGACACGGCGCCGGGGCGGCGTCACTGGGGTAACCGCAGGTGCCCTCGGTCGCATCGGGCTCGTCGAACATGCAGTAGCCGGCGCAGTAGTCCGCGGGGCTTGCCGGGAATCGCGGACAGCTGGCGCCAGCGAGCTTTCGCGGGACACAGGTGCCATCGCACACGAAGTCGCGTTGACAGCTGGCGATGTCGCCGCAAGGCTCACCGGCACCCACGATCGGCACGCACACGCTGCCGACACAGTCGCCCGAGGCACACGCAGACTCGCCGCAGAGTTCGCCGACCTCGGGCAATCGCGCGCAGGTCTTCGGTTGGGTAGCCGCAGTGCAGAACAAGCCGGGCTCACACTCCTCGGACGTCAAGCACGGGTCACCCTCGCTCATGCGCGGAACAGCAACGGCCGGCGCACACACGCGGCAGCTCGACGTGAGCTCGCACGTGAGACCGTCGCGACACGGAAGGTTCGGCAAATACAGGCTCGAGGGAGCGCACGATTCGCCGTTCTCGCGCGGGTTTCTGGCGACGAGCGCTCGGTCACAGCTGGCTGGATAGAACGTTCCCGGATTGCAAGCACCGGCTGCGATCTCCGCCAAACAGGCGTCGCGCGTGGCCTCGTCAGCGAGCGAGTACTCTGCGGCTAGTTCTGCGAGTAAGTCGACGCCACCAAAAAACTTCTCGTACCAGCCTGTGCGACCCGGAACGATACCGTCCAACGTCAGCTCGAAGCAAGCCTCGGCGGACGCGTAGCGACCGCAGCGCACCTCGCGCTCGCAAGCCGCTCGCCTGCGGGCCGCGTCCCACGCCACGAAGTCGGAGGCGCCCGGACCGTCCGCAAGCGTGTCCGGCGCGCGCTCGTCGTTGTGCGAGGTCTTGCCGCAAGCCAGGATCGCGATGAGGACGGCACCAACGCCAGCAGCGAGCCGCCACCCCGCGTTTGCCAGAAATGGCCGCATTTCCGATAGTTGCACGGAACTGCGCGCGAGCGCAACAGCCTCCCTCAGCCCTCAGCGTCGTATACTGCTGCTCCGACGATGACGCCTGCTGAACGAGCGCGAGCACTGTTCGAGGCCAGCTACGGCCGTGCTCCGTCGCACGTCGAAAGCGCTCCTGGTCGCGTGAATCTGATTGGGGAACACACGGACTACAACGGCGGCTCCGTGTTACCGCTAGCGCTACCGCAACGTACCGCCGTGGCAGTGGCTGTCAGCGAGCCGGGGCACCTTCGTGCCGCCAGCGAACAAGTGGAGGGCTCGCCAGGCACGGACTTCGCTGGACCGATCAGCTCGCGCGTAACGTTCGCTGACTACCTACGAGGAGCGTGCCTGGCGCTCGCGGAGTGTGGCTATCCGGTGCCGGGCGTGCAGCTCGCGATCAGCTCCGACGTGCCGATCGGCAGCGGCCTCGCTTCCAGCGCCGCGCTGCTGGTAGCGACGTTGCGAGCTTTGCGGTCGGCGTTCGGATTCCAGTGCTCGGACTTCGATTTGGCGCGGATCGCCCACCGCGCGGAGCACGACTTCGTCGGTGTACCAGTCGGCGTGATGGACCCGATGGCCTGCAGCCTGGCGAACCCGGACAGCGCATTGCTCCTGCACACGCGGACGTTGGCCTACGAACAGCTGGCGTTTCCGGGCCTTCTCGAGTTCGGCGTGATCCATTCCGGGCAGCGGCATGACCACGCTTCCGGAGACTATCGGGTGCGGCGACGTGAGTGCGAGGCCGCCGCCGCTATGCTTGGCGTGACGCACCTGTGCGACCTCGAGGGGACGCCGGACGGCGTCGAGCGCCTCGAAGCCGCAGCGCTGCCGCCGAAGCTGCGCGCTCGCACTGCGCATGTCTTGTCCGAAAACAAGCGCGTCGCTGCGGCGGTCGATGCCTTGCGCGCGGGAGACGCTGAGGGGCTCGGCCACTTGCTCGCAGCTTCCCACGCGTCACTGCGCGATGACTTCGAGGTCTCCACGCCCGAGATCGACACCATCGTCGCAGCGGCGTCGGCTGTCCGAGGCTGCCTGGGCGCACGCATCACCGGCGGTGGTTTTGGCGGCTCGATCGTGATCGTGACTGCTGAAGGCCAGGCTGCGCGCGTGGTGCACGAAACGCTGGCGGCTTGCAAGCTGGGCCTGCCGCAGCTAACGCCGCGGATCATCGTGCCCTGAGTCACTCCGCGCGAGCATGCTAGGCTCACCGATCAGCATGACCGGTGAGAACCCGTATCGGAAGCAGGCGCTGCTCGTTCACGCGCCCAGACCGCTGCCCGCTGCGAGCAGGCTTCGAGTCAACGAGCTCCCGGGCTATCTTTCGGTGCAGTGGACGACGACGCGGGATCCGTCCGATGGCCGTCGGCAATGGGTGCTCCGGTTTTGCGTTGGGCTCGCGTTGGTGCTGCTAGGGCTACTGTCGTGGAGTCCACGCAGTCTCCCCTTCTTGGTTTTCTGGCTAGTGGGGCTAGCGGGCTGGACCGTCGGCGCCGCGCACGCGTTAGTAGCCGTCACGAGCTTTTTTCGCGACCCAGGGCCGGAGCGAATCATCCTCATGGCCACGCATCTTCGCTACCTGCCGAGCCGAGCGTGGAATTGGGGCTATGTGCGCGGGCTATTTGCGGGCGCAACATCGGAGATACGCGTTCCTTGGCACGAACTCCCCTCGCTCCGGCTAGAACCGACGCCCGAGCGCCAACGGTTGGTCCTCGACCGTGGGAGCTACTGGGTCGAGATCGGAAAAATTCTCACGGACGCCGAGCGCACGTGGTTGGCGGACGCGACCGGGACGTGGGCCAACAACCACGGCTATCGCTAGTGGGCGGCAGCGATGGGTAGCATGAAGCAGCATCCCTATCGCAAGACGGCGCCGCCAGCGCATTCACCGACTCCGCCGCCTGTCAGAAGCAGAATTCGAGTCAGCGGAGACTCGAAAGCATTGACGTTGTGCTGGCCGCCACTGCGACCGAAACGTGAGCGCGGCACGGACACGCTGCTCATCCTCTTCCTCTTCCTGAACCCGCTCCTGGCGCTGCTGGGCGCAGATTGGCTGGTGCCCGAGTACAGCGATGATATGGCGTTCCAGTTCAACAGGGCGCTGTGTGTGGCGGGCTGGCTCATCGTAGGCATGCGTACTTGTCGGGGATTGGTGTACGCCATCCGTCCACCGCCGGGCGAGCGTGTCGTCCTGACCGTGGAGCACCTCAGCTACGATCCGAGCGAAAACGGCCCCGAACTGCGTGTTCCCTGGCACCTCGTGTCACTCAAGCTGGCGAGAGCCGGGAAACGTCAGCGCTTGATGCTCCAGCGTGGAGTGCATGGGGTCGAGGTCGGCCAAGACCTCAGCGACCGCGAGCGCGCGTGGTTGGCTGACACCATCGAGAAGTGGGCCGTCAGCCACGGCCATCGCTAGCGCGTTTTGTGTGGGAAGCGAGTCAGCCAGATTCAAGCAATCACCCTAATGCTCTAGCCGAGCGACTGCAGCATAGCTCGCACACACCGCACCGATGAACGCAAGCACGCTGATGAGAATTAGCAACAATCGGATCTGCTGCGTAATCTTTCCTAGTCGATGAGCTCCACTCGCAGGAGTTCCCGCCAGCGCGATGTCATGATCACGCTTCATCCCGGGCGTCGTAACAATGGCATACGCACCCAGGTTGAGCGCAGTCTCCAAGGCCGCCTTGTTGGACCTAACTTCGCGATAGTATTATTGCCCCTTGCCGACGCCAAACCACCCCAGCACCGAGTTGAAGCCGGCGATCAAGAGCAAGCTTGAGACTCCCGCGTAGGACATCGCGCTTGAAGCGTCCTTCGACAGCGCAACCGCCGCGGCGCACAACAGCGTGTTGAACGTAAGGTAGTGTTTGGCTCTATCCCAGTTCAACTGCTTTTGGAACCGGTACTCGAGGAGGACCCGGTCGTACTGCTTCTCCAGGTCTACCTCGCTTGCAGCCCCGGTCACGGCACCTGCGTTCCAATGAGATAGTGGTCGAGGAGGTGCAAGAATGTTGGGGTGAAGGCGCGGCTGCCGTGCTGCCGTTGGGTTGCAATCGCGGACAACGGCTCGAAGGTCACAGCGGAGACCTGATTGGGATCAGGCGACAACGGCCCGTCGTACTCGGCCTTGTACAAGCCGATGAGCTTCGTGGAAGCAGTCCCTTCCGTGCCATTGTCGAAACGACCTGATCGCGATTGTCGACTACATCGACAAGTGCATCCAACCGAGAAGGGCCTGCCTGCACGACTCACTCCTGAACAAACGATAAGTCGAGATGGAACTCCTTCGCGAGCCTTGTCAAGGCATTTGCGACCAACGGTCATGCGTTCATTCACTACCGAGCACAAATATCAACAGTTTCAACGAATAACGTATCTGCGCCCGCGGGTGACTGCGCCCGCGGGTGACTACGCCTTCTGCAGCAACGTCGCTAGATCGATGCCGGCTTCGGTCAGGGCCTGACGCTGGGAGTGAGCGAGCTGCTCGACGCCGCTGAGGGCGAGGTCGATCATGCTGTCCCACTCGGCTTTCG
>Ga0315910_10002928_pt1 | contig 14761 bp, 10 predicted proteins | sample EdamamesoilMG_FD_204470 | JGI IMG/M metagenome (GOLD analysis project Ga0315910, IMG submission 204470) | Garden soil microbial communities collected in Santa Monica, California, United States - Edamame soil | ecosystem: Environmental > Terrestrial > Soil > Garden | place: USA: California...
CTCCTCGCTCGACTGCCCGTCGCTGGCGACCACGGTCACGACGGGCCGGCGGCTCTCGACGAGCACGGTGGCGGGCGCGCCGTCGACCAAGCCGTCGCCGACGACGAGCTGCGCCAGGTAGTCGCCGGCACGTCCGGCGTGACGTCGGTCGCCGCCGCGCCCGCATCCGACGGCGCGGCCGCGCTCCCCGCCGGCCGCACGAGCAGCGACCAGGAGTACGAGAGCGGATCCCCGTCGGCGTCGCTCGACGCGCTCCCGTCGAGCGTCACGAGCTCTCCGGGCGGGATTCCCGGTCGATCGGCGCCCGGCTCGGCGCGCGGTGCGGTGTTCGTCGTGCTGACGCGCAGCGTGTCCGGTGCGCCCGCGGTCGTGCCGTCGTCGACGACGAGCTGGACCAGGTACTCGCCGGGGAGATCCGCGTCGAACGAGGGGAAGGCCGAGGTCGCCGCGGCGAGCATCGCCGCGCTGCTTGCCGGCCGCACGGTGAGAGCCCAGCGGAACGTCAGCGGATCGCCGTCCGGATCCAGCGAACCGCTGCCGTCGAGCTGGACCATCCCGCCCGGGTAGGTCGCCTGGTCGGCTCCGGCCCGCGCGAGCGGGCGCGAACCCAGGGTCGTGACCACGACCGTGTCCGGCACGCTCGCGGCCGTCCCGTCATTCGCGACGAGCTGGGCGACGTAGGTGCCGGGCTGGTCCGCCGCGAAGGCCGGCCGGAGCGCCGCGGCATCGTCGAGCTCCGCGCCGCTCCCCGCCGGGACGCTCGTGAGCGACCAGGAGAGCGTCAGGAGATCGCCGTCCACGTCCGTCGTACCCGTCGCGTCGAGCAGGACCGTGGCTCCGACGGCGACGGTCCGATCCGCTCCCGCGTCCGCCACGGGCGCGGAGTTCGTGGTCGAGACGATCAGCGTGTCCGGCTCGCTCGCCCCCTGCGCGTCGACGACGACGAGCTGGACCGTGAAGCTCCCCGGAACGTCGACCACGAACGTGGGCGCGATCCCGGTCGGACCGGCCAGCACGGCGCCGCTCCCGGTCGGCGCGTCGAGCAGCGTCCAGGAGAACGCCAGCTCGTCGCCGTCGAAGTCCGAGGATCCGCCCCCGTCGAGCGTGACCGTCTGGCCGGGGGACGCCGTCCGATCGGCGCCGGCGTCGGCCACCGGCGGCGAGTTCGTGGTGCGGATCGCGACGACGTCCGGCGCGCCGCTCCCCAGCGCATCGCTGACGAGGAGCTGCACGAGGTACGTGCCGGCGACGTCGAGCGTGAAGCTCGGAGCGACGCTCCCCGGTTCCGTGAGCAGGACCGTGCTGCCGGGCGGGGTCGCGAGGAAGCTCCACGCGAAGGTCAGGGCGTCGCCGTCGGCGTCGGTCGAGCCGGCACCGCTCAGGCGAACGAGCGCGCCCGGGGGCCGCGTCTGGTCCGGACCGGCGTAGGCCACCGGCGCCTGGTTCGCCGCGACCGTGACGGTGGTCTCGTCGAACCGTGCCAGCGCGCCGTCGCTCGCCGTCAAGCGCAGCACGTAGGCGCCCGGTTGCGTGAACGTGGCGGTCGTGGCGGCTGAGGTGGCGTCGGTGAAGCTCGCTGCCCCGGGCCCGCTCTCCTGCGTCCACGCGAACGTCAGCGCGGGAGGAACCGGCAGGTCGTCGTCCGTGGCTCCGCCGGCGAGCAGGGCGGTGGTCGTCGGACTCACGACGAGATCGGGCCCCGCGTCGACCTCGGGGGGCTGGTTCGGCTCGACGGTCCAGGCGAGCGTGGTCGGCCCCACGACGACCCGGCCCGTGCGCAGGATCGAGAACGTGTCGAGGCTGACCACCGAGCCGCCGGCGGGGACGGGCTGGAAGACCAGCGTGTCGTCGAGGACGACGATGTTCGGCGTGAGGCTGACGACCCTCGCCCTGGCGGCCGAGACGGCGGCGCCGCCGTTCGTGAGCCGGGCGCGGTACGCCTCCTCGCCCCCGCCGTCGATCGGCCTGGCCTTGGAGGCCGGCCGATAGTTGCCGACCGAGAAACCGCCTTGTTGCACCGGGCTCGACCCGGACCCCGCGAGGAGCGGCACCCACGCCACGAGGATGGCGCCAACCCCGATCCTCGACCCCGCCACGCTCGACACCTTGGACGACATAGGACCTCCGATTCCCAGTCACGAAACCGGGCGGTCCGGCTGATCAACAATCCGAAGAAACCCCGGAGCGCGGCCCGCGGCGGAGGCGTCGCCGAGACCCGCCGGCGAGCCAGGCTCCGGCGCCGCGTGGTTCCTCGCAGCGTGACCCGCCGCGTGACACGTAGCGTGACACGTAGCGTGACCCCCAGCGTGAAACGGACGGCCGACTCTTCCCAATACGAGGGAGTCCGCCCCCGTGCGTCCGCTGGCTCCGAGCCTCGCCTCGGGAGGAGGAGCCTCCGTGTCCCTCGCCCGGCGGGCCGCGCCGTGATCTCTGCCGGCCCTGACAGGGAAGAACGACGCCATGCAGAGACCTGGAAACGCCCTGCTCGCGCTGTGGCTCCTGGCCGGCGTGTCCGCGCCGCAGGAGGCCGCCGCGCCGGCGCACGGCGTCGAGTACCGCGGCGGCTCGTGGTTCGACGGGTCGAAGTTCGTTCCGAGGATCATGTACGTGGCGGACGGCGTCTTCCGCAGCACCGCGCCCGCGCAGATCGATTCCGTCGTGGACCTGGAGGACGGGTACGTGGTGCCGCCCTTCGCCGACGCCCACCAGCACCTCGTCGACGCGAACGTCGCTCCGACGATCCAGGCGTTCCTGCGCGACGGGGTCTTCTACGTCCAGGACCAGGGCAATGCGCCCATCGTCCGGCGCGCGATCGAGCCCTCGTTGAATCGGCCGACGTCGATCGACTACGTCGGCGCCAACCAGGGCTGGACGTCGCCGGGCGGGCATCCGGTCGAGGTGATCGAGCGCGGCGTGACGCTGGGCTTCGTCCAGGCGGACTACCTCAGGGACCACCTCGATCCCGGGCTCGTGATGCAGGTGGAGAGCGCGGCGGACATCGAGCAGCGCTGGCCCGGCTTCCTCGCCGACAAGCCCGACTTCGTGAAGGTCTACCTGATGAACTCCGAGGATCACGCTCGCATTCACAACGATCCGCAGTTCAAGGGCAACCGCGGCATCGATCCCGCGCTCGTGCCCGAGATCGTGAGCCGGGCGCAGGCCGCCGGGCTGCAGGTCTCGGCCCACGTGTACACGGCCGCCGACTTCCGCAACGCCGTGGAGGCCGGCGTGCAGAGGATCGCCCACGTCCCGGGCGGGCGCGGCCCCGACGCGCGCTTCGTCCTGACGGACGAGGACGCCGGTCTCGCGGCGGAACTGGGGGTCACCGTCGTCACGACCGTGTCCCAGCATCGCGACGACGCGCTCACCGCTCGCCTGCTGAAGACCCAGTACGCGAAGAACTTCGAGGTGCTGCGCGAGCACGGCGTGACGCTGCTCGTCGGCAGCGACCTGTTCCCGGGCACGGCCGCGACGGAGATCGCCGCCCTGGCCGGCTCCGGGTTGTTCGATGACCTCGAGCTCCTGCGCATGTGGTGCGTGACGACGCCGCGCGCGATCTTCCCGGAGCGACGCATCGGCGCCCTCGAAGACGGTTACGAGGCGAGCTTACTGGTCCTGCGCGAGGATCCGCTGCTGGACATCCTCGCGACCCGGACGATCTCGCTGCGCGTGAAGCAGGGCGTGCCGATCCAGATGGACCGGTGACCGGGGTTGTTGCAGGTCTTGCCCGCCGAATCGAGTGTCCTCCTCGGACGCTCAACTCCGTTGTGCGCGGCCTCTCCGATGTGACAGCGCCCGCGGGGCAAGCGTTCCGTCGTGCGCGCGCGCTGCGACACGCGCGGGGTGTCGTCGCGGCCGGCAGGGCTAGAATCCGTACCGGCAGGCCCCAAACACATCGCACAGCGCCCGGAAGGAAGCCCACCCATGAACGAGAGCTATCTCATCGACGCGGTGCGTACGCCACGTGGGCGCGGCAAGCCGGGCAAGGGCGCACTGTCCGGGATCCACCCTCAGGAGTTGCTCGCGCAAGCGCTGAACACGCTGCGGCAACGCGGGTCGTTCGAGGCTCGCGAGGTGGACGACGTGATCGCGGGCTGCGTCTCCCAGGTCGGCGAGCAAGGCGCGAACGTGGCGCGCAATGCGGTCCTGGCTGCCGGCTGGCCCAACGAGGTCTCGGCGGTCTCCCTCAACCGCTTCTGTGGCTCCGGGCTCCAGGCCATCCATTTCGGCGCGATGGGCGTGGCTTCGGGCGCCATGGATCTCGTCGTCGCGGGCGGGGTCGAGAGCATGTCGCGCGTCCCGATGGGTTCCGACGGCGGCGGCCAGGACGGCAACAACGCGCACCTGCGTCGACGCGTCTTCCAGGTCCCGCAGGGCATCAGCGCCGACCTGATCGCCACCCTCGAGGGCTTCCGGCGCGAGGAGATCGACGCCGTCGCCCTGCGCTCGCAACGCAACGCGGCGCGCGCGATCGAGGAAGGGCGCTTCGCGAAGTCGCTGTTCCCCGTGCGCGACCCACGGACGGGCGCGACCGCGCTCGAGCGCGACGAGTTCCCGAGGCCCGACACCACCGCGGCCGGACTGGCTGCCCTCCAGCCGGCCTTCACCCAGCTCGGCGCGCTGGCCGCCGGCCCGGCGGGCGAGACGCTCGACCAGATCGCCCTCGCGGCCTACCCGCGTGCGAAGCGGATCGAGCACGTCCACACGGCCGGCAACTCGAGCGGCATCGTCGACGGTGCGGCTGCGGTGGTGCTGGCCTCGGCGCGCTACGTCGAGCGCAGGGGCCTTCGCCCCAGGGCACGCATCCGCGCGATGACGTCGATCGGAAGCGAGCCCGTGATCATGCTGACCGCGCCCGCTCCGGCGAGCGAGAAAGCCCTGCGCATCGCAGGCATGAAGGCGCGCGACATCGACCTCTGGGAGATCAACGAAGCCTTCGCGGGCGTGGTGCTGCAGACCATGCGCGCCCTCGACATCGACCCGGCACGCGTGAACGTCAACGGAGGCTCCATCGCCCTCGGCCACCCGCTCGGCGCCACCGGAGCCATGCTCCTCGGGACCGCCCTGGACGAGCTCGAGCGCGCCGACAAGCAGACGGCGCTGATCACGATGTGCATCGGCGGCGGCCAGGGCATCGCGACCATCCTCGAACGGGTCTGACGCGGTGGAGCGGACTCCGTGTGCCACCCAAGGCCTGCTCGTCACGGCCAGCGTCCCCCCTCCCCCTCGGATGGCCGGGCCTCCTGACGCGGCCGAATCGTGAACGTCATCGTCTTCGGTGCCATCGGCATGGCCGGCAGCGGCGTCCTGATGGAGTGTCTCGAGGACCAGGGAGTCGCACGCGTCGTGGCAGTCGTCCGCCCACTGCTCGAGGCGTTGTTCCCTGACTCGATGCTGACCAGCCCGACTCTCGGCCAGGCGATGATCGCCGCCGCGCGCAGGCCGCCGCCGAAGAAGGTGCTCGAAGCGAGAGACATCAACGCGCTGTTGCGTTGACATCGGCGTACGCCCCGCCGCCCATCGGGCGGCCCATGAACCCTGGCGCGCCTCCTGCTGGCGTCCGGTTGGAGCGAGGGAAGGCGGTGCGAAGAGGTCGATCCGATCGCTATCCTTCGAGCGCCCCATGGTCGCCGGTGTTGCCTACGAGCGTACGGAAGGCCTGCTGCTCGTGCGGCTGTCGGGCGAGTGGCGCCTGAGCTCAGACCGGCCGGCCGCGGAGGGATTCCTGCCCGAGCTCGCTGCGCAGGGCATCCGGCGCGTGAGCTTCGACACCTCGGGGCTCCAGGGTTGGGACAGCGTGCTGCTCGCCTTCGTCTCGAGGCTCGTGACGCACTGCGGGGCCGCCCGCGTGGAGGTCGACCGCGCGCAGCTGCCCACCGGCGTGCAGCGCCTGCTCGAGCTCGCCGAAGCTGTCCCCGAACGAACGGAGGAAGTCGCCCCGCCCCGCGGAGGATGGCTGTCGCGCATCGGCCGCTGGACGTACCGGTGGGCGGACGTCGATCTGGAGTTCCTCACCTTCCTGGGCCAGGCGACGCTCGCGGCGGGCAAGGCGCTCGTCTTCCGGGCTCGCTTCCGGCGCTCCGATCTCGCGTTCCACCTGCAGGCGACCGGGGCAAACGCCCTGCCGATCATCACGCTGATCAGCCTGATCGTGGGCCTGATCCTGGCCTTCGTCGGCGCGCTGCAGCTGCAGCAGTTCGGCGCCGACATCTTCATCGCGAACCTGGTGGGGATCGCGATGCTGCGCGAGATGGGCGCGCTGATGACGGGCATCATCATGGCAGGGCGCACGGGCGCGGCCTTCGCCTCCGAGCTCGGCACGATGAAGGTCACCGAGGAGATCGACGCCCTGGTGACCTTCGGGATCCCCCCCATCGAGTTCCTCGTGCTGCCGCGCATGATCGCCCTGTGCCTGATGATGCCGCTGCTGTGCACGTACGCGAACCTGCTGGGCATCCTGGGAGGCTCGATCGTCGGAACCCTGATGGGGCTGTCGTCCGAGCTCTACTGGCAGCAGACGCTCTCCGCGCTCTCCCTCGCCGACCTCGGCGTCGGCCTCTTCAAGTCCGCGGTCTACGGCATCCTGGTCGCCGTCTCGGGTTGTCTGCGCGGGATGCAGGCCAGCGGCAGCGCCTCGGCCGTCGGCGCGGCGGCCACCAGCGCCGTGGTCACGGCCATCGTGGCCATCATCGTCGCGGACGGACTCTTCGCCGTCGTGTGCAACGCGCTGGGCATATGACGGGCACGGCACACATCGCGGTCCAGGACCTGACCATGGCCTTCGGCGAGCGCGTCATCCAGCGCGCCGTGACCTTCGAGGTCGCGCGCGGGGCGGTCTTCATCATCATGGGTGGCAGCGGCAGCGGGAAGAGCACGCTGCTCAAGCACATGCTCGGCCTCCTCGAACCCGCCGGCGGAGACGTGCTCTACGAGGGTCGGAGCTTCACGCGGGCCGAGCCGGAGGAGCGTTCCCGGATCCTGCGCCGCGTCGGCGTCCTGTACCAGCGCGGCGCGCTGTGGAGTTCGATGACCCTGGCGGAGAACATCGCGCTGGTGCTGGAGGAGTACACCGAGCTCACGACCGAGGAAATTCGCGAGCTGGCCAGCCTGAAGCTGGCACTCGTCGGGCTCAAGGGCTTCGAGCACTACTATCCCAGCGAGATCAGCGGCGGCATGCAGAAGCGTGCCGGTCTCGCGCGCGCCATGGCCCTCGATCCACAGATCCTGTTCTTCGACGAACCCAGCGCGGGCCTCGATCCCGTCAGCTCGCGCCGGCTGGACGAGCTCATCCTCGAGCTGAGCCGGAGCCTGGGGGCCACCGTGGTGGTCGTGACCCACGAGCTCGCCAGCCTGCTCGCGATCGGCAGCGACGGCGTGTTCCTCGACGGCGACTCCAAGACGGTCATCGCCCGCGGAAGGCCGCGCGACCTGCTCGAGACCTGCCCCGATCCCAGGGTGCAGCGCTTCCTCCGCAGAGGCGAGGCCAGGCGATGAAACACAAGACCAGCCCGGCGGTCGTGGGAGCCTTCGTCGTGGGCGCGACCCTGCTGGGTCTGGGCGCGATCGTCCTGCTCGGTGCGAAGGACATCTTTCGCGAGACCTATCCTTTCGTGTCCTACTTCCAGTCCAGCGTGAACGGCCTCCACGAGGGCGCGCCGGTCAAGTTCAAGGGCGTGGAGATCGGCAAGGTGACCCAGATCAACCTCCCGCTCTCGAAGCGTCCGATCGACCCGCCCGTCATCGTCTTCTTCACCCTCGACGCCGAGAGGCTTCGGCCTGCCGGCGAGCCCGAGCTCACGACGGAAGACATGCAGGACGCGATCCAGGCCGGCTTGCGCGTGCGACTCGAGCAGGAGAGCTTCGTGACCGGACTGCTCTACCTCTCGCTCGCGTTCGTGCCGGATTCGGAGGTGAAGTTGCACGCGCCGACGGAGGGCATCCCCGAGATCCCCACGGCTCCGTCGGAGTTCGAGCAGCTCACGGGCCAGATCCGGAGCCTGGTCGACCGGCTCGAGGACGTGGACATGGTGGCTCTCGTCGACCGCGTGCGCGAGACGTTCCAGTCCGTCGAAGAGCTCTTCCGCTCGGATGGGCTTCAGGAGACGCTCACCTCGCTCGACGAGACGCTCGACAGCATCCACGACGCGGCCCAGGTCGTGAGCCAGGAGATCGGCCCGCTGGTCGCGAGCCTGAGGGTCGCCGGGGAACGCGTCGATGCGGTCGGGATCGACCTGCAGATGAGCAGCGCGCAGGCTCGGGAGACGCTGGGCAAGATCGAGAGCCTCGTCGGCTCGCTCGAGGGTAGCGTCAAGGAGCTCTCGCGCTCGGCCGACGCCACGCTCGCGATGGCCCGGGGAGCGATCGATCCCACCGCGCCGCCGCTGGCGCGTCTCGAGAAGGCGCTGGTCGACCTGAGCGCGACCGCACGCGCCGCCCGCGCCGTCCTGGAGATCCTGGAACGAGACCCGGCCGCGCTGGTCCGCGGCAAGGGCATCCCCGAGGAGCCGCGATGAGATGCCGTTCGATCCTGCCCGTGGCTCTGTGCCTGGGCGCAGCCGCGTGCGGGATCCTCGATCCTCGACCCGATCCGACCCGCTGGTTCGTCCTGGCGACGGTCCAGGAGCTCGATCCCACGCGCAAGGAAGCCGAGCGCGGGGGCGAGACGCTCGGCCTCGGCCCCTTGACGTTCCCCGACTACGCCATGGGCAGGGAGCTCGTCTCGCGCCAGGGTCCGACGGGTCTCGCCCCCTCCCCGGACGAGCGCTGGGCCGAGCCTCTGGACGAGGGCATCGCTCGCGTCCTGGCCAGCGACCTCGAGTTCGTCACGGGTGCGCGCTTGCTGCCGTACCCCTGGTTCGCCACGGATGCCCCCGCAGCCCGCGTCCGGATCCGTTTCGAACGCTTCGAGCTGGAGCAGCGCGCGCGGGCAGTCCTGGCGGCGAGCTGGAGGCTGGAGAACGGGAGTGGAGAGGTCTTGCAGGAGCGCCGGTTCTCCACCGTTCGCGAGCTGACCGATCCGCACGGTGCCGGCGCCGTCCTCGAGCTCTCCCAATGCCTGGTCGAGCTGAGCGAGGACATCGCGGCCGCCTGGAGGAGTGCGGCCGGAAGAGCGACAGCACGCTGACGCGCCAGGACCCGTGACCGAGCGCCGCATCGCGCTCGCGGCCGTCGCGGCTACAGCGCCTTGCCGATCGTCATGAGCCGCAGCGACGCCTGGATCTCTTCCCGGTACGGCCGGCGCTCGATCTCGACGAGCTGGACCTCCCTGGCCTCGCTGATGTCGTGCAGGATGGCGGCCTCGAGCTCCTCGTTGAGGGCCGCGTCGCCCCAGACGTAGGCGGCGTTCTCGGCATTGAGGCTCGCGGACCGGTTGTCCTTGTTCCAGGAGCTGATGCGCGCGACGCCGCTACCCGGCGCGCCCTTGCGGTGCGCCACCGCGGTCTTGCTGTGGACGGTGCGGCCCCCGTGGCTGGCGCCTGCGAGCGGCTCCTCGAGCTTGCGCTCGTAGATGCGGACGCCGGCGCGCAGCAGCTGGCGGTAGGCGAAGACGCCGACGATGTTCACATCGGCGAGATCGGTGGTGTCGGTGGAGTTGGTCAGCAGGTGGATCTCGGTGCCGCGCGCGGCGGCGGCGATGAAGGCCTCCTTCAGCCGCGCCATGGCACCCTCCATGCACAGGTAGGCGTTGGCGGCGTAGTAGACGTCGCCCTGGCCCAGGCTGTTCACGATCTCGATCTCGGCGTTGAGGATGTTGTGGCGGCCGTCCGGGTGGGGCCGATCCTCGATGCACTGCACGCAGCTCGTGCCGACGCGCGGGCCGTCCCTGTGCGCCGGCAGCAGAGACAGGTCGCGGCCGGTCACCTGCTTCCACATGGGCCGCATGCCGTCGAAGACGTCGCGGGCGGCGGCGCCTTCGACGTGGAGGTCGGTATCGCGCCACGCCGGACGCAGCTTCCCCGCGGCGCCGCTCCGGTAGAGGCGGCCCTTCCGGAACAGGTACTCGTCCGCGATATTGCGGCCCCCGATCACGGCCTCCGCGCTGCCGTCGGCGCGCACGAGGGCGAGACGCTTCTGGTGAGTGCGGTGGTTGAGCACGGCGACGTAGTGCACCAGGGCGCAGAACTCCCCCCTGCTCATGTGGCCATGGGGTTTCATGGCGCAGATGGAGGCGGCGGCGTCTTCCTGGGCGAGCGAGCCCGAGAGCTCCCGGATCGCGCTGTGCACGGCCTGGCGCGTCGCGGCGCTGATGCCCTCGCCGTTGGCGGCCTTGGCCATCTGGCTGAAGAAAGCCAGCGCGACCGCCGGGTTCGAGAGCTGGTCGATCCTGCCGAGCGCCGGCAGGTTGTCGTGGATGGAGGCCAAGCGCAGCAGCTTCTGCAGCGTCGCGGCGCCGGCGCTGTTGTAGAGCTCGACCTGCACGCCCGCCCTGCGCAGGGTCTCGTAGATCTTCTTGCCCTCGATCAGGTCGTCGAGCCCCACGGTGTTGCCCAGGGTGTCGACCAGGACAACGACCTCGGCGCCGCGCGCCTGCGCCGACGCCAGGGCCTCGGCGGTGGCGGTGCCGGATTCGTCGTCCTTGAAGATGAGCGTCTGCAAGCAGAGCTTGTCGCCCTTGCCGGCGCATTCGATGATGCGCAGCCGCTCCTGCTGCGACTGGTCGCCCTCGGGCAGGAGGCGCACGTTGTTGTGCTCGCGCACCGCGTGAGCCGTGACCTCGGCGACCCGCTGCCGCAGCGCGGCGAGCCCGGCGGCGTCGGCGACCGAGCCGAAGGGCGGGGCTCCCGGCTTGACGATGCGGTCGGGGAAGCCGTCGAGGTGCAGGGGCAGGGTGTGGACCAGCTCCTGGCCATCGAGGGTCAGGCCGCGGGCGTCGGCCTCGAAGCGGACCGTGCGCTTGCCGATTCCGGAGAACTCGTACATCACGGCGCCGCGCCAGGCGACCTCCTTGCCGTCGAAGGCGCACTCGTCGCACGTGAACACCGCGTCGGCACCGCCGGGGAGGGTCATGTCGATGCCGGCCAGCCGCGCCTTGATGTCGTGGACCCGGAGATCCGCGCGCCCGACGCCGTCGGCCGTGGTCCAGGCGTCGCCGTCGAAGGCGAAGCCGGTGCGCCCCTCGGCCGCGACCCGCAGCTCGCTGAAGTCGATGCTCGCGCCGGCGGCGAGCGGCCCCTCCATGCCGATCCCGACCTTGGCGCAGCTACAGCCGAGCTGCCAGCGGCCCTGGCCGCCCGAGAGGCGCACGAGCCGGTCCTTCCAGCTCACGTCGGCCCGAGCGCTCAGGGTTCCGCCCGGATCGAGGCAGTACCGCAACCGGAGACCGGAGTGCACGAGGACGGAGCTGATGCTCCGGGTGGTGAGCTCGAGCGCGGCGTGGCCGGTGCCGTCGAGGGAAGCGGCCTCGACGTCGAGAGAGACCTCGCCCTCGACCGTGCCCGCGCCGCAGTCGAGCCGGATGGCCCCGGGCCCGGTCATCCGCAGGCGCAGCACTCCGTCGCTGTCCAGCTGGGCACTGCCCTCGAGGTGCAGGCGCAAGGGCTCCGCACTCGACTCGAGGGTGGCCTCGAACACCTCGAGGCGCATGGCCGACGCGTCGGTGTCGGCGTCGAGGGTGAAGGTGGCCTGGCCCGTGATGGCTCCCAGCGCCTTCAGGAGCTCCTGAAGGCCCGCGTGAGCGGGGCCCGGTGCTGCGGCGAGCTGCACGCGCGCGGCCCCGGGCGGCGCGGCGACCAGCCCCGTGCGCACGATCTCCCCGAGGTCGAGGTTCAGCCTGGGGAACGAGTCCCCCACCTCGGCGTCCAGGTCCGATCTGAACCCGAGCTTCGAGATGTGGCCCGGCACGTGGACCAGGCCTTCGGCATCGACGAAGAGGCCGGCGACCTGCATCTCGGTGACCGCGTCCGCCAGCCGGTTGACGGTCCAGTTGAGGGTGGCGTTGTCCGAGACGTGGCGCGGCTTGAGGGCCGACGCCGGGTTGCTGATGACCACCGGCCGCGAGAATTCGAGCCTGGCCTCGGTGACACGCGGCGCGCCGTCGGGCCGGCCGATCCGCACCGTCAGAACGGCAACGCTGCCCTCGTGCACCTTCATCACGACAGGCTCGCGCGACCGGGGCAAGACGAACCGGCCGGCATGCAGCGGCACCGTCAGCTCGAGCTTGCCTTCCCGCAGCGAGGCGAGGTCGAGCCCGTGGATCCGGAGTCCGCCGCGGCTGGCGACGCGCTCCTCCGCGCCGGTGCTCGGGACCTCGTGTGTTCTCTTGGCAGCGGAGTCTTGCACGTGAGCCTCGGCCGTCGCGGGATGCCACGAACGCTGCCCCATTCTAGGTCACGTCGTCGCGGGTCGTAGCACACGTTTCACCCGCGAGAGCGCGTCGATCTCGCGCCGCGGCTCGGCCACGAGCACGCGATGCAATCGGACAGCGAAGGTGGCGCTCACGGCCGGCTCGTGGCCATGTGCGTCCCCCACGCGAGCACGTCATCCGCCACTTCCTCCCACCCCGTCTGGTCGAGGATGTGATGCGTGCGCCCCGGATAGACGCGGAAGTCCGTCGGCGCGGATGCCCCCCGATAGCGCCGCGCGTTGGCGCGGTTGATGGAGGGCGGCATGAATCGATCGCGCTCTCCGGCGACGAAGAGGAGCGGGCTCGATCGCCGCGCGAAGCGGACGCGCGCCCCCAGTCCCAGTGCGCCACGCGCCAGGCGTCGCGACTCGGGCACGATCAGCTGCGGGTAGATCGCCTGCTGCTCGACGAGCGGGAAGCCGTTCGCCCACACGTCCTGGAAGTCCGAGAAGGGCATGAAATAGCAGCCGCGTCCTCGAAGCGCAGGGCGCGTCGCACGCCAGACACCGCGCAGGAACGAGAACTTCGCGCTGAGGATGCCGAAGGCGGGTACCGAGTCGATCGCGACCGCGGCCTTGCCGAGCCCGCGCTGGAGCAGGAGCTGCACGAGCAGCCCGCCGAAGGAGTGCCCGACGAGGATCGGCTTCGTGGGTAGCGCCCGCAGCGCCCGCTCGAGGTGCGTCACGACGTCCGCGAGCCCCAAGCGGCCGAGGGCCGGATCGGGGAACTTCGCCCGCAGCGCGGCGACGCACTCCTCGCGGCCGGGATACGCCAGCGCGTGGCAGCCGTGGCCGCGCGCGCTGTAACGCTCGACCCACTTGTCCCAGCAGTGGCGCGAGACGAAGAGGCCATGCACGAAGACGATCGTCTCGGCGCGCCGCGCCGATGCGCTCGGTGGCGTGCGAGTCGTATCCCCCGCGCGCGCGGCGAGCCCCGGACCATTGCTCGTATCCATCGGACGACTCCCGATGCTGTTCGTCGGCTTGCATGGAGGGCGCCACTTCGCGCGGCTCTCGCAAGACTAGGCGTAGCCGGCGGACAGCCCGTCCGCGCGACGCGCTTCGTGGCCGCGCAGGGCCCTGGCGAGCCGCCCAGCACGGTGGCATGATCTCTCCTCGCGCCGGTCGAGCGCGCTTGCCTTTCCATGCTGCACGAGGCGCTTGTCCGCGAGCTGACCGAGGAAGCGCTCGAGACGGAACGCTCGCCCGAGGAGGTGTGCCGCGAGCATCCCGAGCTGCTCGCAGCCGTGCGCGCGCGCTACCAGCGCGTCCGCGCCGTGGCCGCGGAAGTGGAGGTGCTCTTCCCGCGCCGCGCGGAGCTCCAGGACGAGTCCTCGAGCGTGGCACTCCCTCGCATCCCCGGCCACGAAGTGCTGGCCGCGCTCGGCCGCGGTGGGATGGGCGTGGTGTACCAGGCGCGACACCTCAAGCTGAACCGCGTCGTCGCGGTCAAGATGCTGCTCACCGGCGAGTACGCGAGCCCGAAGGAACTGGCGCGTTTCCTGCTCGAGGCCGAGGCCGTAGCGAGCCTGAGCCATCCGAACATCGTGCAGGTGCACGACATCGGCGAGCTCGACGGCCGCCCGTATTTCACGATGGAGTACGTCGAGGGCGGCACCCTCGCGCAGCGTCTCGCGAACGGCCCGCTCGCTCCATCCGAGGCCGCGGCGCTGGTGGCGACGCTGTGCGGGGCGATGAAATCCGCGCACGCGAGCGGGATCGTGCACCGTGACCTGAAGCCGGCCAACGTGCTGCTCTCCGCGCATGGCACGCCCAAGATCACGGACTTCGGACTCGCGCGGCGCGTGCGTGCCGAGTCGAGGTTGACGGCGAGCGGCGTGGCGCTCGGCACGCCGAACTACATGGCGCCCGAGCAAGTGCGCGGCGCCTCCGCCGCCATCGGCCCGGCGGCGGACCTCTACGCCCTTGGCGCGATCCTCTACGAGACGCTCACCGGTCGCCCCCCCTTCCGCGCTGCGACGCCGCTCGCGACGCAGATGCACGTGCTCGAGCGCGAGCCCGTGCCGCCGTCGCACCTGAACCCCAAGGTGCCGCGCGATCTCGAGACGATCTGCCTCAAGTGCCTGCAGAAAGCCCCCAAGGAGCGCTACGGGAGCGCTGCGGCACTGGCTGACGACCTGCAGCGCTTCCAGTGCGGCGAGCCGATCGCGGCTCGACGCACCGGACCATTCGAGCGCGCGTCGAAGTGGGTACGACGCCGCCCGGCCCATGCGTTCGCGGCCGTTTCGGGGGTACTCGCGCTCGCCGCACTGATCGGTGCGGGCGCATGGATCGGGTCACAGCAAGCCGCGCTCGTCGATGCTGCGGAAACGGACATCGAAACCGTGCTCGACCTCCAGCGTCGCGGCGCGTGGTCGGAGGCGAGCGCGGCGCTCGGACGCGTGCGCGCGGGCCTCGG